>Ga0209579_10000029_pt1 | contig 365941 bp, 355 predicted proteins | sample Coa_R1_2_FD_187152 | JGI IMG/M metagenome (GOLD analysis project Ga0209579, IMG submission 187152) | Surface soil microbial communities from Centralia Pennsylvania, which are recovering from an underground coalmine fire - Coalmine... | ecosystem: Environmental > Terrestrial > Soil >... | reverse complement strand
CCCCACTCATCCCTGGGATATCGACCGCCAGCGCCCGAGGTCATCGCATGGCCAACAGCCAAAAAGGTGGCGTTCATGCCAGCGCCAAACTAACATTCAACCCGGACCACTCAGTGGGGGCTGGTCAGTTTCGATCTTTTTCATAATGCATAAGGGCGTCCAACGTTATTGCCGCGACCACTTTGGGAGATTCTCTTGCAGCATATCCAGCCTTGTGAAATTTTGAGACAGCAGTAAAAAACTTTTCGTCAGTTCCTTCCGCTTCCAATAGCGGCATAAAATATCCGTGGCGGATAACGAATTTATCTATTTCACGCAAATATATTATTTCTGGATTTGGATCGTCGTCATTGATGTTCGGATTACTCGCGATCCAATCTTCCAATTCCAAAAAGCTCTCGAATGTCGGCGGTGCATGAACTCTAACGAGAGTGATTGTAGCGTCTTTGTTCCAAACAATTGCTTCTTCCTTGCCGCGCGCAAAGCGAATGCTTCGTTGTGTCCACGCTGCGCCGTCCCCGTCTTTCTCAACCTTGGCAGTTTGAATCCACTTTAGCGTAGCCGCTTGTCTGACTAGGATTTCTATGGGGTCTGTTGGAGTTTTCCTTTTGGTCCAGAAATATAATACGGCGACGAACGCCGCGATGATTGCTAATGCGATAATCAAATATCCATTCGGCATGGGTTGCAGCCAGAAACGCAGCGGCTTGTGATCCGAGCTTCACAAGATCGAAAAGGCAAAGCACCGCAAACTAGCTCGGACAATATCTAGTCAGTCCGCGTTTTTCTTCTTGCTGTTCTTCAATAGCTCCTGTGTCTTTTCAATTTGGCTCTTGAGATCATTCAACTGATTTTGGAGAGCCTCGATGTCATCCTCACTGAGCACTTCTGCGCTTTCAGTTCGCAACTCGCATGTTGACCCGAACCATTGGAATTTGGATCGATATGCCTGCGTATATTCTTCGCTGCATTTGCCGTTCCACCATTGGATTGGCGTCATTATCAGTGACTGAGCCATCAATAGGAGGAATATGAGTACGCCACCTATTACAAGCGCAGTAAGCGTGACGCCGAAAATCTTGCCGACGCTTTCGCCTAATTTCCCCATTTGGTTATCCCCAGTAAACCCACCACGATGGTCAAGGCTTTGGAGCTTGCAACGTCAAAACAGATTAGGCTTGACGCGCCTTAGTCCCCACTAAACGAACTAAGACTAAGTGCGCAGCGAAAACGGCGGCAACGGCAAAATCGAAATAAAGCCAAGTTGCTCGCTTCAAGTACACGGGGATCAGCGGATTGAAAAGGATTGCTATTAACGCGAACGCGACGGCCCAACCTCTATTTACCCCGCCATCCGCCCAGTTTATGACCGCCAAGAATACGGCAGAGCCGCAAACGACTATTTTCGTGACCGTGTAATATCCGTAGGGCATCCTCGCGACCGCCATCAATAGAAACGCTATCGGGATCAGCCACAGCCACCACGCTATAGACTTCGATTGCATGCGCCACCCCCAATACGAAATCGACTTATGACCATACCAAAGACTCGGAGCACGCAAAATCCAGAGTCTTTGGTCAATATTGTCGCGCCGCCTTAAATGCTTATCTTTAAACGACGGGATAAACCCGTTGGAGTAGAGTAATGCGCGATGACAAGCTTTCTGAAGTTTTGCGCTCGATCTTTGGATTTAGCTCACGTTTTGGGTCGGCTGAACGTAGGCACCCAAGGATTGATATCGAAAGGATTTGGTTTGCCTTCAGAGGCAAGCGACAAGTCGGTTTACAAGATTCGGACGCGGCAATGCTTGCGATTAGGCTACGTGGAATCAGCGAGATCGCTCTTGCTCAGATGATCGAACGCGCATTGGCCAGTCCATAGCGCCGCCGCCGATGACGCAAGAACTACATCGCGTTCTTGTCGCGGGCTTTACTTCTAGAGATTTTCGGATGCATTGATTTTGGGTTATACTGGTGGTGGGCGCAGTAAGGATTCGAACCTTCCACCCGCTGTCCTTCGCAATTTGCGTTGCGTTTGGCCCCCGCATGTGGCCCGGACCATGTGAAGGGGATTTTCGAAAGAAGCTTATCAGACTAAGCCATTGAAATTGCTTGGCGGTCCCGAGAGGAGTCGAACCTCCGACCTTCGGTTTAGGAAACCGCTGCTCTATCCTGCTGAGCTACGGGACCCGCGCGGCGGCGACTTAGCATAACCCCACCATGGCAGCTATATGACGGCACCGCACTACGCCAGTCAGGCCTTGATTATCGCTGCGCTCCTCGCCGCGGCAGGCTCCGCCGTGGCCGCAGAACAGACCTGCCAGCTTGCACCGGCAGGCAGCGCAGAGGTTGCTGCCGTGCGTGACGGGCGCACGTTGCTGCTGCGTGACGGCAGCGAACTGCGTCTTGCCGGCATCGAGGCGGCGGCCGGAAGCGACGCGCAGACCACCTTAGGCGCACTGGCTCTGGGCAAGATGTTGACACTTAAGCGGCTCGGGCCCGAGGCGCGCGACCGCTACGGACGCCTTGTCGCCTTCGCGTTTGTCCCTAATTCCGCGCAATCCCTGCAGCAGGCGCTTTTGGACCAGGGCCTTGCCCGGGTCTCAGCCCGTATCGGCGACAAGGCCTGCGCCGACGCTTTGTTAACCAGCGAACGCGCCGCAAGGGCCACCAATCGCGGACTTTGGGGCGATCCAAATTTCGCCCCTTTGCCATCGGACGATCTCCCCAGGCTGGCCGCGCAGCAGGGGCGGTTTGCGCTGGTCGAGGGCAAGGTTTTGTCGGTGCGCGAGAGCGGCGGCACGATCTATCTGAATTTCGGGCGCCGCTGGACGCGCGATTTTTCCGTCTTTATAGCCGGCCGCCTGCGGCGCAACTTTGCTGCGGCCGGGATCGAGCCGAAAAGCCTGGAAGGCCGGCGCATTCGCGTGCGTGGCATTATCGAGCAACGCAACGGCCCGATTATCGAGGCTGCGGCGCCGGAACAGATCGAGACTGTGAACTAGGGCGTCTGCGAGTAGAGGCGTATGGGGTGGGTCAGCACATTGTCGGCGGCGAAGGCGCGTAACGGCACCATAGCGTTGACGCTTTTGCTTGCCGCCTGCACGAGCACGCCGGACGGCCTTCAGGTCAAACTGCCGGAAGCGCCCAAGCAGGCGCAGATGCAGCCGGCGGCGGAACGCGAACATCAGCGCATCCTCGCATCCTACGGCGGCGTCTACGAGGATCCGCAGCTGCACGAGGAGATCGGCAAGCTCGTCAACCGATTGGTCGCAGCGTCCGAGCGACCCAACCTCAAATACGAGGTGACGATCCTCAATTCGCCGGCGATCAACGCATTCGCGCTGCCCAACGGCCGGCTCTACGTTACCCGCGGGCTAATCGCGCTCGCCAATGACCGCTCCGAGTTGGCTTCCGTGCTGGCGCACGAAATGGGACACGTCATCGCCCGCCACGCCGAAATCCGCGAGGAGCAGGCACGGCAGGCGGCCATCGTCGGCCACGTGGTCAGCGACGTGCTCAGCGATCCGCAAATGGGCGCACTTGCGCTCGCCAAGTCAAAGCTGACGCTCGCAAGTTTTTCGCGGGCGCAGGAATTCGAAGCCGACGGCATCGGCGTCGGAATCGCCGCGCGCGCCGGCTTCGACCCGTTCGGCGCGGCGCGCTTCCTCAACGATATGCAACGCAACGCCGAGCTTAAATCGCCCGGTGGCAATCCCGACCCGCGCGCAGTCGACTTTCTCTCGTCGCATCCCTCGACCCCCGACCGGGTCAAGAACGCGATCGCCAATGCCCGCCAGTTCAGCGGACCCGGCAATGGCGAGCGTGACCACGCCGACTATCTCGCCAGCCTTAAGGGTATGGTTTACGGCGACGACCCCAGCGAGGGCTTCGTGCGCGGCCGCCGCTTTGTGCATCCCAAGCTCGCGTTCAGCTTCCTGGCGCCGCCCGGCTTTACCCTCGACAACACAGCGCAGGCCGTGCTCGGACTCATGGACGGCGGCAACGAAGCGCTGCGCCTCGACACCGTGCGCGTGCCGGCCGAGCAATCGCTCGGCAACTATCTCAAGTCCGGCTGGCTCGAAAACGTCGATGCACCGAGTGTGCAGGAATTCACCGTCAACGGCTTTCCGGCGGCAACCGCGACCGCCACCGGCGAAGCCTGGTCCTTCCGCCTTTATGCCGTGCGCTTCGGCAGCGAGGTCTATCGCTTTATCTACGCGGCCAAGAACAGAACGCCCGAGATCGACCGCTCGTTTCGCGATTCGATTGAAACTTTCCGCCGGCTCAGCCTGAAAGAAGCAAGCGAAGTGCAGCCGCTGCATCTCAACATCGTCACCGTCGGCAACCACGATACAGTTGAGACCCTGGCCCGCCGTATGGCGAGCGTCGATCATCCCCTCGAGCGCTTCCGCCTGCTCAACGGACTCGGGCCAAAGGACACTGTGAAGGTGGGACAGCCGGTCAAGCTGCTGGAGTGAAACGCTCTAACGGTCAGCTTTCACCGGCCTCGCAATTGAGCGTGAATTCGCGCGGCACTTCCGGACCCCAGAGATAGAACGAATCCTCCGGCTTGTGGTCGGCGGAAGGCCAGCGCTCTTCCTTCGGGATGTAATCGATATCGCAGGAATATTCCGAGAAGCTGCCCCACGGGTCGCGCACATAGTGGAAGTAATTGGAGCCGAGCACGTGACGGCCGAGCCCCCAGCCCTTGGTAAAGCCCTTGTCGGCCATCCTCATGGCGCCAAGTCCGATGTCGTTGACGGATGAGACGTCCCAGCTGCAATGGTGGAAGCCAGGCGCGGAGGATTTTACCAGCGCCAGCAGATGATGATCGCTGCCGTGGATACCGTGCATGAAAGCGACGAGGTCGGAGGCACGGTCAGACAGGCGCAAGCCCAGCGTGCGCTCGTAGAATTTGATCGAGGCGTCGACGTCGCTGGTGAAGATCAGCACATGCGAGAGCCGCCGCGGCTGCACCGGCGGCGCCTTGGCGCGAACGGTGGCGGCGGCGACGCCCGCGCCAACCGTGATCCACTGGCTGTCCGATTTTCCGTCGGGCGAGACTTTCGGCCCGACTTTGACCTCCATGAGCACGCCTTCGTGGTTACGAAACCAGAAGCCGTTGCTCTCGAAGCCCGGCGGCGGATCGATAAGCTTGACGCCCGCGCCTTCGATGCGCGCCTTCAGCCGCGGCAGATCCTCGGCGTAGCAACCAAACGACAGATGGTGCAGCGCCTTGGCCTTGGCGCCCTCCACCACCGAGCCCCAGCGGTGCTCGTGGCCGAAGGTCTTGATCGCCAGCGCGTTGCCGTGGCGCTCAACGTCGAGGCCGAAATTGCCGTAGAAGTCCTGCGCCACGCTGGCGTCGGGGACCGCAAGCACAAACTGGTCGAGCGAATGCACGCCGAGTGCATCGGCCTCGTTGGTTGGCGCGACATAGCCGCGAATGGCTGTCATTGCTAACTCCGTCGATTTTCCGTGAATGGGTGGTTGACGGCCATACTAGCGCACCGGACCAAGCAGGCAAACCAGCTTGGCGGTAAACAAAAAGCCCGGCATTGCTGCCGGGCCTTTCGTTTTACAACTCGATCGAAACCTGCGTCAGGCGGCCTCGGTCTCGGAGGCCGCGTCAGCCTCGGCCTCGTCAGCCGGCTTCGGACCACGCCGCGGGCCCTTGGCCAGCGCCGCCTCGATCTCCTTGATCGCCTCGGTCTCGGTGACACGCTGCACCGCCGCGATTTCACGCGACAGCCGGTCAACCGCGGCCTCGTATAGCTGCCGCTCGGAGTAGGACTGCTCCGGCTGCGTGTCCGAACGATAGAGGTCGCGCACGACCTCGGCGATGGCGACGATGTCGCCGGAATTGATCTTGGCTTCGTATTCCTGCGCCCGGCGCGACCACATCGTGCGCTTGATGCGGGCGCGGCCCTTCAGCGTCTCCAGCGCGCGCTTGACCACCGGCGGCTCGGCAAGCTTGCGCATGCCGACCGAGACGATCTTGGCGGTGGGAACCCGCAGTGTCATCTTGTCCTTGACGAAATTGATGACGAACAGCTCGAGCTTCGCACCGGCGACTTCCTGCTCCTCGATGGCCAGAATCTGCCCGACCCCATGGGCCGGGTAGACGATGAACTCGTTGGTCTTGAAGCCTTGTCGCTGCGTGGTCTTTTTATTGGCGGTCATTCCGGGCAAAACTCCTTCGCCGGCGCCCTTGCGGTTGCCGGTTTTCTTGGCTGCGGGAGCCCCGGCGCGGACGACGCCGCGGGGGGCCTGCGAGGTGGTCCGCCGCGCTGCGGCCGACTTGTCTGTCCTCCGGGTCATACCGGTGGAACCTTTCTTCGATTTATGACGCGATTTGTCTGCCACTGCTCACGCGTGGGTTGCACGCCCTCTAGCCGTTTCCTTGGAACGCTGCCGAAAAAATAGGCTCCCCGAGGGGAGCGCTTCGTCGGCGGCGGTTTTCTTATGAATCATCTGATTTTTTCTATATATAGCACAATTTTGGGCAGAATCAAAGCGTTATCAGTACGCAAAAGTGCAATTCAGCCGCCATAAATCCTCAATCTGCGGTGATCGTTAACGTAGTTAATCCGATTGCGGACGCCGATACCGTCAACCCGCGGGGCTAATCGCCCTCGCCCGGTTCGGGATCGAACAGCTTGGCCTTGTCCGGCTTGCCGTCCCATTCTTTGGCATCCGATGGCGGGTCGCGTTTGACCGTAATATTGGGCCAGGACTTGGCGTATTCCGCGTTTAATTCCAGCCACTTCTCCAGCCCCGGCTCGGTGTCCGGCTTGATCGCGTCAACCGGGCATTCGGGCTCGCAGACGCCGCAGTCGATGCATTCGTCGGGGTGGATGACCAGCATGTTCTTGCCTTCGTAGAAGCAGTCCACCGGACACACTTCGACGCAGTCCATGTATTTGCATTTGATGCAGCTTTCATTGACGACATAGGTCATGCAAACACTCCGGAACCGGCGCGGCCACGGCTGCCTAACGTAAGCTTAGATAGGTCGCAAGCAGTGCCGTGCGAAGGCTTGCACAGCGCAGAATTGGCCAGAATTCGTCCAGAATTCGGCGGCTACGACGTCACATCGCGATAGAGCGCCCGCGCCGCCGCCGCCTGCCCCCGGCGCTCGCAAATGCCTTCGATTTTGACCACGCGCACCGAGCGGTCGAGCGCCAGCGTCACCACGTCGCCGACGCGCACCGCGCGCGAGGGCTAGCCACCCGAGTGCCGTTGAGCCGCACGAAGCCTGCTTCGGTGAGTTTTGCCGCATCGGTCCGGGTGCGCACCATGCGCGCGTGCCAGAGCCACTTGTCGATGCGTTGGCGGTCCACGGCCTTTTGGTTTTTGCGTCTAGCTCGGCTCTTTCGCGTTCTGCTCAAGCTGCTGCTTGAGGGCCGCGAGCTTGGCAAAAGGCGAATTCGGGTCCGCCTGCTTGTTGCGGTCGGAGCGCTGGCCGCCGGGCCGCGCGTAATATTGCTCGCGCTCGGCGCGATCAGCCTGGTTGCCCTTGTCGCGGCGCGGCGGACGCCCGCCGGGCCGGGGCTGTCCAGGGCCGGCCGATCGCTGATCGCGGCGCTCGGCTTTTTCCTTCCGCTCGCGGCGGTCCTGGCGGAATGCGCGGTCGCGTTTTTCACGATCCCGGCGCTGGTCCGCGCCCTTGTCCGGCGCAACCTCAGGCGCCGCAGCCGCAGCGGCCTCGGGCGCAGGGGGCGTAGCTTCCGCAGCGGCAGGCGCCGGCGCGACGGCCTGGCTGCGCTCGGGCCGGCGCGGGCGGCGCGGCTTGTGCGGGCGCCGCTCGGCACGGCCGGCTGGCCGCCAGACCTCAATAAAGGCCGGCTCTTCAGCCGGCGCCGGCGCCACCAATTCGGCCGGCGCAGCCGTTCCAGCCGCAGTTCCAACGGCAGGCGTTTCAGCCGTTGCAGGCTCCGGCGCGGCAATTTCAGCCGGCACTTCCGATGAGGGCGTGAATTCACCCGGCGGCGTGAACAACGGCGAAGGCTGCTCGCCTATTTGCGCCTCGAACGCAGCATGCACCGTTTCCATGAACGGCAGCAGCGTGGCTTCCGGCAAAAGTGCCGCCGAATTCCGCACGGCCGGCGCCGCCGGTTCGGAGGCCGGAGCCGCACTTTGCCCAGCCTCGCTTGGCACTGGCTCAATTGGCGCCGCCGCCGCGGCGGCAGGCTCCGCCGGCTTGACCTCTGCCGGCTCCGCCGGTTTGGGCTTGCGGTCCATGCGATAGCCGAGCGAGCGCAGGATCGAGGCGAAATCCTCGCCCGAGGCGCCCGTCAGCGAGGTCATGGCCCCGGTGACGGTAAAGCCGCGGCCATCTACGACGCCTTCCGGCTTCGGGCCCGGCGCGCCTTCGCGCCAGGACAGCACCGGCCGGATGAGATCGGCGAGCCGTTCGAGAATATCGACACGCACGGCGCGCTCGCCGGTCACGCGGTAACCGGCGGTGCGGTAAAGCGACTTCGGCGTGTCCTTGTCGACCGGAATCGAGGTGCGCCCGGACGCCGCAAGATGCAGCAGGTCGCTGACACCCTTGGCGTCGGGGCTCTCATGCTTGAGCGCCCAGAGCTGGGTCGCCATCCCCCGCGGCGCGGGTTTGAGCAGGATCGGCAGATAGATGTGATAGGCGCCGAAGCGCACGCCGTATTTGCGCAAGGTCGCGCGCACCGGCTGATCGAGGCCCTTGACCTCCTCCGCCACCTTCTGCCGCTCCAGCACGCCGAGCGCCTCGACGAGTTGGAAGGCAACGCCGCGCGCCATGCCGGTCACGTCATCGGCCACGGTCAGCGAGAACAGCGGCGCCAGCACCTTCTCGATGTGGTTCCTGAGCCAGAGGTCGAGCCGGGTTTGCACCAGGTCGCGCGCCGGGCCGGTGAGATGTTCATCGGCGACGATGCGCACGCGCGGCCGCAGCACGTCATCGCCGGCGACGAGCCTGCCGACGAGGTCGCCCATCCAGCGCAGCGCGCCGTCATTGGCGAGCAAAATCTGGTCGTTGGACGCCTGCGACAGCCTTGTGGCACGGCCTTCAATCTCGCCCGCGAGCGCCTTCTGCGCCGCGGCGTTGAGTGCCTTGGCTTCGGAGGCATCGGTCGAAGCATCGGCGGCGAACATGAAACCCTCGAGGCGACCGATGACATGGCCCTCGACCGTCACTTCACCTGTTTTGCCGACTTCGGTTTCCAGCATCGCCTTCTCGCGCAACCGTCGCATCAACACGCTGGTGCGGCGATCGACGAAGCGTTCGGCCAGGCGCTCATGCAGCGCATCCGAAAGCTTGTCCTCGACCGCGCGGGCGACACCTTGCCAATGCTCCGGATCGGCGAGCCAGTCCGGCCGATTGGCAACGTAGGTCCAGGTCCTGACATGCGCGATCCGGTTGGAGAGGGTGTCGATGTCGCCATCGGTGCGATCGGCCTGCGCGACTTGCTGCGAAAACCAATCGTTCGGGATATTACCGTCCCGCGTCAGGAAACCATAGAGGGTGACGACCAATTCGGCATGAGTGGCCGGTGCAATCTTGCGATAATCGGGAACTTGGCAAACATCCCATAAACGCTGGATTGCCTGCGCGTCGCGCGCCAGGCTGCGCACATTTTCATCACGCGAAGCATGCTCCAGAACCAGAATATCTTCGCCGGTCGGCGCGCGGGTGAGGCCCGGCTCGCGCGGCGGCATGGCAAGCGAGGCCTGAAGCGCGCCGATCGATGAAAAGTCGAGATCGGAATTGCGCCATTGCAGCAGCCGCAGCGGCTCAAAATTGTGACTTTCCAGCGCCTGCACCAGTTCGGGCTCGAAGGGGTCGCAGCGCCCCGTGGTGCCAAATGTGCCGTCGCGGGTGGCGCGGCCGGCGCGCCCGGCGATCTGCGCCAGTTCGGCCGGATTGAGCTTGCGGAATTGATAGCCGTCGAATTTGCGGTCGCTGGCGAAGGCGACGTGATCGACGTCGAGATTGAGCCCCATGCCGATGGCGTCGGTGGCGACCAGATAATCCACATCGCCTGACTGGTAGAGCGCAACCTGGGCGTTGCGGGTGCGCGGTGAGAGCGCGCCGAGCACAACGGCGGCCCCGCCGCGCTGCCGGCGGATCAATTCGGCGATGGCGTAAACTTCCTCCGCCGAAAAGGTGACGATCGCCGAACGCTGCGGCAGCCGTGTGAGCTTCTTCTCGCCCGCATAGCTCAAATTCGACAGCCGTGGACGGCTGACGATGTGCGCCCCGGGCAGAAGCTTCTCCACCATCGGCCGCACCGTCGCAGCGCCGAGCACCAGGGTCTCCTCTCGGGCCCGGGCATGGAGCATGCGGTCGGTGAAGACGTGGCCACGCTCGAAATCGGCGCCGAGCTGCACCTCATCGACGGCCAGAAAGGCAACATCGAGATCGCGCGGCATGGCCTCGACTGTGGAAACCCAATAGCGGGCATTGGGCGGCTTGATCTTTTCCTCGCCGGTAATCAGCGCCACGGCGCCGCTGCCCACCCGGTCGACGCATTTGTTGTAAACTTCGCGCGCCAAAAGCCGCAGCGGCAGCCCGATCATGCCGGAGGAATGCGCCAGCATCCGCTCGATCGCGAGGTGCGTCTTACCGGTATTGGTCGGCCCGAGCACGGCGGTGACGCCGGCGCCGCGGGCGCGCGATTCACGGTTGGGCTGTTGGGAAAAACTGAGGGCCATTACGCATCCGGACTGACGGGGCGGCCCCGCCGAGGGCTTTCTGTATCACAATGCGACGGTTTCAAGCCGTTGCACGCCGCGCGGTTAAGCTCTGGAACGAGTCTGGAACGAAACGCGCCCGAATCACTGACTCGCGCCCTGTAAGCCTTCGTTCACGGCGATATCTGGATTTGATTCCGTTCGGTGCCACCAGATCAGGTAGTTGGGCGCATTTTTTCGCCATTCAATGCGGCAAAAGAGTTAACGACGGACAACAACGGTGTCCCAGTCAGAGTCAAGCCCGCCTTTGCGCCAATCGAGCGCGCTCACTGCACCTTGGCGCCGCTGACCGAGGCACGGGTCGGCATCGCGGTGGAGACAAATTTGTCCGCGGCGAACACCACCGGGCCGACCGGCGTCGGGCCCTGCCCGCGGAACGGCGCCAGCATGCGCGTGCCGGCGATCGGCGCCAGCCACACCTCCATGTCGCGGATCTTGGTGAGGTAGCGGATCGCCGCGCGCGAGGGGACGAAGCCGGCGATCGGCGTGAAATAGACGGCGCAGACCACCACCGGGCCGGCATAACCCTTGTCGGCCTTGACCTGCTCCATGCGCTTGAAGGCGAACTGCAAATCATAACGGATTTTGCCGTCGAAGATCGGCACGGTGCGCTGGCAGGCTTCCGGCGACACCGGCTCTCCGGTACCGGGCGCGCGCAAAATAGAGGCGCTCATCGGGTCGAAGACGCCTTGCTGGCTTTCCTCGGTCACCGGCACCCGCTCGTCGTCGACATCCTGCGGCGGATCGACCTTGAGGTCCTTGACGTTGCCGGCATCAATGTTGAAGCGAACGCTCTCGGTCTTTTTGCCGCTGGTAATGCTGGAGGTGAAGATCGAGGTGACAAACTGGCCGCTATTGTTGAGCGTGCCTTTGCCGCTCGAGGCGCCGTGGCCGCCGGTGAAGACCCGCATCAGCCCGGTGGTCGTCCCGGTTCCGGCGGCGGTGAAGTGCGTGTCGGTGATGTCGATGGTCCAGTCGCCCTTGCCGATCGGAATTCCCGCAAGCGTGACGGAATAGCTCGCGTCGAGCCGCCCTTGCGCGCCGGCGGCTGAGGAAACCGCGGCGAGCGCTGCGGCGAGAAGCAGCGCGGCTCGGTGATGGCGGCAAAATGCCAGCACGGGTTCTTGTCCTTTTCGCCAGCCGCGCCTGCACGGTAACAGCCGGCACAAAGATAATACCGATCACTGTTACAGGCCGCACGCAACGGGTGCCCGGAGTACCATTAACTCCACAGGAAACGGCCAAGCGGGCCTCTAGGTCGGCGTAGAATGCGCCAAAACTGTGTTAGGCCCGCGGCTTGACGGGTTTGGGCCCTCTCTCTATACGTCCGCCCGTCTTCCACGATGAACGGGCGAACCCGGCGCCGATTGCGCGCGGGTGATTTTTGAAGGGTGAGGCCAATGGCCTGGCGTTGCGATTTGACCGGCAAGAAATCCTTGATGGGCCACAAAGTGAGCCATTCCAACATCAAGACCAGGCGGCGCTTCATGCCGAACCTGCAGAACGTAACGCTGCTGTCCGATACGCTGCAGCGCCGGGTGCGGGTGCGGATCTCGACCAACGCGCTCAAGACCGTCGACCACCGCGGGGGCCTCGATGCCTTCCTGCTCAAGGCCAAGGACGACGAGCTGGCGCCGAAGATGCGCGAGCTCAAGCGCCAGATCGTGAAGAAGAAGGCCGTGGCGGCGGGCTAAGCCCGAGCCTCAATCCGCCACCAGGGCGAATTGCAGCAGCAGGTTGCGCTGGAATACCGAAAAATTATCGTCCGACACCATCGTGATGATGGTTTCGCCCTGCGCGTTCTTGTGCACGGCGATGCCTTCCATGTTGTCGATCTGAAAGCCGAGATCGGCGGTGATGAGTTGCGTGCCGTCGACCAGCGCGCCTGGCTTGAGGGTGGCGAGCGGAATGCGACGGATGCGCATGAGAACGCCGCGTGCTGGTGAAAAGTGACGCTCGAGCAGCAACAGGTCGAATGGCGGCAAGATCGTGCAGTCGCTGACGTCGAAGCCGTCGCTGCGCTTGACGCTGAAGCGCCCGGCACGGCCGGCCTCGGGCGGCTCGCTGCGCGCGCCGTCGAGCAGATAAGCGCGGTGATTGCCGGCAGCGTCGAGGCTGCGCTCGGTGACGGCGATCAGCGTGCCCGCGAGCGGAGAGCCCTGCGGCGGCATGGCCAGGCACTCCAGGCTCTTATTGTAGGTGAACGTCCTGAAATCGTCCGGCGCCGGCAAAACGCGGGCCTGGGCCTTAAGTCCGTCGCGCGCGTAATCGAAGCGCACGATCTTCTCGACGCGCTCGAGGCCGACGTAAAGCGTGCCGTTGTCGTTTTCGAGCGACTCCGCGTCGTACCAGCCGCGCGCCGCAAGCGGCTTGCCGTCCGGGCCGAGCAGCGGCGCCATTTCCGCATCGGCAATCCCCGACGGGCGTCCGTCGCTGTAGACGATGCGCCCACGCAGCCAAGAACCGCTGTCGGTGACGGCAAGGAAGTGGGCACCGTCCGCTTCGACGCGGAGCCCTGAAATGCCGCCGAAGGCGGGCTCGCTTGAGGTCAGCGCCAGACCACCGCGGAATTCGAGCGCGCCGAAGCGCGTGCGCGAGGGCTCGGCGGTATCGAAGCTGGCGATGGGTGTCGCGCGCACGGTGACCGTCGCGGGCGACTTGATGTAATCCTGCGCCAGCGCGTGCGTCGCGGCGGCGATAGCCGGGACCGCAAGGCAGAGGATGACGGCGAGCTTGCGCCGGAGGATCACGCAACCCGCCTGCGCGCACGGGGGCGCACCGGCTCGTCCGGAATTTTCTCCTCGAACAGCTCGGCAAGCTTGTCGGTCATGGCGCCGCCGAGTTCCTCGGCATCGACGATGGTGACGGCGCGGCGATAGTAACGCGTGACGTCATGGCCGATGCCGATGGCGATGAGCTCGACCGGCGAGCGCATCTCGATCTCCTCGATCACCCAGCGCAGATGCCGCTCGAGGTAATTGCCGGGGTTGACGCTGAGCGTCGAATCATCGACTGGGGCGCCGTCGGAAATCATCATCAGGATGCGACGCTGCTCGGTGCGCGCCAGCAATCGCTTGTGCGCCCAGTCGAGCGCCTCGCCGTCGATATTTTCCTTGAGCAGGCCCTCGCGCATCATCAGTCCGAGATTCTTGCGCGCGCGCCGCCACGGCGCATCCGCCGACTTGTAGATGATGTGACGCAGATCGTTGAGGCGGCCGGGATTGGCCGGCTTGCCCGCGGTGAGCCAGGCTTCGCGCGACTGTCCGCCCTTCCAGGCCCGCGTGGTGAAGCCCAGGATCTCGACCTTGACGCCGCAGCGCTCAAGCGTGCGCGCGAGGATGTCGGCGCAGGTTGCGGCAACCGTGATGGGACGTCCGCGCATCGAGCCGGAATTATCGAGCAGCAGCGTCACCACCGTGTCGCGGAACTGCATGTCCTTTTCCGCCTTGAACGAGAGCGCGTGCAACGGATCGATGATGATGCGCGGCAGCCGCGCCGGGTCGAGCTGGCCCTCCTCGAGATCGAATTCCCAGGAGCGGTTCTGTTGCGCCATCAGCCGGCGTTGCAACCGGTTGGCAAGGCGAGCGACGACGCCCTGGAGATGCGACAGCTGCTTGTCGAGATAGCCGCGCAGGCGGTCGAGTTCTTCCGGCTCGCAGAGGTCTTCGGCGGCCACCGTCTCGTCGAAGCGCGGGGTGAAGGCGCGGTAGTCGGGCCCGCGCGGCTCGTTCTGGCCGAAATTGCGCGGGCGCTGCGGCTCGCCCGGCGTCTCGGAATCGCCGAGGTCGCTGTCGTCGGCCATGTCGGCGGTTGGAGCGTCGACGGCTTCGGTGGCGCTATCCGGCATGTCCTCGGCGGAAACTTCCGTATCCTCCATGCTGGAGCGCTGCTGCTCGTCGCTGTCGGCGGCGTCGCCGTCCTCGCCGGACTGCTGCTTGCGCTGATCCTCCTCGCCTTCGTCCTCCTCGTCTTCGGAGTCGCGGCTGCGGTCCTCGCCCATTTCCAGCGCATCGAGCAGATCGTGCACGGCGTCGCCGAACTGGCGCTGGTCCTCAACAACGCTTTCGAGCCGGTCGAGATCGCGCCCGGCGCGGTCCTCGATCAGCGGCCGCCACAAATCGACCAGCTTCTTGGCATGCCCCGGAGGCGCCAAGCCGGTCAGGCGCTCGCGCACCATCAGCGCCAGCGCCTCCTCGATCGGGGCATCGCCTCGCTCGGTGATCTGGTCGAATTTCGCCCGCGCGAAACGCTCATCGAGCATCGCGGTCAAATTCTTGGCGATGCCGTCCATGCGCCGGGCGCCGATCGCCTCGACGCGAGCCTGCTCGACGGCCTCGAACACCGCGCGTGCCTGTTGCCCGCCCGGTTGCAGGCGGCGGTGCACGGCCGGGTCGTGGCAGGCAATCCTGAGCGCGATCGAATCGGCGTTGCCTCGAACGATCGCAGCCTCGGCGCGTGTCAGCTTGCGCGGCGGCTCCGGCAGCCGCGCCTTGCCGGTGATCAGCCCCGGCCGTTCCGCCGCGAAGCTCACCTCAAGATCGGGCTTGCGCGCGATGGCGCGCAGGCAGCCGGCGACGGCGCGCTTGAACGGCTCCGCCGGCGACTCCTTAGATGAGGGCTTGGTCTTGCTGTTGGAGGCCATCAACCGTCTTTCTCAGCACTTGTCAGTGGCAAAGAGCGCCGTCGGTAGATATCCAGCTTACGCCGCCCCTCGGCATCTGCTGATCAAAGCGTCTTCCTGAATCGATACCAAATCATTCCAGCTTCAGGAAAATCATTGACCTGTCCATAAGCCGAATAACCCTGCTTCTTGTAAAATGCCGGCGCCTGAAAGGAGAAAGTGTCGACCAAAATACCTTTTGCACCCCGGCCTTTCGCTTCCGCTTCTGCCTTGCGAAGCAAAGAGGTTCCGTATCCACGCCGACGGAATCCGTCCTCGACCCACAAAAGGCTGACAAGCATCCACTCGCCGATACCTTCAGCCATCAGCCCACCCCGTACCTTGCCGTTTTCTTTCGCCGTAATGGCAAAAGATTTCGGCGGGCTACGGGTCATATGCCGACGATTGAAACTCTCAAGGCCGGCTGCGATGAACTTCTTTGTCGCGCCGTAGGTGGTCTCGACCTTGACCTCCACGGTGCCGACCCTTCAGCTCAGCGCCACGTTCACCGACGACTCCGGCAGATCGACGCCGAAGCAGCGTTGATAGAACTCGGCGACGATCGGCCGCTCCAGCTCATCACATTTGTTCAGGAACGTGAGCCGGAAGGCGAAGCCGATATCGTTGAAGATTTCCGAATTCTCCGCCCAGATGATCACCGTGCGCGGGCTCATCACCGTCGAGATGTCGCCATTCATGAACGCATTGCGCGTCAGATCGGCAACGCGCACCATCTTGCCGACGATCTCGCGGCCCTTTTCGTTTTGATAGTGCTTGGCCTTGGCCAGCACGATCTCCACTTCGTTGTCGTGCGGCAGATAATTCAACGTGGTGACGATCGACCAACGGTCCATCTGCGCCTGGTTGATCTGCTGCGTGCCGTGATAGAGGCCGGAGGTGTCGCCGAGGCCGATGGTGTTGGCGGTGGCGAACAGGCGGAACGCGGGGTGCGGCCGGATGACCCGGCTCTGGTCGAGTAGCGTCAGGCGGCCGGAGGATTCCAGCACGCGCTGGATCACGAACATCACGTCCGGGCGGCCGGCGTCGTATTCGTCGAAGCACAGCGCGACATTGTTCTGATAGGCCCAGGGCAGAATTCCGTCGCGGAATTCCGTCACCTGCTTGCCGTCCTTGATGACGATGGCGTCCTTGCCGATCAGGTCGATGCGGCTGATGTGGCTGTCGAGGTTGACGCGCACGCAGGGCCAGTTGAGCCGCGCCGCCACCTGCTCGATATGCGTGGACTTGCCGGTGCCGTGATAGCCCGAAACGATGACGCGGCGGTTGTGGGCAAAGCCGGCGAGAATGGCGAGCGTGGTGGGGCGGTCGAACCGATAATCGGGATCGACATCGGGAACGTGGTCGTCAGCCTTGCTGTAGGCCGGAACTTCCATGTCGCTTTCGATGCCGAACACTTGCCGGATCGACACTTTCATGTCGGGCAGGCTGGCGGCGTCTTGCACTGCGGTAGCCATTAGTCCTCCGTGGGCTTGGGAACGCCCCGAAGCCTGATGCGGGTCCGACGAATACGGTCCGGCTGATAGGGCCAAGAACTTAGCAGACGGTTCGGCGCGGAAAAACCCGTCCGGCCAGATGTTCGTATCAATATTATCAATGAGATAGGTACGATCTGCCCTGCGCGAAAGGCGGGGCAGGGTTCCTCTTTACGTCAGGCGAAGCCCACCGACTTCAAATAATTGTAGGACTGAATGATCTCGACCAAACGCTCTTCAGTGGAGCGGTCGCCGCCATTGGCGTCGGGATGGTAGCGCTTGACCAACTGCTTGAAGCGAATCTTGACCTCGACCGGCGTTGCGCCGATTTCCAGGCTAAGAACCTCAAGTGCCTTGCGCTCGGCGTTGCGCACGGGCCGAGTCTCCGCCCGGGCCTGCTGCTCGGCGCGCAAGCCTTCGCCGAACAACTCGAAGGGGTCGCCGCCGTCCCCGAGCCCACGCAAGTCCGGGCGCTCGAAACGTTTGCCGGTCCCCATCTTCCAGGTCGGACGATGACCGGTGAGCGCATCCTTCTGATAGGCCAGAACCGCGGCATCGTTCATGCCGGCGAAAAAATTGTAGGACTGATTGTATTGGCGCACGTGCGCCAGGCAGAAGTTCCAATACTGCTTGTCGCCGCCACGGCCCTTGGGAGCCCGGTGAGTGGCGGTCTCCTTGCAGCCGTGCCATTCACAAGCCCGGCCGCCGGTTTTGACGCGGCGGTCTTTCGAGGGCTTGACGCGGATTTTATCGAACAGTGGCGAGTCGAATTTCATGACCGAACACTATGCGCCTTATGCGGTGACACCTTCAAGACTTGACAGCAACGCGCGACACCCAAGATTCGCATAGATGCGAACCGCCGAGACCATCGAAAAGAAGCTTACCGAGGCCTTTTCTCCGCAAAGCCTCAACGTGCTGGATGAATCGCATCAGCACGAAGGCCATGCCGGGCACCGGCCGGGCGGGCAAACTCATTTCCGCGTCTATATCGTTGCGAATGCGTTCAAAGGGAAGAGCCGGATCGAGCGGCACCGCATGATCAACGGGATTCTTTCGGATGAACTCGCGGCCGGCGTTCACGCGCTTGCCATCCACGCCGCGGCGCCGGGGGAAGGCGGCGTCTAGCCGGCTTTCGCCGTGGCTTTGCGCGGCAGCGGCTGGATGCGCAGCGCGGTGATGCGGTTGCGCAAGCGGCGCAATACCCGGAAGCGGAAGCCGTGGAAGGTGAAGCTCTGCCCGACTTCGGGGATCGAGCGCGCCTCATGGATCACCAGACCGGCAATCGTCGTCGCCTCGTCGTCGGGCAAGTGCCAGTCCATGACGCGGTTGAGATCGCGGATCGGCACCGCGCCGTCGACGTTGACCGAGCCATCCGGCTGGCGCCGCACGCCGGGCATGGCGACGTCGTGTTCGTCGGTGATGTCGCCGACGATTTCCTCGAGGATATCCTCCAGTGTCACCAGGCCTTCGACGTCGCCGTATTCGTCGACCACCAGCGCGAACGGCGTCTTGCGGCGGCGAAAGGCCTTGAGCTGCTCGGAGACCGGCCGCGTGTCTGGCACGAACCAGGGCGCCTTCATTAGCGCAGCGATATCGACCTTCGATGCATCGCCGTCGACCGCGTGCAGCGCGCGCAGCAAATCCTTGACATGCAGGATGCCGACGATGTTTTCCGGATTGTCGCGCCAAAGCGGGATGCGCGTGACCGGCGAGGCGATCACGGCGTTGACAATGGCCTCGGGCGAATCATTGGCATCGATCGTGATCATGTCAGTGCGGTGGATCATCACGTCGGAGAGCACGAGTTCGCGCAGGTCAAGCACGCCGCCGAACATGTCGCGGTCGAGCGTCTCCACCTCGCCCTCGCGGTGGAACAGGTCGACGGCGCCGCGCAACTCCTCGTGCGCCGACAGCACCTGCTGGTCTTCGCCGACTGTCATGCCGACGTGCTTGAGCAGCCAGCGCACCAGCGCCTCGACGCCCATTAGCACCGGACCGAAAAACCTGACGAACAGGTTCATCGGCCGAGCGACCGCCAGCGCGATGCGGTCGGGCGCGTTGAACGCCGCGGTTTTCGGCAGGATCTCGGAGAACACGACGACCACAATGGTCATCACCACCGTGGCATAGATCACGCCGGCGCTGCCGAACCAGGCGAGCAGTACGCCGGTGGCCAGCGAGGAGGCGGCGATGTTGGCGGCGTTGTTGCCGAACAGCAGTGCACCGAGCAAGCGCTCGCGGCTCGCCAGCAGACGATTGACGATCCCGGCACGCTTGTTCCCGTGCTTCTCCAACCGCGTCATGCTGGCGCGCGAGGAGGCTGTGAACGCGGTCTCGCTGCCGGAGAAAAACGCCGACAGCAGCAGACAGGCCAGCACGATAACGATGGAGAGCCAGTCGTATCCGGTCATTTCGCGATTTGGCCTGCGAGAAAGGCGCGGACCTCCGCGGGATCGACATTATTCTCGACGAAGGCCTTGCCGATGCCACGCACCAGAATGAAGGTGAGTTGGCCGCGCTTGACCTTCTTGTCCTGGCCGATGAGTTCCATCAGCCGCTCGACGCCCGGCATGTCGCCCGGCACGTCCTTGATCCGCGTGGGCAGGCCGACCACGGCAAGATGAGCGCGCACGCGCGCGGCCTCGTCGGTGGAAATGAGCTTGCGTTGCGCCGAGAACTCGAAGGCGAGCGCCGTGCCCAGCGCTACCGCCTCGCCGTGCAGCAGCCGGCCGGAAAAGCCCGCCGCAGCTTCAAGTGCGTGGCCGAAGGTGTGGCCGAGATTGAGCAGCGCGCGCTCGCCGGTCTCGCGTTCATCGCGGCCGACGATCCCCGCCTTGCCGCGGCAGCAGACGGCGATGGCATGCTCGCGCGAAGGCGCGCCGGAAAACACGTCGCGCCAGTTTGCCTCCAGCCAGGAGAAGAAGGCGGCGTCGCCGAGCAAGGCGAATTTGACGACCTCGGCGTAGCCGGCGCGGAAGTCGCGCTGCGGCAGCGTGTCGAGCAGCGCGGTGTCGGCAACGACCAGCACCGGCTGATGAAAAGCCCCGATCAGGTTCTTGCCGCGCGGGGAATTGATGCCGGTCTTGCCGCCGACGGACGAATCGACCTGCGCCAGTAAGGTGGTCGGCACCTGGACGTAGTCGATGCCTCGGCGCACGCAGGCCGCGGCAAAGCCGGCGAGATCGCCGATGACGCCGCCGCCAAGGGCGATGACGAGATCGCCGCGCTCGATGCGCGCGTCGATGATCGCTTCGCAGACTCTATCGAAGGTCGCGTAGCTCTTGGAGCCTTCGCCCGGCGCAACGCGGATCGCGGTGCAGTCGATTCCCGTGGATTTGAGCGCGGCCTGCGCGCCGGCGAGATGATGGGCTGCCACGGTATCGTCAGTGACGAGCGCGGCGCGAGCCGACGGGCGCAGCGCCTTGATACGCGCGCCGAGCGAAGCGATGAGCCCGCGGCCGATGACGATGTCATAGTCGCGCGCGGCAAGCGCGACCTGCACCACGATCGGTTCGCCGGCGCGGGGTTGCGCGGTCATGACGCACCCTCGGTGATGCCCAGTTCCTTGCTCAACGCCGCGACGATTTCGTCGATGATGGTATCATGCGGCTCGTCGCGCGAGTGCACCACGATATTGGCCTGCGCATAGAACGGCTCGCGCGCAGGCAGAAGGTCCTTGATCTTTTCCGCCAGCGGCCGGTCGCTGCGCCGCTTGGTCCGACGCAACAGGACATCGAGATCGGCCTTGAGCCAGATCGACACGCCCTTGTCGCGGACCAGCGCCCGCGTGTTCTCGTCCATTATGGCGCCGCCGCCGGTCGCCAGCACCTGCGGCCCGCTGCCGAGCAGGCGCGCGATTACCCGCGCCTCGCCGGCGCGAAAATAGGCCTCGCCGTGGTTGTCGAATATCTCCGGGATGGTCATGCCCGCCGCTGTTTCGATCTCGCCGTCGGCGTCGACGAAGGGAAGGCCGAAGCGGCCCGCCAACCTGCGGCCGACCGAGGATTTTCCGGCGCCCATCATGCCGACGAGCACGATGGAGCGCGCCGCCAGCGCACGCACGATGGCGGTTTCCAAAGCGTTTTCCGCGGTCTTTGGGCTGGCGCTATCGGCCATGAGCTTTTCCCATCGGCGAACAGGGCTTCCTATACCAGAATCGGCCGTCTCGCGATGGCGGCCCTTGTCACCCGGCAAAGAACGTGGTCGTACTCCCGCAGAATCGCTCGAATCGCGCATTACGCTCGAGCCAGCGGGCGGTGCGTGCCGGACCCCGATCATGCCGAGCCTGTTCAGATTCCTGGTCGTCGTGTCGGTCATTGGCGGTCTGGCCTACGCCCTTGTTTTTTCGCTTGCCAATTTCGTCTCCTACAAGCCGCGCGAGATCATCGTCACCGTGCCGTCCGACAAATTCATCAAGCAGCAGCGCTGACGCACCGCCGATGGGCCGCCGGCCGAAACATCGTGACGCAGGCAGAAGTGATGGCGCGTTGATCGATTTGTTTCTCGACATGCTGGCGGCCGAGCGCGGGGCAAGCCGCAATACGCTCGAGGCTTACGGGCGCGACCTCGCCGATCTTGCTGCGCACCTGCAGGCCGGCGGCGGCAGCGCCGCCGCAGCATCGACCGAGGACCTGCGCGGCTATCTCGCCTCGCTCGCCGAGCGCGGCTTCAAGGCTGCAACCCTCGCTCGGCATCTGTCGGCATTGCGGCAGCTTTACCGTTTTCTCTACGCCGAAGGAAAACTCAAGCACGATCCGGCGGCGGTGCTCGAGGGCCCCAAGCGCGGGCGCGCGTTGCCGAAGGTATTGTCGATCGCCGAAGTTGACGCCCTGCTCGACGCGGCTCGACGCGCCGGCGAAGACGAAGCGCTGGCGCCCGCGGCACGCCTGCGCGCGGCGCGGCTCAACTGCCTGATCGAGGTGGTCTATGCGACCGGCCTGCGCGTGTCCGAACTGGTGGCGCTGCCGGCGTCCGCCGCGCGGCGCGACCAGCGCATGCTGGTGGTGCGCGGCAAGGGCGGCAAGGAGCGGCTGGTGCCGCTCAACCAGGCGGCCAAACGCAGCATGGACGCGTACCTCAAACTGCTCGACGAGGCGCGCGAAGCGCAATCGAAATGGCTGTTTCCGTCCTTCGGCGAGCAAGGCCACCTCACCCGCCAGCATTTTGCCCGCGAACTAAAGGCGCTGGCGCCGGCTTGCGGCATTACGCCGGCGCGGCTTTCACCGCATGTTCTGCGCCACGCTTTCGCCAGCCATTTACTGCACAACGGCGCCGACCTGCGTGTCGTGCAGACGCTGCTCGGCCACGCCGATATTTCCACGACACAGATCTACACCCATGTCCTGGAAGAGCGTTTGAAGGCGCTGGTGCGGGACCTGCACCCGCTCACCGACCGCGAACCGGGCGCTGCTTGACTTAAACGGGCCGCCCGCGTCAGTTCTTTGCTTCCATCACCCGAGCCGGGACTAAATGCGCAGCTATCTCGACTTTGAAAAGCCGGTGGCCGAGCTCGAAGCCAAGGTCGAGGAACTGCGCGCCATGGGCGAAGGCGGCAGCGCCGTTGCCGTCGGCGACGAAATCAATCGCCTGGAAGCAAAAGCGGGTCTCGCGCTCAAGGAGCTCTATGCAGGGCTCACGCCGTGGCAGAAGACGCAAGTCGCCCGGCATCCGCAACGCCCGCATTGCCTCGATACCATCGCCGGCTTGATCACCGAATTCGTAGCCCTGGCCGGCGACCGCAAGTTCGGCGAGGACGCGGCGATCGTCGGCGGCTTCGGCCGCTTCCGCGGCGAGAGCATCTGCGTCATCGGTCACGAAAAAGGCTCCGACACCGAAAGCCGGCTCAAGCACAATTTCGGCATGGCGCGGCCGGAAGGCTACCGCAAGGCGGTGCGGCTGATGAATATGGCCGACCGCTTCGGCATTCCCGTCGTCACGCTGGTGGATACCGCCGGCGCCTATCCCGGCATCGGCGCCGAAGAACGCGGCCAGGCGGAAGCAATCGCGCGCTCGACCGACGCCTGTCTTTCGCTCGGCGTACCCAATGTGGCTGTGATCCTCGGCGAAGGCGGCTCCGGCGGCGCCATTGCGCTGGCCACTGCCAACCGCGTGCTGATGCTGGAGCACGCCATCTATTCCGTAATCTCTCCGGAAGGCGCCGCCTCGATCCTCTGGCGCGACACCACTAAGGCGCAGGAGGCGGCGACCAACATGAAAATCACCGCCCAGGACATGGTTCGTTTCGGCATGATCGACGCCATCATTTCAGAACCGGTCGGCGGCGCCCATCGCGACCCATCGGCGACGATTGCCGCAACAGGCGAAGCGATCGCGGCGGCGCTTGCCGAATTGCGCCCGCTCGATGCGGCGGCGGTGCGGGCGCAGCGGCGGGAAAAGTTCCTGCGCATGGGCCGCACGCCGGTTTAGCCAGCCCGCGGCAGTACTCATTTACTTTTGCTTCACCATAGGCTTAGGGCTAGTCTTGGGAGCGCGGGATTGCCTTGCAGATGCCACATCTTATGGCTAACGATTAGACAACAAGGGGCCCTTCCCGGGGAGTAAAGCGTTTTGGATCCTCGCCTCGTCGCACGCGCTCTTTTGGCGCCCGCGGTCGTTGCCGCCGCACTTGCGCTTGCTGGATGCGATCAGGACTCCATCCCCACCGGCCGCGCGCTCGCGCCTTTGTCCGACAAGATGGTCTCGGAGATCGCCGAGAAGAACATGGACAAGGAGTCGCCGATCCTCGTCCGCCTGTTCAAGGAAGAATCCGAACTCGAGGTCTGGAAGAAAAATCGCGACGGCCAATTCGCGCTGCTCAAGACCTACCCAATATGCCGCTGGTCCGGTGATCTCGGTCCGAAGAAAAGGGAAGGCGACCGCCAGGCGCCCGAAGGCTTCTATACGATCACGCCGGCGCAAATGAATCCGAATTCCAATTACTATCTCGCCTTCAACACCGGCTATCCCAACACCTACGACCGCTCCTGGGGCTACACCGGCTCGGAACTGATGGTGCACGGCGACTGCTCGTCGCGCGGCTGCTACGCGATGACCGACGAGCAGATCCAGGAAATTTACGCGCTGGCGCGCGAGTCGTTCTTCGGCGGGCAGAAGGATTTCCAGTTCGAGGCCTTCCCGTTCCGCATGACCGCGCTCAACATGGCCAAGCATCGCAACAATCCGAACTTCGCCTTCTGGAAAATGATCAAGGAAGGTTACGACCATTTCGAAGCGACACGTCAGGAGCCCAAGGTCGCGGTCTGCGAACGCCATTACGTGTTTGACCCGGCGGCGCCAGACAATGCGAGCAAGCCGCTCAAGTTCGATCCGCGCGGCAAGTGCCCGGTCTATGAGCTCGACAAGACCGTCGCCGATGTCGTGCTCGACCATCGGCGCCAGGAACAGTTCGAAATGGCGAAGTACATCGCCGACAACGTTGCGACCGTGCCGCCGCATGTCGGCGACGGCGGCATGAACCCGGTCTTCGCCAACAAACTCGCGTCGCACACCGAATTCGACAACAATGGCCGCACCTATGTGGCCGCCGGAAATACCGAGGCGCCCGGTGCGCTGCCGCACGTGCCCAATGCGCCGGGAGCGCTCGCGGCCCTGCGTCCGCCGAAGCCCGCGCCGCAATCGGCAGCGCCCGCCGCGGCCAAGCCGGTGAGCGAGCCGACGGCGCTGGCAAGCGTTAGATTGCCGCAGGCCGCGCCGCTGCCGAAGGAAGGCGATGTGCCGGCCGAACAGCCCACCACAATTGCCGGGCTGCTCGGCAACCTTTTTGGCGGCAACCAGGCAGCCGCCAGGCCGGCTGCGCCGGAGGCCGAAAGCGAACCGGTCGCGTTGCGCGGCACCGATGAAGGCGCCGCCAACCCTCAGCCAGCCGTGGTCCGTACCGCATCGACGGCGCGGACGTCTTCTCTCCCGCCGGCAAAACCGCAGCCGGCGCCCAGGACCGTAGCCGCGGCGCCAAAGCCGCAGCCGGCGGTAAAGCCGGTCGCTGTTGCCGCGGCACCACGGCCAGCGCCAAAGCCACGCGTCGCTCAGGCCGAGAAGCGCGAGACCCAGGGCTCAACCAGCGGCGAAATGCGCACCGCCTATTCGGCGACGGCGGCGGCGCCGAGCAGCAACAATCTTCTCGCCGGGGCCCAGCCGGTCGTACCCGCCGGCACATTCGACCAGCGCTGGTCAGCGTTCCGCTGATCCCCGCCGCATGGCCTGCTTCGTTTACGTCCTCGGCAGCCGCGCCAAAACCCGCCATCTGACCTATGTCGGCTGGACCAACGATGTGCGCCGCCGTCTCCGGCAGCACAACGCCGGCACCGGCGCGCGCACGACGCGCGGACGGACCTGGGTGCTGCTGCACACGGAGCAATTTGACGACAAGCGCACGGCGATGAGCCGCGAGTGGCACTTGAAGCGCGACCGCGGCTTCCGTAAAAAACTCGCGCTGGCCTTGCCACGCTAGTTGCGTCAAAGTTTTCCACCGAACCTTCGGCTTTCGCCGCCCGCGCACCGGCGCATGCGCTAGTGTCGCGGCTGATTCTGGAAATGCAGTGAGGTGATCAATGCGGCGACTTGGACTGGCTTTGACCATTGCGCTCCTGAGTGGAACCGGGCTTGCCGCCGCCGATTCCAGGTCCGAGGCCATAAATGACGCGAAGTTTGAAGCCATGCTCAAGCGCATCGATCCGGCCGACCGTCTGGAGCAGATCTGCGATTACGCCGCCGCCGACCGCATCGGGCGCGACAAGAATCCATATCACCCCGACCGCGCGGTGATCGACTCGATTTCGGCGCCCAAGATCGTCGGCAACACGGTGCAGGGCAACGGCGGCGCTTTCCGCAGCGGCGGCCAGTGGTACCAGTTTTCGTTTACCTGCAAGACGACGCCGGACCGGTTGAAAATCTTGTCGTTCGACTATCGCGTCGGCGAAAAAATTCCCGAAGACAAATGGAACGGCTACGGGCTGTGGCGCTAGCTACCTGAGCTTGCCCTGCATCACCAGGCGGCAGTCGCGGGTCAGATTATCCAAGTTGCGCTTGAGGCAATCGGTAATCGCGTCGCGGTTCGGGATATAGACTTGGCACCAGCGGTGGGCGTCGGGCGTGCAGGCGTCACGCTGGCGCTGCGTTTCCGGTTGATCCTGGGCGTAAACGGCGGACCCTGCGGCGGCAAGAAAGCCCGCCGCCAAAGCGGAACGCAGACCGATTTCGAGACGCCGTTTCATGCCCACGCACCCCATGAGAGGACCCAGCCGCATTGAAGCGCAGCCGGCCCGCTCAATCTAGCTAAACTTGCCGTGACAATGTTTGTATTTTTTGCCGGAACCGCAGGGACACGGCTCGTTGCGCCCGACCTTGCCCCAGCTTGCCGGATTTTTCGGGTTGCGGTCAGCCTCTGCAGATCCGCCGTTGCCGACCAGCATCGGTGCCAGCGGCGCGGCAGCGAGCGCCATTTCATCCTCGCCGGTCGTCGGATCGACCTTGTGCGCTTCCATGTAGGGTAAATCCGGCGATCGCGGCGCGGGCGGCGCAGCCTGATCGGGCTGTTGCGCGGGCGGTTGCTGCACGATCTCGACGCGCATCAACTGGCCGGTCACCGCTTCGCGCAGGCGCGCCGTCATCGCCTCGAACAGGCTGAAGGCCTCGGCCTTGTACTCGTTGAGCGGGTCGCGCTGGCCGTAGCCGCGCAGGCCGATCACCTGGCGCAGATGCTCGAGCATGACCAGATGCTCGCGCCAGAGATGGTCGAGCGTCTGCAGCAAGATCGACTTCTCGACGTAGCGCATGACGTCGGGGCCCCACTTGGCCACCTTGCCCGCCATCCATTCGTCGGCCTGGCGGATGATGCGCTCGCGCACGTCCTCGTCGGTGATCCCCTCTTCCTTTTGCCACTGGGCAAGCGGCGGATCGATGGTGAGGATCTCGCGCACCGCCTGGTCGAGCGCGGTGACGTCCCACTGCTCGGGATAGGCATTGGCAGGGATGTGCTTGGCGACCAGATCCTCGACCACGGAATGGCGCATATCGGCGACCGTTTCATCCACGGCGTCGTCGCGCATCAGATCGAGCCGCTCCTTGAAGATCGCCGTGCGCTGGTCGTTCATCACGTTGTCGTATTTGAGTAGGTTCTTGCGGATGTCGAAGTTGCGCGCTTCGACCTTCTGCTGCGCCTTTTCCAGCGCCTTGTTGATCCAGGGGTGAACGATCGCCTCGTTCTCCTTGAGGCCCAATTTCTGCAGCATGCCGTCGAGCTTGTCGGAGCCGAAGATGCGCATCAGGTCGTCTTCGAGCGACAGGAAGAACTTGGAATGGCCAGGGTCGCCCTGGCGGCCGGAGCGGCCGCGCAGCTGATTGTCGATGCGCCGGCTCTCGTGGCGTTCGGTGCCGAGCACGAAGAGGCCGCCGGCGGCGAGCGCCTTTTCCTTCAGCCGCGCGATCTGCTTGCGGATTTCATCGGCTTGCGGACTTTTCTCGCGCGCGCGTGGATCCTCGATATCGGTGATCTCCTGGCGGATGCGCATGTCGGCATTGCCGCCGAGCTGAATGTCGGTGCCGCGGCCGGCCATGTTGGTGGCAATGGTGATGGCACCGGGCACGCCGGCCTGGGCGACGATGAAGGCTTCCTGCTCGTGGTAGCGAGCATTGAGGATGGCGAATACTTTGGTCTTGGTTGCGCCGTCGTCGCCGGAATAAAGCGCGGCAAAGGCGTTGGGGTCGGAGAAGTCGTGCGCTTCCCACCCGGCCTCGCGCAGCATGTCGGCGAGTTGCTCGGACTTTTCGATCGACGTGGTGCCGACCAGCACCGGCTGACCGCGCAACTTGCAGTCCTCGATCAGCGCGATGATGGAGCGGTACTTCTCCTTGGTCGTGCGATAGACCTCGTCGTCGTCGTCGATGCGAACCAGCGGCATGTTGGTCGGTACTTCGAGAACCTCGAGGCCGTAGATATCCATGAACTCGTCGGCCTCGGTGAGCGCCGTGCCGGTCATGCCGGCGAGCTTCTCGTACATGCGGAAGTAGTTCTGGAACGTTATCGAGGCGAGCGTCTGGTTCTCCGGCTGGATCGGCTGATGCTCCTTGGCCTCGAGCGCCTGATGCAGCCCTTCCGAATAGCGCCGGCCCGGCATCATGCGGCCGGTGAACTCGTCGATGATGACGACCTCGCCGTTGCGCACGATGTAGTCCTTGTCGCGCTGGAACAGCTTGTGCGCGCGCAGCGCCTGGTTGACGTGGTGCACGACGGAGACGTTCTCGACGTCGTAGAGCGATTCGCCCTTGAGCTGGCCGGCTGCGCGCAGCCGCTGCTCGAGCTTTTCCATGCCGGCCTCGGTCAGCGTGACCGTGCGCTGCTTTTCGTCGACCTCGTAGTCGGTCTTGTCGAGCGCCGGGATATAGCCGTCGATAGTGTTGTAGAATTCGCTGCGGTCGTCGAGCGGACCGGAAATGATCAGCGGCGTGCGCGCCTCGTCTATGAGGATCGAGTCGACTTCGTCGACGATGGCGTAGATGTGGCCGCGCTGGACCATATCCTCCATGCGGTACTTCATGTTGTCGCGCAGATAGTCGAAGCCGAGTTCGTTGTTGGTGCCGTAGGTGACGTCGCAGTCGTAGGCTTTCTTGCGCTGCTCGTCGTCGAGCCCGTGCACGATCACGCCGGTGGTTAGGCCAAGGAAGGAATAAATCTGCCCCATCCACTCGCTGTCGCGCTTGGCGAGGTAATCGTTGACGGTGACCACGTGCACGCCGCGGCCGGCGAGCGCGTTGAGATAGACCGGCAAGGTCGCGACCAGCGTCTTGCCTTCGCCGGTTTTCATTTCGGCGATCTTGCCGTCGTGCAGGATCATGCCGCCGATCAACTGCACATCGAAATGACGCTGACCGAGGGTGCGCTTGGCGGCTTCGCGGCAGGTGGCGAAGGCGGCGACAAGAATGTCGTCAAGCGAGGCGCCGCCGGCAACCTGCTGCTTGAAGGCTGCGGTGCGCGCGCGCAAGTCGTCGTCGGAAAGCGCCTCGAGTTCCTTTTCCAGGGCGTTGATTTGGGCAACGCGCGGCTGATAGCTGCGAATCTGCCGGTCATTGGCGGAGCCGAACAGCTTGCGGGCGACGGCGCCGATCATCGGGAAGCTCCAAATCTTTCGCCCAGCGCTTCTATCATGGCTTCGCGTCCGGATTTGCGTTCCGGCACTCCGGAAAAGCGCCACTTTTCGGGCTAATTCACTGCAACCTGCGCCGGAACGGCGCAAAACAAGCGAACTGAGCGAGACATAAGAGTGGGTCGGAAAGTTGTCAATTGGCGGCGGGCAACGGCCTTAATCCGCGTTTGCCCCCGCGGACGGGCGACTTTCGCATTCCCCCGCCATTGCAAAGCCATGCTTGTTGGGCCACAAGTCCGCGCCGTCCGCATCGCCTGAAAGCGGGCAAACCGTTCCCAAGGACAGCGACATGCCGTTTCCCCGCCTAGCCGTCTGCCGCGGCCGCCTTGCGGCCGTCATGTCTTTCTTTTTCGCCCTGCTCATGGCAGGCGCCGCGCCGCTTAAGGCGCAGGACAAGGATCCGGTTCTCGCCAAGGTCAACGGGGTCGAAATCCACCAAAGCGACCTCGCCGTCGCCGAGGAAGAGGCCGGGCAGTTGCCGCCGATGTCGCCGGACCAGAAGCAGGATTACCTCATCCAGTTCACCTCGGACATGCTGCTGCTGGCCAAGGCCGCTGAAGACCAGAAGCTCTCCGACACGCCCGAATTCAAGCGCAAGCTCGCCTTCGGCACCAAGAAGCTGCTGATGGAAGCCGTGCTGCAATCGGTCGGCAAGGCGGCGCTGACCGACGAGGCGATGCACAAGGTCTATGACGAAGCCGTCAAGCAGATGAGCCAGGAAGAGGAGGTGCACGCGCGCCATATCCTGATCCGCGCCGCGCCCGACGACGAGAAGGCGGGCAAGGCCGCCGAAGACAAGATCAAGGCGATCATCGTGCGGCTCAAGAACGGCGAGGATTTCGCCAAGCTCGCCGGCGAATTGACCGAGGACCCCTCGGGCAAGGCGAGCGGCGGCGATCTCGGCTACTTCACCAAGGACCAGATGGTGCCGGAGTTCTCCAACGTCGCCTTCAAGCTCGACAAGGGGCAGATTTCCGATCCGGTGAAGACCCAGTTCGGCTGGCATGTCATCAAGGTCGAAGACAAGCGGGCAAAGCCGACGCCGACCTTCGATGAGGTCAAACCGCAGATCGAGCAGTTCGTGACCCGCAAGGCGCAGGCCGATCTGGTCAACTCGCTGCGCGCGTCCGCCAAGATCGAGCGTCTGGACAAGCCGGTCACGCCGCAGGTCCCGGTGCCGGATGCTGCGAAGCCGGCCGAACCGAAAAAGTAAGACCGCAAATCGCTGCCATCAATTAAATGCGTCATGGCCGGGCTTGTCCCGGCCATCTCGCTTCGGTAGGCACATTACCCGAAGAAGCGGGATCGCCGGGACAGGCCCGGCGATGACAATCCGCAGGGTCTTGCCAATGTCCACCGCGATCTCCCCCCTCGCCCCACAGCATGTGCCCGAAATGCCGGCAATCGCCGGCGTAGCGATGGCGACGGCCGCCGCCGGGATCCGTTATGCCGGGCGCACCGACGTGCTGTTGGCTCTGCTCGACCACGGCACTACGGCCGCGGGCGTGTTCACGCGCTCGAAATGCCCGTCGGCGCCGGTCGAATGGTGCCGGGCGCAGCTCAAGCGCGGAAAGGCGAGAGCCACGGCGCGGGCGCTGGTGGTCAATTCCGGCAACGCCAATGCCTTTACCGGCAAGACCGGACGCGCGGCCTGCAAGTTCACCGCCGACATCGCCTCGCGCGCGGCCGGCATCAAGCCCAGCGAGATATACCTTGCCTCGACCGGCGTGATCGGCGAGCCGCTCGACGCAACCGCCTTCGATGGTGTGATGGATGGCCTGGTTGCAAACGCGAAAGCCGGCGGCTTTCTCGCCGCGGCCAAGGCCATCATGACCACCGACACTTTCCCCAAAGTGGCGACGGCGACCGCGCGTATCGGCAAGGCAACGGTGACCGTCAACGGCATCGCCAAGGGCGCCGGCATGATCGCGCCGGACATGGCGACCATGCTGTCCTTCATTTTCACCGACGCAGCAATCGCGGCACCTGCCTTGCAGGCCATGCTCGACGAGGCGGTGGTCGATACCTTCAATGCCGTGACCATCGACGGCGACACCTCGACCTCCGACACGCTGTTGATCTTTGCCACCGGCGGAGCGAAGGATTGCCCGCGCATCGCACGCGGTGGCGACCCCCGGCTCAAGGCATTCAAGAAGGCGCTGCAACGCGTACTCGGCAATCTCTCCGAGCAGATTGCCCGTGACGGCGAAGGCGCGCGCAAGCTGGTCGAGATCACGGTCGAGGGCGCGGTATCGAAAAAATCGGCGCGCCGCATCGCGCTGTCGATCGCCAATTCACCGCTGGTGAAGACGGCAATCGCCGGCGAAGACGCCAATTGGGGGCGCGTGGTGATGGCGGTCGGCAAGGCCGGGGAACCGGCCGACCGCGACAAGCTGTCGATTTGGTTCGGCGGCATTCGCGTCGCTCACAAGGGGGCGCGCGATCCCGGCTACGACGAGGCTGAGGTCGCGGTGGCAATGAAGAAGCCGGAAATCACCTTGAAAGTCGCGCTCGGCCTGGGCAAGGGCCGCGACCGCGTACTCACCTGCGACCTCACCAAGGAATACGTCGCCATCAACGGCGACTACCGCTCCTGACCGCTGCCGCATCGCGCCGATTTTGCTTGGGTGCGCGAGGCCCAACGCGGAACGGGGGTCGCTCTTATCGGTCGGTTAACTATGCCGGGAAATGCAATACTTTACCCAATCGGTTTGATCCGTCCTTTACCGTGACGCTCATAGCCTGTGGACCAAGGGCCGTGCCTGAAAAACTTGTTCTTGTCGCCGCCTGCGCCCTCATCGATGCCGACGGCCGCGTACTGATCGCGCAGCGGCCCGAAGGCAAACCGATGGCGGGCTTGTGGGAATTTCCCGGCGGCAAGATCGAGAGCGGCGAACGGCCCGAGCAGTGCCTGATACGCGAACTCAAGGAGGAACTGGGAATAGACGTCAGCGAGGCCTGTCTCGCGCCGCTCACTTTCGCAAGCCACCGCTACCCCGACTTTCATCTTCTGATGCCGCTCTATGTTTGCCGGCGCTGGGAGGGGCAAGTCACCGCCAAAGAGGCGCAGCGGATTGCCTGGGTGAGGCCGAACCGGCTGCGGGACTATCCGATGCCACCGGCGGACGAACCGCTGGTCTCTCATCTGCTGGCGCTGCTGTGACCCGGCTGCAAAGGACGAAAAACAGGGAATGCCCATGCGCAACGTCGTCGAAAACCAGCTCCGCCGTTTCCTGCATCAAGAGCAGGGCGCGACCGCCATCGAATACGCTTTGATCGCGGCGGGCATCGCCGCCGCCATCATCATCACCGTCAACGCGCTGGGCGTGTCGGTGGTCAACATGTGGACCACGGTTTCCGCCGCGCTCGGCTAAAAACTGCGATCCGGCTTCTCTCCAGTCGATATTTCCTCGGTGCCAAGCGCATCGGCGAGCCGGTTTGCCGCCGAACCCGGCTTGAGCGGCTTCTGCTGGCTCTCGTGCGGCGCCCAGCCTGACAACCAGACAATCTCGAAGGTTGCGCGCAAGCGCCCGTCGTCGTCGGTAAAGCGCTCCCCATAGATATCGGCCATCCGCTCCAGAGTCGCGCGCCTGAGAAGCGTGCGGCGGCGTTCGCACAAGACATTGGTCGCTCCCATGCGGCGCAGTTCGCGCATGAGGTCGAGCACCGAATCGTAGCGCACCGTGAGCCGGTCGGTATCGACCACCGGCAAGGCAAACCCGGCGCGCTGAAGAAGCGCGCCGAGCTCGCGCACATCAGCGAAAGGCGCGACACGCGGCGACGCACCGCCCTCGATCTCGCTTTCAGCCGCGGCAAATGCCTCGCGCAATTCGCCGAGGCTGGCGCCGCCGATGAGCGCCGCCAGCAGCAGCCCGTCGGGCTTGAGCGCGCGGCGGATCTGAATCAGCGTGCCGGGCAAATCATTTACAAATTGCAGCGACAGGCCGGAGACAACCAGATCGAGCGAGGCATCGGCGAAAGGCACGGCTTCTTCATCGGCGGCGACGCTGATAAAATCGGGCGCAAGCCGACGCGCGTCGGACTCGGCCGCAATGATGAGCCCGACCCTCCCTGTCTCAGCGAGCGCGCAGCGCACCGCATCGTTCGGCGTGCCGAGATCGACCGCGATAGGAAATTGCCGCGTCACCGTCGTGAGGCGCTCGGCCATGTCGGCGGCGACCCGGTCGAGCAGAAACGTCTCCGACCCGAGCGCCGCAGCGCGGGCCCGGCATTTACGCAGCAAGGCGCGGTCGAAGATGGTCGGGCTTCTTGGCATCTGCTAGAGTTTACACATGAATGAGCTTGCAGCCGAAACCCCTTCCGCCGGCGGCCCGTTTCGCCGCGCATGGCGCGGCCCGTTCCGGCTGGCGCTCGATCTGGTGCTGCCGCCGCTGTGCCCTTCCTGCCGCGACCCGCTTGGCGACGGCGTCGGCCTGTGCGCCGCCTGCTGGACGAAACTGTCCTTCATCGAGCCGCCGTATTGCGCACGGCTCGGCATCCCTTTCCTCTACGATCCGGGGCCGGGCCTGCTGTCGATGGAGGCCATCGCCGATCCGCCGGCCTATGACCGCGCGCGCGCCGCGGTGCGCTACGACGATGTCGCCCGCGCCCTGGTGCACAATTTCAAATACGGCGACCGGCTTGACCTCGCGCCGCTGATGGGACGTTGGATGGCGCGGGCCGGACGCGAGTTGCTCGCCGAGGCTGACGCGCTGATCCCGGTGCCGCTGCACTGGCGCAGGCTTTGGGCGCGGCGCTTCAACCAGTCGGCGGCATTGGCCGCCGCGATCGCGCAACCGAAGGGCGTGCCGGTCCTGCATTCGGCGCTCAAACGCGTGCGCGCCACCGTGCAGCAGGTCGGGCTGTCGAGGGCGCAGCGGGCGGACAACGTGCAGGGCGCTTTCGCCGTGCCGCCCGAGGAAAAAGGCAATGTCGCGGGCCGCCGCATGCTGCTGATCGACGACGTGTTGACCTCCGGCGCGACCGTCGATACTTGCGCCCGTGCTCTGCTGCGGGCCGGCGCCGCCCACGTCGATGTGCTCACTTTTGCCTGGGTTGTGAGCCCCATGCGCGCCACCATATAAAGGGGCAGCAAAAGGCAACCGCACACGCACCATGCCGCCCGTCGACATCTACACCACTCGCTTCTGCCCCTTTTGCTCCACGGCGAAAGCTTTGCTCAAGCGCAAGGGCGTTGCCTTCACCGAGATCAATTTGTCGCAGGAGCATGAGCGCCGCGATGAAATGATCACGCGCGCCAATGGCCGCATGACTGTGCCGCAGATTTTCATCGGCGGCCTGCACGTCGGCGGCTCCGACGAATTGCACGCGCTGGAGCGCGCCGGCAAGCTCGATCCGCTGCTCGCGGCTGATGGACAGAGCGAAGGGCGGCGCGCATGAACGCAGCGAACGCGACCTTCAAGGCGGCGATGATCCAGATGCGCACTGGGCTTGAGCCTGCCGCCAACGTCGACGCTGCGGCGCGCCTGATCGGCGAAGCAAAGTCCGCCGGCGCCGACTACGTGCTGACGCCGGAGATGACCAATATCCTGGAGAACAAGCGCGATCGTCTGCTGGCCACAATCGCCGAGGAAGACGCCGACGCCTCGCTCGCGGCATTTCGCGACCTCGCGCGCAAGCTCGGCATCTACATCCACGTGGGATCGCTGGCGATCAAGGTGTCCCCCGACCGCGCCGCCAACCGCGGCTTCCTCATCGGTCCTACGGGCTCGGTCGTCGCGCGCTACGACAAGGTGCACATGTTCGATGTCGACCTCGCCGAGGGCGAGAGCTATCGCGAGTCGCGCACCTATCGTCCCGGCGAACAGGCGGTGCTCGCCGACCTGCCGTGGGGACGGCTGGGGCTGACCATCTGTTACGACCTGCGCTTCCCGGCGCTCTATCGCGCGCTGGCGGAAGCCGGCGCGACCATGCTGGCAATCCCCTCCGCCTTCACCAAGCAGACCGGCGAAGCCCACTGGCACGTGCTGATGCGCGCGCGTGCCATCGAGAACGGCAGCTTTGTCTTCGCCGCGGCACAGGGCGGCAAGCACGAGAACGGGCGCGAGACCTTCGGCCATTCACTGATCGTTGATCCGTGGGGGCGTATTCTGGCGGAAGGCGGAACCGAACCGGGCGTGGTGATGGCGGAAATCGACATGGCGGAGGTGGCGAAGGCGCGTTCGCGCATCCCCTCGCTCCAGCACGGCCGCCGCTTCGAGCTGATCGAGCCGCTGGCCGAGCCGACGCATCTACACGTCGTGGGACGCGCCGAATGATCCGTTACGCCCTGGTCTGCGATTCCGCGCATCAATTCGAAAGCTGGTTTGCCGATTCGAGCGCTTACGACAAGCAATCGAAGCGCAAGCTGGTCGCCTGCCCGCAATGCGGCTCGACCAAGGTCGAGAAGGCGATCATGGCGCCGCGGCTCGCAACTTCGAAGCGGCGCAAGCCGGCTGCCGAAGTCCCCGCTCCTCCTCCCGTTGCCGCCGTCCCGGACACGACGCCGGTCGCCATGCTGTCGCCGCAGGAACGCGAGTTGCGCGGCAAGCTCAAGGAGCTGCGCGATCATCTGACCAAGAATGCCGACAATGTCGGGCAGAAATTTCCCGAACAGGCGCGCAAGATGCACTATGGCGAAATGGAACACCGCTCGATCTATGGTCAGGCCTCGCCCGACGAGGCCCGCGACCTCGCCGAGGAAGGCATCGAATTCCACCCGCTGCCGATTCTGCCGGACGAGCGCAATTAGTCCGCCGGGCGCGCCTAGTGCGCCCACACCAACAAGCCGACGCCGAACACCACCAGCGCGATGCCGGCGAGTTCGCGCGCGCTGGTCGGCTGCTTGAAGATGAATTTTGAAATTCCCTGCGCGAACAGCACCTCGACCAGCGCCAGCGTACGCACGCTCGCCGCCGTGGCGATGGCAAAGGCAAGGAACCAGAATTGCGAGGCTAGCGCGCCCATGAAGCCAGCAAACAGCGACGGCCGCCAGGCGCGGAAGATCGCCCTGAGCACGCCGAAATCGCGCACCGCGAGAAAGGCCGACAGCAGAATCGTCTGCAGCACCAGACCGATGAACAGCGTGTAGGTGGCGGAGAGCACGAAATCGTTGGCGCCCTCGAGGTTCAGGATCGCGCCGCGATAGCCGATGGCGGAGAGCCCGAAGCAGCCGCCGGAGACGAGCCCGAGCAACGTCGGCTTCATGCCGCCGGCTTGCGCGGCGCCCGGCTTGATCGACATCACCACCACCCCGGCGGTGGCAATGAGGATCGCCGCGGCCAGCAGCGGGGTCACCTTGTCACCGAGCAGCACAAACCCGAACAGCGCGACCTGCACCGGCTCGGTCTTGATATAGGCGATGGTGACGACGAAGGAGCGGTCGTTCATCGCCGCGAGCATCAGCGCGGTGGCGGTAACTTGCGCCGCCAGCCCAACCGCGATCCACGGCCAGTAGGCAAGCGTCGGCTTGGGCAGCGGGACGCCCGAATAGACCAGCACGCCGAGGAGGAACAGCAGAGCAAATGGAGCGCCGAACAGAAAGCGCACGTGCGTCGCCCCGACGGTGCCCAGCGTCGCCGTCAACTCGCGCTGCGCGGCATTGCGCACGGTCTGCGCGGCCGCGGCGATCAGCGTGAAGACGGCCCAGAGCATTCCTCAACCCTTGAAAGCACCGGCTCGACGGCCGGTGTTCTTGCCTTGCCGTCTGTTTGTAAAGAGGTGGCCGGCGCGGGCAAGCCCGGTCGCGGCGACCCTGCCATGCGCAATTATTTTCCCGGCTTTTCCGCCACCAGCATGTAGTTGACGTCCATGTCGGCGGACAACTGCCAGCGGTCGGCGAACGGATTATAGACCACGCCGCGTTCGGCCGTGACGTTAAGGCCGCAGCGCTCGACGGCGTTTTCCAGCTCCTGCGGCGTGACGAATTTGTCCCATTGATGCGTACCGCGCGGCAACCAGCGCAAAATGTATTCGGCGCCGACGATGGCCAGCGCGAAGCTTTTCAGGGTGCGGTTGAGCGTTGCCGCGACCATCAGCCCGCCGGGTTTGACCATCGACGCGCAGGTTGCGACGAAATCATCGGCATCGGCGACGTGTTCGACCACCTCCATCGCCAGCGCCACGTCGAACCGTTCGGCGGCGGCGGCGAGGTCTTCGGCGGTCGTGGCGCGGTAATCGACCGCGACACCGCTCTCCCGCGCATGCGCGCTCGCGGCGGCGATGTTTTCTTCCGACGGATCGGCGCCGACCATTTCGGCACCAAGCCGCGCCAATGGCTCGGACAAGATGCCGCCGCCGCAGCCGATATCGAGAATGCGCAGGCCCTTGAGGCAATCGAGCTTCCTGGTGTCGCGGCCGAAGCGCTCCGCCGCCTTGTCGCGGATGTAGCCGAGCCGCAGCGGATTGAGCTTGTGCAACGCCGCCATCGGCCCGCGCGGGTCCCACCAGTCATCGGCCATCGCAGCGAAGCGCTTGACCTCTGCGGCGTCGATGGAGGACCGGGGCATGCTCTAGCGCGCCGTTACGTGGTTGCGGAAATCGAGCGGTGAGCCGACGCCGTGCAGCGGCTCGATGCCGACCCCGGTGCCGCGGATGGTGATGTCGCCGTAATTGAGCAGGCGGCCGAAAAACGACTGATCGACGTCGACGCTTTCGACCTTGTCCATGTTCATCTCGACGGTGTGCCTGTTGATGAAGCCGCGCTTGTAGACGATGCGCCGGTCGGTGACGTCGATCTCGGTGGTCCAGCGCCGGAACCAGGCCGAGCAGAACATCACCGCCGCGGCAGCCGCAAAACCCATCGCGGCAATCGACCAGCTGATGCCGCTGCGGCCTTGTCCCGCCTTGGTCAGTGTTGCTAACGCCAGCAGCAGCATGATCATCGCCGGGATATAGATGACCCAGTGAATCTTGCCGGCAAAGACCAGCTTTTCGCCGGGCTGCAAAATCCGCTCGATATAGCGCATCGCCTTAACCCAATTGCCGCATGTTGCGCCGGCGCAAGTTGCAGTCAGCCAACCCCGCCGGTATGTATACGCGCCTTTTCGCTCCGGCGCCTCAACGCTCGCGCCGGCCGCTTGTTAGCGGTTTTTCGCGCGCCCGGGAACGTCAGGTTTTCTGAAGTCATGGCTCGGCTGGTGATGAAATTCGGCGGAACCTCCGTCGCCGATCTCGACCGCATCCGCAACGTGGCGCGCCACGTCAAGCGCGAGGTCGATGCCGGCTATGACGTCGCCGTCGTCGTCTCCGCCATGGCCGGGGTCACCAACCAGCTGGTCGAATGGTGCCGGCAGGCGGCGATGCTGCACGACGCGCGCGAATACGACGCGGTGGTGGCGACCGGCGAACAGGTGAGCGCCGGGCTGCTCGCCATCGTGCTTGAAGGCATGGGCGTCAACGCCCGTTCCTGGCAGGGCTGGCAGTTGCCGATCCTCACCGACAACGCGCACGGCGCCGCGCGCATCCTCGAGGTCAACGGCGCTGAACTGATCAAGCGCTTCAAGGAACACCGCCAGGTCGCCGTCATCGCCGGGTTCCAAGGCATGCACAAGGCAACGGGCCGCATCACCACGCTCGGCCGCGGCGGCTCCGACACGTCTGCCGTGGCGGTCGCGGCGGCGATCGGCGCCGAGCGCTGCGACATCTACACCGATGTCGACGGCGTCTACACCACCGACCCGCGCGTGGTGGCGAAGGCGCACCGGCTGGACAAAATCGCCTACGAGGAAATGCTCGAGCTCGCGTCCCTCGGCGCCAAGGTGATGCAAGTGCGCTCGGTCGAACTCGGCATGGTGCACAATGTGCGCATCTTCGTGCGCTCGAGCTTCGAGAAGCCGGAGGATATCGATCCTTCCAGGGCGCCGTCCGGAACACTCATTTGCGACGAGGGAGACATCGTGGAACAGCAGGTCGTCACCGGAATCGCCTTCTCCAAGGACGAGGCGCAAATTTCCATCCGCCGCGTGCAGGACAAGCCCGGCGTCGCCGCGGCGATCTTCGGGCCGCTCGCCGACGCCAATATCAACGTCGACATGATCGTGCAGAACGTCTCCGCCGACGGCGCCACCACCGATTTGACCTTCACCGTGCCCTCGGCCGACTACGAGCGCGCGCGCATGACCATCGAAAAGGCCAAGAAGGCCATCGGCTACGACCACATCGACGGTTCAACCGACGTCGCCAAGGTCTCCGTCATCGGCATCGGCATGCGCAGCCACGCCGGCGTCGCCGCCCAGGCGTTCAAGGCGTTGTCGCAGCAGAAGATCAACATTCTCGCCATCACCACCTCGGAAATCAAATTCTCGGTGCTGATCAACATGGGCCAGACCGACCTCGCGGTGCGCACGCTGCATTCGCTCTACGGGCTGGACAAGACGTAAAGCGCGCCGCGGCGCACCGCGCTTTTTTAGGCTGCCTCGGCCGTGGTCGGGTCGATCATCGAACGCACGCGCGAAACCTTGTTGGCGGGGAACCCGCCCTTCTGCGCATGCGCACGCACCGCGGCTTCATCCGGCGCGATATAGACGCAGTAGATCTTGTCGTCGGTGACGAAGCTCTGCAGCCACTGGATCTGCGGGCCCATTTCCTTGAGCACACCACAGGACTTCTGCGAGATGGCTTGCAACTCGTTCTTCGGCAATTTCCCGGCGCCGACGATATCGCGTTCGATGACGAATTTCGGCATGTGCGTTCTCCTCCGTTGCGGCTATGCGCTGTGCATGGGCCTGGAGAGAACTGCCGCCCTTTGGCGCGCGCTGTCTTGAGGCGAAAGCCCCGGGTCGCGGGGCGCAAGCGTCGGCCAACCGGGACAGTAGTCCCGGATCAGCGCACGCCGATCTTGGCTGCAAGTCCCAGCCCTGCTTCGCGCGCACGCACGATCGCCTGATAGCGATGTTCGACGCCTATCTTGTCGAACACGCGCGTGATGTGGTTGCGCACGGTCTTCTCCGAGAGCCCAAGCGAGGCGGCGATTTCCGAATTGTCCAGGCCCCCGGCGATGCCTTCGAGCACGGCGCGCTCGCGCGGCGTCAGTTCGCCGAGGGCAAGCGTGTCGCGCCGCTCGGCAGGCCGGACAGGCTGGCTGAGAAAGGCCTCGATTTCGCCGATGATCTGGGCCCATGCCGGCTCGTCGGCGAGCGGCATGTGATTTTCGCTATCCACCGGAACGAAGCGGCTGTCAGCGATGAGGCCGGCAAGTTCGCGGCCCTGCTCGATCGGCACCACCGCATCGCGGTCGGGATGAAGAACGAGCACCGGACATTTGATCCTGCGCGCGGCGCCGACGACGTCGACGCCGTAACCGATCTCCAGCAGCCGCACCGCCGTTTCCGCCGAGGTCGCGATGCATTGTTGCGCGCACCATGACCGCGTGTGTTCGAGCGTGCCGCCCGGCTGAAACGACGAGGCCCAGACCTTGGCGAAGGGATGGTTCTCCTGTCCCCAGCCCAGTCGCGTGAGATCGAGCATGACGCGCGCCTTTTCAGCCTCTGCCGGCCGTTCGTCCCAGCGGAAACGGCCGCGCGCATAGGTTCCATAGAGGACGAGGCGGTCGACGCGCTCGGGGTGACGGGCGGCGTAGTCGATAGCGATCGGCCCGCCCCAGCAGGTGCCCAGCAGGTCGAACCGCTCGATGCCGGCGGCCTGGACCACCGCTTCAAGATCGCGCACCCAGTTCTCAAAGGAGAGCCCGCTCGTACCACGGTCGGACAGGCCGCAGCCGCGCGAATCGTAGCGCAACAGCGTGTGGCTCTTTGATAGCGCTTCGAGCCAGGGCTGCCAGGCCAGGCTGCGCCATTGGTGATCGAGCTGCATCAGCCAGGTTGCCGGCATCACCAGCGGCGGGCCCTCGCCGCTGGTCGCATAGGCAAGCCGCACACCGTCATGGGAGGCGCAAAAGCGGATTGTCTGCTGCATAGCCGCGGTATTGTATACCATCGCGGCCGTCGCTGCACCGCAGCGACGGCGCAAAAATTAGCAATGCGGCTTTGGCTTGCCCCTTGCATGGCCCATTCGCTATAGCCTGACGGAGACACCGCGGCCGCCGGGTACCGCGGTCGCTATTCGTACATGATCAGGCCGTAACGGAAGCTGCGGTCGGAACCGCAGGCGAAGGATCCAACAATGCGTGGCGCGCTCGGCGGTCCGCGCGTGCTGTTACGGCGGCTCCGCGAGGTGATGGCGGAGCCGGTCAGCGCGCAGGATCGCCTCGACAAGGTGGTTGTGCTGATTGCCGCCAACATGGTGGCGGAGGTGTGCTCCGTCTATGTGTTGCGCGTGGACGGCACTCTTGAGCTCTACGCCACCGAAGGCCTGAAGCACGAAGCGGTCCACCAGACCGTGCTGAAATCCGACGAAGGCCTCGTCGGCCTGGTCGCCAGCGAGGCGAATCCGATCAACCTGTCGGAAGCGCAAGCCCACCCGGCGTTCTCGTTCCGCCCGGAAACCGGCGAAGAAATCTACCACTCCTTCCTCGGCGTGCCGATCCTGCGCGCCGGTAACACGCTCGGCGTGCTGGTGGTACAGAACCGCGCGCGGCGCACCTACACCGAAGAGGAAGAAGAGGCGCTGCAGACAACCTCGATGGTGCTCGCCGAGATGATCGCCTCGGGCGAACTGTCGGCGCTCGCCCGCCCCGGCGCCGAGCCAGTCGCGCGCCATACGATGCAACTTGAGGGCACTTCGCTATCCGACGGCGTCGCGCTCGGCCATGTGGTGCTGCACGAGCCGCGCGTGGTCATTACCAACGTCATCGCCGACGACGTGCCGAAGGAGCTAAAGCGCCTCGAAGCCGCGATCGCGACGCTGCGCGCCGACCTCGACCGCCTGGTCGAACATCGCGACGTCGCCGATGGCGGCGAGCATCGCGACGTGCTCGAAGCCTACCGCATGTTTTCCTATGACCAGGGCTGGGCGCATAAAATCCACGAGGCGGTATCGACCGGCCTGACCGCCGAGGCCGGCGTCGAGCGCGTGCAATCGGATACCCGCGCGCGCATGTTGCGTGTCGCTGATCCGTATTTGCGCGACCGCCTGCACGATCTCGACGATCTCGCCAACCGGCTGATGCGTGTGCTGATGGGACACGACCACGCGCCCTCGCGCGAGCAATTGCCGGAAAACGCCATCCTCGTCGCCCGCTCCATGGGCCCGGCTGCCCTGCTCGACTACGACCGGAAACGGCTGCGCGGGCTGGTGCTGGAAGAAGGCGGACCGACCTCGCACGTCTCGATCGTCGCGCGCGCGCTCGGCATTGCCGCTGTCGGCGAGATTGCCAACGCCACCGGCCTGGTCGAGCCGGGCGACGCCATCATCGTCGACGGCTCGACCGGCGACGTGCATTTGCGGCCGCCGGCCGACATCGAGACCGCCTACGGCGAGCGGGTCAAGCTGCGGGCGCGGCGGCAGGCGCAGTACCGCGCCTCGCGCGACAAGCCCTGCGTCAGCAAGGACGGGCAGAAATTCTCACTGATGATCAACGCCGGTCTCACCGTCGACCTGCCGCATCTGGAAGAGACCGGCGCCGCCGGTATCGGCCTGTTCCGCACCGAGTTGCAGTTCATGGTGGCCGACACGCTGCCGCGCACCGGCGAGCAGCTCGCGCTTTATCGCACCGTGCTCGACGCCGCCGACAAGCGGCCGGTGACCTTTCGCACCCTCGACATCGGCGGCGACAAGGTGCTGCCCTACATGCGCAACATCGAGGAGGAAAACCCGGCGCTGGGCTGGCGCGCGATCCGCCTCGGCCTCGACCGGCCCGGCCTGCTGCGCAGCCAGGTGCGCGCAATGCTGCGCGCCGCCGGCGGGCGCGAACTCAAGGTCATGTTTCCCATGATCGCCATGGTGGAGGAATTCGACAAGGCCAAGGCTCTGGTCGAAGTCGAGCTCACGCATCTGCGCCGTCACGGCCACGCGCTGCCGGAACGCGTAGAGATCGGCACAATGCTCGAAGTTCCGTCGCTGCTCTTCCAGCTCGACGAGTTGCTCGCCCGCGTCGACTTCCTCTCCGTCGGCTCCAACGACCTGATGCAGTTTCTCTACGCCGCCGACCGCGGCAACACGCGGGTATCGGCGCGGTTCGACCCGCTGTCGGCGCCGGTGATGCGCGCGCTCAAGGAGATCGCTGACAAGGCGAAAAAGCACGCCAAGCCGGTAACCCTGTGCGGCGAACTCGCCTCGCAACCGATCGGAGCGCTGGCCTTGGCGATCCTCGGCTATCGCTCGCTGTCGCTGTCGCCCTCGGCGGTCGGTCCGGTAAAGGCGATGCTGTTGGAACTCGACTGCCGTAAGGGCGAGCAGGCGATCCTGCCGTTTCTGGAGCAGCCGGTCGGCAGCGTCTCGCTGCGCAACAAGCTGGAAAATTTCGCCGTGGCGGAAGGCCTGCAGCTTTGACCACGCTGCCGCAGCACAAACTCGACGCTTTGCTTGCCCGCCACGCGCTGGTGGAGAGCGAACTGGCGACCAATCTCGCAACCGAGGCTTACGTCAAACTGTCGCGTGAATTCGCCGAATTGTCGCCAGTCGTCGAGGTCATCAAGGCTTACCGCGCAGCCGGCAACGAGATCACCGATCTCGACGCGCTTGCCGCCGACAGCGCAAGTGACGCCGAAATGCGCCGCATGGCGCAAACGGAAAAACAGACGCTGGAAGCGCGGCGCGACAAGCTCGCCGAGCAACTGCGCCTGGCGTTGATCCCCAAGGATGCGATGGACGATCACAACGCCATCCTGGAAATCCGCGCCGGCACCGGCGGCGACGAGGCGGCGCTGTTTGCCGGCGATCTCTACCGCATGTACGAGCGCTACGCGGCGACCCAGGGCTGGAAGGTCGAGATCCTGTCGCTGAGCGAAGGCAGCAAAGGCGGATTCAAGGAAATCATTGCCGAAGTGCGCGGCCGTGGCGTCTTCGCCAAGCTCAAATTCGAATCGGGCGTGCATCGCGTGCAGCGGGTGCCCGACACGGAAGCCTCCGGCCGCATCCACACCTCGGCGGCGACCGTCGCCGTGCTCCCCGAGGTCGAGGATGTCGACATCCACATCAACGATGCCGATCTCAAGATCGATACCATGCGCGCCCAGGGCGCCGGCGGCCAGCACGTCAACAAGACCGAATCCGCAATCCGCATCACCCATCTGCCGAGCGGGATCGTCGTGTTCGTTCAGGAAGAGCGCTCGCAGCACAAGAACAAGTCCAAGGCGATGACCATGCTGCGCGCCAAACTATACGATCAGGAGCGCAGCAAGCGCGACGCCGAACGCGCCGCAGACCGCCGCGGCCAGGTCGGGTCCGGCGATCGCTCCGAACGCATCCGCACCTATAATTTTCCGCAAGGCCGCGTGACCGACCACCGCATCAATCTCACGCTCTATACGTTGCCAAAGGTGATGGAGGGCGAAGGCCTGAAGGAATTGATCGACGCGCTGATCACCGAACACCAGGCCGAATTGCTGGCGGCCGAAGGCGCGGCGTGAGGGTCATCCCGGGGCTGAAAGCCGATGCGTCGGTTGCCGATTCCATTCGACTGCTGTCGCAGTCGTTCAGGCTGGCGCACATCGAATCCGCCGACGCCGACGCACGGTTGCTGGTCGGCCAGGCGCTGCTCCTTTCGCACGCGCAGCTGGTTGCGGTATCGGACCGGCTGATCGAAGCCCGCGAGGTCAACGTGATCTCGGCGCTCGCCGCACGGCGATTGAAGCATGAGCCGGTGGCACGCATTCTCGGCCGCAAGGAATTCTGGAGCCTCGAGTTGCAGGTCACGCCTGCGGTACTGGTGCCGCGGCCGGAAACCGAAACCGTGATCGAGACGGCGCTCGACGCGGTGCCGACGCGCGGCCTGCGCATGGAAAATCTGCGCGTACTCGATATCGGCACCGGCTCGGGAGCGCTGCTGTTGGCGATACTGCGTGAATTGCCGAAAGCCGTCGGTATCGGAACCGACATCAGCGCCGATGCGCTTGCCGTCGCCCGCGCCAATGCCGAGCGGCACCGACTGGACACACGTTGCACCTTCGTCGCCGGCAACATCGCCAGGGGCATCGAAGGTCCTTTCGATTTCATCTTGTCGAACCCGCCTTACATTGCCAGCGGAGACATCGCGTCGCTGCCTCGGGAGGTGCGCGACTACGATCCGAGGCCGGCGCTGGATGGTGGCGTCGATGGACTCGATTGCTACCGCGCGATTGCCGCAGAGGTTCCGCGCCTGCTCGCGAGCGGCGGCAGGCTGATCGTCGAATTGGGCGCAGGCCAGTGCGAAGCTGTCAGCGCGTTGTTTACCAAGACGGGATTGAGCGTCGTCGATACGCGCAAGGACCTGGCCGGTATTGTCCGCGCGCTGAGCGCCAAACTGCCGTGATCGAGCCGCCATGATCATGTTGCATTGGGTGTGCGCGCATGGCGCAGACCTCGATTTGCTGCGAAAAAAGCACTTGGATTATTGTGAGGAAACGACTACGTTCCCGGTAACGGAATCGACCCGAAACGGTCGCACCGCCAGGAACCCCGGAGCGAGGCTCTGTGCGGCGGCGGAGCGGACCCGGCGGATCGGGAAACGCCCGATTAACAACGGTATTACAAGACGGCTGACGAATTCGCCACGAATGGGTCCGGATGCTTCACCGGTTGAGTGCATCGTTTTTTCTTCGATGCGCGTGACGACATACAGGCAACGCCGCGGGGCTAAGGCCGCGGCTATGGGGTTGCTACTGCTATCGCGATAAGAAGCGCAATGTTTTCGATAATCGCGTGAAGTTCGGCGCGGCCTCATGCCGCGCGACGAAAGTGGTGTGGACGAGTGCAACGCGGTCAAGCGAGAGGTCAAGCGACAGGCATCCGATGAGAAACGGTCAGAAGCGCATGCGGGGACGCAACAACAATCACCGCAAAAGCCAGAATCCACTCACGCGCGTTTATGAGTCGAACGGGCCCGACGTGAAGATCCGCGGCACCGCATCGCATATCGCGGAAAAATACATTCAGCTCGCGCGCGACTCGCAAAGCTCCGGCGACCCGGTAGCGGCGGAAAACTATTACCAGCACGCCGAACATTATTTTCGTCTGATCGCGGCCGCGCAGGAACAATTCCGCCAGCAGAACCCGTATTACAACAACCAGCAACCGCAGCAGGGACAGAACCCGCCGCAGGGTGCAGCCGACGACAATTATGACGACGGCGACGACGATCAGCCGTTCCTCGGCCAGAACGAACCGAACTACGCGCCGCAGCAGCAACCGCAACAGCAGCCGCAGCCTTATCTGCCGCGCGACCAGCAGGCGTTTCCGCCGCGTGATCAGCAGCAGAACTACAACAACCGGCCGCAGCAGCCGCAGCAGCAGCCCTCGGGCGGCCAAGGCGGCGACGGCGAGGTCGGCGGCCTGCCGTCGTTCATCACCGGTGGCGGCGGCCAGCCGCCGCAGCAGAACAGCAATAACCAGAATCCGCAGAACGGCCACGATCAGGGCGACCGCCAGGATCGCTTCGGCCATCGCCGGCGCCGGCGTCATCGCGGCGGCGGTTACCGCCCCGATCGCCAGGATTTCGGCAACAACAATCAGCAAAACGCCGCGCCGCCGATGCCAAACGATGGCGGCGACGAACCGCCGCGCCAGCCTGGCGAATAGCCGAAGGCTTTTTTTCAGGCTCCTGGTGATGGCGCCAGCGCCGGCTTGAGCGCCGGCACGATCTGCCGCCGTTCGCGCCGCGCCGGAATTGCACGATAGACCTGCTTGGTCGCTTCCACCAAGTGTACGCCGGCAAACGGCGCCGACAGCGTCGAGCCGGTACGCTCCCAGGCGCCCGCGGACCGCAAGAACCAACCGCGCTCAATCGGCGGCACGTACAAAGCTTCACCCCATCCGGTTGGCGTAAACCACGTCTCCCGCAACAGCTGGTTGATCTGGGTGCGCGAATAAGGCCGCCCATGACCGAACGGCGTCGTATCCATGCGGGCCCACAAGCCGCGCCGGTTCGGCACCACCGCGAGCAACCGCCCCCCGGCCGCGAGCACGCGCCACACCTCGCGCAACAGCGCCGCGGCGTCGGTTGTCATCTCCAGCGCATGCACCAGCAGCACACGGTCGACCGCGGCATCGGGCAGCGGCATTTCGCAATCGTCGACCAGCGCGGCGAGCGCCGGCCGCGTGGTGGGCCATTTCACCACACCCTGTCCGGCAGGCATGAAGGCAAGGCAGCGTTCGGCATCTTCGCGGAACAGACCAAGATACGGCGTGGCATAGCCGACGCCCAGCATCCTTTGGCCCGAGGTGTCGCGCCACTGCGAGCGGATGCTGCGACCGATAAAGCGGCGTGCGACCACGCCAAGGCGCTGGCCGTAGAAATTACGCAGGTCAACAACGTCAATCGACATGGGAGGAAAATACCACGAACGCCTTGGCAAATCGCGCCATGCAGGCAACGCCGCGCCTACTAGGGCCTGGTGGCGCGTGCTAGAGTTAATAAAACGCCTGGAAGAGGAATGCCATGACCGCTGAAATAAGCCTGTTCCCGTGCCTGAGCGACAATTACGGCGTCCTGATCCACGACAGCGACACGGGCGCCACCGCTTCAATCGACGCACCGGAGGCAGCACCGGTCGAGGCGGCGCTCAAAGCCACGGGGTGGAAGCTCACCGATATCCTGGTCACGCATCATCACCACGACCATACCGGCGGTATCCAGGCGCTGAAGGATAAATATAAATGCCGGGTGGTGGCGCCCGTCGCGAACGGCGCGAAGATTCCCGCGGTCGACGAAGCGATGCGTGAAGGCGACAAGGTTTCGGTCGGAAAATTGTCGGCTCGCGTGATCGAGACGCCGGGGCATACGCTCGATCATATCGCCTACTGGTTTCATGGCGACAAAATCGCGTTCGTCGGCGATACGCTGTTTTCCATCGGCTGCGGGCGCGTGATCGAAGGCACGCCGGAAATGATGTGGCGCTCGCTGGTAAAGCTTCGCGATCTGCCCAACGACACGGAAATTTATTGCGGGCATGAATACACCGCCGCCAATATCCGCTTCGCCCGCACCATCGAGCCGGACAATCCGGTGCTCGCCGCGCGCGAGGCGCAAGTGAGGCGGCTGATCGCGGAAGGCGAGCCCACCATCCCCGTGACCATCGGCGACGAAAAGCTGGCCAATCCATTTCTACGCGCCGATCAGCCGGAGGTCGCCGCCTGCTGCAATTTGACGGGGCAGTCTGCGGCAAAGGTGTTTGCCGAAATCCGCGAACGCAAAAACAAGTTCAAATAAGTGCTGACCGCAGCCGAGATCATCCGCCGGCTCGCGCTCAAGCCGCATCCGGAAGGCGGGCATTATCGCGAGACGTTTCGCGACACGCACATGATCAACGGCCGTGCGGCCTCGACCTCGATCTATTTCCTGCTCCAGCGCGGCGAGCGCTCGCATTGGCATCGCGTCGATGCCGTGGAGACCTGGCACTATTATTCGGGAGCGCCGCTCGAACTCTCGGTCGTCAATGGCGTCAGCGAAGAAATTTTTCGCCTCGGCCCCGACATTGCCGCTGATGAAACGCCGCAGGTGACCGTGCCGGCGCGCGCCTGGCAGGCGGCGCAGACGCTCGGCGAATGGACACTGGCCGGTTGCACCGTTGCACCGGGCTTTGATTTCTCCGGCTTTGAGCCGGCGCCGAAGGATTGGAAACCTGCGTAGTCACTTTTTCAGCTCCGAGATCTGGGTGGTGTCGTAGCGGTCTCGCAACTCCGCGATTGCTTTCAAGTCCGGGCGGCCGGACGTGACCAGCTCCGCCAGTTCCTCGAAATAGTGTTCGTGGCCGGGCGGCGACACGGTCATGATCATGCGGGCGGTCTTGCCGCTGGCGTTGCCGATATTGTGCGGCACGCCCGGCGGAATGAACACGTAGGTCCCCGCCGTGGCGCGGACCGTCCGGTCGCCGATCTGCCATTGGCACTCGCCCTCCACCACGTAGAATGTTTCCTCCTGGACGCGGTGGACGTGGAGCCCGGTGGAAAACCCGCTGGGTAGAGTCCAGTCGAACATGCTCGTGTGCTTGGTATCCTTGCCGGTCACGAGAAAGACCAGCGGTTGCCCGGCCAGCGTCGCGCCCGCGTTCTCGCCCGGTTCCCGAATGACGGCTTTTGCGCTCATGCCAATCCTCCATGGCTGGTGGCCGCTTCGCATGCGGGCCACCGGGGAACGGTAGGCCCGGCGCCCCAGAAGGTCGTGAATTCGTTCCGAAAAAGTTGCAAAATCCGCTGAAACAAGGGCCCTTCGGCCGATGGCGACGATTCACAAATTTGGCCCGTTCCGTCTCGATACCGGGACCAACATTCTCTTCTGCGGCGACGAGCCTCTGCCGCTCGGGGCGCGTGCGGTCGCGCTGATACGATTACTGGTGGAGCGGGCGGGAGAACCGGTTATCAAATCGGCTCTGATCGAGGCCGCATGGCCCGGCCTCGCCATCGAGGACAGCAACCTCACGGTTCAGATTGCCGCCCTGCGGCGGGTTTTTGCCGAGCACGCCGCTGGCGCGGACTGGATCGAGACCCTGCCGCGTCGGGGCTACCGATATGTCGGGCCGGAGGTGATGACCGATGAGCCAACCGCGGCCAACGGGCCGGCAACGTCACCGGCGTTGCCGGACAAGCCGTCCATCGCGGTACTCCCGTTTGCAAATCTCAGCAGCGACCCGGAGCAAGAGTATTTCGCCGACGGCATGGTCGACGACATCATCACCGGCCTGTCACGCATCAAGTGGCTGTTCGTGATCGCCCGCAATTCGACGTTCACGTACAAGGGCAGAGCCGTCGATGTAAAACAGGTCGGTCGTGAACTCGGCGTCCACTACGTGCTCGAGGGCAGCGTCCGCAAGGCAACGGATCGGGTGCGCATCACCGGGCAGCTCATCGATGCCAACAATGGCGCGCATGTGTGGGCCGAACGGTATGATCGCCGGCTCGATGATATTTTCGGCCTCCAGGACGAGATCGCGCTCGCGGTTGTAGGGGCCATCGAGCCGAGCCTGCGCCGGGCAGAGGTCGAGCGTATCAAGCGAAAGCGGCCGGGAAACCTCGACGCCTACGACCTCGTCCTGCGCGCGCAGGCTGATGCCTATTCCGGAATGCCGGAGCGATCGTCAAAGGCGCTTATTTTGCTCGAGCGCGCGCTCGCGCTCGACCCCACTTATGCGCTCGCCCATGCCTATGCCGCGATGTGCTACCACAACCGCTTTCTGCGCGCGGGCCTCAACGAGAAGGACCGCGCTGCATCCATCCGGCATGCGCACGTCGCCATTTCGCACGGCCAGGATGATGCGCTGGCTTTGACCTTCGCCGGATTCTCCATCGGCATGGATGGGCACGACCGTGCCGCCGCTTTCACCGCATTTGAATCGGCGCTTGCGATCAGCCCGTCAACGGCGCTGGCCTATATTTTTGGCAGTGTCATCCTCGGCTGGGCCGGCGAAGCCGAACGGGCCATCGATTGGAGCGCGCAGGCAATGCGACTGAGCTCGCTCGACCCTTGGGCTTTCGCAGCCTTCCACGCCTCGATGCTGGGCCATTTTCATCGCGGCCGCTATGACGAGGCGGTCAAAGCGGCGCACAAGGCCATCCAAAGCAATCCGGACCACAGTATTTCATTTATGCTGTTGGCCGCGGCGCTTTCGAAGACCGGACGGATCGAAGAGGCGAAAGCCGCTGCCGCGCGCGTCCTGGAGCTGCAATCGGGCTTTCGTTACAGTCGGCAATTCGCCGGCGTCGATTGCACGCCGGCGCTCGCCGCCTCGCTCGGCGAAGCTCTGAAGGCCGCGGGGCTACCTGAGTGAACCGGTCGGTTAGGCGAAATATTGACCGCCGTTGGCCGTCAGTGTCGCGCCGGTGATGAGGCCCGCGTCATCGGAGGCGAGGAAGACCACGCAGCGCGCGATTTCCTCCGGCTCGCCAAGCCGTCCGATCGGTATCAGCGGCAGGATCGATTTCTCCAGCACGTCTTTCGGCACCGCCTGCACCATCTCGGTATTGATGTAGCCGGGGCAGATGGCGTTGACGGTGATGCCAGCGCGCGCGCCTTCCTGCGCCAGCGCCTTGGTGAAGCCGATCTCGCCGGCCTTGGCAGCCGAATAATTGGTCTGGCCGAACTGGCCCTTCTGCCCATTGATCGAGGAAATATTGACGATGCGGCCGAACTTGCGCTCGCGCATGCCCTCGATGACATTGCGGCACATGTTGAACAGCGAGCCGAGGTTGGTGTTGATCACCGCCGTCCACTGCTCCGGCTTCATGCGATGAAGCTGTGAATCGCGGGTAATGCCGGCGTTATTGATCAGCACTTCGACCGGACCGACGTCGGCACCAACCTTCTTCACGCCCTCGGTGCAGGCCTCGAAGGAGGACACGTCCCACTTGAATACCGGGATGCCGGTCTCGACCTTGAATTTCTGTGCCGCCTCGTCGTTGCCGCCGTAATTGGCGGCGACCTTGTAGCCGGCAGCCTTGAGCGCCTTGCAGATCGCGGCTCCGATGCCGCGGGTGCCGCCGGTAACCAACGCAACGCGAGACATGCCCCACTCCTCCCGAAATCTTTTTGTCTTGTTCCTCGTACCCTAAAGACGTGGATGGCCGGGACAAGCCCGGCCATGACGTTTTTTATCGAGGATTATTGTGCAGTGCGTCGAGGTTCAACGCTCGACGCACATAGCGATGCCCATGCCCCCGCCGATGCACAGCGTGGCGAGGCCTTTCTTGGCATTGCGCTTCTGCATCTCGAACAGCAGCGTCGTGAGCATGCGCGCCCCTGAGGCGCCGATCGGGTGGCCAATGGCGATGGCGCCACCGTTGACGTTGACCTTGGCGGTATCCCAGCCGAGGTCCTTGTTCACCGCGCAGGCCTGCGCGGCGAAGGCTTCGTTGGCCTCGATCAGGTCGAGGTCGTCCTTTTTCCAGCCCGCCTTCTTGAGCGCCGCGCGCGAGGCCGGGATCGGGCCGGTCCCCATGATCGCCGGATCAACGCCCGCCTGCGCCCAGGACACGATGCGTGCAAGCGGCGTCTTGCCGAGCTTGGCGGCTTCGGAGGCCCGCATCAGCACGACGGCCGCGGCGCCGTCATTGATGCCGGAGGCATTCGCCGCGGTGACGGTGCCTTCCTTGTCGAAGGCGGGGCGCAGCTTGGCGATTGAATCCATGGTCACGCCGGCCTTGGGATATTCGTCGGCGTCGACGACGATGTCGCCCTTGCGCGACTTGATGGTCACGGGAACGATTTCGTCCTTGAAGCGGCCGGACTTCATCGCCGCTTCTGCCTTGTTCTGTGACTTGACGGCGAACTCATCCTGCTGCTGACGCGTGATTTGCCATTGCTTGGCGACATTCTCGGCGGTGTTGCCCATGTGATAGCCGTTGAAGGCATCCCACAGGCCGTCCTTGATCATGGTGTCGACCATGGCGAAGTCGCCCATCTTCACGCCGCCGCGCAAATGCGCGCAGTGCGGCGCCATGCTCATCGACTCCTGGCCGCCGGCAACCACGATGTCGCTGTCGCCGTTGGCGATCGCCTGATAGCCGAGGGCGACGGCGCGCAGGCCCGAACCGCACAGCATGTTTACGCCCCAAGCGGGGCTCTCCACCGGAATGCCGGCAGCAACGGAGGCCTGCCGCGCCGGGTTTTGTCCTTCGCCGGCGCTGAGGATCTGCCCCATGATCACTTCAGAAACGCGGCTGCCTTCGACTCCGGCCCGGGTCAGCGCCGCCTGAATCGCGGTTTTGCCGAGTTCATGCGCCGGAAGGTTGGCGAACGCCCCATTAAACGCGCCGACGGGGGTACGGGCGGCGCTGACAATGACGATATCGTCCTGCATGGAAAACTCCTGTTGCGATGCCGAAAGGCGTCAGGGGCGTATTTTGGCGCTGCCGCATCCTGTGTAGCCGGCGCCGGGGTGTCAATCACGTCTCGGGTCAAATAGGGGCGACAATTCGGGGTTTTAAGACCCCCTCGCACCTTCCGGCAAGCCTCTTCGGGACGCTGCCGCGCTGCCACAAAACGACTGGCTTGGGCCTGCTGAAAACGGCTATGCTCAAGGCGTCCTCAGGGGAAACCGCGATGACCATGGCAGCCGAAAGCAAAGAAAAAGAGCCGATTACGATCAAGAAATACGCCAACCGGCGGCTCTACAATACCGGAACCAGCACTTACGTGACGCTCGAGGACCTCGCGGCCATGGTCAAAACCGGCGAGGATTTTGTCGTCTATGACGCCAAGACCGGCGAAGACATTACCCGCTCGGTACTCGCGCAGATTATTTTCGAGCAGGAAAACAAAGAAGGCCAAAGCCTGCTGCCGATTGCCTTCCTGCGGCAGTTGATCCGCTTTTACGGCGACAGCATGCAGATGCTGGTGCCGCGTTTCCTCGAACAGTCGATCGAGTCGCTGACCCGCGAGCAGGGCAAGTTCCGCGCGCAGATGGCGCAGGCTTTCGGCGTTGGCGGCTTCGGCCCGCTGGAAGATCAGGTGCGGCGCAACATGGAAATGTTCGAGAAGACCTTTGCCATGTTCGCGCCCTTTGCCCGCGGCCAGGCCAAGGGCGAAACCGAAAAGCCCTCGTCCGGTGGCGGGAGCGGCGGCGACATCGACGAACTCAAGCAGAAGCTCGACGAGATGCAGAAGCGCCTCGACCGGCTCGGCAACAAGGAATAATCGTCAGGCGGAGGCTGCGGCGCGCGCGACGTCTTCCGGCCGCCAGGGCCGGTGCGGCGATGCAAGCCCGATCAGCGCGCCCTGTAGGTAGTCGCAGCCCCAACCGGCCAGCGTCACGGCCGCCTCTTCGTCCTGCACCCATTCGGCCACGGTCTTGAGACCGAGTCGCCGCGCCAGATCGATCAGCGTGTGCACGAAGGCGCGGTCATCCTCCGACTTGATGATGTTTTGCACAAAGGCGCCGTCGATCTTGACGATATCCACCCCGAGCTTGCGCAGGTTGCGGAACGAGGTGTAGCCGGCGCCGAAATCGTCGATGGCGATGCGGCAGCCGAGATCCTTGACGCGGGCAACGAAGCCCCGGGTATCGTCGATGTTCTGGATCGCCGCGCTTTCGGTGATCTCGATGATCAGCCGGGCGGCGGCATCGGTGTGCGCGCGCAGCAGCGCGCCCAGCCCCGCCCACCAATCCGGGTCGACGGTGGACGCCGCCGAAACGTTGACGCTGGCGTGCAGCAGTGGCGCTTCCGCCAGTTCCTGCACGACCAGTTCGAGAACGCGGTGATCGAGCATGCGCACCAATCCGACCCGCTCGGCGACGGGAATGATCTCATTGGCGTGGGCGACGGTGCCCTCGGGGCGATAGACCCGCATCAGGCATTCGTAAAAGCCGATTTTCCGGCTGCGGACATCGGCGACCGGCTCGAAGGCGAGTGCAATGCGCCGCTCGTTGAGCGCGGCGACAATCTCGTCGGTCGCGCGCGCGCTTTCCTTGCGCAGCGCGTCGCGCTCGACGTTAGGCCGATAGGCGGCAAACGAACCATGGCGCTTGGCGCGAGCCGCGTTAAGCGCGTCCTGGGCACGGTTCACGATTTCCGCAACAGTACGCGCATGACGCGGCGCGGTAACGCCGCCGATTGTGACGGTCAACGCGACCGGGCCGGCATTGGTCTCCATTGGCTCTTCGCGCACCGCGACCAGCAGGCGCTCAGCAGCAACCGATAATTCCTCCGGCGTACAGGTCTTCAGGATGACGCCGAACTTGTTGCCGGAGAATCGGCCGAGGCGATCGTCGCCGCGCAGCTTCGGGCGAAGGCGTTTGGCAAGCTGGGCGATCACCTGCTCGGTGACGTCGAAGCCATAGGTTTCATTGAGCCGTCCGAGGTGGTCGATGGCGATGAGCAGGAACCCGCAGGAGGTACGGAAACGTACCGCTTCATCAAGGATGCTGCCGAGAACCTCGATCAGATGTGCGCGGTTCATCTCGCCGGTCAGTTGATCGAACTGCGCCAGTTGCGTCAGCTTGCGCTCGCGCTCGTGGCGCTCGTCGATGGCGCGCACGACGCCATGCGCCCGCAGCGGCTTGCCGTCGGTTCCGGCGAACCACCGGCCGGTGTCCTCGATCCAGATTTTTTCGCCATCGTCGCGGCAGAAGGCATATTCGACCTGATAGGCAACACCGGCGCCGTTGTCGGTCTGCGTGGCGCTGGAGATTGCGTCAAAGCGGCTTTGCCCGCCGGCGGCCTCGACGCGCTGAGCATAGGCGCGCCCGCCGGCAATTCCTGCAGGGACGGCGCCAAGCACCGCCGCGGCATTGCCGCTCCAGATCAGCGCGTCGGTGTCGAGGCGCCATTCGTAGGCGGCCTCGCCGACCGAGGCGAGAATCCTTGCCGTGTCGAGTGAACCGGGCACCTGGTCGATACGGATCACGATCGCCCCTTTTTGGGAACGTTGCACGGCATGGCGACGTTAAAGGTCGGCAAAATGGCAATCGCGACGCTATAGTGAATCATTAAAGAATTAGGAAAAGCCCGTTTTTCCTTGATTTCCGCGATTGCGGCACGGGCGCCGTGGCGACCGGCACGATGCTTGCCAATCTCATGACGACACGGGGCATTTTGTCCCGAACCGAGACAACGCACCGGACACTGGCCTGATGAAAGTCGCCGCGACCAGACAACCCGCTCAGAGGCTGATCGGCCGCACTTTGCGCGAAACCGATCAGCGCCCGGAGCCGGTCAACGCGACCCGCGCTCTCATCACCACTGGGCCGGAGGCTGCTCGAGAGCCGGCCGCCGGCTTCCGGCAGGCGCCATTTTTGGCGCAGCTCATCGCCACCCGGGATCAGATCGCACAAACGCGGGAGCGCCGGCGCGCGGAACCGGGCGAGGCGATCGCCGCCTATCGCGCGACCGAGGCGCTGCTGCCGCATTAGTAGCCGAGCGCGCAGCCGTCCTTGCGCGACTCGGAGCCCGCGATCAAGACTCCGCGGTCCCAGTCGATGTTGACCACCTGCGCGCCGCCCCATGGCACTTCCGGAGTCATGACATGGTGGCCACGCTGCTTGAGGCCGGCAATGGTGGCCGCCGGCACGCCGCGCTCGGCCGCGGTGTCTTCGCCGACAAAAAACGCACGCGGCGCCTCGATCGCCTGCTGCACGTCCATTCCGTAATCGATGAGGTTGAGGACGATCTGCACGTGGCCCATCGGCTGGTAGTGCGCCCCCATGACGCCGAACGAATATTCGACCCTGTCGTTGCGCATGGCGAGCGCCGGGATAATGGTGTGCATCGGCCGCTTTGACGGACCAATGGCATTGGGATGTCCGGGCTCAAGCGTGAAACAGGCACCGCGATTGGTGAATATGATCCCGGTCTTCTCGGTGCACAGGCCGTGGCCGAAGTTCGAATAGAGCGTGTTGATGAACGACACCGCCATGCGATCTTTGTCGACGATCGAGATGTAAGTGGTTTCGTTGCCCGGCGTCGGCGCCTTCGGCAGGGCCACGCGTTTTGCCGGATCGATCTTGGCGGCCAGCGTCTTCGCCCAGACTTTGTCGAGCAGCTTGGCGGTATCGATCGTCATCGCTTTCGGATCGGCGACATGCGTATCGCGCACGGCATAGCCGATGCGCCCGGCCTCAAGCATCAGATGGAAGCGGTCGGGCCCGAGAGCCTCGAGCGATTTCATGTCGAAGGTCTCGAGGATGTTGAGCATCACCAGCGCCGTGACGCCCTGCCCGTTCGGCGGCAATTCGAGAACGTCGAGCCCGCGGTAGTTGCTGCTGATCGGCTTGACCACCTCGCCCTTGTGCGCGGCAATGTCGTCCACCGTGATCAGCGAGCCGCGCGCGGCAAGTGTTGCCGCCATATCGGCGGCGATTTCGCCCTGGTAAAGCGCGCGCGCGCCGCCTGCCGCGATCGCCTTTAGCGTGTTTGCCAGCGCCGGAAGCCTGATGACATCGCCTTCCCTCGGCGACGTGCCGTTGAACAGGTAATGCTTGGCGCTGCCCGGATCGGCGTTGAGCCGTGCAGTGAAACGTGCCCAGTCGAAGGCGACGCGCGCGGCGATGGGAAAGCCGCCTTGCGCATATTTGATCGCCGGCGCCAGCGCGCGATCAAGGCCGATGGTGCCGTGTGTCCTGAGGGTTTCTTCCCAGGCATCGACCGCGCCGGGGACGGTCACGGCGTGGATCGACGCGCCAATCTCGTGCAGGCCCTGCGCCCGCAGCGCTTCGGCGGATGCCCCGGACGCCGAGCGCCCGGAGCCGTTGTAGCCCCAGGGCGCCTGCCCCGGCTTTGCCAGCATCACGAAGCAATCGCCGCCAACGCCCGTCATATGCGGCTCGACCACGCAGAGCACCGCGCAGGCGGTAACCGCCGCATCGGCGGCATTGCCGCCTTCGCGCAGCACGTCGATGGCGGCAAGCGTCGCAAAGGGATGCGAGGTCGCCGCCATGCCGTTGCATGCAATGACGGGCGAGCGGCCGGGGAGTTGGAAGTCGCGGCTCATTTTAGTGGCGCATGACCTTGTCCGAAAACCGGCATCCACTTTTCGGGATCATGCGCCGACTTTGTAGAGCGCGGCGGCCTGACGTTAGGCTTCGGTCTTCACCTTGAGAACCTGACGGCCTTTATACATGCCGGTCTTCAGGTCGATGTGGTGCGGGCGGCGCAATTCGCCGGAGTCCTTGTCCTCGACATAGGTCGGCCGCTTGAGCGCATCGGCGGAGCGGCGCATGCCGCGGCGCGACGGCGAGGTTTTTCTTTTTGGAACGGCCATGGGAAACAACTCCGGTCGGGATCGCAAATGTCGGTTTGACGCCGGGCTTATAGAGGATGCCCCCAGCCAAGGCTAGGGGCAAAACTCAGCGGGTTTCCTTAACACAGGCAGCGACTTCCGGCGAACGCGCGGCGCGGGCGACGTATAGCCCTGCGAGCCGGCGCAAGCCTGGACCGGGCTTGTGAGCGTTGCGATCCGACGGGTTGGGCAGGACGGCTGCAAGCAGCGCCGCACGATACGCGCTGAGGTCGCGCGCCGAGGCGCCAAAGGCATAGCGGCTGCCGGCTTCGACGCCGAATTCACCGTTCGGGCCCCACTCGGCGATGTTGAGGTAGATCTCCAGGATCCGGCGCTTCGACAGCACCAGGTCGATCCACATCGCCAGGGGAAATTCCAGCGCCTTGCGCACGTAGCTGCGGCCCGGCCAGAGGAACAGGTTCTTGGCCACCTGCTGCGTGATGGTCGAGCCGCCGCGAAGGTCGCCAAGGCTGTCCGCGTCCTCGATAGCGTCGCGGATTTCGGCGAGATCGACGCCGTAGTGGCGGCAGAACCGGCCGTCCTCGGCAATCAGGACCGCAAGCCGCAGCCGCCCCGAGATGGCCGACAAAGGCGCGTAATCCCGAACGACCCGATGCCCGGTCAGGTGGCGCCAGAGCATGACCGTCGAGACCGGACGGCCAAAGCCGTAGAACGGCGTCAGCACATACGGCAAAAGCAGCAGCACCAGCCCGGCGATGACGAGATAGAGCAGCGGCCGCGACGGCAGCCGCAGGATGTCATGGGCAAGGCTTAGTCGGTGTTCCCGGCGGGCCATGGCCTCGAACCTAGCCCATTTGCCGGCCAATTTGCCGCCGGCGAAACCCGGCGCTAATGATGCGGCGCATGGACGCCAGTTCCAACGATTTTGCCGTACGGCTTTCCGCTGTGGCCGCCGAGACCGAAGCGCTGCTCGACAAGCTCCTGGCGGGCAAGCCGGCCGGCAACGAGGTCACGCGGCCGCCGCGTCTGCTCGAGGCCATGCGCTATGCAGCCCTCGGCGGCGGCAAGCGGGTGCGCCCTTTCCTGCTGGTGGAATGCGCGAGCCTGTTCGGCGCCAGCCGCGCCGGCGCCCTGCTCGCCGGCTGCGCTCTTGAATGCGTGCATTGCTATTCGCTGGTGCACGACGATCTGCCGGCCATGGACAACGACGACCTGCGGCGGGGCCGCGCCACGGCGCACAAGGCCTTCGACGAGGCCACCGCGATCCTCGCCGGCGATGGCCTGCTCACATTCGCCTTCGACCTGATGGCACGCGAAGAGGTGCATGCCGATGCGAGCGTGCGCGCCGATCTCGTTCTCGAGCTCGCCCGTGCGGCGGGGATCGGCGGCATGGCAGGCGGACAAATGCTCGACCTCGCCGCCGAAGGGCGCTTCGCCGGAGCCAAGCCGCTTGGCGAAAGCGACATCGTCACCTTGCAGGCCATGAAGACGGGTGCGCTGTTGCGCTTTGCCTGCCGCGCCGGCGCCATCCTCGGACAAGCCGACGCCAGGACCATGTCGAACGTCGATCGCTACGGTGCCGCGGTCGGACAGGCGTTCCAGATCGCCGACGACTTGCTCGATGTCGAGGGCGACGCCGCAACCATCGGCAAGGCCGCCGGCAAGGACGCCGCCGCCGGCAAGGCGACGCTGGTATCGGCGCTCGGTGTCAAAGGCGCGCGCGCCAAACTCAAGGCGCTGATTGCCGACGCGGAGGCAGCCCTTGTGTCCTTCGGCGCCAAGGCCGACATCCTGCGCGCGACTGCGCGTTTCATTGCCGAGCGGCGGAACTGATCGCCGCGGAAAGAACGCCATGGCCGAGACTAAAGCGCCAATCGCGCGCCGCCGGCCGCGGATCATCCGCATCGTCCGCGCGCGGCCGAGGCTTTTTATCGCCGCGGCGATCGCCTTTGTCGCGGCGCTCGCGTCGCCGGGAGAGTGGATGACAACGAAGGCGTTGATCGGCTGGGACATCGGCGTCGCGTTCTATCTGATTGCGGTGTCGCAGCTCCTCGCCATGGGCGGCGTCGACTACCTGCGCAACCGCGCCGCCAAGGAGGACGAAGGCCGCTTCGGCATCTTGATTCTCACCGCCATCGCTTCGCTGACCAGCCTCGGCGCCATCGTTGCGCTGCTGGGCAACACGCGTACCGGCGAACGCGAGTCGATGCAGCTCGCTTTGGCCGTGGTTACTATCCTGCTGTCGTGGGCGTTTATCCACGTCATCTTCGCCGTCCATTACGCCAACGAATATTACGCCGCGCAGCGCAGGAAAGTCGTCGGCATGATTTTTCCCAAGGACGTGGAACCTGACTACTGGGATTTTCTGTATTTTTCATTCGTGGTCGGGATGACGTCGCAGGTCTCCGACGTGGCGGTGGCGTCGAAGCCGGTGCGCCGGACGGTGCTGGCGCACGGCATCATCTCGTTCTTGTTCAATGTCACATTGCTGGCGCTGGTCGTTAACATCGCGGCCAGCGTCATCTAGCGGGAGCAAACCGGCACCATGGAAGCATCGGCCATTACCGCGACGATGCAGACGGTCGGGTTCATGCTTGCCGTGCTGGCGGCCGTCGCCGTCGCCGCGAGGCGCCTGAACACAGCGCCGACGATCCTGCTGGTCGTTGCCGGCGTCGGCATTGCGCTGGTGCCGGGCCTGCCGCAGGTGACGCTGGCACCCGAAGTCGTGCTGCTGGTGATCCTGCCGCCGCTGATCTACTCGGCCGGCGTCGCCATGAGCTGGCGCGATTTCCGCTTCAATCTGCGGCCGATCGCACTTCTCGCCTTCGGCTGCGTCATCTTCACCACCTGCGCGGTCGCCGCAGCCACGCATTACCTCCTGAAATTCGACTGGGGCGTCGGCTTCCTGCTCGGCGCCATCGTCTCGCCGACCGACGTGGTGGCGCCGCTGGCGATTGCCCGCAAGCTCGGGCTGCCGCGCCGGATCATGGTCGTGCTGGAAGGCGAAGGCCTCGCCAATGACGCGACCGCCCTCGTCCTTTACCGCTTCGCCGTCATCGCGGTGACCACCGGCACGTTTTCGCTCGGCGCGGCGGCCGGCGAATTCGTGATCATCGTGATCGGGGAAGTCATTTACGGCCTCGCCGTCGGCTGGCTCAGCCTGCGCCTGCGCAAGTGGTCGCACGAGCCGCGCGTCGAGATCACGTTGTCGCTGCTGACCCCCTTCCTCGCGTTCTGGGTGCCTTTCCATCTCGGCGGCTCAGGCGTGCTGGCGACCGTTGCCTGCGGCCTGTACGTGAGCTGGAACGGGCCATTGCTCATTCCATCGGCGACGCGGCTGCAGGGCATCTTCTTCTGGGACCTGATCGTCTACCTGATCGAAGGGCTGGTGTTTCTGGTCACTGGCCTGCAAGCGCGCACGCTGATTGAACAGACGCAGCGCTTCGAGATCCACGACCTGATGGTAGCGACCGCCTGGACTACCCTGATCGTCATCGTGGCGCGTTTCATCTGGGTATTCCCGTCGACCTACCTGCCGCGCTGGCTCAGTCCCTCGCTCGCCAAACGCGACCCCTCGCCGAGCTGGCAAACGACGTTTTTTCTGGGTTTCACCGGCATGCGCGGCGTCGACTCGCTGGCCGTGGCGCTCGCGATTCCCTATGCGCTCGACAACGGACAGCCGTTTCCGCACCGCGACCTGATCCTGTTCGTCACCTTCGGCGTCATCATCGTGACGCTGGTCGGGCAGGGTCCGATGCTGCCGACGGTCATGCGCTGGCTTGGGCTCTCCGACATCGGCAAGGCGGAGCGCGAAAAGGAAATCGAGGAGGAGTTGCTTGTCCGCGTGGACGCGTTGGACGAGGTCGACAAGCGCTTCGAGGAATCCGCCGCAAAACGCGCGTTACCGGAAGACGCCGCCGATCACATTCGCACGCGCAATCGCAGCCGCAAGCAGCTTTTGCCCAAGAACCTGACCGAGGGTCTTGAACAGACGCGGCGCACCGCCGCCGCAAAGAAAGACCTGATCGAGGCCGAGCGAAAATATATTTTTCGCCTGCTGCGCGACGGCAAGATCACCGACGAGGCGCGGCGGCGAATTGAATACGAGTTGGACCTCGAAGAGGCGAGCCTTGCCAACCGCGGGCAGGACCAGGGCGGCTGGATCTAGCGATGACGGCATCCGCCGGGACGGATCTCTTTTACGCCGGTCTTCCCGTTTTCCGCGACTTCACCCAGATCGTCGATGAGGCGAGTTTTCGGCCGCTGCCGGATGGCTGGATGATCGGTGTCGCCGACGTCGTGCAATCGACCAAGGCCATCGCCGAGAACCGCTACAAGGCGGTGAACATGGCCGGCGCCGCGGTGATCGCGTCGATCACCAACGCGCTCGACGGTCGCGATTTCCCTTTCGTGTTCGGCGGCGACGGCGCGAGTTTTGCGGTAGCTGCGTCCGATGCCGCGCTTGCGCGGCAGGCGCTCGCCGAAACCGCGACCTGGGTCGGGGAGGATCTCGACCTGTCCTTGCGGATCGGAATGACTTCGGTCGATGCCATCCGCGCCCAGGGGCACGATGTGCGCGTTGCCCGCTACGGTCCCTCGGAGAACATTTCGATCGCGATGTTTTCCGGTGGCGGACTTGCGTACGCCGACGCGGCCATGAAGCGCGGCGAGATTACGCTTGCGCCGGCGCCGCCCGGAGCGCACCCCGACCTGACCGGGCTTTCCTGCCGCTTTGAGCATATTCCGGCGCAGCGCGGCCTGGTTCTCTCTTTCGTGGTGACGCCGGCGCCGGGCGCAAGCGCTAAGGATTTTCGCGCCGTGATCGAGGCGGTCACGCGCATCGTCGAGAAGACACCCAATGCATCGCGTCCGCTCCCGGGAAAGGGGCTGCGGATGAAATGGCCACCGCAGGGCTACGACCTGGAGGCGCGCGCTTCGCGCCGCCGCGGCGAGTCGATCCGCGTGCGCAAGGTCAAGGTGCTGGCGCGTACGCTGCTCGCTTTTCTCATCACGCGGTCCGGTGTGCGCGTCGGCCGCTTCGTTCCGAAGAAATATTTGCGCGAACTCGTCGAGAATTCTGATTTCCGCAAGTTCGACGATAGCCTGCGCATGGTGCTCGATTGCACGCCGCAGCTCGCCGACGAGATCGAGGACTGCCTGAAGGCGGCGGCCGCCGATGGCATCGTCCGTTATGGCGTCCATCGCCAGGAGGCGGCGATGATGACTTGTTTTGCCCCCTCGCCGTCGCGGCCCGACCACGTGCATTTCATCGACGGCGCCGACGGCGGCTACGCAACGGCGGCGGCGGCAATGAAGGCAGCGGATTGAAGGTGATAGCTATTCCGCTGCGCGCTAGCCGCCGGCGCCGAAACGACGCTCGATGTAATCGGTGACCATTTGCTTGAAATCGGTCGTCAGCGTCGGCCCGCGCAATGTCGCGGCCTTCTTGCCGTCGATGAACACCGGCGCGGTCGGCTGCTCGCCGGTGCCCGGCAGCGATATGCCGATGTCGGCATGCTTGGATTCACCCGGACCGTTGACGATGCAGCCCATCACCGCGACGTTGAGCGTCTCAACGCCCGGATAGCGCGTCTTCCAGGCCGGCATCGAGTCGCGGATGAAGCCCTGGATGTCGGAGGCAAGTTCCTGGAATGTGGTCGAGGTGGTGCGGCCGCAGCCGGGACAGGCGGCAACCAGCGGCACGAAGGTGCGCAGGCCCATGGTCTGCAGCAACTCCTGCGCCACCTGCACCTCGCGGGTGCGGTCGCCGTTCGGTTCCGGCGTCAGCGAGATGCGCACGGTGTCGCCGATGCCTTGCTGCAACAGCACGCCCATGGCGGCGGACGAGGCGACAATTCCTTTGGAGCCCATGCCGGCCTCGGTTAGCCCCAGATGCAGCGCATAGTCGCAGCGGCCGGCGAGCTTGGCATAGACCGCAATGAGATCCTGCACCGCGGACACCTTGGCGGAGAGAATGATGCGGTTCTTTGCGAGCCCGATTTCCTCTGCGCGTGCCGCCGACAACAGCGCCGACTGCACCATGGCCTCGTGCATCACCTCGCGCGCATCGCGCGGGTCGGGTGACTTCGAGTTTTCGTCCATCAGCCGTGTGAGCAATTCCTGATCGAGCGAGCCCCAGTTGACGCCGATGCGCACCGGCTTGCCGTGCTTGATCGCCATTTCCACGATCTGCGTGAATTGCGGGTCGCGCTTGTTCTTGAAGCCGACATTGCCGGGATTGATGCGGTATTTGTCCAAAGCCTCGGCGCACGCCGGGTGATCGGCGAGCAACTGGTGCCCGATGTAATGGAAGTCGCCGACGATGGGCGCTTTGACGCCCATCTTGAGCAGCCGCTCCTTGATGTGGGGAACCGCCGCCGCCGCCTCGTCGCGGTCGACGGTGATGCGGACGATCTCGGAGCCCGCCCGCGCCAGCGCGGCAACCTGCCGCGTCGTCGCCTCGACGTCGGCCGTGTCGGTGTTGGTCATCGACTGCACGACGATAGGTGCGTCACCGCCGACGACCACGCCGCCAACATCGACAGCAACGGTGTGGTGCCGGCTCTGTTTTGCGGTCGCGCTCATGTCTAAAGACCGATCATCGCCGAAAAAGGCCGCCAAAATGGATGCCATTTACACATAAGGGCGTCAACGGCGGCGCGGAAGTGCCCCTATTCGCTCATTTCGCTGGCGATCAAGACAGCCAGATGACGGGGTTTCATGAGCAAGCGCTACGCAGCCTTGCAATTCATGCAGATGCCGAAAATCTCGATGACCGGCGTTTTCGGCGTGAAGCCGGCAGCGCGCGAGGCGGTTCGCAGCGTATCGGCGACGGCCGTAGCGGCCGCTTCGCCGACGGTGCCGCAATGCTCGCAGATCAGGAACACCACCGGATCGCCGCTGTCATGGTTGTGCACGCAAGCGATGAAGGCGTTGCGGCTCTCGATCCGGTGCACCAGGCCCTGTTCGCGCAGGAAATCGAGCGCACGATAGATTGTGATCGGCGCCGGCCTCGCGCCGCGCGCGGCCAGGCGATCGATCAGCTCGTAGGCACCGAGCGGCTGATGGCTCGAGAGCAGGGCTTCAAGGACGCTGCGGCGGATCGGCGTCAGCCGCTCGGCGCGCGCCGCGCAAATCGCCTCGGCATGGGCGATGGCGTCGCTTGAGCAGCGCTCATGGTCGTGGCCCGGCGCCGGAAATACCGCCCGCGAAGATGCTTTCTTGGCCATGCCTTTATCCGCCGTCATGCAGAATCCGCCGTCAGCCTTAAGTGTAACCCGTCAGGCGCCAATCAAGAAAAGGTGAGGCATTGGGCCAACAGACTAACATATATATTGCAGTGCAATAATATTAAGAGCAGCTTCGCTGCGCCCCGGGACCGTTTCCGGCCGCTCACCCATCGAGGAAGTTCCATGCTCAAAGGCAAGACCGCGCTGGTCACCGGCTCCACGTCAGGCATCGGTCTCGCGATCGCCCGCGCCATGGCCAAAGACGGCGCCAATCTCGTGATCAACGGCTTCGGCGACAAGGCCGCCATCGAGAAAGAGCGCGCCGGACTGGAGAAGGACTTCGGCATCAAGGCGCTCTACTCGGCCGCCGACATGAGCAAGCCGGACGAGATCGCCGCCATGGTGTCGATGACGGAAAAGGAGCTCGGCTCGCTCGACGTGCTGGTGAACAATGCCGGCATCCAATTCGTCGCCAATATCGAGGATTTCCCGGTGGCGAAATGGGACGCGGTGATCGCCATCAATCTGTCCGCCTCGTTCCACACCATCCGCTCAGCCATCCCCGGAATGAAAAAGCGCAAGTGGGGGCGCATCATCAATATCGCTTCGGCGCACGGCCTGGTCGCCAGCGTGCAGAAGGTCGCTTACGTGGCGGCCAAGCACGGCCTGGTCGGCATGACCAAAGTGGTGGCGATGGAAGCCGCCAATGACGGCATCACCTGCAACGCCATTTGTCCCGGCTGGGTGCTCACACAGCTGGTGCAGCAGCAGATCGAGGCGCGCGCCAAGGCGGCGGGCCAATCGGTCAAGCAGGCGGAGGAGGCGCTGATTTCGGAAAAGCAGCCAATGCTCAAGTTCACCAGGCCGGAGAGCATCGGCGACCTCGCCGTGTTTCTGACCAGCGACGCAGCCGCCACCATTACCGGGTCGGCCTATTCGATCGACGGCGGCTGGACGGCCCAGTGATCGCGCCAAGATGATCGAATTTCTCTCCCGCGCCTTTGGCGGCGGCGACAAGAAAGACAGGCCGCGAGGGACGAAACACGTCAACCTCGCGCTGCAGGGCGGCGGCGCCCATGGCGCCTTCACCTGGGGCGTGCTCGATCATCTGCTCGAGGACGGGCGGCTCACCGTCGAAGGCATTTCCGGCACATCGGCCGGCGCGGTCAACGCGGTGATGCTCGCCGACGGCCTCAAGCGCGGCGGACCCGACGAGGCGCGCAAGCGGCTCGCCGATTTCTGGCGCGCCGCAAGCGTTGGTGGCGACCTGCCGCCGCTGCAGCGCGCGGTGACCGACCGGCTGTTCTCGCTTCTGCCGAACCAGGATTCCCCGACTTTCGACTGGCTCAACGCCTGGTCGAAATATCTGTCGCCCTATGACGTGAACCCGCTCAACATCAATCCGCTGAAGGATCTGATCGAGCGCTTCGTCGACTTCGAGGCCTTGCGCGCTGACCCGCGCGTCATCTTCATCGCCGCCACCAACGTGCAGACCGGACGCTTGCATATTTTCCCGCGCGAGCAAATCTCCGCCGAGGTGGTGATGGCTTCGGCCTGCCTGCCGGCGGTGTTTCGCGCGGTCGAGATCGACGGCGTCTCCTACTGGGACGGCGGTTATCTCGGCAATCCGGTGCTCTATCCGTTCTTCCGCACCACCAGCACCGAAGACGTGCTGATCGTGCAGATCAATCCGCTGGTACGCAAGAAAGTCCCGACCTCGACGCGCGAGATCGTCGGCCGCGTCAACGAAATCACGTTCAATTCCTCGCTGATCGGCGAATTGCGCGCCATCGAATTCGTCAACCGGCTGATCGAGCAGAAGCGCGTGCCGCACGGCACCGGACCCGATGAATACCGGCAGATCAAGGTGCACCGTATCGTGCTCGAGGGCCTCGGCGAGCGTTTCTCCTCGGCCACCAAGCTGCGCAACGACTACGAATCCTTCGAGTTGCTGCGCAAGCTCGGCCAGCGCTCGGCACGGCGCTTTCTCGACGCGCATTACGACGACGTTGGCGTGCGCTCGAGCATCGATCTCAAGGCGGAGGTCTATTCGGAGTGGGGATGATATATTCCCCGCATGCCGCTGCTCAGCGCCGAAATCGGCAATGCCGTTCTCGACATCGACGTCGCCGACATCACCACGCTTGACGTTGATGCCATCGTCAACGCCGCCAACCGTTCTTTGCTTGGCGGCGGTGGGGTGGACGGCGCCATCCATCGCGCCGCGGGGCCCGGCCTGCTGGACGAATGCCGAGCGCTGGGCGGCTGCTTAACCGGCAGCGCCAAGATCACCGGCGGGCATGGCCTCAAAGCCAGGCATGTCATCCACGCGGTCGGGCCGGTGTGGAACGGCGGCGCGGCAAATGAGGAAGCTTTGCTCGCCGGCTGTTATCGCGCCGCGCTCGATCTCGCCGCCGCGCACGGGCTTTCCTCGATCGCCTACCCGGCGATTTCGACCGGCATCTATCGCTTTCCCGCCGACCTGGCCGCGCGCATCGCGGTCGGCACCGTGGTCTCTGAACTGGCGGCAAGCCCGCGCGGCATTGCCCGCGTGGTGTTCTGTTGCTATTCGCCCGACAGCGCCACGCACCACCAAAATGCGTTTGCGGAATTGGGGCTGGCTTAAGTCTTCGGCTCGACGTCCAGCCGCACCACCCAGTTCTCCAGCCCCGCTTTCGCCGCCGGATAAAGCTTGAGCACGTCGGGATCGTGGCCTGGCACGATGTGCTGGCGCGAGGTGGCGAGCTTCTTGATCGTCTTGTAGCCCTCAAGCGTATCGCCGACGGAATAGGTGATCGGGAATACTCGGCCCTCGTCAATATGCGAATAAAGGTGGATGCAGTCGGAGGCGACGACGACAACACCGCGTTTGGTTTTCACCCGCACGCATTGCAGTCCCTTGGAGTGGCCGCCGATCTTATGCACGGTAATCCCGGGTGCCAGCTCCTCGGCACCGTCGTGAAATTCGACGCGGTAGGCAAAAATCTTGCGCACCATCGCGTGCACGTCGGCCTCGCTGAAGGGAACGCGCAGCATCTGGTGGCACATGCAGCGGCCGGTGGCGTAGGCCATCTCGGTGTCCTGGATGTGGTAGCGCGCATTGGGGAACAGGTCGTAGTTGCCGGCATGATCCCAATGCATGTGAGTGGCGATGACGTGCTCGACCTTGTCGGGTTCGACGCCAAGCGCCTTGAGCCCCTCGCCCACCGGATGGATGATCTTGCGTGCGCGCTCCTTGGCCGCGGCTTCGTCGAAGCCGGTGTCGCAGACGAAAGTGCCGTGCGGTCCCTTGATGACCCAGACGTAATAGGAGATCGACGTCATCTCGTCGTGCGGATCGCCGAAAATGTAGTTCTCGGCGCGCTTGCGTCCGTGGCTCGCGTAAGCGACGGCGTAGACCTCGTGAATATCGTCGCTCATGGTTTTTTCCCGCCAATGGTGACACCGGCCCGGCGCTCGGTGAGCTTGACGATCGCCGTGAAATCCGAATCGCCGCCGTACTCGGAGTTGGTTGCTTCCCATTGATCGAGCACGGCGCGCATCACCTGGTCTGGAACCGCGAGCGACTTTGCCTCTTCGGCGCAGAGCCGCACGTCCTTGAGCATCAAGCCGGTGGCAAAGCCATAGTTGAAGGTGCGCGGCAGGATCGCCTGCGGGAATTTTCCATCTGACGCCGTGGTACGCCCCGAGCCGGCATTGATGACATCGATCATCACCTGCGCGTCGAGCCCGGCTTTCACGCCCATGGCGACCGCTTCGGATGTCGCCGCCATTGCGGTGGCGGAGAGGAAATTATTGGCGAGCTTCATGGTCTGCGCCATGCCCGGCTTGTCGCCGATGATGAACACACGGCCGAAGACGGAAAGTGCATCCTTGACCACGTCGATGTCCGCCCGCGGCCCCGACACCATGACTGCGAGCGTGCCCTTGTTGGCGCCGCCGACGCCGCCTGACACCGGCGAGTCGACCTGCACGATGTTCTTCTTCGCCAGCGCGGCAAAAATCTTCGCCGCGGCGCGCGAACCGGTGGTGGAAAGATCGACCAGGCGCTTGATGCGTTTGCCGTGAATGACGCCGCCTTCGCCGAGCGCGACCTTTTCCGAGATCGCCAGCGACGGCAGGCTCGCCATCACCGTCTCGACGCGGTCGGCGACATCGGCCGGTGACGCGGCGACCTGCGCCCCGAGCGCCACCAGCGGCGCCACCGCGTCGTTGCGCGTGTCGTAGACGATAAGTTTGTGGCCGGCCTCGATCAGCCGCCGCGCCATCGGCTGCCCCATGTTGCCCAGCCCGATAAAACCGATGTCCATTTCGTTTCCGCCCTGTTGTTTTTTTCAGGCGCGACTTTGCCCCAGCCGCGCGGCTCCGTCATGCGCCTGCCGATGCACGACTGCGATGCAATGCCCTTAGCTAAAATGTCTATTGCGCTTATTATAAGCCTGCTTATTATAAGGACACGCGCAAAACGGAGAGCGCCCTTGGTTGTGCCGGTCGAACGCGAAATCGCCTTTACTATCATGGACGTAGCGCGAATGATGAAAACGTACGCGGATCACCGCGTGCGCCCCTTCGGCATGACGCGAGCGCAATGGGCGGTGCTGTTCCGGCTCGATCGCTCCGAGGGTCTCAAGCAATCCGAGCTTGCCGAAATCCTCGACCTGCAACCGATCACGCTCACGCGCCTGCTCGACCGGCTGGCGGAAAATGGTTTGATCGAGCGCCGCGCGGACCCGAACGATCGTCGCGCCAACCGGCTATTCCTGACGCCCGCCGCACGGCCGATCCTTGAACGGCTCGCCGAGCTCAGCCTGGAGGTCATGGGCACCGTGCTCGAGGGGCTCGATCCGAAGGCGGTTGCGCGGCTGCTGCACGATCTCGAACGCATGCGCGAAAACCTGCGCGGCGCCATCAATCGAAGTGGAATTCCGCAGCCCCGGGTTGCCAACGGCTGAGTTGCATGAGCGACAAGGTTCTCAAAATCGTACCCGCTCCCGACGCCAAAACCGCGCCGGACGGAACACCCGCCGCCGCTGACGCCGGACGTATGTCGCGGCTTGGCGCGCTGTGGCGCCGGCGTAAGCGCGCGATCCTCCTCGTCGGCCTGCCGGCGATCGCCCTGCTGATCGGCCTCGGTGTCTATCTCTCCGGCGGCCGCTACATCTCCACCGACAACGCCTATGTCGGAGCGCAGAAGGTGCTGATCACGCCGGACGTCGCTGGCAAGATCATCCACGTCGCCATTATCGAAGGCCAGCACGTCAAGCCCGGCGACGAACTGTTCACGCTCGATCCGGTGCCCTACCGGCTCGCGCTCGACGCCGCGAAAGGCAAGCTCGACGCCGCGCGCAGCGATTACAACAAGCTGAAGACCAACCTCGCCTCGCTGGTGACGCTCGCCGAGCTTGCGCAAAAGAACGTCGACCTCAAGCAGCGCGACGTCGACCGCAAGACCTCGCTGGTGAAATCGCTCGCCGGCTCGCAGGCCGATGTCGACACGGCCCTGACCGGCCTGGTGACCGCGAAATTGCAGGCACAGTTCACCCAGCAGCAGCGCGACTCGACCCTTAATCAGCTGCTCGGCAACGCCGAGCTGCCGCTGGAGCAGTTTCCCGAATACGCACAGGCCAAGGCCGCCTATGACGACGCCCAGCGCAATCTCAATTTGACCACGGTGCGGGCGCCGATCGCCGGCACCGCCACCCAGGTCGACAACATCCAGGTCGGCCGTTACGTGCCCGCCGGCACGCCGATCCTCAGCGTGATCGACGATCAGGCGCCCTGGGTCGACGCCAATCCGAAGGAAACCGACATCACCTATCTGCGCATCGGTCAGCGTGCGACCATCGACGTCGACACCTTCCCCAACCACACCTTCAAGGGCACGGTGATTGCTGTCAGCCCCGGCACCGGGGCGCAATTTTCCATTTTGCCGCCGCAGAACGCGACCGGAAACTGGGTCAAGGTGGTGCAGCGCGTGCCCTTGCGTATCGCCTTCGACAAGGACGAGGACACGCATCTGCTGCGCTCGGGCATGAGCGCGGTGATCGAAGTCGACACCGGCCATAGCCGCATTCCCTTCCTGTCGGCGTCGGCGGAAGAGCCGGCAAAATGAGCCCGCGCGTCGCCGCGCTGTCACCGAATGCGCGGCGCTGGCTGATCACGATCTGCGCCATGACGGCGACGATCATGCAGGCGCTCGACACCACCATCGCCAACGTGGCGCTGCCCTACATGCAGGGATCGCTGTCGGCGTCCCTCGACCAGATCAACTGGGTGCTGACGTCCTACATCGTCGCCGCCGCGATCATGACCGCGCCCATCGGCTGGCTGGCCGACCGTTTCGGCCGCAAAAAGCTGTTCATCATCTGCGTCGCCGGCTTCACCGTCGCCTCGTTCCTCTGCGCGCTGGCGCAAAATATCGAGCAGATGGTGCTGTTCCGCCTGCTCCAGGGCATGGCCGGCGCGGCGCTGGTGCCGCTGTCGCAATCGACGCTGCTCGACGCCTATTCGATCGAGGAGCGCGGTTCGGCGATGGCGATCTGGGGCGTCGGCGTGATGCTCGGGCCGATCATGGGCCCGACGCTCGGCGGCTGGCTCACCGACAATTACTCCTGGCATTGGGTGTTCCTGATCAACCTGCCGATCGGCGTCGCCACAGTCATCGGCATGTTGGCGTTCATGACCGAGACGCCGCGCCACGAGCACTTGCGCTTCGACTGGTTCGGGTTCATCGCGCTCGCCATCGGCATCGGTTCGCTGCAATTGATGCTCGACCGCGGCGAACAGGTCGGCTGGTTCGGCGCCAGCGAGATCTGGATCGAGACCATCGTGTCGGCGGCCGGCTTCTACTATTTCTTCGCCCATTCGCTGACCACCGCGGAGCCCTTCGTGCGCTTTGAGATGTTCAAGGACCGCAATTTCGTCTCCGGCTGCGTGTTCATGGTGGTGATCGGCGTGGTGCTGTTCGGCACCATGGCGCTGGTCACGCCGTTCATGCAGAACCTGCTTGGCTTCCCGATCCAGACCGCAGGTTTCCTGCTTGGCTCGCGCGGCGTCGGCACGCTCTTGACCATGCTGGTGGCGCCGCGGCTGATGAAGATGATCGAGTACCGCTACCTCATCCTCACCGGGCTCCTGATCAGCGCCGGGACGCTCTACACCATGACCGGCTTTTCGCTCGACACCACGCAAAATACGATCATCGTCACCAACATCGTCCAGGGCGTCGGCCTCGGCCTGCTGTTTGTGCCGATCAGTTCGGTCGCATTCCTTACGTTGCCGGGGCACCTGCGCAACGGCGCCACCGCCATCACCACGCTGACGCGCAACATCGGCTCCTCGGTCGGCATTTCCATGGTGATTGCCAGTCTCACCAGCAAGACCACGGAAATGCACGCGCGGCTGACCGAGCAGGTGACGCCGTTCAACGACGCGCTGCAGATGCCGGACGTCACCGCAAACCTGAACGTGCATACCGAGCAGGGTCTCACCATGCTCGACGGCATCGTCACCCAGCAGGCGGCGATGATCGCCTACATCAACGACTTCAAGCTGCTGATGATCCTGACGCTGGCGGTGATGCCGCTGGTCATGCTGATCGGCACCACGAAGAAGACGCCCGGCGTCAAGCCGACCGAAGCGGTCGCCCACGCGATCGACTGATCGCTAGTTACGCAAAAATTCATTGCGCACTGTCTCCGTATGCTGCCCGAGCGCCGGAATGGCGCCATAACTGCGCGGCTCGCCGGCGCGTTGCGCCGCCGGCGCCGGCACGGCCACCGGCCCGCTCGGCGTATCAAATGTCACGCGCCGCAGATGCGGATGCGTCCTGAGCAACGCCGAATCGTTGACGCGGGCAAAGGCGATGTCGGCAGCGGCGAGCTTGCCCATCAACGGCTCGACGTCGTGGCGGGCAAACGCCGCGGCAACCGTGGCGTCGGTTTCGCCGCGATGCTTCAGGCGCTGCGTCGTCGTGGCAAATTTCTGGTCGGTGCCGAGTGCGGCATTTCCCAACACCTTGTCCGCAAGCATTCGCCACTCGCGGTCGTTCTGGATCGAGATCAGGATGTCGGCACCGTCGCGGGATTTGAACACGCCGTAGGGCGCAATCGTCGGATGGGCGAGGCCGATGCGCTTGAACGGGTTGCCGCCTTCCTCGTTGAGCAGCGGCACGGTCATCCACTCGGCCATGGCATCGAACATGGAGACGGAAATCGCGCAGCCTTCGCCGCTGCGTCCGCGCTTGATCAGCGCCTCCAGGATCGCCTCGTAGGCGTTGAGGCCGGCGGCGATATCGACGACGGACACCCCGACCCGCGCCGGCGCCTCGGGGCCGCCGGTCACCGACGACAGGCCGGATTCTGCTTGAATTAGAAGATCATAGGCCTTGCGCTGGGCGTAGGGCCCGCTCTCGCCATAGCCGGAAATCGAGCAGCACACGAGGCGCGGATAATCCTTGCGCAGCCGCGGGATGGCGAAGCCGACCTTGGCCAGCGCGCCCGGTTTGAGGTTCTGCACGAATACATCGGCCTTGCCGAGCATGGCTTCGAGCAGCGCCTTGTCGCCGGCCCTGGTGAGATCGAGCACGACCGACTCTTTGCCGCGGTTGAGCCAGACGAAATGCGCGCTCTCGCCATGCACGATGTAATCGTAGTCGCGGGCAAAATCGCCCTCCGGGCGCTCGACCTTGATGACGCGGGCGCCGGCGTCGGCCATGCGGCAGGTGCACTGCGGCGCGGCCACCGCCTGCTCGATGGAGACGACGAGAAGACCTTCCAGCGGCAGCGCCATCTCAATACGACCGCGGCAGGCCGAGCACGTGTTCGGCGAGATACGAGAGGATCATGTTGGTCGAGATCGGCGCCACCTGGTAGAGCCGCGTTTCGCGGAATTTGCGTTCGATGTCGTATTCCTCGGCGAAGCCGAAGCCGCCGTGCGTCTGCACGCACATGTCGGCGGCAAACCAGGAGGCATCGGCGGCGAGCAGCTTCGCCATGTTCGCCTCCGGTCCGATGTCGCGGCCTTCTTCATATTTGCGCGCCGCCTCGTACACCATGAGTTCCGCCGCGCGCATCTGCGCATAGGCGCGCGCGATGGGGAACTGCACGCCCTGGTTCTGCCCAATGGCGCGGCCGAACAAGGCACGCTCCTTGGCGTATTTTGTCGCCCGGTCGATGAACCATTTGCAATCGCCGATGCATTCCGCCGCGATCAGGATGCGCTCGGCGTTCATGCCGGAAAGGATGTAGCGGAAGCCCTGGCCCTCCTCGCCGATCAGGTTTTCCGCCGGTACGCGCAGATCGTCGAAGAACACTTCGGTGGTCGCGTGGTTCATCATCGTGCGGATCGGATTGATGGTGAGGCTCGTGCCTTGCGCCAGATGCATGTCCACCAGGAACACCGACAGGCCGTCGGTACGCTTCTTGGTCTCTTCCTTCGGCGTGGTGCGCGCCAACAGCAGCATCAGGTCGGAATGTTCGGCGCGCGAGGTCCAGATCTTCTGCCCGTTGATGACGTAATGGTCGTTGCCCTCGCGTTTCGCCGTCGTGCGCAGGCTCAAGGTATCGGTGCCGGATGTCGGTTCAGTCACGCCGAAGGCCTGCAGCCGCAATTCTCCGCTGGCGATCCTGGGCAGGTAATTCCGCTTCTGCTCGGCCGAGCCGTGCCGCAGGATGGTGCCCATGGTGTACATCTGCGCATGACAGGCGGCGCCGTTGCAGCCTGCCGCATGTACCTCTTCCAGAATCGCCGCGGCGGCACGCAGCGGCAGCCCGCTGCCGCCGTACTCTTCCGGAATGAGCGCCGCGAGATAGCCGGCCTCGGTGAGGGCGGCGACAAATTCCTTCGGATAGGCGCGCTCGCGATCGAGCGCGCGCCAGTATTCGCCGGGGAATTTGGCGCAGAGCGCACGCACGCCGTCGCGGATATCGGCGAAATCCTGGCTGTCGGCGGCACGCTTGCTCATCTCTAGGCCTTCAGCTCGGCACGGCCGTTGTTGATCGCGATGACGTCACGGTCGACCACCCGGGCACGAAAGCTTACCACGGAGCCAGCGGCGGTTTTTTCCTGCCACATCTCGGTGCGGATGGCCTCGCCCGGATAGACCGGCGCGGAAAAACGGCCCTTCATCGCGGTAATCTTCGCAGGATCGTAGCCGCAAAGCGTTTTCAGGATGGCATGACCCGCCACCCCGAACGTGGCGAGGCCATGCAAAATCGGCCGCGGAAATCCCGCCGCCTTGGCGAAGTCGGGTTCGGCGTGCAGCGGATTGACGTCGCCGGAAAGCCGGTAAATCAGCGCCATTTCCGGGCGCGTCGGCAGGTCGCAGGTCATGTCCGGCGTGCGCTCGGGCAGCACGTGCGGCGCCGGCGCTTCGCGAGGCGGTCCACCGAAGCCGCCATCGGCGCGGCAGAACGTGGTCTGGTAAAGCGTCGCGACCGGCGCCCCGGTCTTCTTGTCGGTCACCTCGCGCTCGGAATAGACCAGCGCGCCCTTGCCCTCGCCCTTGTCGATCACTTCGACGACGCGCGTCCGCCCGACTACGTCACCCTCCGGCGCCACCGGCCGGTGCAGCACGAAACCTTGTTCGCCGTGCACCACTTTGGTCCAGTTCACGCCGCTTTCCGGATTGCGCAACCAATAGGGCGTGTAGCCAAGCACCAGCGCCATGGTCGGCAGCGCCTTGAGATTTTTCTCATAGACGAAGGCAAGCTCGTCCTCGTTCATCGGATCGTAGCCGAAGCCGAGGCCGAGCGCGTAGAGCATACAGTCCTTGGCCCCGTAACGATGCTCGACTTCGGGAATTTTCAGCGCTTTGAGTTTTTCGTAGACGATCGCCATTGCTCAGATGGGATCCCAGGAGAACACATCACCTGATCGTTCGAGCGGCGTGAACGAGGGACCGAAGGCGCCCTTGAGCTGCTCGGCGACTGTACCCGGCGTCCACCCCTCGGAGCGATGGATGACGCGGATCGGCCGCGGCTGGTTGAACAGGAAAATCTCGTTGTTGCGCACCGAGAAGATCTGCCCGGTGACGCCGTCAGCGGCATCGGAACCAAGATAGACCACGAGCGGCGCAATCTTATCCGGCGTCATCTGCGACAGGCGCTCGATGCGTTGCTTCTCGGCCTCGGTCTGCGCGGGGATCGATTCGATCATCCGCGTCCAGGCAAACGGCGCGATGCAGTTCGAGCGCACCTTGAAGCGGGCCATGTCGAGCGCGATGCCGCGCGACAGCCCCATGATGCCAAGCTTGGCCGCCATGTAATTGGCCTGGCCGAAATTCCCGATCAGCCCGGAAGTGGAGGTCATGTGCACGAAGCTGCCGGAATTCTGCTCGCGGAACGGACCGGCGACGGCGCGGCTCATGTTGAACGAGCCGTTGAGATGCACGGCGATGACGTCCGACCAGTCGGCGTGGCTCATCTTGTGAAAGATGACGTCGCGAAGAATGCCGGCATTGTTGACCAGAATATCGACGCGGCCGAAGGCGTCGAGCGCCAGCTTGACGATCGCTTCGGCGTTCTTCGGCTCGACGATGGAGAGCGTCGTCGCCACCGCCTTGCCGCCCTTGGCCTTGATCGCGGCGACGACATCCTGCGCCGGGCCGGCGTCGTTGCCGGCACCTTCGAGGCTCGCGCCAATGTCGCAGACGACGACGCTGGCGCCCTCGGCGGCAAGCAGCATGGCGATGCCGCGGCCGATGCCGCGCCCCGCCCCGGTGACGATGGCGGTCTTGCCCTCGACGATGCCCGGCATCTATTTCCCCCAGACGTCCTCAGCCACCTCGACGATCATCCTGAGCTTGGCCCATTGCTCGTCCTCCGCCAAGACGTTGCCCTCTTCGGTGGAGGCAAAGCCGCATTGCGGCGACAGGCACAATTGCTCGAGCGAAATATATTTCGCCGCCTCGTCGATGCGCCGCTTGATGTCATCCTTGGATTCAAGCCGGCCGGTCTTGGTGGTGATGAGGCCGAGCACGACCTGGCGATCCTTCGGCACGAGCTTCAGGGGCTCGAAGCCGCCGGCACGCGCGGAGTCATATTCCATGAAATAGCCGTGCACCTTGATCCGGTCGAAGAGAATCTCCTGCTCCGCCTCGTAACCGCCGGAGCCCATGAAGGTCGATTTATAGTTGCCGCGGCACAGGTGCATGGTGACGGTCATGCCGGCGGGAATATCCGACATCGCCGTATTGATGAGGTCGCCGTAGAGCGGGCCCATGCGTTCAGGGTCGTCGCCGCGCGCCTTCATCTGCGCGCGGTACCTGTCGTCGCAGAGCATGGCGATGAACACCTCGTCGAGCAGGTAGCGGCAGCCGGCATCGGCGAAGGCGCGCACGGCCTTTTTGTAGGCCCGGCCGAGATCGGCAAACATCGCGTCGAGGTCCGGGTAGATTTTTTCGTCAATCGGCGGCTTGACCGGACGGCCGTAGAGCGCCGACGGCGCCGGAATGGCGATCTTGGGCACTCGTCCGGTGTGCGCGGCAAGGAATTTGAAGTGCTCAAGCATCGGGTGGCCGGAGAAGCCGATCTTGCGGTCACCTTCAAGCCTTCGTTGCGGGTGGCAACGCCGGCGAAGGCGACGCCCTCCCCCATCACGTGCCGCTCGACGCCGTCGAGGCCCCAGAGGAAATCGAGATGCCACCAGGAGCGGCGGAACTCGCCGTCGGTGATCCCTTGCAGCCCGACCTCTTCCTGTTTCCTGATGACGCGCTCGATCTCGCGGTCCTCGATCGCTTTGAGCGCAGCAGCGCCGATCTCACCTTTGGCGTGCTGCCCGCGCGCCTTTTTCAGCGCCGCCGGGCGCAGCAGGCTGCCGACATGATCGGCGCGGAACGGCGGCGCCGTCCGCGCGCTCATGCCCCCCACACCTCTTTGGCGATGTCGACGATCAAGGCGAGCTTGGCCCACTGCTCCTCCTCCGCGAGCACGTTGCCTTCTTCGGTCGAGGCAAAGCCGCACTGCGGCGACAGCGCCAGTTGATCGAGCGCCACGTATTTGGTCGCTTCCTTGATGCGCTTCTCGATGTCGGCGCGCGGCTCCAGCCGTCCGGTCTTTGAGGTGACGAGACCGAGCACGACGATCTTCTTGCCCTTGGGCAGGAAACGCAGCGGCTCGAAGCCGCCGGCGCGATCGGTGTCGTATTCCAGGAAGTAACCGTCGTAATTGCATCTGACCAGCAGGCTTTCCGCCACCGGTTCGTAGCCGCCGGAGGAGATGAAGGTCGAGCGGAAATTGCCGCGGCAGACATGGGTGGTGATGGTCATGTCGGCGGGCTTTGCTTGCAGCGCCTTGTTGATGCAGGCCGTGTAGGTCTCCTGCAGATGATCGACGTCGAGCCCGCGCTCGCGCGCCTTCTTGAGTTCCTCCTGCGAGCAGAGATAGGCCCAGGCGGTGTCGTCGAACTGCAGATAGCGGCAGCCGGCGTCGTAGAAAGCGCGCACCGCCTTTTGATAGGCGGTGGCGAGATCGTCGAAGATCGCGTCGCGGCTCGCGTAAGCAGCCTTGCTCACGGCGCCCGGTTCGAGTCGAAAATGCATCACGCTTGGCGACGGGATGGTCATTTTCGGCATCACTTTCGTGTGCGCCTTGAGGAATTTGAAATGCTCGATCATCGGATGCTGCGAAAATCCGATCTTGCCGGTGACGCGAACAGTCCGGCTCTTGGTCAGCACGCCCTGGAACTGGATGCCCGGCCCCTCGTCATTGCGTTCGACGCCATCGAGACCGTCGAAGAAATCGAAATGCCACCAGGCGCGGCGAAATTCGCCGTCGGTGGCGAGCTTGAGGCCGACCTCCTCCTGCTTGCGGATGACCTTTTCAATCTCGCGGTCCTCGATCGTCTTGAGTTCCGCCGCCGTGATCGTGCCCTTTTCGCGCTTGCTGCGCGCTTCCTTCAGGGGCGCGGTGCGTAGGAAGCTGCCCACATGGTCGGCACGGAATGGAGGTCTCTGTTGTTGGGCCATGAATAATCGCTCGCATTGTTGACGGGACAATCCCGCCGGCGGCGCATACACAACACCTCTGCGCGCGCGCGTCAATTTCCCGGCCTCTTTCTCCGGCCGATGCGCCGGGCTAAGTTGACGGTCACGCGCGGCATTTACCGCTCAAGAAACGAAGAGGAACGACCAGTATGGCTTACAAAAATTTGGAAGAGGCGATCCAGGCCTCGGGCAACATCGTCAAGATGCTGCGTAACTCGCAGATCGGCGCCTATGTCTATCCGGTGGTGGCGCCCGAGTTCACCAATTGGCGCGACGAGCAGCGTGGCTGGCGCGACACCTGCGTGCTGTTCGACCAGACCCACCACATGGTCAACCTGTTCGTCGAAGGCCGCGACGCCAAGAAGATGCTGTCGTACCTCGCCACCAACTCGTTCGCCAATTTCGCCGTCGACAAGGCCAAGCAATTCGCGCCGTGCAGCTACGACGGCTATGTGATCGGCGACGGCATTCTCTTCTATCTGTCGGAAAATTCATTCGTGTTCGTCGGACGCAATCCGACGGCGAACTGGATCGAATTTCACGCCAAGACCGGCGGCTACGATCTCAAGACCGAATACGACGACCGCTCGCCGTCACGGCCGATGGGCAAGCCGGTGTTCCGCAAATTCTATCGCTACCAGATCCAGGGCCCCAACGCCGAGCAGGTGATCAAGAAGCTCAACGGCGGCACCATGCCCGACATCAAGTTCTTCAACATGGGCACCATGACCATCGGCGGACGAAAGGTGCGCGCGCTGCGCCACGGCATGGCCGGCGCGCCCGGCCTCGAAGTCTGGGGGCCTTACGCCGAAGGCGATGAAATCCGCGCCGCTATTCTCGAGGCCGGCAAGGACGCCAATATCGTCCAGGTCGGCGCCCGCGCCTACGCCACCAATACGCTGGAGTCCGGCTGGATCCCCTCGCCCGTTCCCGCGGTCTATACCGGGGAAAAGATGAAGGCCTACCGGCAATGGCTGCCGGGCACGAGCTACGAGGCCAATGCCTCGCTTGCCGGCAGCTTCGTCTCCGCCAACATCGAGGATTACTACACGACGCCGCACGAACTAGGTTACGCCGGCTTCACCAAATACGACCACGACTTCATCGGCGCCGATGCGCTGAAGAAGATGGAAGGCAAGAACCACCGCAAGAAGGTCACGTTCGCCTGGGACGACAAGGATGTCGCCCGCATCCTGCAATCGGCCTTCGCGCCGCCGGGCGAGAACTACAAGTGGCTCGACCTGCCGCTGACCAATTATGGATCGAGTTCGTTCGACGCGGTGATGAGCGGCGGCAAGACGGCCGGCGCCTCGATGTTCTCCGGCTACTCCTTTAACGAGCGCAAGATGCTCTCGCTCGGCTTTGTCGAGGAGCAATACGCCAAGCCCGGCACGCAACTGACGCTGGTGTGGGGCGAGGAAAACGGCGGCACCAGGAAGACCACGGTCGAGCGCCACAAGCAGACCGAGCTCAAGGTCGTGGTCGGACCGACGCCATACGCTGCGCCGGCCCGCGAAACCTATCATCAGGGCTGGCGCACCGCCGCTGTCGGCTGACGAAAGGCGGCGGGCCACACCCCGCCGCTACCCCGTCAGGAGCCGGTCGCTGCCTGCCGTTCCGGCATCCAGGCCTGCGCTGCGGCGCTGGCGAAGCGGGCGGTTTCGGCCGGTCCGCCGAATGAGAAATAATGCGGATGGGCGTCGCCGATTTTGCCCGACGACGAACTCAGCGTTTCGACAATGCGGTCGGGGCCGACATTGCCGGTGAGCGCGCTCGCCGCGCCCGACATCAGGCCGCGCAGCGAAGCGTTCACGCCGCAGCGTTTGGCATAGCGCAGCAGCGCCGGCAGGCTGGTCGGACCGGCCATGCCGACCTTGATCGGCGCCGCAATGCCGCAGGCACGCATGCGCTCAAGCCAGGCAAGGATGCCGTCCGGCGAAAACGAGAACTGGCTGACGATGTGCAGCCGCAGCCCTTGCGCCCTGGCGGCGGCGATCTTTTCGTCGAGCGAGGCTTCCAGCCGGGCGGCGTCGATGCGCGGATGACCTTCGGGATAGGCGCCTATGCCGATTTCCTCGATGCCGGCTTCGCGCAAGGCGCCCTTCTGGATCACCGCCAGCGCGTCGGCAAACGGCCCGCTTTGCTCGACGTCGCCGCCGATCACCAGCAGCCGCCGCACGTCCGCTTCGCCGTGCAGCCGCGCCAAAAGATCCTGCAAGTCGCCTGCGGCGCGGACGCGGCGCGCGGCGATGTGGATGACCGGTTCAAGCTGGGCGCGGCGCAGGGATTTTGCGGCGCCGACCAGCTCTTCGGGGGTGATCGTCGGCACGGCGGAAAAATAGACCGCCGTGCCTCGCGGCAGGATGGCGCCAATTGTCTCGATCTCGGCAGTCGTCGGCCGCGTGACTTCCACAGAGAAGGTTTGGGCAAAATTATTTGCCGCCATGCCCGTCACTCACGCCGGCGCGAGATCACGAAGGATTCGTCGTAGAACCATAGGCCGCCGTGCTTCTGCAACGCGTCGCGCGTCGCTTCGATGTAGCGGCGGTCGCTGTTGACGTCGGACAGCCGGTCGTCCTCGATCTGCGCCACATAGATCGCCGCGTTCCATGCCGCGAGTAATGTCGATGTGCCGATCGAGGAGGATATCTCCGACGGCAGCGTGTGCATGTCGTAGCGGAACAGCGAGCGCTGGTCGGCGTAGGCGTTGAAGTTGAGATCGCGGCCGGCCGTGCCCAGGTCGTGCTTGACCTCCTTGAGCAGCATGTGCCGGTTGTGCACGAACGGATTGTCGTTCGGCCACACCCTATGGATGATGTCCATGCCGGGGTCGTTGCCATAGGAATGGATCGCGATCATGCGCCCGCCGGGACCGAGCGCGCGGGCGAGCGGGGCAAGCACGCGCTTGGCCTTGAATTCGAGCGAGGCGCGGGCGCGATAGGGCTGCGAGGCGATCACCAAATCGTATTCGGCGGTGGAGCCGCCGGGCTTGGGCACGATCTGATCGAGCAGGAACTTGTGATCGTTGCGATAGAGCACCAGCACCACCGGCCGCTCGTAAACAGGGTTTCCGCTCTTGGGCGACACGCGCGCCTTCCAGTTTTCGCCGAGGAAGGGTTCGAGCGCCGTGATCTGCTGCTCGAAGGAATGCGCGGTGTTGCCGTCGAGCGGCACTTCCTTCCACACCATGCTGGAGGCCGCGCTCACTGACTTTACCGTCAGCCACGGCGCCTCGGCGTAAGCAAGGTTGGTGAGCACGAGCACGGTCGAGGGGTGCTCGATGAACCGGTCCGCCATTTTCTGCAGAGTCAGGCGGACGTCTTCGAGGCTGATTTCCTTGCCGACGACGTAGAACGGCATGGTCGGGAAGCGGTCGTGCATCGAGCGCATCACGCGCGCGAGCACGGTGCCGTCGCCGACACCGGCGTCGAACACGCGCACCGCCGGCGGCCGCGGATGGATGCTGGCGAGCTCCATGCCGACGCGGTTGGCGATTTCCCATTTTTCGCTGCAGGTATTCACGAACAGCAGATACTTCTGCCGGTTGTCGAAGAAGCGGAAATTCCGGCTCGGGTCGTCGCTCGCTTGGCCCGAGGCAACCGGCGGCGCCGGCGGTGCCACCACCGGCAAGGCCGACGGCGGCGCCTCGAACAACAGGCGGCGGCCGCTCGGCGCGCTGTCGGCGCTGCGCGCCATGAAATTGCGGATGCGTTCGAGCGTATCGGTGGTGATGCGGCCGCCATTGCGCAGTCGGCTGGCAAGCTTGCCGTCGTTGACCGCGCGGCGGCCGAAGGTCGATTCCGCCAGACCTCGGCGCCGGCAGAATTCGCTGATTTCCTGCAGAATTTGGTCGTTCATCGGCGTTTCCCATGGGATTCTTGCCGGCTCTCGCGGCGGCTTGCCGCGGAGCCAACCAAGACGGCCGTTATTCGTCAATCTCAGATATGGCGTTGGGAAAGGTGGGCAACAATAGTGGGCGATGCCCACAGGTGTAATTTAAGACCAAAAATAGAAGAGAATTGGCCATGCTGCCTTTGTATAAAAAATATTCGACGAAGTTGGGCAAGGTCCCAACGATAAAAACGCAAAGTTATGGGCAAGAATGGGCGCTGGGCGGCGCGCAAGGCCCTCAAATATCGAAGAAAACTGTCTCTCTCTCGCCCTGGACACGGATGTCGAAGCGATAGAGCGGTTGCCCACCGCGCGTCTCTTTCATGGCAACGAGGGTTTGCCTCCGCTCCGCCGGCACCAGGTTGAGAATCGGGTCGGCGCCATTTGGCGCCTCATCGGAAAAATAAAGCCGCGTGTAGATCTGCCGCAGCATTCCCCGCGAGAAGATGCAGAACACGATGTGCGGCGCCTGCGCCTTGCCGTTCGGTCCGGGCACCGCGCCTGGCTTGATGGTGGCAAAACCGAACATGCCGTCCTTGTCGGTCGCCGAGCGGCCGAAGCCCTTGAACTTGGCGTTGGGCCGGCGGCTGTCGCGCGGACTGGCGTAGCGGCCTTGCGCGTCCGCCTGCCAGATTTCGATCATCGCATCGTTGATCGGCTTGCCGTCGCCGTCGGTAATGCGGCCCTCGATATGGATTTTCTCGCCGGTCGCATCCGGCGTTACCAGATTGTCGGTGACGGTTTCCTTCCAGCTATAGGTGCCGTTCGGGTCCCACTTGGCGCGGCCCTTGGGCGCGAGGCCATAGGCGAAAAAAGGGCCGACCGTCTGCGACGGCGTAATAATTTCCGACATTAATGCTTTTCCTCGTCGAGCGGCGTCGCCTCGCGTCCGCGCAGCACGATATCCCAGCGGAAGCAGAGCGCCCAGTCGGGAACCGTGTTGTCCAGATCGAAGGTCGAGACCATGCGGTTGCGCGCCTTCTCGTCGGTCACCGAATTGAAGATCGGGTCATACGGAAACAGATAGTCGCCGGGGAAATACATCTGCGTGACCAGGCGCGTGAGGAACGAGGTTCCGAACACCGAGAAATGAATGTGGTTCGGCCGCCAGGCATTGGGGTGATTGCCCCAAGGATAGGCGCCGGGTTTCACGGTGATGAATTTGTAATAGCCGTTCTTGTCGGTGACGGTGCGCCCGGCGCCTGTAAAATTCGGATCGAGCGGCGCCGGATGCTGATCGACGAGATGCACATAGCGCCCGCAAGCATTGGCCTGCCATATCTCAACCAGCGTCTCCGGCACCGGGCGCTTGTCCTCGTCGAGCACCTGGCCGTGCACGATGATGCGCTCGCCCAGCGGCTCGCTTTTGTGCTGCTTGGTGAGGTCGTTGTCGTTTTCCTGGATGACGTCGTGGCCGTAAACCGGCCCGGTCAGTTCGGACAAGGTGTGCGGCACGACGATCAGCGGCTTCGACGGCGAGCGTTTCACCGTCGAGCGATATCCCGGCGACAGATGCTTGGGAAAAACGTCGAGGCTTTCCTTGGGGTAGATCAGCGGCATTGTTTTTGTCCTTGCTTCAGACGACCCGCTCAATGGCCAGCGACACACCCTGACCGACACCGACGCACATGGTGGTGAGCCCGAGCTTGCCGCCACTTTCGTCAAGGCCGTGCGCCGCAGTCAACGCCAGCCGCGCGCCCGACATGCCGAGCGGATGGCCGAGCGCGATGGCGCCGCCATGCGGGTTGACGTGCGCGGCATCATCGGCGAGCCCGAGCTGCCGCAGGCAGGCAAGCGACTGCGAAGCAAAAGCTTCGTTGATCTCGATCAAGTCGTAGTCGCCGATCTTGTGCTTGAGGCGTGCCATTAGCTTCTGCGTCGCCGGCACCGGGCCGATGCCCATGATGCGCGGCGGCACCCCAGCCGAGGCCATGCCGAGGATGCGGGCGCGCGGCGTAAGGCCGTGCGCCTTCACCGCCGCTTCCGAGGCGATGATCAGCGCAGCCGCGCCATCATTGACGCCGGAGGCGTTGCCGGCGGTCACCGTGCCGGGATTGCGGAATGGCGTCTTGAGCTTGGCCAGTTGCTCGAGCGTGGTGTCGCGCGGATGTTCGTCCTTGTCGACCTTGACCGTCTCGCCCTTGCGGCCGGCGATTTCAACAGCGACGATTTCCTTGGCAAAATAGCCCGCGGCGACGGCTTTGCTGGCGCGCTGCTGCGAACGCAACGCAAAGGCGTCCTGATCGGCGCGGGTCACCTGGAATTCTTCCGCCACGTTCTCGCCGGTCTCCGGCATCGAATCGACGCCGTATTGCGCCTTCATCAGCGGGTTGATGAAACGCCAGCCGATCGTGGTGTCGTAGATCTCGGCCTGGCGCGAAAAAGCCTCCTGCGCCTTGCCCTGCACGAAGGGCGCCCGCGTCATCGATTCGACACCGCCGGCGATGGCGAAATCCATCTCGCCGGCCTTGACCGCGCGCGCGGCGGTGCCAACCGCCTCCATCCCCGAGGCGCAAAGCCGGTTCAGCGTCACGCCCGGCACGCAAACCGGCAGGCCCGCGAGCAGCAGCGCCATGCGCGCGACATTGCGGTTATCCTCGCCGGCCTGGTTGGCGCAGCCGTAATAGACTTCGTCGAGCTTGTCCCAGTCGATTTTCGCGTTGCGCGCCACAAGCGCCTTGATCGGGACCGCGGCGAGGTCGTCGGTGCGGACCTTTGCCAGGGCGCCGCCATATCGGCCGATTGGCGTGCGTACCGCGTCGCAAATAAAGACATCGCGGCTCATGTTTCACCGTCACTGTACATAGCCCTTATTTACGGGCCGCCAAGGACAGGGTCAAATAGACGCCGGTTGGGGCTCCAACGAATGGCCAGGGATGCTAGGCACAGAACCGATCTTCACCATTGACGCCGAACTCGCGGAAATCGTCGACCTTGGCGGCACGCCTTATGGCGGACGACGCTTCGTCGGCATTCTCGGCGGTCGCGTTACCGGCGCGAGGCTCAACGGCCGCATTCTGTCCGGTGGTGCCGACTGGCAGATCATTCGTAGCGACCGGGCCGCCGACATCAGCGCGCGTTACATCATTGAAAGCGAAGACGGTGCCCATATTCGGGTGGCGAGCGACGGTCTGCGACACGGCCCACCCGAGATCATCGAGCGTCTGGGGCGGGGCGACCGCGTCGATCCGGCGCTCTATTACTTCCGCACCGCAATGCGTTTTGAGACCGCCGCCGCGTCGGTTGATTGGCTCAATCGTATCCTTGCCGTGGCGCGCGGGCGGCGCGAAGCGAGAAGCGTTCGGCTCGATGTTTACGAGGTAACGTGATGCGCGGGGAACTTGAAACCGGCTTGCCGGCTTCGCTTGGCGCCGAGCGGCAAGGTGCGGTGGCGATTCTGCGTCTCAAGCGGGCGCAAAAACGCAATGCGCTTGACGACCTCACCATTCGCGGCATCGACAAATTTTTTACCGCGCTGCCTGACGGCGTCGGCGCCGTCCTGCTCGCCGCCGAGGGCGAGAACTTTTCCGCCGGCCTCGATTTGAACGAGCTCGAAGATCGCACCATGCCGCAGGCCATCGCGCATTCGCAGATGTGGCATCGGGCATTCGACAAGATCCAGTTCGGCAGGGCTCCGCTCGTCGTAGTGATGCAGGGGGCTGTCGTTGGCGGTGGCCTCGAGCTCGCCGCCGCCGCCCACGTGCGGGTCGCCGAGCGCACCGCATACTACGCGCTGCCGGAAGGCAGCCGCGGCATTTATGTCGGCGGCGGCGGCTCGGTGCGCCTGCCGCGGCTGATCGGCGTCGCCCGGGTCATGGACATGATGCTCACCGGCCGCACTTATTCCGCTGAGGAAGGTCAGGCGATCGGGATTTCGGCCTATCTGACCGAACCGGGGCAAGGATTTGCAAAGGGACTTGAACTTGCGCAGCGCATCGCCGCAAACGCGCCGCTGACGAATTTCGCCATCCTGCAAGCATTGCCACGCACCGCCGAACTGGAGCCCGCCGCGGGGCTGACCGTCGAGGCTTTGATGACGGCCATCGCGCAATCCGATCCGCAGGGGAAAACGCGGCTCAAGGACTTCCTGGAAAAACGCGGCCCGAAAACGACGCGATCATAGTCGCAATGGCAAACCTTGTTCAGGATCTTCAACTGGCTCCGCCAATGCGCAAAGTGCGGCTCGGGGTGCTCGACCCGGTTCTGGAGCGCGAGGCGGACGGTGTCATCCGAATTAGCGCGCGTCAGGCCCTCGCCGCTCATGCACGCACGCTGAGCGAACCGCTGCGGCATTGGGCGAAGACCACCCCCGACCGCGCATTCCTCGCGCAGCGCGACGAGACCGGCGCTTGGCGCACGATGAGCTACGCGCAAGTGCTGCACGAGGTGCACCGCGTTGGCGCCAGCCTGCTGCGGCGCGGCCTTTCCGCCGAGCGGCCGGTCGTCATCATTTCCGGCAACGGCATCGAGCACGCGCTGCTCGCACTTGCCGCAATGGATGTCGGCATTCCCTACGCGCCGGTCTCGACGGCCTATTCGCTGATGTCGGCCGATTTCGGCAAATTGAAAGTGATCATTGAGTTGCTCACTCCCGGCCTGGTGTTCGCCAGCGACGGCGGACCTTTCGCCGCCGCGATTGCCGCCGCCGTGCCGGAAAGCACCGAGCTTGTCGTCGCACGCAATCCGCCAATCGGACGCAAGACGACGCTATTCTCCGACCTGCGCGTCGCGGAAGACGATGCTGGTGCTGCCGTGGCACGCGCCGCTGTGACGCCCGATACAATCGCCAAGTTTCTTTTTACCTCCGGCTCGACCGGGCAACCCAAAGCCGTCATCAATACCCAGCGCATGCTGTGCTCTAACCAGGCGATGATTGCCGCCGGCCTTTGTTTTGTCGCCGACGAACCCCCGGTTGTCGTCGACTGGCTACCCTGGAGCCATACCTTCGGCAGCAACCACAATTTCAATCTGGTGCTGGTCAATGGCGGATCGCTCTACATCGATGACGGCAACCCGACGCCGGCCGGCGTCGCGAAAACGGCGCGCAACCTGCGTGAGATCGCGCCGACGATCTATTTCAACGTGCCCAAAGGCTACGACGCGCTGATCCCGCACTTGCGCGCCGACGAGACGCTGCGCAAGACTTTTTTCAGCCGGCTCAAGGTTCTGTTCTACGCCGGCGCCGGCCTCAACCAATCCGCCTGGGACGAACTCACCCGCCTCGCCCTGCAAACTACCGGCGAGCGCGTAGTCTTCCTCACCTCGCTCGGGTCGACTGAAACTTCGCCGCTCGCTCTGGCTTGCTCATGGGATTTCGGCCAACCGGGCAATATCGGCCTGCCGGCGCCTGGCGTCGAACTCAAGCTGGTACCGGCCGAAGGCAAGCTCGAGGCGCGGCTGCGCGGACCGAACATTACGCCCGGTTACTGGCGACAGCCTGAATTGACGCGCGAGGCCTTCGATACGGAAGGCTTCTACAAAATTGGCGATGCGCTGAAATTTGTCGATGCAAGCGCACCGGAAAAGGGACTGCTCTTTGACGGCCGCATTGCCGAGGACTTCAAGCTCTCCACCGGCACCTGGACCAGCGTCGGGCCGCTACGAGCGCGCTTCATCGACCATTTTGCGCCCTACGCGCGTGATGCGGTTTTCGCCGGCGCAGACCGCGACAACATTGCCGCGCTGGTATTTCCCGACATCGAGGTCTGCCGCAAACTTGCCAGCCTCGGGACCGAAGCAGACGCCGCCGCGATCGTTGCGGCGCCAACGGTGCGCGCCAAATTTGCCACGCTGCTGACGCAGCTTGCGGCAGCAAGCCCCGGCGCCTCAACCCGCGTCGAGCGGGCCGCGCTGATGACCGAGCCACCGTCCATGGATCGAGGCGAAGTGACCGACAAGGGGTCCGTCAACCAGCGCGCGGTGTTAAAGAATCGCGCCGCGCTGGTCGAGGAGCTGTACGCTTCGCCTTTGCCCGCCCATATTATCGCCGCTTCCGGCAAAGGGACTTCGTGATGGAAATCAAGGGACACGGCGCGATCGTCACCGGCGGCGCCTCAGGGCTCGGCGCCGCCACGGCCCGCGCGCTGGCCGCGGCCGGCGCCAAGGTGGCGATCTTCGACGTCAACGCCAAAGCCGCGTCCGAGGTGGCGAGCGATGTCGACGGCATCGCCGTTACCTGCGATGTCGCAGACAGCGCCAGCGCCGAAGCCGCGGTGAAGAAGGCCGCCGCCGATCACGGCCCCGCGCGCATTCTGGTCAATTGCGCCGGCGTCGGTCCGGCCAAGCGCATCGTCGGCCGCGACGGGCCGATGCCGCTCGCCGACTACGAGCGCGTCATCAAGATCAACCTGATCGGCACCTTCAACATGTTGCGGCTGGTCGGCGCCGCCATGCAGCCGTTGCCGGCGCTGGCCGACGGCGAGCGCGGCGTCATCGTCAACACGGCGTCGGTCGCCGCCTTCGAAGGCCAGATCGGGCAGGCCGCCTACTCCTCGTCGAAAGGCGGCGTCGCCGCGCTGACCATGCCGGCGGCGCGCGAATTCGCCCAGTTCGGCGTCCGCGTGCTGGCGATCGCCCCCGGCATTTTCGGCACGCCGATGCTGCGCGCGCTGCCGCAGGAGGCGCAGGATTCGCTCGGCGCCTCGGTGCCGTTCCCCAAGCGGCTGGGAAATCCGGACGAATATGCGGCCCTGGTGCTGCATTGCATCCGCAATACCTATCTCAACGGCGAGGTGATCCGCCTCGACGGCGCGCTGCGCATGGCGCCGCGCTGAACCAGATGCCGACCTTGAGCAACCGGCAAACCGTGCGCATCCGCTGGGGCGACTGCGATCCCGCGGGCATTATCTTCTATCCGCGTTATTTCGAGATTTTCGACAATGCCACCGCGGCTTTGTTCGAACGCGCGCTCGGCATCACCAAGTTCGAGATGTTCAAGGCTTACGAATTTGCCGGCTGGCCGCTGGTGCGCACGCACGCGCGGTTCCTCAAGCCGACGCGCTTTGGCGACGACGTGGACATCGAGACCGGCGTATCGTTCGGCCGCAGCAGCTTCGACATCGAGCATCGCCTCAGCCTCCAGGGCGAGCTCTGCGTCGAAGCCCAGGAAAAACGCGTCTGGATCGTGCGCGACGCCGGCAATCGCATGAAGTCGCACGCAATTCCCGAGGCGGTGCTGAAGAAATTCCAGGTCTGATCAGCCGATCCCGGCCGCGATCTTCCTCAACACCGCGAGGAAACGCCGGCGCTCGCGCGCGCCGATGACGCGGTCGAGATTGCGCTCGTGCCGGCGCGCGCAGGCGGTCAGCAAGGCGAGGGTTCTCTTGCCCGAGGCCGTGAGATGCAGGCGGTAGGCGCGGCGGTCGCGGGCGAGCCGCATGCGCTTGATTAATCCGCGCTGCACCAGATCTTCCACCACCGGGGTGACGCTGGACTTGTCGCGGCCGCTGGCGAGGCTGAGCTCGGTCTGGCTGATACCGCCGTTGCGGCCGATCAGCGTCAGCGTGGCAAAACGGCCCGGCTTTTCGCCGACCTCCCGTGACAGGTGCGAAAACGCCTGGAACGCCGCTTCCTGCGCCATGCGCAGATTGAAGCCGACCCATTGTTCGAGCGGCCCGAAATCGACCGATTCGGCGCCGGCTTTGCCGTTCCTGCCGCGGCGGACGCGCTTGCCGCCTTGTCTCGCCATCGCCTGCCCCCGACACTTGGAAATATAGTTCGCCAAGTAGTTTGGAGCCAAACTATCGGCTTTACAACATCCCCCACATGCGGCTGAATGTTGGGCAAGAAAAAACGGCTGCGCAATGCAGACGAAAAATGAACCGAACGCTCTTGGGAGGAGCCTGATGAAAAGCCGCCATACGGGATTTTGCGCCGCCGCGCTCGCCGCGGCCGTGATCGGCAGTGCCGGCATCGCGTCGGCGCAGGAAAAGACGTTCGAGCTCAAATTGTCGCACTGGGTGCCGGCCTCGCATCCGCTGCAAAAGGCATTGGAGGATTGGGGCGCCGCGGTCGAGAAAGAATCCGGCGGCACACTGCACTACAAGGTCTATCCGGCCCAGCAGCTCGGCAAGGCCTTCGACCATTACGACATGGCCCGCGACGGCATCGCCGACCTCACTTACGTCAACCCCGGCTACCAGCCCGGCCGCTTTCCCATCATCGCCGCCGGTGAATTGCCATTCCTCATCTCGGCCACCGAAGGCGGCACCCGCGGACTCGACGCCTGGTACCGGAAATACGCGGCCCAGGAGATGAAGGACGTCAAGTTCTGCCTTGCCTTCATTCACGCGCCGAGCTCGTTCCATTCGAGCGAAAAGAAGATCGTGGTGCCGGCGGACATCAAAGGCATGAAGGTGCGCCCGGCCGACGCGACGATAGCAAACCTGGTGACGCTGCTCGGCGGCACCAACGTCAACTCCTCCGCACCGGAAGTGCGCGACATCATGGAGCGACACGTCGCCGACGCCGTGACATTTCCATGGGGCTCGCTGGTGCTGTTCGGCATCGACAAGGTCACGAAATACCACATGGACGCGCCGCTCTACGTGACCACGTTCGTCTTCGTCTTCAACAAGGCCAGATATGACGAGATGTCGCCGCGCCAGAAAAAGGCGATCGACGACAATTGCACCAACGACGCGGCGGCGCGCGTCGGCGGGCCGTGGGGCAAGTTCGAGGACGCCGGCATCGACAAGGTGAAAGCCGAGCCCGGACAGGAAGTGTACAAGCTCACGCCCGAACAAACCGCCGAATGGAAGACGGCGGCGCAGCCGCTCGAGAAGAGCTGGGCCGACGGCGTCAAGAAGGCCGGCATCGATCCCGACGTGGCGATGAAAGAGCTGCGCGCCGACCTCGCCAAGTACAACGCACTGGCAAAGTGAAGGCGCCGCCGTCGGCGGTCTGATTTCGCGGCGGCGGGACGACCCCGCCGCCGATTCCAGCGCATGATCCTGCGGAGCGGCTCATGAAGCGCATCACGATGGATCGTTTCATCGACACCATCGAATGGATCGCTGCCGGGTTCGTCGGCATCGTCGCCGCCGACATTTTCATATCGGTCCTGTTGCGCAACCTGTTCAACTACGCGATCCCGGATTCGTTCGACTTCGGCCGTCTGCTCCTCGGCATTCTGATCTTCTGGGGGATTGCCGCCACGTCCTACCGCGGCGGCCACATCACCGTCGATCTCGTCTGGGCCAATGTCGGGCCGAAATATCAGCGCATGATCGACGTGTTCGCCACGCTGGTCCTGCTGTTCGTGGTCACGGTGCAGACCTACACGCTGTTCGACAAGGTGCGCGGCACTTATTACGACAACGTGCTCACATTCGACCTGCGGCTGCCGACCTGGCCGTTTTTTGCCGTCGCCTGGGCCGGCGACGTCTCGGCCGTCCTGCTCATCGCCATCCGCACCTACCGGCTCATCTTCCAGCCGGACTTGATGAGCGAAACCAAGATCAAGGCCGTCGAATGAAAGGCGCGGCATGAGCACGGAGGCCGTCGCCGTCATCGGCTTTGTCGCGTTGTTTGCGCTGATGCTGTTGCGCGTGCCGGTCGGCATGGCCATGGGCCTCGTCGGTGTTTCCGGCTTTGCCTATCTGGTCAATGGCTCCGCGGCGCTCAAGCTGGTCGGCACGACCTCGATGCGTACGGTCACCGATTATACCTTTGGCGTCATTCCGATGTTCCTGCTGATGGGAACGTTCGTTTCCAACTCCGGAATGAGCCGCGATCTGTTCAAGGCCGCCAACGGCTTCGTCGGACATCTTCGCGGCGGCCTGGGCTTTGCCACCATCGCGGCCTGCGGCGCCTTTGCGGCGATCAGCGGTTCTTCGGTCGCGACCGCGGCGACCTTCTCGGCCGTCGCCTATCCGGAAATGCGCCGCTTCGGCTATCCGCAGAGCTTCGCCACCGGCGTCATCGCCGCCGGCGGCACGCTCGGCGCCATGCTGCCGCCGTCCATCGTGCTTGCGGTCTATGGCACCATTACCGAGCAGGACATCGGCAAGCTGTTCATCGCCGGGATTCTCCCCGGCGTTCTCGCCATGACGATGTACCTGAGCACCATTGCGATCATCGGCTATGCACGCCCGGGGTTCCTGCCGTCCGGTCCGCGCGTCGCCTGGCGCCAGCGTTTCGCCGGCCTGAAAGATATCTGGGCGCCGCTATTGTTGTTCGTATTCGTCGTCGGCGGACTGTACGGATTGCCGTTTCTGCCGCGCTTCACGCCGACCGAGGCCGGTGGCGTCGGCGCCAGTGGCGCTTTCCTGATCGGCGTCTTCACCGGACGCCTCGACAAGGAGAAGATCCTGGCGTCGCTGTTGCAGGCAACGCGCACCGCCGCGGCGGTGTTCACCGTTCTGATCGGCGCCTTGATCTTCGGCTATTTCCTCACCATCACGCAGACGCCGCAGAAGGTCACGGAATTTCTGGTCGGCCTGGGGTTGGGCAGCTACGGCGTGCTGGCGCTCATCATGCTGATGTACGTCGTGCTCGGCTGCCTGATGGACGCCATGGCGATGATCGTGCTCACCGTGCCGATCATTTTTCCGGTGATCATCCACCTCGGCTTCAACCCGATCTGGTTCGGCATCATCATCGTGATGACCGTGGAGCTGGGCCTCATCCACCCCCCGGTGGGCATGAACGTCTTCGTGATCAAGAGCGTCGTCAAGGACGTGAGTTTCGCTACGATTTTCAAGGGCGTCGTGCCCTTCATCATCACCGATCTGATCCGGCTGGTAATCCTCATCGCCTTCCCGATCATCGCCCTCTGGCTGCCCTCGCATATGTAGGCAAAGCCTGGTAATATAGTTGGGACCCCAACCATTAGGCTGGCACGATGGAACGCTCGTTCAAGAAGGAGGTGCAGGCTCTCAAGCTCGGCGATGGCGATACCTTCCATGGCGAAGGCATCCTCGCCGTCACCAAGGCGCTGCTGCAATCCGGCGTTTCCTATGTCGGCGGCTATCAAGGCGCGCCGGTGTCGCATCTGCTCGACGTGCTGGTCGACGCCGAAGACATCATGGGCGAACTCGGCGTGCATCTGGAGACCTGCTCCAATGAAGCGAGCGCCGCCGCCATGCTCGGCGCCTCGATCAACTACCCGCTGCGCGGCGCGGTGACCTGGAAGTCGATCGTCGGCACCAACGTCGCCGCCGACGCGCTTTCCAACTTGTCGTCGCCCGGCGTCATCGGCGGCGCCATGATCATCCTCGGCGAGGATTACGGCGAAGGCGCGAGCGTCATCCAGGAACGCTCATATGCCTATGCGCTCAAATCCTCGATGTGGCTGCTCGATCCGCGCCCCGACCTGGCCTCGATCGTACGCACGGTGGAAAAAGGCTTCGAGTTGTCGGAAGCAAGCCACGCGCCCGTGATGCTGGAACTGCGCATCCGCGCCTGCCACGTCACCGGTTCCTTCGCCGCCAAGGCCAATCGCAAGGGTGCCATTTCAGGTCTGAGCAAGCTCGCCGGACCGCCGCGTTTTGAATACGGGCGGCTGGCGCATCCGCCGGTGATTTTCAGCCAGGAGAAGATGAAGGTCGAAGAGCGCCTGCCCGCGGCACGGGCTTTCATCCGCGAGCACAAGCTCAACGAGGTGATCGCCGGCGATGTCGACGATATCGGCATCATCGTCATGGGCGGGCTGACCAATTCCGTGCTGCGGGCGCTTGAGCGCGTCGGCCTGGCCGACGTGTTCGGCGCCTCGCGGATACCGCTGCTGGTGCTCAACGTGGTGTACCCGCTGGTGCCGGAGGAGATCCGCGAGTTCTGCGCGTCCAAACGCGCGGTGCTCATCGTCGAGGAGGGTTCGCCCGATTACATCGAGCAGGCGGTCAACGTCGAACTGCGCCGCGCCGACCTCCAGGCCAAGATATATGGCAAGGGGCCGCTGCCGGCGGCGGGGGAATACTCCTCCGACGTTCTGCTCGAGGGCCTCGCCGCTTTCCTGCAGGCCGCAAAGCCTAAGACAATCGACGCCGAGACCGTGGCGGAAATGGCGCGCGGCCTCACTGCGCACAAGGCGAAAGCCGCGGCCACGCTTGGGCCCCTGCCGCCGCGCCCGCCGGCCTTCTGCACCGGTTGCCCGGAACGGCCGGTGTTCTCGGCGATCAAGCTGATGCAGCGCGAACTGGGGCCGACGCACATCTCAGCCGACATCGGCTGTCATTCATTCGCGACCTTTGCGCCGTTCTCGCTGGGCAATTCCATTCTCGGTTACGGCATGTCGCTCGCCAGCGCCGCCGCGGTTACGCCGAACATGGAGAAGCGCCCGATCGCTATCATGGGCGACGGCGGCTTCTGGCATAACGGGCTGATCACCGGCGTTGCCTCCAATCTGTTCAACAAAGGCGACGGCGTGCTCATTGTCATGCAGAACGGCTACGCTTCGGCGACCGGCCAGCAATACATCCCGTCCAGCACCGCGAGCCGCGCGGGCCCAACGCCAGGCGTCGACATCGAGCAGACGCTGCGCCAGATGGGAGTGAAGTGGCTGCGCACGGTGCGCACCTATTCCGTTGCGGTGATGGTGAAGACGCTGAAAGAGGCGATGCGCACCGCCGAAAAGGGCCTCAAGGTCATCATCGCCGACGGCGAATGCCAGCTCGCGCGCCAGCGCCGCGTGCGCGCCGAGGATGCGGTCAAGCTCGAACGCGGCATGCGCGTCACGCGCGCCCGCTACGGCGTCGACGACGAGATCTGCACCGGCGACCATTCCTGCATCCGCCTCTCCGGCTGCCCCTCGCTCACCGTGAAACCTTCGCCCGATCCCCTGCGCAGCGATCCGGTGGCCACCGTCGTCGACAGCTGCGTCGGCTGCGGCCTGTGTGGCGAAGTCGCGCACGCCGCCGTGCTTTGTCCCTCGTTCTACCGCGCTGAAATCATCCGCAACGCTACGGTGTGGGACCGCGTCAAGCATCGCGTCCGGCAGACCGTGATCGGCTGGCTCGGCGGCTACAACGCAAGGGCAGCGGCATGAACGCTGCGCGTCCGATCACGCTGCTGATTGCCGCGCTCGGCGGCGAAGGTGGCGGCGTGCTGACCAACTGGATCGTCGGCGCCGCCGACGCCGCCGGCTTTCCCGTGCAATCGACCTCGATCCCCGGCGTTGCCCAGCGCACCGGTGCCACGACGTATTACATCGAGATTTTCCCGATAAAGACCGCCGCGCTCGGCGGCAAGCGCCCGGTGCTGGCGCTCACGCCCGGCGTCGGCGACATCGACATCGCGGTGGCGAGCGAATTGCTCGAAGCCGGGCGTACGGTCGCCAACGGCTTCGTCACCCCGCAACGCACGTTGCTGATCGCCTCGACCAGCCGCCTCTATGCCATGGACGAAAAGATCGCCATGGCCGACGGCCGTTTCGACCAGGACCGGTTGATCAAGATCGTGAACGACAACGCGCACGGCAGCCTGCTCGTCGACATGGCCGAGCTCGCCAGGCAAAGCGGCTCGATCATCAACGCCGTGATGCTCGGCGCCATCGCCGGCTCCGGCAAGCTGCCGCTCAGCGTCGAGCAGCTCGAGGCCGCGATCCGCAGCGACGGCAAGGCCGTCGACGGCAATCTGCGCGGCTTCCGTGCCGGACTCGAGGCGGCGCGGGCGAAAATGCCGCCGTTGAGGCTGGTGGAGAAAAAGCACAATGCGCCGGTGACGCCGGACCTGCTCGAGCACGAGACGACCTATGCCTTGCCGGCGCTGGCGCAGCCGATCGCGGTGGAAGGCATTCGCCGCCTGATCGCCTATCAGAGCCTTGGCTATGCCAAGCTCTATCTCGATCGGCTGCGGCCCTTCGTCGAGCTCGACGAAGCGGGCGGCGCGCACGGGCAACTGGTCAGAGAAATCGCGCGGCATCTTGCCGTGCGCATGTCCTACGAAGACGTGGTGCGCGTGGCGCAGGCAAAGATTTCTCCCGCGCGCATGGCCCGCATCGCCCGCGATGAACTGCGCGTCAAGAATGAACCGTATTCCGTGCATGATTTTCTCAAGCCCGGCATCGAGGAAATGTGCCAACTGCTGCCGGGCTTTCTGGCGCGGCCGATCCTGCGGCTGTCGCTGCGCAAAGGCTGGCTCGGCCGCGTCTATTTCGGCATGGAGATCAACTCGACGTCGATCGGCGGCTATCTGCGCTTCCTGATGCTGGCGAAGCTGCGGCGCCTGCGCCCTTACGGGCACCGCTACGCGCAGGAGCAGGCGCAGATCGAATCCTGGCTCGCACTCATTGCACAGGCCGCACGGCTGTCGGCCGGCCTCGCGCTGGAAACCGCCGAATGCGCCCGGCTGATCAAGGGCTACGGCGACACCCACGCGCGTGGCCTCGCCAATTATGCGACCATCGAGGCGCGCGTAATCAGGCCGGCGCTGGCGGGCGACGTCCCGCCGGCCCGTGCGGCCGACGCCATCGCCAGCGCCCGCACCGCCGCGCTGGTCGATCCGGATGGCGAAAGCCTCGGCAAATGCCTTGCGGAACTGGACGGGCAGACCGCGTTCCATGTGGCGGCGGAATAGCTCGCCGCCGCCCAGCTCCGTTGTCAGCATTTCGTCCGTCGAGTAGAACACTCGCGAAACGAGCGACAAAGCGCCTGACGCTTTGAGGGGCGAAAACGCATGGCCGTCACACCGACCGGGCGCGAGCGGCCGACGATTGCCGCCGAGGCTTTTCTGCGCGCGCTCGCCGACCACGGCGTTGATTATTTCTTCTGCAATCCGGGTACCGATTTTCCGCCGATCGTCGAAGCCTTCGGCCGCGCCAAGAAGACCAACGCCAAGGTGCCGAAGCCGGTGCTGGTGCCACACGAGAATCTCGCGGTCAGCATGGCACACGGCGCTTACCTGATGACCGGCCGGGCGCAGGCGGTGATGGTGCATGTCAATGTCGGCACAGCAAACACCATCAACAATCTCACCAACCTCGCGCGCGACCGCGTGCCGCTGCTGCTCGCGGCCGGCCGCACGCCGATTACCGAAAAGGGTTCCTTCGGCTCGCGCTCGCGTCCGATCCATTGGGCGCAGGAAATGTTCGATCAAGCCGGCATGCTGCGCGAACTAGTGAAGTGGGACTACGAATTGCGCCAGCCGCAACAGGTCGGCGACATGGTGGCGCGCGCCTTCGAGGTCGCCATGGCGCACCCGCGCGGGCCGGTCTATCTGGTGCTGCCGCGCGAGCCGCTGTCGGCGCCGCTTGCCGAGCCGATCGGGCCGATTCGCCCACGCCCATTGGCGGCGCCCGCGCGTCCCGATCCGGCGACCGTCGCGACGCTCGCAGAATGGATCGCCGCGGCCGAGCGTCCGCTGATCATCGCCGCCACCCTGCCGGGCGAAGCCGTGACGCCGCTGGGCGCACTTGCCGAACGCTGCGCCATTCCCGTCGTCACGCATAACCCGCGCACGGTTTGCCTGCCGTCGAGCCATCCGATGCATTTCGGCTTCGAGCCGGGCGCGCTGCTCACCGATGCCGACCTCGTGATCGTGCTCGAATCCGACGTGCCGTGGATTCCGCACCTGCAGCATCCGCCGGCCGGCTGTCGCGTCGCCCACATCGGCGAAGATCCGTTCTTCGTGCGCTACCCGATGCGCAGTTTTCCGAGCGACCTCAGCGTGCAGGCGGGTTGCGTCGGCGCGCTGGAAGCGCTGGTCGATGCGGTCGAACCGCGCCTGCAGATGGCGGAGGCGCGCATCGCCGCCCGCCGCGCCCGCCTCACCGAGCGCATGCGCACTCGCCGCGCGCAACTGGTCAAGGATTCCGCGCCCGGCGCGACGATTTCGCCGGAATATCTGTCGCGGGCGATCGGGGACATGGCCGGCGAAGACGCCGTCATTTTCAATGAATATCCGCTGCGGCCGGATCATTGCGCGCGGGAAAAGCCGGGCACCTTCTTTGCGCTCGGCCCCGCCGGCGGTCTCGGCTGGGGCTTGGGCGCGGCGCTCGGCGCCAAGCTCGCCGCGCCCGACGCCTTTGTCATCGCCACGCTGGGCGATGGCGCCTACATGTTCGCCAATCCGATGGTCGGACACTGGGTCGCCGCCAAGCACGCGCTGCCGATCCTGACCGTCGTGTTCAACAACAGCCGCTACGGCGCGGTGCGACGCTCCACGCTGGCGATGTTCAAGGACGGCGTTGCCGGCGAAACCGACGGGCGCGATCTCGCCGACCTCGACCCCGCCCCGCCCTATGAAGCGATGGCGCAGGCGCAAGGCGCCTACGCCGAACGCGTGGAAAAGCCCGCCGACCTGCCCGACGCGCTCGCCCGCGCCAAGCAAGCCGTCGTCAGCGGCCGCCGCCAGGCGCTGCTCAACGTCATCACACCCTACTGAAATCGCCCGCAATCCGTCACGGAGAGGTTCATGCGTATCGACGCCTATACCCATTTTATCCCGAAGAAGTTTTTCGACGCGATTGTGGAAAGCGGGCATCCGGGCATCGGCAAGCGCATGCGCGAGATTCCCTGCATCCACGATCTCGACGTGCGCAAGAAGGTGGTCGACACGTTCCCCGACTACGCGCAAATCCTCTCGCACGGCATGCCGCCTCTGGAAGCGCTGGCGAAAGGCGAGCAGGTCGCGCTCTACGCCAAGGCCATCAATGACGGCCTTGCCGAGATCTGCGCCAAGGATCGCGATCATTTTCCCGGCTGGGTGGCGCAGGGCGCGCTCGGCGCACCCGATGCCGGCGTTGCCGAAAGCGAACGGGCGCTGAAGAACGGCGCGCTCGGCGTGCAGATCTACACCAACGTCGCCGGCAAGCCGCTCGACCTTCCCGAGTACGAACCGTTTTTCGCGCTGATGGAAAAACTCGACAAGCCGATCTGGCTGCATCCGGCGCGCGCCGCCAACGTCCCCGATTACCTGAGCGAGACCAAATCGAAATACGAGATCTGGTGGGCGTTCGGCTGGTCCTATGAGACCGCCGCGGCGATGGCGCGGCTGGTGTTCTCCGGGATCATGGACAAATATCCGAAGCTCAAGATCATCACCCACCACTTCGGCGGCATCGTGCCGATGCTGGAAGGCCGCATCGGCCCGGGCTGGGATCAGATCGGCGCGCGCACTTCCGACGAGGACTTGAACGCGGTGCGCAAGCGCCTGAAGAAACGGCCGCTCGATTATTTCAAGCACGATTTCTACGCCGACACCGCGACCTTCACCGCCGAGGGCGCGATGCATCTGGGTTTGGCGTTCTACGACCTCGACAAGATCGTGTTCGCCTCTGATTGCCCGTTCGATCCGGAGAAGGGCACCATGTACGCGCGCGAAACGCTGCGCATCATCGAGGGCCTCGACATGCCCAAGGCCGACAAGGACAAGATCTGGCACGGCAACCTGGAACGCATCACCGGCGTCAAGCTCGTAAAGTGACGATATGAGCGAGCGCCTGCCCGTCGTCATCGCCGGCGCCGGCCCGACCGGCCTGATGTGCGCGCTGGCACTGCGCCGGCAGGACATTCCCGTCGTGCTGTTCGAGGCGGAGCCGGCGCTGACGCGCGACCTGCGCGCGGGCTCGTTTCATCCGCCGACGCTGGACATGATGGCGCCCTATGGCATCACCGCGCGCATGCTGGAGACGGGCATCAAGGTCCGCCACTGGCAGATCCGCAACAAGCCGGGCGACCTGATCGCCGAGTTCGACCTCGAACTGCTCGCCGCCGACACGCCGCACCCCTACCGGCTACATCTCGAGCAGCACAGGCTGACGCCCATTCAACTCGATATCCTGCGCCAGGACGGCGGGGCGGAGATTCATTTCGGCCATCAGATCACCGGGTTCACGCAAGATGCCGACAGCGTCTCCGTTACGGTGGAGAGTGGCGGTACGGTGCGTACGGTGGAAGCCTCGTGGCTCATCGGTGCCGACGGCGGCCGCAGCGCGGTGCGCAAGGGGCTCGGCGTCGAGTTCGAGGGCTTCACCTGGCCGGAGATTTTCGTTGTCGCCAGCACACCTTACGATTTCGGCGCGCGCGGCTTTGCCCGCAATGCCTACATCGCAGACCCGGTGGAGTTCGGCGCCATGTTCAAGGTTCCCGACGACGGACCGCCGGGCCTGTGGCGCATCGCCTACCCGGCCAACCCGGATGAAAGCGACGAGGCGCTTTTGTTGCCCGAACGCGTCGAGGCGGCAATGCAGCGCTTCAACGCCAGGCCTGAGCCTTACGAGATACGCTACAAGAGCACCTATCGCGTCCACCAGCGCGTGGCGGCGGCCTTCCGCGCCGGGCGCGTGCTGCTCGCCGGCGACGCCGCCCACCTCAACAATCCGCTGGGCGGCTTCGGGCTCAACAGCGGCATCCACGACGCCGTCAATCTCTGCGACAAGCTTGGCCGCCACTGGCGCGGCGAAGGCGGCGACGAGCTGCTCGATCTTTATTCGCGCCAGCGCCGCGCAGCCACGATCGAGCAGGTGCAGGCGATGTCCATCCGCAACAAGCGCATGATGGAGGAGCGCGATCCCGCCCTGCAGCGCCAGCGACTGCAGCAGATGATCGAGACCGCCGCCGATCCAATGCGGGCGCGCCAGCATATGCTCGACACGTCGATGATTTCCGGGCTGCGTCGCAGCGAGCAGGTCCAATAGGTAGCGCGGAGCCGCCGTTCTCCACAGGGCGTCATGCCCCGCAAAAGCGGGGCATCCAGTCATCGCAGGCCCGCCGATACGATCCACGCTGTGGATACTGGATCATCCGCTTTCGCCGATGATGACAATGGAGAAATCCGCGATGTCGTCGCGTGACGATTCTGCTAGGCTTTTTTCATGACGCTGACCCAACCCTTGGGCCTGAACGAGCCGGAGCCGCCGTCCGCCGAGGCCGAGCGCGTCACGCCGGCCATGGCGCAATACGTCGAGATCAAGGCCGCCAATCCGGATTGCCTGCTGTTCTACCGGATGGGCGATTTCTACGAGATGTTTTTCGAGGACGCCGAAGTCGCCTCCCGCGCCCTCGGCATCGTACTCACAAAGCGGGGAAAATATCTCGGCCGTGACGTGCCGCTGTGCGGCGTTCCGGTGATCCGCGCCGACGAGTACCTGCACAAATTGATCGCGCTCGGCCATCGCGTCGCCGTCTGCGAACAGCTCGAGGACCCCGCCGAGGCAAGGAAACGCGGCTCGAAAAGCGTCGTGCGCCGCGACGTGGTGCGCCTCGTCACCGCCGGTACGCTGACCGAAGACACCCTGCTCGACGCGCGGCGCAACAACTACCTGCTTGCCGTCGCGCGGGCGCGCGCCTCCGAGAGCGACGCTCGCTTTGCGCTGGCCTGGATCGATATTTCCACCGGCGAATTCCGCATCACCGAATGCGACCGCGCCTCGCTCTCGGCCGAGATTGCGCGGCTCGAGCCTGGCGAGGTGATCATTTCCGATGCGCTCTACGCCGACGCCGGCCTGAAAGACCTGTGGGACGGGCTGCCGGCGGTGATGCCGCTCACGCGCGACGTGTTCGATGGCGCAACCGCTGAGCGGCGGCTGACATCGTTCTTCGCCGTCGCCACCAGCGAAGCCTTCGGCGCCCTGAGCCGGCTTGAACTGACCGCCGCCGCGGCCTGCGTCACCTATGTCGAGCGCACGCAACTCGGCCGCCGGCCACCGCTGTCGCCGCCGTTGCGCGAGGCGGCTTCCGCCGCCATGGCGATCGATCAGGCAACCCGCGCCAACCTCGAACTGATGCGGACTCTGTCCGGCGAACGCCGCGGCTCGTTGCTGGACAGCATCGACCGCACCGTGACCGCCGCGGGCTCGCGCCTTCTGGCGCAGAGGCTGTCGTCGCCGCTGACCGATCCCGCCGCGATCGCCCGCCGCCACGACGCCGTCGCCGCTTTCGCCGGGGACGCGGCAGCCCGCGCCGAAGCCCGTTCGCGGCTTGCCGCGGCGCCCGATCTCGCGCGTGCGCTGTCGCGTCTCGTGGTCGGGCGCGGCGGGCCGCGCGATCTTGCCGCAATCCGTGATGGATTGCTCGCCGCGGCCGACCTGGCCCGCGCGCTCGCCGCGCTGAAGGACACGCCGGCCGAGATTGCCGAAGCGCTGCACGCCTGCCTTGCGCCAGACGGCATGCTGGCGGCTGAACTCGCCGCAGGCCTTGCCGCCGAATTGCCGGCCTTCAAGCGCGATGGCGGCTTCGTGCGCGACGGCTATGACGCGACGCTCGACGACACGCGCGCCTTGCGCGATGAGTCGCGCCGTGTCGTCGCCGCCTTGCAGGCCCGCTACGCCGATGCGACCGGCGTGCGCGGCCTGAAAATCCGGCACAACAACGTGCTGGGATATTTCGTCGAAGTGACCGCCCAGCACGGCGACAAGCTGCTCGCCGCCCCGCACAATGCAACCTTCATCCACCGGCAGACGCTGGCGGGCCAGGTCCGCTTTACGTCCACCGAGCTTGGCGAACTGGAAGCAAAAATCGCCAGCGCCGCCGACCGCGCGCTCGGGCTGGAGCTCGACATTTTCGAACGGCTGTCGGCGGCGGTCACCGCGCAGAGCGCGGCGATCAAGCAATGCGCCGGGGCGCTGGCGGTGCTCGATGTCTCGAGCGCGCTGGCCGCGCTTGCCGCCGAGCGCGACTATTTGCGGCCGAGCGTCGATGACAGCCTTGAATTCAACATCGACGGCGGCCGCCATCCGGTGGTCGAACAGGCGCTGGCGCGCGACGGCACGCCGTTTATCGCCAACCTCTGCGACCTGTCGCCGCCGAAGGGAGCGGATGCCGGCCGCATCTGGCTGATCACCGGCCCGAACATGGCGGGCAAGTCGACCTTCCTGCGGCAGAACGCCTTGATCGCGATTTTGGCGCAGATGGGGAGCTTTGTTCCGGCGCGTGCCGCGCGCATCGGCGTCGTCGACCGCCTGTTCTCCCGCGTCGGCGCCGCCGACGATCTGGCGCGCGGGCGCTCGACCTTCATGGTAGAGATGGTGGAAACCGCAGCCATCCTCAATCAGGCAGGCCCGCGCTCTTTGGTCATCCTCGACGAGATCGGCCGCGGCACCGCGACCTTCGATGGGCTGTCGATCGCTTGGGCTACCGTCGAACACCTTCACGATGTCAACAAATGCCGCGCTTTATTCGCCACGCACTTTCACGAGCTCACCGTTCTGTCGGCGCGGCTCAAGCGGCTGCACAATGCCACCGTGCGGGTGAAGGAATGGCAGGGCGAGGTGGTGTTCCTCCACGAAGTGATGCCCGGCTCGGCCGACCGCTCTTATGGTATCCAGGTGGCGAAACTCGCCGGCCTGCCGGCAAGCGTCATCGAGCGAGCGCGGCTGGTGCTGGCCAAACTGGAGGCGGACGACCGCGCCAAGCCGAAGGGTTTCGAGGATTTGCCGCTGTTTGCGGTTCCGCCTGCGACGCCGGTCAAGCGAGACGACGACGCCGATCGCATCGCCGCGGCGATCGCCGCGCTCAATCCCGACGAGATGTCGCCGCGCGAAGCGATGGATGCGCTTTACGCGCTCAAGGCCAAGCTGCCGAAGCCGCGCGAGAGTTAGCCGGCAACGGCGGCCAATCGGAAAGAAGAAAGCCCCCGGACTGTTGTCCGGGGACTTTCTCGTTCAGACGGGGAACTTCCCAGGCGAGTGTATCAGGCCACTTTTGCGTTCCGCTTCTGGCGACGCCAGCCGAGCAGGCCGAGCAGTCCGGAACCGCTGACGAAAAGCGGCAGGGCGCCCGGAAGCGGGGTCTGGCTCGTCGTCAGGCCGAAGGTGATCTGCGGATAGATGTTCCAGTCTTCGGCATTGACCATGCCGATCGACAGCGTGTCGCCATTGGTGAAGGTGACGAGCACCGGGTTCGGATCGTTGTTCCAGGTGACGCAGTCGGTCTTTCCCGATGACGGGCTGCCGGCGCCGGTCGCGCAAGCCAAGTGCGTTCCGACGTACTTCGCCTGATAGAGGCCGGTCATCGTCAGATCCGGGCTGCCCGCGACGCCAGGCATCGTGAAGCTGAAGGTGACGGTGATCGTGCCGTCATTGGTGTAGTTGTTGCCCTGGCAAGCTGAATTACAGTCGGCGTTATAGACCCTGGTGCCGCCAACGGTCACGTACGTTCCCGAGCCGGTATCTTTCGGCGCGGCCTCGAACATGTTGATGGCCGGTATCGTTGTCGGACTGGTGGCGTCGAAAGAGAGCGTAAACGATTCCGTTTTGGTGCTGCTGCTCCACGAGGCGCTGCTGACCTTGCCCGCGCTCGTGCTTGTCGTCGGCAGATCGCCGGTGAGGGTCACGGCATCGCTCGCGCCGTGACTTGGCGTGTAGGAAAGCGTGTAACTTCCCACGATCGTCACGGTTGCCGCGTTTGCCGCACCTGCGGTGGCGAGCAGCGCCACGGCGGCGGCGGCGAAAAGCTTGCGCGCGCTAGCGCCCAAACCAAAGGAGGCGCATTCGACCAGATTGTCGAGAGAGTTGAACATTGTGAATCCCCGTATTCCTGAACGCCACTGCACTAACCTCTTGGTTGGGAGGGGATGTCGTCAAGGGGGTAAGGTTAATCACACCCAACGTGGTTGATGACGGCCTCAAGATGGATGCCTGCCTTATGCCTTTAGACAAAATTTTTATGTTTTGTTTATTTCTATGTTTCAGAGCGGTACAAAGGCCTAACCAGCCGTCGCGGTTCCAGGTGGCAACGTAAGCGGCGGTCAGTGGGGCAGAGCGGCGGCACGGGACGGCAGCGCGTTCACTTTGCCCGCAAATAGCCGGCGTCGCGAAACCAGCGGACCGCCGCCTCAAGCCCCTCGCGATACGGCCGTCCGCGAAACCCGAGCTCCTTTGCGGCCTTGGCCGAGTCAAAGAACATCCGGTATTTCGCCATGCGCACCCCGTCCAGCGTCGCGAACGGCTCGCGCCCCGTGAGGCGGGCCGCCGCTTCGGCGGCAAGTGCAACCGGGATCAGCGCGCGCCAGGGCAGCCGCAGCCGCGGCGCCCGGCGCCCAGCAAGGTCCGCGATATCCGCCAGCATCTTTGAGAACAGGACATTCTCTCCACCGAGGATGTAGCGCTCGCCGACCTTGCCGAGTTCCAGCGCCATGAGATGGCCAGCGGCGACGTCATCGACATGCACCAGATTGAGGCCGGTCTCGATGAATGCCGGCATCCGGCCGTTCGCCGTTTCGACGATGATCCGGCCGGTCGGCGTCGGCTTGACGTCGCGGGCGCCGACCGGCGTCGACGGATTGACGATGACCGCAGGAAGGCCGCGCTCCCGCACCATCGTCTCGACCAGTCTTTCGGCGGCGATCTTGCTGCGCTTATAGGTACCGATGCCCTGCGTTTCCGCGAGCGGCATGGTCTCATTCGACGGCGAGCCGTCACTCCCCAGCGCCAGCGTCGCGACGCTGCTGGTATAGACCACGCGCTCGACGCCGGCGCGCAGCGCCGCTTGCATCAGATTGCGCGTGCCATCGACATTGGAGGCATAGATTTCGCGGCGGTCGCGCGCCCACAGGCGATAGTCGGCCGCGGTGTGCACTACGTAGCGCATGCCTTCGACCGCTTTGGCGACAGACGCCGCGTCGCGCAAATCGCCGACAAAATATTCCAGATCGAGGTCTTTAAGATGCGCGCGTGGGCTGCTCTCGCGCACCAGCGCGCGCACGCGAAATCCTGCTTCGCGCAGCTTGCCGGCGACGGCTGAGCCGACAAAGCCGCTTGCTCCGGTAATAAGGACGTCGTCCTGCTGTGCCATGCCGTCGAGACCGCTTCCGCGTGAACCTTGCACCATTTAGCCCACGACCAAAGCGAAAGTTCCGGGGGCGAACGAGACGCCGCTCCCTGGCTTCACCTTCAGTCACCTGCCGCGGCGGCGCCGTGTTTTTGCAAGCCGCGCTGGCGTACCAGATAAAGCAAGAGGTTACAGCCGAGCGAGACGGCAAAGGCGAGCGTCAGCGCCGCGGCCGAGCCGAACCGCTCGCTGGTCACACAGAGGGCGACCAGTGCGACGGCAAACCCACCCAGTCCGATCACGGCGTTGGCCAGCACCGCGGCCGTCGCCGGGCCGCCGACGCGGCGATGCAGGATGATGGCGATGCTGCTGAGCACGATGGGGAACACGGCGAGATTGCCGCTCGCGGTCGGGCCGATGCGGAAGCTCAGGCTCACCACGACCCCAACCAAAACCGCCACCATTCCCGCGCGCAGGACGAGGTCATACCAGCGCGCCTGCACGCGCGGCATCGGCGCGTGGCGCAATGGCGCCGAAAGCCAGATGGCAAAGGCGACCACGATAACATTGAGAGCGACCGCCGACGCTAGCGTCCACGCGATCCATCCGCTCGCCCAGATCAGCACCACCCAGGCGGCAAAGGCGCCACCGACGCTGACCGCCAGCGAACGCTTTTGCGCGAGCAAGGCGTAGGTCAGCGCGAAGGCGACGTTGTCGGCATTGGTGACCAGGCTGCCAAGCGCGCTGCGCGCGATGAAATGCGCGTCGTGGTCGAGCGCAAGAAATATGTACACGGGGCCGGCGCTGATCGGCAGCGTCGCCACCAGCCCGCCCACCAGCGGCCCGGCGCGCTCGGCGACGACCGTGGCCAGAAGCAAAAAGGCCGCGGTGACGGCCATTTTGACGATCAGCGTGACGGCGAACCAGAGATCGGGGGACATTTCTCGTTGTCGTCGCCGGGCTTGCCCCGGCGACCTCGAGCAGGAGGGCAACGGAGTTGCCTACCTAAGCGGGATGGCCGGGACAAGTGTCACGGCCGGGCCGGCCTTCGGCCGGACCCGGTTGCCCGGCCATGGCACCGTTGCTAGGCGCGGTGGAGTTTCACCTCGACCGGCGGGCCGCTCTTGATGGTCTGATAGACGACGCAATATCGCTCGGTGAGCTTGAGCAACTGATCGAGCTTGTCCTGCGGCGCCTCGGTGTCGAGATCGAAGCGCAGCCTTATCTGCGCGAAACCGACCGGCGCGTCCTTGGCGACGCCGAGCGTGCCGCGAAAATCGAGGTCGCCTTCGGCCGACACCCGGCCCGATGTCAGCGGGATGTCGAGCGCGGTCGCCACCGCCTTGACGGTCACGCCGGCGCAGGCGACCAACGCCTCGAGCAGCATGTCGCCGGAACACAATTCCATGCCGGAACCGCCGGTCGCCGGGTGCAGGCCGGCAATGGCCAGCGCGCGCCCGGTTTCGACCTTGCAGGCGATGTTGCTGTCATCGAGCGTACCCTTGGCCTTGAGCGTGATGAACCCGGCCTTGGGGTCGCTCTTGTATTTGTCCTTGAGCGGCGCCTGCATGGCGCGCAGTCCGGCAGCATCCATAATCAACTCCTCGTTCTAGGGCTCGTCCTTCGAGACGTTCGCTTTACTCGCTCCTCAGGACGAGGCTTCAAGAGACGCCTCCCTCATGGTGAGGAGCGGCGCGCGGCGCCGCGTCTCGAACCATGAGGGCAGAAATCTACGCCGCGGGCGTCAGCACCACGCGGCCGACGATCTTGCCGGCGCGCAGTTCGCCATGCACGGCGTTGACGTCATCGAGCGGGCGCGTCGCCACCGGAACGTCCGGCAGGCCTTTGGCGCGCACCAATTCCATCAGCTCCTTCATCTCGTGCTGACTGCCGACATAGGAACCCTGAATGGTGAGTGCGCGCATCGGGATCGGCGGCAGCGACACCGTGAGGTCGCCGCCGTAGAGGCCGACGATGATGTATTTACCGCCCTTGACCAGGCTGTCATAGCCCATCCGCGCCGACGTCGAAGAACCGACCACGTCGATCACCGCCCAGGCGCCGGCGCCTTCATTGGTCAGCTTCATGATCTGCTGCACGGCGTCGGCAGCTTTTGCGTTCACCGTCGCCTTGGCTCCGGCTTTCTTTGCCGCGGCGAGTTTTGCATCGTCGATGTCGACGACGATGGCCGAGTGGCCGCCCATCTTGCTGTGCAGCGCGAGGCACATGAGGCCGAGCCCGCCGGCGCCGATGATCACCGTCGGCTCGCTCTTCAGGGTCGCGACTTTCTTCAGCGCGCCATAGGTTGTCACGCCGGAACAGGCGAGCGGCGCGGCGCGCGCCGGCGACAGATCGCCGATGTCGTGCAGGTAGCGCGGATGCGGCACGATCATGTGCGTCGCGTAGCCTCCGTTGATGAAGACACCGAGGCTGCGCATCGCGCGGCACAGGTTATCGTCGCCGCGCAGGCATGCCGCGCAATTGCCGCAACCGATCCAGGGATTGGCGAGCATCTTCTGCCCGACCTTGACGCCTTTGGCATCGGGCCCGGTGGCGATCACCTCGCCGACATTCTCGTGGCCGAGCGTTATCGGCAGCTTCATGCCGCGGTCGGTGACGCTCAGTTTCTTGCCGCCGCCGAGATCGAAATAACCGTCGGCGAGATGCAGGTCGCTGTGGCAGACGCCGGCGGCCAGCACCTTGAGCAGCACTTCGGTGCCCTTGGGTTGCGGCGTCGGCGCCTCGCTGAGCGTCATCGGTTCGCCGCAGGTACAGACCTGGAACATACGCATATCGTGTCCTCCCGACCGTGTTCTTGTTTCGGACGGGAGCATATCAGTCAGACCAAGGCTGAATAGGGGTCACCACCACAGCGCCGCGCCGGCATTCGCCGTCACCATGGTCTCGTCCACGCGCTTCTTGCGATCGAGCGAACGGTCGAGAGCAGCGAGCACGCGGCGCTTGGCAAAGTCGAATGCGGCCGACTGGCGGTCGCGCGGGCGCGGCAGGTCGGCGGCAATCTCGTCGAAGATGCGGCCCGGGCGCGGGCACATCACCATGACGCGGTCGGCGAGCACGACCGCCTCGTCGACATCGTGAGTAACGAGAACAAGCGTCGGCCTCGCATCGGCCCACAAGTCGAGCAGATGATCCTGCAAATCGGCGCGGGTGAAGGCGTCAAGCGCGGAGAACGGCTCGTCGAGCAGCAGCACTTGCGGCCGCGGCACCAGTGCCCGCGCAATGGCGACCCGTTGCGCCTGCCCGCCCGAGAGTTCGCGCGGCCACATCGCCGCCTTGTCGCTCAAGCCCACGCGCGCAAGCGCCTCGGCGACGCGCCGCTCACGTTCGGCGCGCGGTCGGTCCTCCAGCCCGAAGCCGACATTGCCGGCGACGGTCAGCCAGGGCAGAAGCCGCGGCTCCTGGAAGATGATGCCGATCTTTTCGTGCGGCGCGTTGATCGCGACTCCGTCGAGCACGACGCGGCCCTGGCTCGGCGTATCGAGTCCGGAAATCGCGCGCAGCAGCGTCGATTTGCCGCAGCCGGAGCCGCCGACCACGGCGACGATTTCGCCCGGCCCCACGGACAGCGATACGCCATCGAGCGCGCGCACGCCGTTGCCGTAAACCTTGCCGACGCGGTCGAGTTCCAGCATCGCCTAATTCTCCTGCGTCCGGCCGAAGCGGTCTTCCCAGCGCAGGAACGGCGCGCTGGCGGCGACGATCATCCAGTCGGTGATCTTGCCGATCAGGGCAAAGGCGACAATCGCGGCGACGATTTGCGCCGGCTTGCCGAGCTGCTGGCCGTCGACCAGCAGAAAGCCCAGGCCTTCCGAAGCGCCCATGAATTCGGCGGCGACCACGAACATCCACCCGAGCCCAAGGCCGGAGCGCAAGGCGACGACATAGGACGGCAACACGGCGGGCAGCAAAATCCGCCGCACCATCTGCGTACCGGTCAGGCGGAAGGCGCGGCCGACCTCGACGATCTTGCGGTCGACCGAGGCCACCGCGCCCATGACGCCAAGATAGACCGGGAAGAACACGCCGACAGCGATCAACGTCACCTTCGAGGCTTCGAATATGCCGAACCAGAGAATGAACAGCGGCACCCAGGCGATCGAAGGGATCGCGCGCAATGCCTGCAGGCTCGGATCGAGCAGGCGGAAGATAAAGGCCGAATAGCCGGTGATGGCGCCGAGCAGCGTGCCGGCGGCGACGCCGAAACCGAAACCGGCGGCAACGCGCAAAAGAGTCGCCAGAGTGTGGCGCTGCAACTCACCGGTTGCGGCGAGTTCCTTGAACGTCGCGTAGATGACAGACGGCGGCGGCACCAGGCGGCCGTCGGACAGCCCGAAGCGCACCGCCAGTTCCCAAGACAGCGCCAGCCCCAGCGGCAGCAATAACCCAAGCGCAGGCGCGGCAAAGCGCGACAGCGCCGACCGGCGCTGGCTTTGCTCGACCGCCGGCTCTACCGTCACGCCGGTTTGCACAAGGGACATTGAACGCGTTCTTTTTTTGTCATGACCGGGCTTGCCCCGGCCATCCAAGTCTTTGCTCAGTCCGTCAGACCGTCAATGCCCGGCACAAGGTTTATGCTCGGGCCAGCGAAGCCCCGAGTGCCGGGCATGACGATGTTTAGCGCAAGCTCACTTCGCCGCTATCACGTAGTGATCGTCGATGAGCGCATCGAGCGCGCCCTTGACGTCGACATCGGCTTTGATGACGCCGGCCTGTTGCAACGCCAGTCCCGCGGCGAGAATGGTGTCACGCTGCGGCTTGCCGATCTTGCCGTTCGACAGATCGGTGCGTTCGCGCAGTTGCTTCTCCACCACATCCTTCGGCAACTTGGTGGCGGCGATGAAGCTCTTTTCCAGTTCATCGGGATGCGCCAGCGCAAACTTGCGCGCCGACTCGTAGACCGCGAGCACGCGCTTGACGATATCGGGATGCGCCTCGGCAAATTCCTGACGCACGTTGAGGATGCCGTAGGTGTTGGCGTCGGCGTCGCGATAGAACAGTCTTGCGCCGTCGCGAAGCTCGGCCTGCGCCATCATCGGATCGAGCCCGGCCCAGGCGTCGACGTCGCCGCGGATCAGCGCGGTGGCGCCATCCGGATGTTGCAGCAGAACAGGCTGGATATCCTTTTCGCTCAGGCCCGCCTTCTGCAACGCGCGCACCAGGAAGATGTGCGGGTCGGTACCGCGAGTGACGGCGACACGCTTGCCCTTGAGATCGGCGACGGTGTTGATGCCGGTGTCCTTGCGCGTGACCAGCGCGGTCCACTCGGGCTTGGAGAAAACGTAGATCGCCTTGATCGGATTGCCGTTGATCTTGCCGAGCAGCGCCGCCGAGCCCGCGGTCGAGCCGAAATCGATCGAGCCGGCGTTGAGGAACTCGAGCGCCTTGTTGGAGCCGAGCGTCTGCACCCAGCGGATCGAGACGCCGTCCTTGGCGAATTCCTGCTCCAGCCAGCCATGATCCTTGAGCAGCATGGAGACCGGATTGTAGGTGGCCCAGTCGATCGTGATGGTCTTCGGCGCATCGGCGGCAAACAACGTCGTCGTCGGCAGCAAGCCGACGAACAATGCGGAGGCGATCAGCGAACGGCGGCTAAACAGTTTCATGGCAAGCTCTCCAGGGCTGGATTGGTTCGGCGCCGCGCGCAGGCCTTTTCTCTTGGCGCTATTAATATTCTATAGAAGCCTTGATTTCATTGCACAAACGAATGTTTTCATCTTTCTTTCTTCGATTATAGAGTTTTTGTTCTCTATTTCGTCGGACGAGCACCGCGGCTCTTATCTTTGGGGCAAGCGGTGACTTGCGCCACCGCCTCCGCTATCCCGATGACCGCCATGGCCTCCCTCGCAGTCGAATCCTCCGTCGCTACGCCGCCCCAATCGATTGCGCGGACCTCCAGCGAATTGATCGACACGCGCGCCGTCGCCGCCGATCTGGAAAAGCTCGTCAAGCGCGGCGGCAATGAGCGCGAATTGCGCACGGCGGTGGCGCAGCGATTGAAGGCCGCGCTCGTCGCCGGCCGCGCCAAGGCCGAGCAACTTTTGCTCAAGGACCGCCACGGACGCCGCTGCGCCGAACGCATCTGCCGGCTGGAAGACGAGATCATCCGCCTGCTGTTCGACTTCGCGCGCACGCATCTCTATCCGTCGCAAAATCCTTCGGAAGCCGAGCATATGGCGATCGTCGCCACCGGCGGCTACGGCCGCGGCCTGCAGGCGCCCGGCTCCGACATCGATCTGCTGTTCCTGCTGCCCTACAAGCAGACCGCCTGGGGCGAGTCGATCGCCGAAGCCGTTCTTTATTGCCTGTGGGACACCGGGCTCAAGGTCGGCCACGCCACCCGCTCGGTGAACGAGTGCATCCGCCAGGCCAAGGCGGACATGACCATCCGCACCGCCATCCTCGAGGCGCGGTTCCTGCTCGGCGACCGCAAGCTGTACGATGAACTGGTCAAGCGCTTCGACCACGAAGTGGTGCGCAACACCGCGGTGCAATTCGTCGCCGCCAAGCTCGCCGAGCGCGAGGATCGCATCCGCCGCGCCGGGCAATCGCGCTACCTGGTCGAGCCCAACGTCAAGGACGGCAAAGGCGGCCTGCGCGACCTGCACACGCTGTTCTGGATCGCAAAATATGTCTACCGCGTGCGCGAGCGCGATGAACTGCTCAAGCGCGGCGTGTTCGACAAGCAGGAGTACCAGCTGTTCCGCCGCTGCGAGGATTTCCTCTGGGCGGTGCGCTGCCACATGCATTTCATCACCGGGCGCGCCGAGGAGCGGCTGTCATTCGACATCCAGCGCGAGATCGCGGTGCGGCTCGGCTACACCGCGCACCCGGGCATGAAGGACGTCGAACGCTTCATGAAGCATTACTTCCTGGTGGCGAAAGACGTCGGCGACCTCACCGCGATCCTGTCCGCCGAACTGGAAGACAGCCACGCCAAGAGCGTGCCGGTGCTCAGCCGCATGATGGCGAGGCTGCGCCCGCCGCGGCGGCGCGCGCTCGCCGGCACCGAGGATTTCATCGTCGACAACAACCGCATCACCGTCGCCGACGGCGGCGTCTTCAAGCGCGACCCGGTCAACCTCATCCGTATCTTCCGCCTGGCGCAGAAGAACAACCTCGCCTTCCACCCCGACGCGCTGCGCGTCATCACCCGTTCGCTCAAGCTGATCGACGGCAAATTGCGCGACGACAAGCAGGCGAATGCACTGTTTCTCGAAATCCTCACCTCGCGCCACGATCCGGAAACGGTGCTGAGGCGCATGAACGAGGCCGGCGTGCTGGGCAAATTCGTGCCGGCCTTCGGCAAGATCGTCGCCATGATGCAATTCAACATGTACCACCACTACACGGTGGACGAGCACCTGTTGCGCTGCATCGGCATGCTCGAGGAGTTCGAGCACGGCGGCAAGGACACGCCGCTGGCCAACGAACTGATCCAGAAGATCCTGCCGGCCAACCGCAAGGTGCTTTACGTCACGCTGTTTCTGCACGACATCGCCAAGGGGCGCATCGAGGACCACTCGATCGCGGGGGCGCGGGTGGCGCGGCGCTTTTGCCCGCGGCTTGGATTTTCCGCGGCCGACACCGAGACGGTCGCCTGGCTGATCGAAAATCACCTGGTGATGTCGAGCGTCGCGCAATCGCGCGACCTCTCCGACCGCAAGACCGTGGAGAATTTCGCCGCCGTGGTGCAAACGGCGGAACGGCTCAAGCTGCTCACCATCCTCACCACCGCCGACATCCGCGCCGTCGGCCCCGGCGTGTGGAACGGCTGGAAGGCGCAGCTCATCCGCACGCTTTATTACGAGACCGAGCCTGTGGTCACCGGCGGCTTCTCGGAAATCAACCGCGCCCAGCGCGTGACGCAGGCGCAGACCGAATTCCGCAACGCGCTGCGCAACTGGCCGAAGGACGAGCTCGACGCCTACATCACCAAGCTCTACCCGGCCTACTGGCTCAAGGTCGACCTGCCGCACAAGCTCGAGCACGCGCGGCTCGTGGCGCAAGCCGACAAGTCGGCGCAGACGCTTTCCACCCACATCAATTTCGCAAGCAGCGCGGTGACCGAGCTCACGGTGCTGGCGCCCGACCACCCGTGGCTCTTGTCGATCATCGCCGGCGCCTGCGCCATGTCCGGCGCCAATATCGTCGACGCGCAGATTTCCACCACCACCGACGGCCGCGCGCTCGACACCATTTCGCTGACCCGCGAATTCGAGCGCGATGAGGACGAGCAGCGGCGCGCCGCGCGCATCGCCGATTCGATCGAGAAGGCGCTGCGCGGCGAACTGCGCCTGCCCGACGTCGTCACCAAGCGCCAGGCTCCCAAGGGACGCATCAAGGCCTTCGCGCTCGAACCCTCGGTCGTCATCAACAACCAGTGGTCACACCGCTACACCATGGTCGAAGTCGCCGGCCTCGACCGCACCGGCCTGCTTTATGAATTGACCGCGACGCTGTCGAAGCTCAACCTCAACATCATCTCGGCGCACGTCGCCACCTTCGGCGAGCGCGTGGTCGACGTGTTCTACGTGACCGATCTGATGGGCGCGCAGATCACCGCGCCGACGCGGCAGGCGGCCATCAAGCGCGCGCTGATCGCGCTGTTTGCCGAGGCCGACGGCAAAGCCGGCAAGACCTGAAACCTATTCCGCGGGACTTTCTGCGGCCGCCGGCATTCGTGGCGGGCTCGCCCGCCAGCTCATGACCCAATCCGACAACCGGTCGAGATAGAGATAGACCACCGGCGTGGTGAACAGCGTGAGCGCCTGGCTGACGATGAGGCCGCCGACCATGGCATAGCCGAGCGGCTGGCGAATCTCCGAGCCGGTGCCGGAACCGAGCATCAGCGGGACCCCGCCCAGCATCGCCGCCATGGTGGTCATCATGATCGGCCGGAACCGCAACAGCGCGGCGCTGCGGATCGCGTCATGGGCCGAGAGATGCTGGTCGCGCTCGGCGACGATGGCGAAATCAATAAGCAAGATGCCGTTTTTCTTCACGATGCCGATGAGCAGGATGATGCCGATCAAGGCGATCAGGCTGAAATCGAAACCGAACAACATCAGGGTTGCGAGCGCGCCGACGCCTGCCGACGGCAGCGTCGACAGGATGGTGATCGGGTGGATGTAACTTTCGTAAAGGACACCGAGAATGAGGTAAACCACGACCAGCGCGCCAAGGATCAGCAGCGGCACCGTCGATAGCGATGCCTGAAACGCCTGCGCGGTACCCTGGAAGCCGCCGACAATGGTACCCGGGACCCGCAGTTCGTTCTTGGCGCGGTCGATCGCCTGCGTCGCCTGCCCGAGCGCGACGCCGGGCGCCAGATTGAAGCTGATCGTGATCGCCGGGAACTGGCCCTGATGGCCGACCGACAGCGGTTGCACCGGCGTAGTGGTCCATTTCGCAAACGTCGACAGCGGGACTTCGCCGCCCGTGGTCGGCGACTTGAGGAATATCTTGTCCAGCGTCGCCACGTCGCCCTGCAGGGCGGGCAGCACCTCCATGATCACTTCGTAGCTCGAAAGCTGCGTGAAATATTGCGCAATCTGGCGCTGGCCGAAGGCGTCGTACAAGGTGTCGTCGATATTCTGCACCGTCAGGCCATAACGCGAGGCCTGATCGCGGTTGACGGTCAACGTCAGCGTGGTACCGGACGTCTGCTGATCGGAGGCAACGTCGCGCAGCTCGGGCAGGGTCTTCATCTTCGCCAGCAGCTTTGGTCCCCACTGGTCGAGCTCGTCGAGATCGGAACCTTGCAAGGTGTACTGGAATTGCGTGCGTGACGGCCGGCCGCCGACGCGGACGTCCTGCGCCGCTTGCAGGAACAGTCTTGCTCCCTCCACCTTTGCGAGTTGCGGCGACAGCCTGGCGATGACCTGATCGGCGGTCGCCGTGCGCTGGTCGCGCGGCTTCAAGGTGATGAACATACGCCCGGTATTGAGCGCGTTGCCGGTGCCGCCAATCGCCATGGCGGCGTGATCGACCGCCGGATCCTTCAGCACGACGGCGCCAAGCGCTTCCTGATGCTTCTTCATCTCGGCGAAGGAGACGTCCTGTCCGGCCTCGGAAATGCCGGTGATCAGGCCGGTGTCCTGCTGCGGGAAGAAGCCTTTGGGGATGACAACAAAGAGATAGACGGACAGCGCCAGCGTCGCGAAAAATACCAGCAGCGTGGCGAAGCGATGCTTGAGCACAAAATCGAGCCCGCGCTCGTAAGCCTTCAACATGGCTTCGAAGCCGCGTTCGCTCAGTTCGTAAAAGCGGCCATGATGGGCTTCCTTCGGCGGCGTCAGAAACCGCGAGGCCATCATCGGCGTCAGCGTCAGCGACACCACCGCCGACACGATGATGGTCATCGACAGCGTCACCGCGAATTCCCGGAAAAGCCGGCCGATGATGCCACCCATCATCAGCAGGGGGATCAGCACGGCAATCAACGAAATGCTGATGGAAACGATGGTGAAGGCGATCTGGCGCGACCCCTTGAGCGCGGCCGCCAGCGGAGCTTCGCCCTCCTCGATATAGCGTGTGATGTTCTCAAGCATGACGATGGCGTCATCGACCACGAAGCCGACTGAAATGGTAAGCGCCATCAACGAAAGATTGTCGAGGCTGTAGCCGGCAAACCACATCAGCGCGCACGCCCCGAGCAGCGCCAGCGGCACCGTGATGCTCGGGATGATCGTCGCCCAAAGGCTGCGCAAGAATACGAAGATGACCATGACCACCAGCGCGATGGTCAGCAACAGCGTGAATTGGACGTCGTGCACCGACGCACGGATGGTCTGCGTGCGATCGGACAACACGAAAATCTTGACCGCCGGCGGCATCGCCTTCTCGAGGCGTGGCAACTGCTTCATGATGCTGTCGACCGTCGAAATCACGTTGGCGTCAGGCTGCTTGAAGATGACCAGGAACACGCCGCGCTTGCCGTCCGCCCAGGCTGCCTGCTTGTTGTCCTGCGCCCCGATCACCGCGTTGCCGATGTCGCGCACCCGCACCGGGCTGTTGTTGCGATAGGAGACGATGATGTCATTCCAGGGCTTCGCCTCGGTCAGTTGGTCGTTGGAGTAGATGGTGAAGGACCGCGTTTTCCCGTCGATGGCGCCCTTCGGCCCGTCGACGGTGGCAACCGACACCTGCGTGCGCACGTCTTCCAGCGACAGGCCCTTGGCGACCAGCTTGGCCGGATCGAGCTGCAGGCGCACCGCCGGCTTCTGCTGGCCGCCGATGAGGACCTGGGCGACGCCCGAAATCTGGCTGATCTGCTGCGCGATCTTGGTCTCGACGGCATCGTCGACTTCGGTGATCGGCAGCGTGTCCGACGTCGCGCCGAGCAAGAGAATCGGCGAATCCGCCGGATTGACCTTGCGGTAGGTCGGCGGGCTCGGAAGGTTCTTCGGCAACTGTCCGCCGGCGGCATTGATCGCCGATTGCACATCGTTCGCCGCCGCATCAATCGGGCGATCGAGGTCGAACTGGATGGTGATCTGTGCCGAGCCCAAAGTGCTGGTCGACGTCATCTGCGACACGCCGGGGATTTGCGCGAATTGCGTCTCCAGCGGCTGCGCAACGGCCGACGCCATGGTGTCGGGGCTGGCGCCGGGAAGCTGGACCGAAACCTGGATGGTCGGAAAATCAACCTGCGGCAGCGGGGCGATCGGCAACCGCGGATAGGCAATGATGCCGACGAAAAGGACGCCGACCATCAGCAAGGAAGTGCCGATCGGATAACGGATGAATGGAGCCGATATCCCGCCGTCCATGGTCAGCGTGCCTTGCCGTTGGCATCGAGCGCCGAAGCTTCCTGCTCACCCGGTGGCGCCGGCAATTCCGTCGCCTGCACCAAGGCGCCCGGCTGCAGGCGGTACTGTCCCGCGACCACCACCTTGTCGCCGGCCTTAAGGCCTTGCGCGACGACCGATTGTCCGTGGCCTTCGTGCGCGACCTTGAGATCGCGGACTGTGACCTTGTTGTCGGCGCCGACCACGAAGGCATAAAGGCCATCGGGCCCGCGCTGAACCGAATCGCTGGGCACGACGATCACGTCCTTGAGCGTGTCGACTAAAAGGCGGGTGGCAACCGACAGGCCCGGCCAGAGCACGTTGTCGGTATTGGCGAACGTCGCCTTCATGCTGATGGTGCCGCTTGCCTGATCGACCTGGTTGTTCACCAGCGCAAGATGTCCATGCGACAGTGTCTTGGTTCCGTCCGAGCTCAGCGCGGTGACCGGCACCTGGCCGCGGGCCAGCGCGTTGTTGATTTGCGGCACTTCTTCTTCGGGCGCCGTGAACACGACGGAGATCGGCTGCAGCTTCACGACCGTGACGATGCCGCCGGTGTCGCTTGCATGGACGATGTTTCCCGGATCGACGAGACGAAACCCGGTCTTGCCTGTGAGCGGAGACTTGATGGTGGTGTAGTCGAGCTGGGTCTGCGCGTTATCGACCGCCGCCTGATCACCCTTGATCAGTGCCGTGGTCTGATCGACCGAGGCCTGCTGGGTATCGACCTGCTGGCGGGAGGCGAAGGCCTGATTGGCCAGCGTGCGGTCGCGCTCAAGGTCGAGCTGCGCGTTCTTCAGGTTTGCTTCGTCCTGCGCCTTTTTCGCCAGCGCCTGGTCGAGCGCCGCCTGGTAGGGACGCGGATCGATCTGCACCAGCAGGTCGCCTCGCTTGACCATCTGCCCTTGGCGAAAGGCGACCTTGGTGACTTCGCCGTCGACACGGCTGCGCACGGTCACCGTGTCGTAGGGCTGCACGGTGCCGAGGCCTTCCAGATAGACGGCAAAATCGGCCTTGTGCGCCTGCGCGGCCGTCACCGGGATTGCGACGGCGGCTGTCGATGCCGGAGTCTTTGCGTCGGCGGAAAAATGACGCCAGCCGGCATAACCGGCGAGTGCGGCGGCGACGGCAACGATGGCAATAACCACTCCCGCGCGCGGCCGGACGCCAAAATATGGGGGCAAAAACCGCTCCTTGACGTGGTTCGGATGCCAAGCCCCCCAGGCTCCGACTAAATGTGACGCCGCCGACAGCTAAAAGTTCCGGCTTGGCTATTCAACGGCCGCAGCCGTTAAATCCTGCTGTGATTGCAATATTTTAATCTAAATCTCCGCGGCAAATCGCCCCTTAACGACGCCTTAAATCGGCGTGCTTAGCGTCGAATTCGGGGACGGCGGCGCGTTGAAGCTGCCGGCCGGATTGGATCGGCGTATGGCCAAAGGCGGGGGAAAAGGGCGCGCGCGCCGCGAACCGGTGTTCGACGCCGCGCCGCCCCTCAGAGTAGCGCCAGACGAGCGGCCGGCGGGCTCAGGCGAAAGCACAGCGCCCGCCCAGCGCCGGCGCAAGCGCAAGGCGCAGCGCCGCGGCGGCGTCCGTAAACGCTCATTGGTCGCGCGGTCGCTGTACTGGGCGCTGGTGCTCGGGCTGTGGCTGGCGATCGGCGGCGTCGGCACGATCGCTTACGTCGGCGCGCACCTGCCGCCGATCCAGTCGCTGGAGATTCCGAAACGCCCGCCGTCGATCCGCATCGTCGACGACGGCGGCCGCGTGCTCGCGCTGCGCGGCGATGCCGGCGGCGCCGTGCTCACGCTGAAGGAATTGCCGAGCTATGTGCCGAAAGCCTTCGTCGCCATCGAGGATCGACGCTTCTACGAGCATTACGGCATCGATCCCTTCGGTATCGGCCGGGCGCTCGTCGCCAACATCTTGCACAGAGGTATCAGCCAGGGCGCCTCCACCATCACGCAGCAATTGGCGAAGAATCTCTTTTTGACTCAAGAGCGTACGGTCACGCGCAAGCTTCAGGAGGCGCTGCTGGCGGTGTGGCTGGAGCGCAAATTCTCCAAGACGCAGATCCTCGAACTGTATTTGAACCGAGTTTATTTCGGCGCCGGCGCCTACGGCATCGAGCAGGCGGCCCAGCGCTATTTCGGCAAGCCGGCCAAGCAGATAACGCTGGCGGAAGCGGCCTTGCTCGCCGGACTGGTGAAGTCGCCGTCGCGTCTTGCACCCACCCGCAATTTCGACGGCGCCGAGCAGCGCGCCAAGATCGTGCTCGCCGCCATGGCAGAACTTGGCTTCATAAGCCAGACAAGCCAAAGGACAGCGCTCGCCAAGCCCCCGACAATCGTCGCGCAGGCCGGCACCGGCTCGATCAACTACGTCGCCGACTGGGTGATGGACGGCGTCAACGACATCCTCGGCCATGTCGACGAAGACCTCGTCGTGCGCACGACAATAGATTCCAACCTGCAGACGAGTGCAGAAAAGGCCGTTATTGATGAACTGGCGCAGAAGGGCGACAAGGCCGGCGTCAGCCAGGGCGCGTTGGTCGCCATGGCACCAGACGGCGCGGTGCGCGCCATGGTCGGCGGGCGTGATTACGCCGCGAGCCAATTCAACCGCGCGGTCGCCGCCAAACGCCAGCCCGGCTCCGCGTTCAAAGCCTTCGTCTATCTCACGGCCCTCGAGCACGGACTCACACCCGACAGCGTGCGGCTCGACGCGCCGATCAAGATCAAGGGCTGGCAACCGGAGAATTACGGCCACGAATATTACGGGCCGGTGACGCTGACCAAGGCGCTGGCGCTGTCACTCAATACCGTCTCGGTGCGGCTGACTATGGAACTTACGCCCGCTGCGGTCGTGCGCACCGCGCACCGGCTCGGCATTGCCTCGCGGCTCGAACCCAACGCCTCGATCGCACTCGGCACCTCGGAGGTTTCTCCGCTTGAACTCACCGGCGCCTACGCGCCGTTCGCCAATGGCGGCATGGCGGTGCGGCCGCATGTCATCGAGACCATCACCGCCGGCAACAGCAAGCTGCTCTACAGCCGCAACGAAGCCTCGATCGGGCGCGTCATCGATGCGCGCGATGTGGCGATGATGAACGCGATGATGGCCGAGACGCTGACCATCGGCACCGCGCACAAGGCGGCATTGCCGGGCTGGCCGGCGGCGGGCAAGACCGGCACCTCGCAGGATTTCCGCGATGCCTGGTTCATCGGCTACACCGCACAGCTGATTACCGGAGTTTGGCTCGGCAATGACGACGGCACGCCCACCAAAAAAGTGACCGGCGGCAGCCTGCCGGTTGAAATCTGGAGCCGCTTCATGCGCTCGGCGCTCCATGGCGTGCCGGTCGAAAGTCTGCCAGGTGAATCGAGCGGCGGCCTATTTTCTGGAGTATTCGGCGGCGGCAATCGATCGGCGTCGGCAGACCCGGTGCCGCCGGCGCCAGTGCAACCGGGGGCGCGCACGCCGCAGCAGACGAACGGCTCGGGCGGCGGTCTCGACGGCTGGCTGCTCAATAATCTGTTCGGCCGACGCTAGCGCTGATCGCCCTGCAATCCGTAGCGATGCAGGTCGGTGCCATGAGCGTCGAGCCAGGCCTTGGCGCGAGCGACGTTGGGGCAGATCTTCTCCACCAGCCGCCAGAACCGGCGCGAATGATTCATCTCCACAAGATGCGCAACCTCGTGCGCGGCAAGGTACTCGAGCACGTAACGCGGCGCCAAAATAAGCCGCCACGAATAGGACAGGACACCGGTGGTCGAGCACGAACCCCAGCGGCTCGACTGGTCGCGGATGGAGACGCGCTTGATGATGACGCCGAGCGCTTCCGCCGACTGCCTGCTCGCCGCTTCAAGGTCGCGCTTGGCTTCGCGCTTGAGAAAATCGGAAACCCGCCGTGCCACGTGCGGCGCCTCGCCGGCGACGCAAAGCAGCCGCTCGCCGTCGGCCCCGGCCTCGACCCAGACGGTGCCGCGGCCGCGCCGGTGGTCGATGCGATGATCGAGCCCACGCAGCGGCAACACCGTGCCATGCGTGAAAGCCAGCACTTCCGGCAACCGTCCAAGCCGCGCGGCGATCCAACCGCAGTGTTTCTGCGCGAAGGCGCGCGCCTCTTTAAGGCTCCCGCGCGGCGGCATGGTGAGCACGACGTCGCGCGTCACCGAATGAATGCGCAGCGTGTAGCGGCGCGCCTGCCGATGCCGGCGCAGGCGCACCAGGTACATTTGCTGATCGAAGGCAATGCTGATCGCTGACGGTTCACTCGGCCGGCGGTAGAGCAGCGCGCGCAGCGGCATGGGGATCGTCCAGACGGACCTAAATCGGCGCGCGGATAGTGCCATAATTTGCCCGGTGTGAAGCCCCCCGGCGGCGGAAATCGCAAAACCCCCCGCCGCTCCGGAACGCGACGAAAACGCGCTCACTGACAATGGCTTAACGAGGATAGACGCCGTTGCCGCGGCCACGGCCGCCATTGTTGGAGAGCACAAAATCGGCGATGCGCGGCGCAATCTCCGAGCGGAAACGCGAGCCGTTGAAAACGCCGTAATGACCGACGCCCGGCTGCATGTAGTGCACCTTGCGATCGGCGGGAATGTTGACGCAAAGCGCCTGCGCCGCCTCCGTTTGCCCGACGCTGGAAATATCGTCGTGCTCGCCTTCGACTGTGAGCAGCGCGACGCGCTTGATGGCGCCCGGATCGATCATGCGATTGCGATGGGTCATCTCACCCTTGGGCAAAGCATGACGTATGAAAACAGTGTCGACCGTCTGCAGATAGAATTCGGCGGTCAGGTCCATGACCGCAAGATACTCGTCATAGAACTCGCGATGTTTATTCGCCCCGTCGCCGTCGCCCTTGATCAGATTGAGAAACAGGTTGCGGTGCGCTTCGAGATGGCGGTCGAGATTCATGCTGACGAAGCCGTGCAGCTGCAGGAAACCCGGATAGACGTCGCGCATGAAGCCGGGATGCGGGAACGGCACCTTGCTGATGACGTGGGTCTTGAACCAGTCAAGGCCGCGAGTCTCGGCGAGCTTGTTGACGCCGTTAGCGTTGATGCGCGTGTCGATCGGCCCGCCCATCAGCACCATGGAATGCGGGACGTAAGGGTCCTTCTCGGCTTCCATCAGCGCAACGGCGGCAAGCACCGGCACCGAGGGCTGGCACACCGCGATCACATGCGCGTCGCCGCCGAGCATATGCAGGATGGAAATGACGTAGTCGATGTAATCGTCGAGATCGAAGCGGCCTTCCGCCATGGGCACCGAGCGAGCGTTGCGCCAGTCGGTGATATAGACGTCGTGGTTGGGCAGGAAGGCCTCGACGGTGCCGCGCAGCAGCGTCGCGTGGTGTCCCGACATCGGCGCCACGATCAGCAGCTTCGGCTGCGGGCGGCGCGGCACGTGGGTGAACACGCGCTCGAAATGCAAAAGCCGGCAGAACGGGCGCTCCCATACCGTCTTGATGTTAACGCGGACACGCTCGCCGCCGACCACGGTTGAGTCGATGCGCCATTCCGGCTTGCTGTAAATCCGCGTCGAGCGTTCGAACAATTCGGCAGCCGCCGCGACCGACTTGCCGTAGGTGGTGTGCGCGAGCGGGTTGGCGGGATTTTTGAAGAACAGCTTGGTCGCGTCGGCAACCGCGCGCGCCGGATCAAGCGCGGCGTGGCCCATCTCGTAGAACCAGTACATCGGCGTGGAAAAGACACCGCTGTCGGCGGGCAGCGTAGCTGCGCCGTCAAATTCCCCGATTGGCATCGGCTCAGTCCCCGGACTTTGCTGCACTGCAGCAGGGTGGCGTCTTTCTGCCATAACGTCAACTTAGCGACAAGTCCTTCGCTCCCGGTTTACACCGGAAAAGCGACGAAAAATCAGTTACTTCTGGCTACTCACCGCCCTGGAGCAGCGTCCCGTGCACGCGCGCGCTGCGCAGCAGGCCGATAAAGGCGAGCGACGCCGCCGCAAACAGCACGAGATTGAATGCGAAGGCCGTCACCATGAGGTCGGCACGGAATACGTGCTCGATGAGCAGCGCGCGCATGCCCTCGAACACATAGGTCGGCGGCAGCGACCAGGCGACATATTGCAGCCAATGCGGCAACACGGTCACCGGGTAATAGACGCAGGTGAGCGGCAGGAACAGAAACATGATGGTCCAGGCCATGCTCTCGGCGCCCAGGCCATTGCGCAGCAACAGCCCGGCGACAAAGACGCCGATCGCCCAACTGGTCAAAATGAGATTGAGGAAGAAGGCAGCGAGCGCGAAGCCGAGCGACCAGAAATTAAAACCGAAGAAGAGCACCGCGAGCGCCGTCACCGGAATCATGCCGATCAACAGCCGCACGATACTCATGACCATCAGTGCCGCAATAAACTCGGGCGGGCGCAGCGGCGACATCATCAGGTTAGCGAGATTTTTTGAATACATCTCCTCAAGGAAGGAAATGGAGAAGCCGAGTTGGCCGCGGAACAGGATATCCCACAGCAGCACCGCGCCGATGAACACGCCGCCGGCGCGGGCAAACATGCCGGAGCTCTGCGACACGTAAAGCTGCAGAAAGCCCCACATCAGCATCTGCACCGTCGGCCAGTAGATGAGATCGAGAATACGCGGCCAGGACGAGCGCAGCAGATACCAATAGCGCCGCACCATGGCGGCGACACGGCTCGGCGAGAATTGGAAGCGGCTGTCGGTCATCGCACGGCCTCGCGCTCGCGTCCGCGCGCGACATCGAGGAAAACCTCTTCCAGCGTTTCCCGACCGTAGCGGGCAAGCAGGCGGTCCGGCGCGTCATCGTCCTCGATGCGGCCCTTCTTCATGATGATGACACGTTCGCACAGCCGCTCCACCTCGCTCATGTTGTGCGAGGCGAGGAGCACCGTGGCGTTGTGCTCACGCGTGTAATTCTCCAGATGCCCGCGCACCCAGTCGGCGGTGTCGGGATCAAGCGACGCGGTCGGCTCATCCAGCAGCAGCACCTCGGGATGATTGAGCAGCGCTTTGGCGAGCGCGACGCGGGTTTTTTGCCCCGACGACAGCTTGCCGGTCGGCCGGTCGAGGAATTCGGTGAGATCGAGCGCCGCGGCGAGGCTGTCGATGCGCGCGGCCATGTTGGCGACGCCGTACAGCTGGGCAAAAACCGAGAGATTCTGCCAAACCGTGAGCCGGCCCGGCATGTCGACGTAGGGACTTTCGAAATTCATGCGGCCGAGCACATGGTGGCGCTCTTTCGGCATGGCAGCGCCGAGCACGGTGACGCGGCCTTCGGTCGGCGTCACCAACCCCATGATCAAGGCGATAGTGGTGGTCTTGCCGGCGCCATTGCCGCCGAGCAGCCCGGTGATCGAGCCGGCGCGTAATTCAAACGAAATGTCGTCGACCGCGGTCGTGGCCTTGTAGCGCTTGGTGAGGCGCTCGACGGCGACCGCCGGCTGTTCAATGGCGGGCAAAATTACACCACGTCTCCGTAAGGCCCGTTCGGATCGGCAAGCGCCTGCATCCGCAGCGCGGCGGCGCGGGCGAAGGTCAGCATCATCATTTTTCGCGTGGCGGCAGCCAGGCGATGCTCCGGGGCCTCGCAGACCACGTGCGCGCCGAAGGCATCGGCGACGATCAGCCCGGTGTCGGGCGGGAAAATCTCGCAGGGCACCTCGACGCAGGTGGCAAAGAACAGCCGGTCGCAATGCATGCGGTAATCCTGCCACTTCTGGTCGGCGCGAAAGTCGGCGACCGAAGATTTGATCTCGACGATCCAGATTTCGCCACTGGCATCGAGGCCGACCAGATCGGCGCGGCGCCCGGAGGCGAGCGGTAATTCGGCGACGCAGGAAAAGCCAAGAGAGAGCAGCAGCCGCCCGGTGCCGCGGGCAACCGCCAGCGCGGTGTCCGACTGGCGGCCGTCGGCCGGGACCTGCAAAGGCTGCGCGGCGAACTTCATGGCCGACCTTTTATCGCGCTTCGCTGCACCCGACAAACGGCGTGCCAAGCGTTGCGCGCCAGCGCTTAGGGTGGCTGCGTGCCACGCATCGATCGCGCCATGCCGGCGCCACGATTCGTCTTGAAACATGGGCACAGGGAAGAATTCGCAGCCGGCAAGAGGGCAGGTCTCATATGGCAACTGATGGAGCCAATCATGATCCTGCAGAACATCCTCGCATTCTTCGTGGGCGCGGCCCTTCTTGTCGTGCTCGGTTACGGCGTGTGGACGCACGACTCGCATAACCGCGCCGAGCAGCAAGCCGAGCCGCGGCGCCGCCGCTCCCCATCGCGCACCAACTAATGCTAAAGAGCCCTGCGGACTTGCCGGAGGGCTCTTGGCATATGGCGGGCATCGACTACGAGAAAGAATACGACAACCGCGGCCGCGTTGCCGAACATCCGCAGATTTTTGCGCGCTGGGAAGCCGAAACCAAAGCCTATCGGGCCGCCTGCCCGGACGCCGAACTGGGCCTGGCCTATGGGCCCTCGCCGCGGCAGACCATGGACCTGTTTCCGGCCAAGGACGACGACGCGATGGCGCCGCTCGCCGTGTTCATCCACGGCGGCTGGTGGCGCTCGCTCGATCCCGCGATGTTCAGCCAGGTGGCGAAGGGACCGAATGCGCATGGCGTCACCGTCGCGGTCATCGGCTATGATTTATGCCCGCAGGTAACTGTCGCCGCCATCATCGAACAGGTGCGCGCGGCCTGCCTGGCGCTTTGGCGCCGCAGCGGCAAACGCATTTTCGTTTACGGCCATTCCGCCGGTGGGCATCTCGCCGCCTGCATGGTGGCGCAGGACTGGAAGATCTTTGCCTCCGATGCGCCGGCCGATCTGGTGCCCGCGGGCTACGCGGTCTCCGGCGTGTTCGACCTCACGCCGATCCTTGAGGTAACGCCGAACCAGGACATCCGGCTTGACGCCGAGCAGGCGCGCGCCTGCTCTCCACTGTTCTGGGAAGTGCCGCGCGGGCGCAGGCTCGATGCCGCGGTAGGCGCGCTCGAATCGAGCGAATTCCTGCGCCAGAGCAAGGCCGTCGCCGACGGCTGGCGCGCGAAAGACGTCGAGACGCGCTACGAGGAAATCGCCGGCGCCAACCATTTCACGGTGATCGACGCGCTTTCCGACCCCGGCAGCGCCATGACCCGCCGCGTGGTGCAGATGGCGACGCTGGTCAACGCGATGGCGCTCTAGAAAAACGCCTGGATGCCGGTTTGCGCGCGGCCGAGGATCAGTGCGTGGATGTCATGCGTACCCTCGTAGGTGTTCACCGTCTCGAGGTTCGAAAGCACGCGCATCACGTGGTATTCCTCGGAAATGCCGTTGCCGCCGTGCATGTCGCGGGCGGTGCGGGCAATCTCGAGCGCCTTGCCGCAATTGTTGCGCTTGAGCAGCGAGATCGACGGCGGTGAGGCTTTCCCGGCCTCCATCATGCGGCCGAGCCGCATGGCGGCCGCAAGGCCGAGCGCGATTTCGGTCTGCATGTCTGCGAGCTTCTTCTGCACCAGCTGATTGGCGGCAAGCGGACGGTTGAACTGCTTGCGGTCGAGCACGTATTGGCGCGCCGCGTGCCAGCAGAATTCGGCAGCGCCCATGGCGCCCCAGGAAATGCCGAAGCGCGCATTGTTGAGGCAGCCGAACGGACCGGCGAGGCCCTTGACGTTGGGCAATAGGCAGTCTTCCGGCACGACGCAGTCTTCCAGCACGATCTCGCCGGTGATCGAGGCGCGCAAGCTGAGCTTGCCTTCGATCTTCGGCGTCGAGAAGCCCTTGCCGCGCTCGACGATGAAGCCGCGGATGACGCCCTCGAGCTTGGCCCAGATCACGGCGAGGTGCGCGACTGGCGCGTTGGAGATCCAGGTCTTGGCGCCGTTGAGCCTGAAGCCGCCGGCGACCTTGTCGGCGCGCGTCACCATCGAGCCGGGGTCGGAGCCGTGGTCGGGCTCGGTGAGGCCGAAGCAGCCGATCAGCTCACCGCTTGCGAGTTTGGGCAGATATTTTCGCCGCTGCGCCTCGGAGCCGTAGGCGTAGATCGGATACATCACCAGCGAGGACTGCACCGACATGGTCGAGCGGTAGCCGGAATCGACGCGCTCGAGCTCGCGCGTGATCAGGCCGTAGCAGACATAACCGAGGCCGGCGCCGCCGTATTCGGCCGGGATGGTCGGACCGATGAGCCCGAGTTTGGCCATCTCCGGCAGCATGTTGGCGTCGTATTTTTCCTCGCGGTAGGCGGCGACGATACGAGGGCTGAGATAATCCTGGGCAAAGCCGCGCGCGGTGTCGCGCACCATGCGCTCTTCTTCCGTGAGCTCGTCTTCGAGGCCGAGCGGATCTTCCCAATTGAAGGCGGCATCCTTGAGCATTGACGGTAGCCCACCGCGCTTCTCGGCCGCTTGCGACATCGTTCGCTCCCCTTGTGCGTGCTGCCGCCGATTATAGACCCTTCCGGCAAATGAAAAACCCCGCCGGGGGCTGCCCGGCGGGGCTTTCATAAAGCAAAGACTGATCGGCGATCAGATCGCCATCTTCAGTTCCTTGGTGGCGCGGAAAGCCACTTTCTTGCTCGCCTTGATCTGGATCGGCTCGCCGGTCGCCGGATTGCGGCCCATGCGGGCGGCGCGCTTGCGCACCTGCAAGATGCCTAGGCCGGCGATCTTGACCCGCTCGCCTTTCTTGAGGTGCTTGGTGATCAGGCCGACAAGGTCCTCGAGCATCTGCACGCCCTGCTTCTTGGTGAGCTGATGCTGTTCGGCCAAAGTATAGGCCAGGTGCTTGGTGGTGATCGGCTTGCTTGGCTTTGGTGTGTCGGCCATGGAAATCCCTGCTCCCTGTGCGCCCCAATGGGCATCGCAAAAAGCCATATGAGATTCGCGGGCTTACGCAAAGGGTCCGCAAGGTCAAAATTGTCGATAAATAGGGCTTTTTTGCACCGCGCAGCCGATTTCGGCCGTTGCCGGTGCCCAATGATTGGTTTATTCAGGCCAAAGGCGCCCGTAGCTCAGCTGGATAGAGCGTTGCCCTCCGAAGGCAAAGGTCGGACGTTCGAATCGTCTCGGGCGCGCCAACCCCTTCACGCCGGTTGAGGTGCACGCAGCCGCGACTCAAGGCGCGGCCGCTACAGGCGATCGGATCGGCGTGCGTGTCTGCGCACGCACACGGCGTGGCCGCGGCACGTAATATTTGCCGATCTTCACCATCGGCCGTGGATTGACCACGATCGAGGTCAAGCGGTCGCGCAGGGCCTTGGGCGAAGTCGGTTTCACCAGGAATTCATGCACGCCGGCGCGCATGGCCTCGGCAACCTGCCCGCGATGCGCGCGGTTGGTAAGCATGATGGTCGGCAGGTTCGGGCGCGGGAAGACACCAGGCGAACGCACGATGCGCAGCACCTCGATGCCGTTGAGCACCGGCATGTCCCAGTCGAGCAGCATGATGTCCGGGTCGCGGGTACGGATCGCTTCGAGCGCGGCGAGCCCGTCGGCCGCCTCGATCACCGATTTGGCGCCGAGATTGACCAGCATCATGCGCGTGACCCGGCGCATGTAGGGATTGTCGTCGACGACCAGGATACTGATCCCCTGGATCATCTTCTCGATCATTTTTCCGGAGGGGACGGGCGGCGCGGCCGGCCGCTTGGTACTGGACATGACGAAAACCTAGCGGCAATGGGCTGCCATTTTACTAACGTCATGCGTTAACATTTTCGTAATCGGCGGCTCGCGGTGCGCCACCGCAGCTATTAGATGCGTGGAACCGTCAACAAAGACGCGCATCATGAAGCTGCCCGGCCCCGACCACCCGATCACCATCACGCCCAACGCCAACCGCGTGCGCGTGTCCTTCGCCGGCAAGATCGTCGCTGACAGCAAACGCGCGCTGACGCTGAAGGAGGCGCATTACGCCGCGGTCCAATATGTGCCACGCGAGGACGTCGATATGAGCCTGCTCAAGCCGACGAGCCACACGACGCATTGCCCGTACAAAGGCGACGCCAGTTATTTCAGCATCGCGGCCGATGGCCGGACCGCGGAAAATGCGGTGTGGAGCTACGAACAGCCGTTCCCGGCGATGACGGAGATCGCGGGCCTGCTGGCGTTCTATCCGAGCCGCGTCGACAAGATCGAAGAGGCGTCGGAATGAGCGCCGATCGCTTCAGGGTTTTTTGCTGAGGCAGCGCACGTGCACGACGTGATCCTGGTCGGCGCGAAAACAGGCCGCACCGGTCGGGCAGTCGGCAACGCTTTCGACTTTGCCGCCGGCGCCCTCGCATTCTTCCTTTGTGAGCTTCGTTGGCACGGATTTTTTCAGCGAGCCGGCATTGACGGCGGGCGCCGGCGATTGATTGTCGAGCGCCAGCGCAGGCGACGCCAAGGTGCCGCAGACCAGCAAGCTGGTCAGAAATAAAGATACAAATTTGCTCACGATCGCCCCCTATTCCTTGGTGATGCACACGGCATGATCTTTTTTGTCCTCGCCCGTCGTCTTGCAGAGCTGGCCGGACTGGCAAATGCCGACCGCTGCGACAATCTTGCCGCCGAGGCCATCGCAATCGTCCTTGGTCATGTTGACGGGTGCCATTTTCTTGGTGGCGACCGGCGCGATTTTCTGAGTGCCGGGCTTGTCGACTGCGTCCGCAGGGGACGCGAGCGCAAACGCAAAGATCAAGACGAAGAAAAAAAGCCCTTGCCGGGCCACAAGTCGAATCATTTTGAACCGCCCCCAGTTGCGCGGCCGCATAGTAGCACCGGTAATGGTTGCGTCCAGCGCCCGCAGTGGCTGGCGTGCGCCGCAACGCGCCACGCCGAACGCTCTCAATGCATTCGAGGCGCCTTGAGGAATTTCGCCCGGTCGGAGGAATTCACCCGCACGTCGAAGGTGACGCCTTCGCGGTAGAGCGTCAGCGGCACCTCGACCCCCGCGGAGCCGAGCGACCAGACCTTGCGATAGAAACCGGCAAGCGTCGAAACGCTTTGTCCGGCGACCGAAAGCACTACGTCGCCCGTCTTGATTTCGGCGCGCGCGGCCGGCCCCTTGCCGGCGATGCCGACGACGACGACCTTGTCCTCGATTTCGGTCGAATAGACGCCGAGCCAGGGCCGCGCCGGCCTGTTGACGCGGCCGAATTTGCGCAGGTCGTCGAGGATCGGTTTCAACAGATCGATCGGCACCACCATATTGAGATGCTCGTTCTTGCCCTGGCGTGCGCGCTCGAGCTGCAACGAGCCGACGCCGATCAATTCGCCTTTGGCCGAAATCAATCCGGTGCCGCCCCAGTTGGGATGCGCCGGGTAGGTGAAGATCGCCTCGTCGAGGACGTATTCCCAGTAGCCGGCAAATTCCTGCTTGGCGGCAATGCGGCCGGCCAGCGATCGCGTGCGTCCGCCGACGCCGCCGAGCACCACGCGTTCGCCGAGTTCGACGGCCTGCGAGGAGCCGACGGGCAACGCCGGCAGATCGAGTTTCGCCAGCGCCTGCACCAGGCCGAAGCCGGTCTCCTGGTCGAAGCCAAGCGAGGTCCCCTCGACGGCGCGGCCGTCGCCGAAATGCAGCCAGATCGTCTCCGCCTCGGTAATGAGGTAACCGATGGTCAGCACAAGTCCATCGCCGATCACGACGCCGTTGCCGGCGCGCTCGACACCCAGCGTATCGGCGGTGAAGGCGTCGGCGGGAATGATCGAGTGCAGGCCAACCACTGCGGACAGCGCCCGGTCGAGATCGAAACCGTAATCCTCGGGGCGCGGCTGCGCGGCCGCCGGTACTTTCCATTCGGTCAGAGAGGGCATGCACGGCTCCCTTAGGGTCGCGCTATCTATCATAGCTCTTGCGCGCACGAAAATATGGCGCAGCCCACGATAAAGTGACAACTGTTGGTGATGTTCCCGCTTTCCATCCTCGACCTCTCCCCGGTCAGCGCCGGCTCGACCGCGGCGCAGGCCTTGCGCAACACGCTCGACCTCGCGCGCTTTGCCGATGGCCGCGGCTTTGCCCGCTACTGGGTGGCCGAGCACCACAACCTGCCGGCGATCGCATCCGCCTCGCCCGACATCATGATCGGGCAGATCGCCGCGATCACGCAAAGGATGCGTGTTGGTTCCGGCGGTGTCATGCTGCCCAACCACGCGCCGCTGATAGTGGCGGAGCGCTTCAAGCTCCTGGAGGCGCTGTTTCCCGGCCGCATCGATCTGGGCCTCGGCCGCGCGCCGGGTACTGACCCGGCGACGTCATACGCACTGCGCCGCCGTCAGGGCATCAGCGACGAGGACGATTTCCTCGAGCGCTTCGAGGAATTGATGCTGCTGGAGACGCGCGGTTTCCCGCCGGACCATCCGTTCCACAATGTGCGCGCGCAGCCTGCCGAAGTTGCGCTGCCGCCGATCTTCCTGCTCGGCTCATCCGACTACAGCGCGCAACTTGCCGGGCAGATCGGCGCGGCATTTTCCTTCGCGCATCACTTCGCCAATTTCGATGCCGAAGAAGCAATGCGACTTTACCGCGACAGCTTCCGCCCCTCGGCAGCGCACGCCAAGCCCTACGCGATCCTGGCGACGCACGTGGTGTGCGCCGATACAGACGCCGAAGCCGAGCGCCTAGCGGCGACCGTGGACCTGAATTTCGTGCGCCGCGCCAAGGGCGAATATCAGCCGCTTGCCTCGCCGCAGGACGCCGCGGCCTACGATTATGCACCCGTCGACCGCGCCCGCATCAAGGCCAATCGCACCCGCATGTCGGTCGGCGCGCCGTCAGCGATCAAGCCGCGGCTCGATGCGCTGCTGGCGGCGACCAAGGCCGATGAGTTGATGGTGACGAGCATGATCTTCGACCACGCCGCGCGCAAACGCTCCTATGAATTGCTGGCGCAGGCCTTCGAACTCGCCGCAGGCTGAGCACCCCGGCTGGCCGCATTCCCTTTGGCCTGCTAAAAACCGCCGCCGGCGACGAACCGATTCACGTTCTGTATCCGCATCGAGAGGGAGGTTCATTTGGGCAAGCAATTCACGCTCACCACCACCGACAAACACACGCTCGGCGCCTATCGCGCCGAGCCGCAGGGCGCGCCGATGGGCGGCCTGGTCGTGGTGCAGGAAATTTTCGGCGTCAACAAGCACATCCGCGCGGTCTGCGACCGGCTTGCAGCCCTCGGCTACGTCGCGGTGGCGCCTGCGGTATTCGACCGCTTCGTGCGAAATTTCGAAACCGGCTACACGCCCGATGAAATCGCCCACGCCCGCAGCTATCTCGGCAACCTCAACTGGGACAACATGGTGCATGACATGGCAGCCGCGGCCGGCGATCTCAAAGACGTCGGGCCGAAGGGCGTCATCGGCTTCTGCATGGGCGGCACCGCCGCGTTTCTTGCCGCCTGCCGCATCCCCGGGCTGTCGGCGGCGGTCTCCTATTACGGCGGCATGATCGCCAAGTTCGCCGACGAAAAACCGAAGTGCCCGCTGCAAATGCACTTCGGCGAAAAGGACGAAGGCATTCCGCTAGCCACGGTGGAAGAAATCAAGAAGAAGCAGCCGCAGGCCGAGACCTACATCTATCCGGGCGCGGCGCACGGCTTTTATTGCGACGAGCGCGCAAGCTACAACAAGGATGCCGCGGCGCTCGCCTGGAAGCGCACGCAGGAATTCCTCGCCAAGCATATGAAGAAGTGACGGCGTCGGCCGGTCAGAGGCGGCTGGATCAGAACCAGCGCTCCTTGACGACGATGGTGTCGCCCGGCCGTAGCGGCGTGTTGAGCGGCACATCGGCGCTGAACTGCTGCCACGGCGTGTTGCGCGAGAGCTTGACAGCCTTCTTGTCGGCGCGCGGAGCAAAGCCGCCGGCAATCGCGATCGCCGTCTCCGCGGTCATGTTGGCGACGTAAGGATACTGGCCCGGGGTGGTGACCTCGCCGAGAATGAAGAACGGCCGGTAGGCCTCGACCTCGACGCTGACATGCGGCTCGCGCACGAAGCCTTGCTTGAGCCGGTCGGCGATGCTCTGCGTCAGTTGCTGCGTCGTATAGCCGCGCGCAGGCACCATGCCGATCAGCGGCAGGCTCACATTGCCGCCGGCATCGACGATGTAGGAATTGGAAATGCCTTCCTGCCCGAACACCACGATGCGCAAGCGGTCGCCGGCATCGAGCGTGTAGGGCTGCTCGGTCGGCGCGTAGGCATAAGCGTAAGGCGCCGCGGCGTAGGGCCCGCCCTGCCCGGAGGGCGCGGCGTATTGAGGCTGGGCATATTGCGGCGCTGAATATTGCGGCGGCGCGTATTGCGGCGGCGTGTATTGCAAGATCTGTGACTGTTGCGCGTAGGCTTGCTGCGGCGCCGCCGTGCGTCCGCTCCAATTGAAAAATCCGCGATCGCCCGACGAGGATTGCGCCGGCGCGGCCTGCTGATAGGGCTGCTGCGCATAGTTCGAGGCATATTGAGCTTGCGAATATTGCGGCTGACCGTAGGGCGATTCCGCGTAAGGCTGCTGTGTCATCACCGGCACCGGCTGCCCGGTCGCCGGGTCAATGATGTAGCTCGCTGATTGGTGCCGCGCGCAGGCGGCAAGCGCGAGTGCTCCCGCCAGTACCAGCAGAAATCGGGCTTTGCGCATCAAGCGAATCCGGGCCGCGTAGTGGAAATTCACCGCGGATTAACGCTTTATATGGTTAATAAACCCTCTCCGGGGACGCCTTCACCTCTCCCGCAGACGGGAGAGGTGAAAATTTGTCGGGGATTTAGGCCTGCGCGGCCTGGGCAAGCTTGGCGCCGGTGCCGATCGGGCAGGACACGCCAGTGCCGCCGTGGCCGCAGTAGCCGAACGGGTTCTTGGCCAGATATTGCTGGTGGTAGTCCTCGGCGAAATAGAACGGCGGCGCATCGATAATCTCGGTGGTGATGGCGCCATAGCCCTTTTTCGCCAGCTCCTGCTGGTACATCGCCTTTGACGCTTCGGCCGCCTTCTTCTGCTCCGGCGTGAAGGTGTAGATGCCGGAACGATACTGCGTGCCGACATCGGCGCCCTGGCGCATGCCCTGGGTTGGCTTGTGGCCCTCCCAGAAGGCCTTGAGCAGCGTCTCATAGGTGATCTTCTTCGGGTCATAGACCACCAGCACAACCTCGTTGTGCCCGGTGCGGCCGGAGCAGACCTCTTCGTAGATCGGGTTGGGTGTGAGGCCGCCAGCGTAGCCGACGGCGGTGACATGAATGCCGTCGCCCAATTCCCAGAAGCCCTTCTCGGCACCCCAGAAGCAGCCGAGGCCGAACATCGCCTTCTCCATACCTTCCGGATATGGCCCTTTCAACGCGCGGTGATTGACGAAATGCTCCTGCGCCGTGCGGATCTCGTGATCGCGGCCCTTCAGCGCCTCACCCGGACCGGGCATGCCAATTTTCTTGAAGCCGAACATTGCTTGCTCCTCCTCAAATCTTTGAGTGCAATATAAGCCCTGCCGCGGCTGTCCGAAACGGCAGCGCCGATCACGAGTTGGCCAGAATGGCAAACACCGCCATCACGGTGGCGCTATCGCGCGTAGCCGATCAGCGGGCGCTTCCTGCGGCCAAGCAAGAGAAAGACAATGCCGAAAAAACCGAGCATGGCCGCCGCCGGCGCCGAGAGAAGCATCACCATGCCGGGGTCCCAGAGCAGACCGCCGGCGTAGGGCCTGATCAGCGGCTCAAGCTTGGCGAGGCTGGCGGCGTTGATCAACTCCCACAGCGCTTGCACGCTGGTCAGCGACAGGCTGTTGCCGGCGATCGATTTAGTGCCGTCGTAGATCACCAGAATAAATGCGGCCGCCAAGCACAACAGGCCGATAAATCGCAGCAAAAAACGAATCATAGCTGAAAAGGCCGCTTTGCTCGCATTGTCGCCACGGATTACCCCGCGCCGCGGCGCGGTTCAACCATGCAAAAATGCGCCAAGCTCCTAGCTTCCCTTGAGCTATCCGCGCCGGTTCCGCTAACGTCGCGGCGCGGCCGGGCATTCCCGGACGAGTATCGGAGTAGAAATGCCCGCCAAACCGCCCGGTCCTACCAGGCCGACCTTTACCGACCAGGAAGCCCTGCAATTTCACAGCGTCGGCCGGCCCGGCAAGCTGGAAGTCGTTGCCACCAAGCCGATGGCGACCCAGCGCGACCTGTCGCTCGCCTATTCGCCGGGCGTCGCCGTGCCGGTGCTAGCTATCGCCGAGGATCCGAGCCGCGCCTACGACTACACGGTGAAGGGCAACTTCGTCGCCGTCATCACCAACGGCACAGCCATTCTCGGGTTGGGCAATCGCGGAGCGCTGGCCGCAAAGCCGGTGATGGAAGGCAAGGCGGTGCTGTTCAAGCGCTTCGCCGATATCGACTCCATCGATCTTGAGGTCTCCACCGAAGATCCCGATGAGTTCATTAACTGCGTCAAATACCTCGGCGCAGGCTGGGGCGGCATCAATCTCGAAGACATCAAGGCGCCCGAGTGCTTCATCATCGAGCAGCGCCTGCGCGAATTGATGGACATCCCGGTTTTTCATGACGACCAGCACGGCACCGCGATCATTTCGGCCGCGGGATTGCTCAACGCGCTCGATCTGACCGGACGCGACATCAAGAACACGAAGTTGGTCTGCAACGGCGCCGGTGCGGCCGGCATTGCCTGCCTCGAACTGCTGAAGTCGATCGGCTTCACCCCGGAGAACCTCATCCTCTGCGACACCAAGGGCGTGATCTATCAGGGCCGCACCGAGGGAATGAACCAGTGGAAGTCGGGCTATGCCATCAAGACCTCGGCGCGAACTCTGGCCGAGGCACTGGAAGGCGCCGATGTGTTTTACGGGCTATCGGTCAAAGGCGCGGTGACTAAGGCCATGGTCAAGTCGATGGCGGCAAAGCCGATCATTTTCGCCATGGCCAATCCCGATCCGGAGATCACCGTCGAGGAAGTCGCCGAGGTTCGCGACGACGCCATCATGGCTACCGGCCGTTCCGACTATCCCAACCAAGTCAACAACGTGCTCGGCTTTCCCTACATCTTCCGCGGCGCGCTCGACGTGCGCGCGTCCGCCATCAATATGGAGATGAAGATCGCGGCAACGCGGGCGCTCGCCGAACTTGCCCGCGAGGACGTGCCTGACGAGGTCGCTGCGGCCTATGGCGCACGGCCGAAGTTCGGGCCCGACTACATCATCCCGGTGCCGTTCGACCCGCGGCTTATCTCCTACGTACCGCCGGCGGTGGCCAAGGCAGCGATGGACACCGGCGTTGCCCGGCGGCCGATTGTCGATATGGATGCCTACCGCCTGCAGCTCAACGCCAGGCGCGACCCGGCAGCGGGGACGCTGGTGCAGGTGTTCGCGCGTCTGCGGCGTCAGCCGCGGCGCGTCGTTTTCGCCGAGGGCGAAGAAGAACAAGTGATCCGCGCTGCCGCGAGTTTCGTCGATCAGGGGCTCGGTACTGCGCTGCTCTGCGGCCGCGAGGATCGCGTCAAGGCCTCCGCCAAGGAGGCCGGCATCGACCTCGCCGACGGCATCGAGATCGTCAACGCCGCCTTGTCCAAGCGCAACACCGTCTACCTCAACCATCTCTACGAGCGCCTGCAACGCCGCGGCTATTTGCTGCGCGACTGCCAGCGGCTGGTGAACACCGACCGCAACTATTTCGCCGCCTGCATGGTAGCGCTCGGCGACGCCGACGCCATGGTGACCGGCGTCACCCGCAATTTTTCCGTGGCGCTGGAAGACGTGCGCAACGTCATCGATCCAAAGCCGGGCCACCGCGTGATCGGCGTGTCGCTGGTTGTGGCGCGCGGGCGTACCGTGCTGGTCGCCGATACCGCCGTCACCGAAATGCCGACCGCGGAGGAGCTTGCCGAGATCGCCATCGAAGCCGCCGGCGTCGCCCGGCGCATGGGCTACGAGCCGCGACTTGCACTGCTCGCCTTCTCGACCTTCGGCAACCCCAAGGGCGAGCGTTCGGCGAGGGTGATTGAAGCGGTCAAGATTCTCGATCACAAGCGCGTCGATTTCGAATATGACGGCGACATGGCCGCCGACGTCGCGCTCAATCCGGAGCTTGCCGCGCCCTACCCCTTCTGCCGCCTGTCGGGCCCGGCCAATGTGCTGGTGATGCCTGCCTTCCACTCGGCCTCCATCGCCACCAAAATGCTGCAGGAACTGGGCGGCGCGACCGTGATCGGTCCGCTGCTGGTCGGTCTCGACCGGCCGGTGCAGATCGTGCAGCTCGGCGCCAAAGACAACCAGCTGGTCAACATGGCCGCCCTGGCGGCGTACAATGTGAGCGGCTAAAGCTGTCGCGACGACCGGCGACATGGAGACGCCATGGCAGCGACCGAGTCCGAGCCCTGTTTGACCGTGTTGGCGCCGCAATTCCTAGTCGACGACCTGAACGGCGCCATTGCGTTTTACCGCGATGTGTTGGGTTTTTCCTTCGGCGAGCCGTGGGGCGGCTTCTATGCCATCGGCGAGCGCGATGGACTGCACATCCATCTCAAAGAGGCCCGCAAGAATGCGGCCGAGCGGGCGCACAGGCGCGACAACGAACATCTAGACGCCTATGGCGATGTCAAAGGGATCGACGCGTTCTATAACCGCTGCGTGGCCAGGGGCGCGACCATCCTCAAGCCGTTGTCCGAGACCCCCTGGGGCACTAAGGACTTTTACTTGCAGGATCCCGAGGGCTACATCCTCGCCTTTGGCGAAACCATAAAGGCAACCTGAACGAAGAAGAAGGCGCGATGACCAAAGCCAAGCTCTCTGGAGTGATCACTGCGATTGCCACGCCGATCGACGAGAAAGGCGCGCCCGATTTCAAGCGCGCGACCGATCTTGGCCGCTTTCTTCTCGATAACGGCTGCGACGGCCTAAACGTTCTCGGCACCACCGGTGAGGCGACCTCGTTCTCGCTCGAGGAACGCAAAGGCGTGATGAACGCTTACAAGGCCGCCGGACTGCCCATGGGGCGACTGATGGTCGGTACCGGGGCAGCCGCCGTGGCGGATGCCGTCGCGCTCTCGCGCCATGCCGCCGAGCTCGGCTTTGCCGGAGCGCTGGTGCTGCCGCCGTTCTACTACAAGGGCGTGCCCGACGACGGTCTGGTCGCCTATATCGACAGCATCGTGAAGGCGACGACCCAACTGCCGATCCCGATTTACCTCTACCACTTCCCCGTCATGTCCGGCCTCCCCTGGAGCGTGACCCTGATCCGCCGTCTGCTCGAGGCTCACCCGTCGCGCATCGTCGGGCTAAAGGATTCCTCGGGCGACATGGCCTATGCACGCTCGGCGGCGGCGATCTCGCGCGACTTTTCCGTGTTTCCATCGACCGAAGCCGCGCTTTTGGAGGCGCGCCGCGGCGATTTCGCCGGCTGCATCTCTGCGACCGCCAATCTGAACGCCGATCTGTGCGCGCGTGCCTGGCGCGACGGCGACGAGGCCGCGCTCGAACAGGCGGTCGCCATCCGCAAACTGTTCGACGGCCGGCCGCTTGTCTCCGGGGTGAAGGCGCTGCTGGCTCATATTCACGGCGACCCGGCGCTCGCCCGGGTCAAGCCACCGCTTTTTGCCTTCCCCGCCGCGGATCGCGCCGCGGTGACGGCCGGCCACGACGCGGTCAGGGCTAAGCGCGTGGCCTGACGCACGTTTTTCGGTCGTTGACGCCCGCTTTGTGCCTTACTATAAGCCTCGCCGGTGGCGGCGAGCATTCTCGCCGCCGCATTTTATTCAAACGATCGATCGCCCGAGCGGGCTCTTTGCGCCCAGGCAATCGTTTTCAACGAGAGTGTGATGGCCAACACAAGTTCAGCCCGCAAAGCCACGCGCAAGATTGCGCGCCGCACCGAAATCAACAAGACGCGCCGTACCTTGCTGCGCAACTCGGTCCGCAAGGTCGAGGAAGCGATTGCCAGCGGCGATCGCGCCGCTGCCCTTGCGGCGATGAAGCAGGCCGAACCGGTCATCATGCGTGCGGCGCAGCGAAACGTCGTGCACAAGAACAGCGCCAGCCGTAAAGTGTCTCGGCTTACCCATCGCATCGCCAAGCTCGGCAAGTAGAGCCAAGCTCGCGAAGTCGCTCCGAGTAAATTTTCCGCATAGTGTGCGCTTCTCCTCGAATTTGATCGCGTTCTGACTTTCTTATCCATCGCTTCATCGCGTTTGCCGCCAGAAATTTCCGGATGCGGGCGCCGAGAGGGCGCGGCGTTGCAAATTCGTCACAACCACGTCAAAAAAATTTGCGCGCGTTGAATTTGCTGAGCCGAAGCGATTTCGCCAGCGTGACACGTGAGGGGTACCTTAAATTTTTGCTCACGAATTTTTCCATCGCAAGAATGACTTACGACAAAGCCACACCGAGGACCCGAAAATCCACGTAAACCGGGGCTTTTGTGAAAGCATCACTGCAAAGAAAATTTCCGACGCCTGAAACGGCCGGCTCAAGAGATTCTCCGCGACTCATCAACGCGTTAAAAAGTTCAATCGAAGTTGCGAGGCCCGCCACAGCACGATTTTGAACCGACAAAAGGCTCGCGTTTGCGCGATTATCATTGCGGGTCGATGACGACGGTGTATCGTGAAAAACGCGCCCGGAATTCTCCGGGCGCCATCAGGAAAAGGGTTGCGGCACGCTCATCAGCGGATGAGAACGGCTATTGCTTGACCGTAAGAGCAACTGGCTGTTTGAAGACGCCCAACGAGTGTTGTGCCGTCTCCAATTCCTGGAGTTGCCCCGCGGTGGCGCAACTCGTGGCGGCAGACGGTACGGGCAAAGCCCGCGGATTATTAGGGGGAATATTATGACCGGAACTGGGAATGGACCACGCGTCAGCACGATGGCCATCGGTTGCGCCCTTTCTTTTAGTTCTTCTAATTCCGGTCTTTCTCTTCGTTCGAGCCGCCGAGATATTGTAAGCGGCGCCGACCTTTCATGTTGCGCGACGCATGGGCCCTCGCCCGACCTCGCGAACGGGATCAGAGGGGCTACACCGCCGCCCGGCGGCTGAGCCCCGCGACCTTCTTCCCGTCTCTACCGTTCCGCGTATGCCTCTAGCCTTGCGGAACTCGACACTCCACCACGGTACCGCATCGATTCGAGTGAAGTTGCGTTCGGTTTCCGGCGCGTTGGCGGTAATCCCGCCAAGCCAAGCAACCTTAGTCCGTTCCAACATCAAGCCGGATAAGAGAATAAGAAAATGACGAACGCGGATCAGGAGAGCTGGTCACGAGTGAGAGGGCGCCTCCGAGCAGAACTTGGCGAGGACGTCTATACAAGCTGGTTTGCCCGCATGGACCTCGAAGCCATCGAAGATGGAGCCGTGCGCATGTCGGTGCCGACCCGTTTCCTCAAGAGCTGGATCCAATCGCATTACGCCGAGCGGGTGCTCGCCTGTTGGCAGGCTGAGGCCAATACCGTAGGGCGCATCGAATTGATCGTGCGCTCCGCGGTTTTGCGCTCGACGGTGACAAAGCCAAAAGCTTCCGAACTCGAGGGCTCAGGCGACGGCCCCCGCTACGGCAACGGCGGCGGACGGCCGATGTCGGCCGGCGACCCGAGTGTGCACGAGGCGCTCGGCGGCTCGCCACTCGATGCGCGGCTTTGCTTCGATACCTTTGTCGTCGGCCGCTCCAACACACTGGCGCAGGCGGCGGCAAAGCAGGTCGCGGCGGCAAAACGCAGCGATGCGGTAATGTTCAACCCGCTCTATATCCACGCCGGCGTGGGCTTGGGAAAAACCCACTTGCTGCAGGCCATCACCTGGGCGGGAAACGCCGCGGGCGAGCGCAAGGTGCTTTACCTCACCGCCGAGAAATTCATGTACGGCTTTGTCTCGGCGCTGCGCACTCAGACCGCGCTCGCCTTCAAGGAAGCCCTGCGCGGCATCGGCGTGCTGGTGATCGACGACCTGCAGTTCCTGCAAGGCAAGTCGACCCAAGCCGAATTCTGCCACACTCTCAATGCGTTGATCGACGCCGGTCGTCAGGTCGTGATCGCCTCCGACCGGCCGCCGTCCGATCTTGAAAGCCTCGACGACCGGGTGCGCTCGCGGCTTGCCGGCGGACTGGTGGTCGAGATGGCCTCGCTTGGTGAGGAATTGCGCCTGGAAATCCTCAAGGCCCGCGTCATGGCCGCGCGCCAGCATCATCCTGGCTTCGACGTGCCGCTGCCGGTGCTTGCCTATATCGCTAAGACCGTGACCCATAACGGCCGCGATCTCGAAGGCGCGCTCAACCGGCTTCTTGCCCATAACAAGCTGACCGGGCACGCGGTAACGCTGGAAATGGCCGAGCGCGAAGTGCGCGACCTCATTCGCCCGCAGGAACCCAAGCGCGTCAAGATCGAGGACATCCAGCGGGTGGTCGCTCGGCAATACAACGTCAGCCGTTCAGATCTGCTTTCGTCACGTCGCACCGCGAACGTGGTAAGGCCGCGGCAGGTGGCCATGTATCTGGCCAAGACGCTCACCCTTCGTTCTTTGCCCGAGATCGGTCGCAGGTTCGGCGGCCGCGACCACACAACGGTGCTCCACGCGGTGCGCAAGATCGAGGGTCTGGTCGGCAATGACATGGCGCTCGCCGAGGAAATCGAAACTCTCAAGCGGCAATTGCAGGAGTAGGCGGCCGCCCGGTCAACGCCATCGCGACGTGTGCGGCCCCACCCCAGGCAGCCTCGGGCAGGGCCCTCTCTTTGGGCGGGCGGCCTGTGGAAAGGCTCTGGCACCCTTGCAGGTTTCGCAGCCGCCGTGCCACCTTTGCCCCCCGGCTCCGCAATCGCGGACAAAGCCGGCTTACTGTTGCGCCAGTGAGTATTTTTAAGGCGCCGAAGCGGGTTTCCCATGAAAGTAACCGTCGAGCGCGCCGAGTTGTTGAGGTCGCTAGGTCACGTGCATCGCGTGGTCGAGCGCCGCAACACCATCCCGATCCTCGCCAACGTCCTGATCAAGGCCGACAAGGGCAAGCTCAGCCTGAAAGCGACCGACCTCGATCTCGAAGTCACCGACTCGATCGCCGCGGAAGTTTCGCCCGGCGGTTCCACCACCGTGCCGGCGCACATGCTCTACGATATCGTGCGCAAGCTCCCCGAAGGCACGCAGATCGTGATCGAGGGCTCCGGCGACCGCGCGGTACTATCGATCCGTGCCGGGCGCTCACGCTTCACGCTGCAGACCCTGCCCGAGAGCGATTTCCCCGATCTCGCTGCCGGCGACCTGACCCATTCGTTTGCGCTTGCCGCCGCGGACCTCAAGCGGCTGATCGACAAGACCCAGTTCGCCATCTCCACCGAAGAGACGCGGTACTATCTCAACGGCATCTATCTGCATGCAGCAGGCACGCAAAAGAGCCCGACGCTGCGCGCGGTCGCGACCGACGGCCACCGCCTGGCACAGGTCGAATTGCCGCTGCCGCAAGGCGCCGCCGGAATTCCCGGCATCATCGTGCCGCGCAAGACCGTGGGCGAGGTGCAGCGGCTGATCGAGGCCGGCGAAGGCGAGGTCGAGATCAAGGTTTCGTCCGGCAAGATCCGCTTCACGATCGGCGAAGTGGTACTCACCTCGAAGCTGATCGACGGCACATTCCCGGATTATGCCCGCGTCATCCCGGTCAACAACGACAAGGAATTGACCGTCGACAAAAAGGACTTTGAAGCCGCCGTCGATCGCGTCTCCACCGTATCGAGCGAACGCGGCCGCGCGGTCAAGCTCGCGATCGCCAGCGGGCGACTGGTGCTGTCGGTTACCAATCCGGATTCCGGCAGCGCCACTGAAGAGCTCGAGGTCGACTACGCTGCCGATGCGCTCGATATCGGCTTCAACTCGCGTTATCTGCTCGACATCGCCGCGCAGATCGAGGGCGAGGTCGCCGTGCTCAAGCTCGCCGACCCGGGCTCGCCGACGCTGATCCAGGACAAGGACGCCAAGGGCGCGCTCTATGTGCTGATGCCGATGCGGGTGTAAGGCCGCAGGGCTCCCGCGCCATCGAATATCGAACTTGCCGCGGGCAGGCTCATCCGGGCAAGCTGCCAAGCAACCATGGCTGGGATGGCGACATGCAGATCGGAATGATCGGGCTTGGCCGGATGGGCGCGAACATCGCTCGCCGCCTGATGCAGCACGGCCATGGCGTGGTGGCACACGATCAGGCGGCCGCGGCGGTGGCTGAACTAGCCGCCGCCGGGGCGCAGGAGGCCAAAAGCATCGAAGAGCTGGTCAAGCAGCTTAAAGGCCCCCGCGCGGTCTGGGTCATGCTGCCTGCGGGCGAGGCGACTGAGACAACGATCGAACGGCTCGGCGCGCTGCTCTCCGCCGGCGATACGGTAATCGACGGCGGCAACACGTTCTGGCGCGACGACCTGCGCCGCGCGGCCGCGCTCAAAAAACGCTCGCTGCACCATCTGGATGTCGGCACCAGCGGCGGCGTTCTGGGACGTGAAACCGGCTATTGCCTGATGATTGGCGGCGAAAAAGGCATCGTGCAACGGCTCGCACGGGTGTTTGCAGCGCTCGCGCCGGGCAGTGCCGATGGAAAAAGCCCGAGTGCCGCGCAAGGCTGGCTGCATGTTGGCGGCAACGGCGCCGGCCATTTCGTCAAGATGGTGCACAACGGCATCGAGTACGCCTTGATGCAGGCCTATGCCGAGGGCTTCCAGATCCTGAACGAAGCTGACGCCGAGGCGCTGCCCAAAGCCGAACGGTTCGAGCTCGATATTGCCGGTATCGCCGAACTGTGGCGCCACGGCAGCATCGTGTCGTCGCGGCTGCTGGACGTGATCGCCAAAGCCCTCGACCAGGATTCCCGGTTGCGGGATTTTTCCGGCGTGGTGGACGACACCGGCGAAGGACGCTGGACGGTGCAGACAGCGATAGAGCGCGCCATTCCGGCGATGGCACTGACAACGGCGCTGAACGCGCGCTTCCGCTCGCGGCGCGAATCTAATTTCGCCGACAAGATGATCTCGGCGATGCGCCGCGGCTTTGGCGGTCACGCCGAGATCAAAGGCAAACGCTGATGCTGGCAAACTCGCACCCGCCGGCGCGCTGGAAGACGGCGATCATCGTCATGGGCGTCTCCGGTGCCGGCAAGAGCACGGTCGCATCACGCCTGGCGCTGCGGCTCGGTCGCCTACTCGTGGAGGGCGACTCGCTGCACCCGGCGCAGAACGTGGAAAAAATGAAGCACGGCGTCCCGCTCGCCGATGTGGATCGCCTGCCCTGGCTCAAAGCGATTGCCGCGCGCATCGATGCGGCGCGCGCCGCTCACCAGCAGATCGTCGTCACCTGCTCGGCGCTCAAGCGCGCCTATCGCGAAACGCTTGTCGCCGGCGAAGGCGACGTCGGCTTCGTCTATTTAAAAGGAGAAAAGGAACTGATCGCGCGGCGGCTTGCACGGCGGACGAACCACTTCATGCCGGCGGGGTTGCTCGACAGCCAATTCGCCGCCCTGCAGGAGCCGGACGCCGACGAACCGTCGATCGCCTTCGCCATCGACCCGGCCCCGGACGACATCGTCGAAGCGATCGTTGCGATGGTCATGCGCGAAGGACGGGCCTAGGCTCGGCCGGTACAGCGACCGCCCCGCAAGATGACCGCCGCGCGCATCCTCCGCCTGACGCTGAGCAATTTCCGCAGCTATCACGCCGCAACGCTGACGCTTGCCGCCGCAGGTCCTGTGGTTATCACCGGCGCCAATGGCGCCGGCAAGACCAACCTGATCGAGGCGATTTCGCTTCTATCGCCGGGCCGCGGCCTGCGCCGCGCCACCATGGAGGAAATGGCGTTTTCCGAGGGCGACGGCGCCTGGGCGGTCGCAGCCGAGGTCGAAGGCATGTTGGGCCTGGCGACGCTTGGCACCGGCATCGATCCGCCGGTGGGCGAGGACTCCGCGCCGTCGCGCAAGTGCCGCGTCGACCGCGAGGCCGTTTCCTCTGCCACCGCATTCGCCGATCATTTGCGCATCGTTTGGCTCACCCCGGCCATGGACCCGCTGTTCAACGGCCCGGCATCGGAACGGCGGCGCTTTCTCGACCGGCTGGTGCTTGCCGTCGACGCGCAGCACTCCAGCCGCGTCGCCGCGCTCGAGCGCAGCCTGCGCTCACGCAACCGCCTTCTCGAAGACGACAACGCCGATCCGCACTGGCTCGACGCCATCGAGCACGAAACCGCGGAGGTCGCGGTTGCGGTTGCGGCAGCACGGGCGGAGACCGTAGCGCGGCTGTCGGCCGCACTCGGAGATGCGCGACAGCAGTCGGGTGAGTTTCCCGCCGCCGCGATCGCGCTGCAGGGCTGGATGGAAGACCTGCTGCTGGCGCACAGCGCGACCGAGATCGAAGACCGCTACCGCGCGCTGCTGAAGGACAACCGCGGGCGCGATGCGGCGGCCGGACGCACGCTCGACGGCCCGCATCTCTCCGATCTGACCGTCACGCATGCGGCGAAAAATATTCCGGCACGCGAAGCATCCACCGGCGAACAGAAGGCGCTACTCATACGCCTCGTGCTCGCGCACGCCTCCCTGATCAAGGAGATGACCGGCTTTGCGCCGATGCTGCTGCTCGACGAAGTCGTTGCCCATCTCGACCCGCGGCGACGCGCCGCGCTCTACGACGCGCTCGCCGATTTGAGCGTGCAAGTGTGGATGACCGGAGCCGACCCCGCGGCGTTCGGCGACATCGTTAATCGCGCGCAAATCTTCGAGGTGCGTCCCGGTATCGTGGAACCGCACTAGGTTCCACGACAACGTCCGACGAACTGCATTGCACAGCGTCGTTCGCGCAGGAACAACTCCTGTGTCAGGGACATTACCCTGCACAGCTTGAGTGGGTGCGGCGATGGTTGAGGACCAACGCAGAGATTTGGAACAGCACGACAGAGAATCGGCGTTCAAGCGCCGTGCGCTGGATCTTGACCGCATCGAATTGCTTACCGTCGCGCTCCACGCCTTCACCCAACCGGTTCCCAACTATGAACCGCGCCTCGACCCGCGCTTCGTCAAGATCCTGCGGCGCGGCGAGAGTTAAAGTTCCCCGAGCAGCTCGCGCCGTTGCCGTTCGGACGCGTTAGAATAGCGGCGCAGCGCATGGGCTTCGGTCAATAGCCCGATCGGCTGGCGGCGCTCCGGCGTGTCCACAACGGCGAGACCCTCCGCTTCCGTCCTGTCGAAGGCGGCGATCGCTTCCTGCGCTGTCATCTGCGGCAGCAGGACATTGTCGGCGTGATGCAGAATTTCGCGCAGTGATGCAATGGCGGCAAGATCGGCAGCATGCGCTTCCGGTAATAGCACCATGCCGGCGTAACGCCCGTCCTCGTCCACGGCGATGACCTGGTTGGTCGAACCGAGCGGAAAGGCTTCACGAAACGCGGAAATCTGCGTCTCCACCGGCACCGTGCGCACGTCGGCGCGCATCATCTGTGCGACGGTCAGGTCCCTGATCCAGCCGACGTCGGCGGCGCTGCGGATAGTTTCGCCGCGCAAGTGGAACCGCCAGGTGGTGAAGGAATAGCCGAAGAATTCCCGCGTCACTTGCATCGAAATGATGACCGCGATCAACACTGCGGTGGTGAGCCACAAATCGCCGGTCGTCTCCAGCGCGATGAAAGTCATGGTCAGCGGCCCGCCGATCACCGAGACCGACAAGGCCGAAAGCCCGATGATCGCATATGCGTCGGGATTGGCATGCGCGCCGGGCCAGATCGCGGCGACCCCGACCGCAAACAATTGGCCGCCAAGCGCGCCAAGCAGAAGCGACGCAAAGAACAGCCCGCCACGGAAGCCCGAGCCAAGCGACACCATCGAGGCAAGCGTCTTGAGCACGAAGATCGTCGCAATCATCTGCAACGGCAGCTTGAAAATGCCGGTCAGATGCAGCGCGCCGTGGCCCGACGACATGACCTGCGGCGACACGATCGCCAACAGGCCGACCACCGCGCCGCCGATCATCGGCCGCAGCGCTGGCTTTATCCGCAGCCGTGTGAACAGCAACTCGCAGGCGGCAACGCCGCGCATCAGGACGATACCGAAGATGGCGGCCAGCAACCCGAGCCCGCCGGCAATCACCACGTCATGGACGGCGAGGTTCGAGATAGTGCCGGCATCAATGCCAAGCCCGGCGGGCGCAAAGGCCTGCGCAGTGAGATAGCCGAGCAACGAGGCCATGCCGACCGGCGCCAGGCTGGCGGTCGAATAGCTGCCAATGATCAACTCGAAGCCGTAGAAGGCGCCGCCGAGCGGCGCGCCGAACGCTCCGGAAATCGCCGCGGCCGCGCCGCACCCAACCAGGATACGCATGTCACTGCGGCGCAGGCGAAAGCCGCGGCCGAGCCAGGAGGCGATGCCGCTTGCAAGCTGAGTGTAGCCGGCCTCCAGACCGACGGAGGCGCCGATGCCGCTCGACCACACCGTCTGCGCGGCGACAATCAGGCTGCCGCGCATCGACATGCGTCCGCCATGCAGGGCGTTGGCTTCGATCGGATCGACTTCGATGCCACGCCGGCGCGTGACGTAGGCGCTGACCAGTCCGAACAAGAGCCCGCCGATAAACGGCGTCATGAAAGCGTACAGCGGATCCAGTACGACGCGGCCGGACAGCCGCTCGCCCGGATCAAGACCGAAAAAAATCATGTGCATGATGGAGACGAGTTCGCCCATCGCCGCCACCACAAGACCGGCGGCGCAGCCCACGACCGCCGCCAGCACGATGACGCTCGATTCACGGGCACGAACGACCGCGCGGAGCCGATGCGGGATTTCAAACGGCCAGCGCTCGGGGATTTTCAAAGTCGGTGCGAACCAGCGCATGAGAAAAAATCGGATGGAGGCCGGCTCTGCTTACACGAAAAGACGCGCGCGGGCACAAGCTGCGGCCCGATCTTCGGGGCGCAAAAAGACGCTTCGGCGCTCCCGCCTTGGCGAGCGAAAAACGACAAGATTCGAGGGCACTGGGCGGCCAAATTCCGGTCAATTTTATCCACCCCGACTCTTGAAATAAGCATTCTGAATCAACACATTAAGCCTTGTTACTTTACCCTGTACGGGGGTGCCAAATCGTGCCACACCAAACGCCCAATCCGACTCGATTTTTCATCCGTTTTGAGAGCGCCGCCAATGGCTGAACCGGCCCGTAATCTTCCGTCCGACTATGGCGCAGAGTCGATCAAGGTCCTCAAAGGCCTCGACGCCGTGCGCAAGCGGCCGGGCATGTATATCGGCGACACCGACGACGGTTCTGGCCTCCACCATATGGTCTATGAGGTGGTGGACAACGCCATCGACGAGGCGCTCGCCGGCCACGCAACCGAGGTGGTGACGACGCTCAAGCCGGACGGCTCGGTGACGGTGTGGGACAACGGCCGCGGCATCCCGACCGACATCCATAAGGGCGAAGGCATTTCGGCGGCCGAGGTCATCATGACCCAACTGCACGCCGGCGGAAAATTCGACCAGAATTCCTACAAGGTATCCGGCGGCCTGCACGGCGTCGGCGTCTCCGTGGTCAACGCGCTCTCCAGCTGGCTCAAGCTTTCCATCTGGCGCGACGGCAAAGAGCACTTCATGGAATTTCGTGACGGCGTCGCGGTGTCGCCGCTCAAGGTCGTCGGCGATGCCAAGGGCAAGCGCGGCACCGAGGTGACGTTCTTTCCCTCGCCCAAAACCTTCACCATGGTCGAGTTCGATTTCGCCACGCTCGAACACCGGCTTCGCGAGCTCGCCTTCCTCAACTCCGGCGTCAACATCGTGCTCTCCGACATGCGCCACGCGGTCGAGAAGCGCGAGGAGATGAAATACGAGGGTGGGGTCGAGGCCTTCGTCAAATACCTTGACCGCAACAAGACCCCGCTCATCCCGAACCCGATCATGATCAAGGCCGAGCGCGAGGGCATCACGGTCGAATGCGCGCTATGGTGGAACGACGGCTACCACGAGAGCGTGCTGTGCTTTACCAACAACATTCCGCAGCGTGACGGCGGCACGCATCTCGCCGGTTTCCGCGGCGCGCTGACCCGGCAGATCACCCAATATGCCGAAACGGTCGGCACCACGCGCAAAGAGAAGGTCGTGCTCACCGGCGACGACTGCCGCGAGGGTTTGACCTCGGTGCTGTCGGTCAAGGTGCCGGACCCAAAATTCTCCTCGCAGACCAAGGACAAATTGGTCTCCTCGGAAGTGCGCCCGGTGGTGGAAAACGTCATCAACCAAGCGCTCCAGGACTGGTTCGAGATTCACCCGCAGGAAGCCAAGGTGATCGTCGGCAAGGTGGTGGAAGCCGCAGCCGCGCGCGAGGCGGCGCGCAAGGCGCGCGAACTTACCCGCCGCAAGGGAGCGCTCGACCTCAATTCGCTGCCCGGCAAGCTCGCCGACTGCCAGGAGCGCGACCCGGCCAAGGCCGAACTGTTCATCGTCGAGGGCGACTCAGCCGGCGGCTCGGCAAAGCAGGGACGCAACCGCGAATTCCAGGCGGTGCTGCCGCTGCGCGGCAAGATCCTCAACGTCGAACGCGCGCGATTCGACAAGATGCTGGGCAGCCAGGAGATCGGCACGCTGATCACCGCGCTCGGCACCGGCATCGGCCGCGACGAATTCAACCCGGACAAGCTGCGCTACCACAAGATCATCATCATGACCGACGCCGACGTCGATGGCAGTCATATCCGCACGCTGCTGCTCACGTTCTTCTTCCGGCAGATGGAAGAGCTGATCAACCGCGGCTACGTCTACATCGCGCAGCCACCGCTGTATAAGGTGAATCGCGGCAAGTCCGAGCAATATCTCAAGGATGAGCGCGCACTTGAGGATTATCTGATCTCCACGGGCATCGAAGACGCGGTGCTGCGGCTCGCCTCCGGCGAGGAGCGCTCGGGTGCCGACCTGCGCACGCTGGTCGAGGAGGCGCGCGCGATCCGCAATATCCTTCAGGGCTTGCACAGCCGCTACAACCGCAAGGTCATCGAGCAGGCGGCGATCGCCGGCGTACTCAATCCGGAAGTCACCAACGACGCCAAGAAAGGCGCAGCCGCCGCCGATTACATCGCCAAGCGGCTGGATGCGCTCGCCGACGAAACCGAGCGCGGCTGGAAGGGCACGTTCGACGAGAGCGGCTTTCATTTCGAGCGCACTGTGCGCGGCGTCAAGGAAGCCGCCGTCATCGACTCCGCGCTGCTCGGTTCGGCCGACGCGCGCAAGCTCGATGAATTCGCCGCCACCTTGCAGCTGATCTATCCGCGGCCGACGCCGCCGGCCATGCTCCGCCGCAAGGACGAGACCATGTCGATCCACGGGCCGGTCGGCCTGTTCGAGGCGCTCACCGCCGCCGGCCGCAAGGGCGTCACGCTGCAGCGCTACAAAGGCCTCGGCGAGATGAACCCCGAGCAGCTCTGGGAAACCACGCTCGATGTCAACGCGCGCTCGCTGCTGCAGGTGAAGATCAAAGAAGTCGACGAGGCGAGCGTCTTGTTCGATCAGTTGATGGGCGACGTGGTCGAGCCACGACGTCAGTTCATCCAGGACAACGCGCTGACTGCCAGCGTCGACGTCTAGCCAGACATTGCCAAAGCTTCGTGCCGGCGCTTAGCAGCCGGCTTTGACGACGCTGATCGGGTGCCCATAAGCATCGGTCGCGGGCTGCCCGACGCAGGGGCCGACGGGAGCCGAATAGATGATTTGCGGCGCCGGCGGCGCAACGACGACCGGGGCCGACGGATAAACATACTGTCCAGGCGGGTAGTAGGGATTATAGGTCGTGTTGCAGCATCCGGAAATTGATCGGCAACAACCGCCGTACGAATAGCCGGCATATCCCGGATACGCGTTGCCGTAGGAGTAGCCTCCGCCGTAATAGCCGCCGGCGTAATAATTTCCGCCGGCCTGCGCCGAACCGGCAGCCAAGCCGAAAACGAACATCGTGGCCAGACTTGAGGCGACAAAAATCTTACGCAACATCGCGTCCTCTCCAAGACCCACCAAAATATAGCGGGATTTCCTGCAAGTCGGCACACGCCGCCGGGAGTTGGTTAACGCGTCGAAAAAGCGGGGTCAGATCAAGACATTAACCTGGAGCCGATCGCCAACCCGATCACCAGCGCGCCGACAAACAGCACGAGGAAGATGCCGAACAGCACCTTGGCGATGCTCGCCGAAGCCTCTTCGATGCCGGTAAAGCCGAAAATGCCGGCGACGATGGCGATCAGCAGAAACACAACGGCCCATTTCAGCATCGTGGTTCTCCCCAACTTGGTTCCGCGCAAACAATTCCCGGGATCGCCCGGAGTTCCGTCACCGTTTCGGTGGAATCGAGCGCGGATCGCGCGCCGGCCAGCGCCCTGCATCGACGCAGACAAGAAAATCGCCGAGAACCCGATTGAACAGGTCCGGCTCCTCCAGATTGACGACATGGCCGGTTTTCGGCAGCACCACCAGGCCGGCGGCGGGGAGCGTCTGTTTGAGGAACAGGCTGGGCTCGATGCAGCGATCGTCCTCGTCGCCGACGACAATGAGCGCCGGAATAGCCAGGGCCTTAATCCCATCTTCGAAATCGTAGAGGGAAGGCCGCGCGCCCATGAACCCGCGCGCGGTATTTGCAGAGCCTTGCGCATCGTGCTTGGCGAGCATGGCCTGGAAAGCGGCGAAGCCGCGCGGATCTTTAATCTCGAAGGGAATTCGGCTCGGACCGCGCCCGTAGCTCTGCATTACCGCAGCCGAACCTTCGCGCTCGAACTGTTCGGCGAGTGCGCGTGAAACTGCGTGAAATTCCTCCGTGAACCAGCGCTCGCTGCCCGAGCCAGTACCGGCGAGCGTCATCGAGCGCACGCGCGCCGGATGATTGAGCGCGACCTGCAGGCACGTGTAGCCGCCCATGGACAGGCCGACCAGATGCGCCTTGTCGATCTTGAGATGATCGAGCACGGCGACGGCGTCTCGCATCACGTGCCGGTAGCTGTAAGCGTTCTTGTCGGCTGGCACGTCGGAGGGCGCATAGCCGCGCGCGGAATAGGCGATGCAGCGGTAGCGCTTGCCGAACTCGCGCAGTTGCGGCTCCCACCCCCGATGGTCTGAAGCAAATTCATGCACGAACAGGATGGGCGTGCCCTGCCCGGCCTCTTCGTAATAAAGCCGCACGTTGTCCGGCGCGATGGCGTAAGGCAAAGGGGTTCCCCGCCCAGAAGCCGCCGACTGTACGCGAATTTCAGTGCGGCTGGCGCGTCGAGGTGCCGAGATCGACACGACGCCGCCAGGCGACCTGGCGCAGGCCTTTGAGCCGTTGCGCCGCGGTTTTGGCGTCGGCACGGCTGGCGGCGGCCCAGGTGCGGTATTCGAGATCCGATACCCGCGAGGTCAGCGGCGCCGGCTTGAACAGGCGGGTGAAGGGGTTGGTACGGTCCATCTTTAGTTCGGCGATCGCATTGGCCACATTGCCGGCGTGACCGAAGGCAATCAGTCGGCCGGTAAGTGTATGGCGAACCTCATAAACCCCCGGCCCAATGGGCGCTTCCACGCTGTCGCCACTTTCCGCGTCGGGAAAGCGCTTCCAACCGCTCCAAACCTGATCCATCGGGAGATCTTTCGCGTTCCGGGAACCGTGCGTGAACGCGAGAACTAGTCATTGGTTCCGGCGGGTCAATGCCGGGGTGTGGACAAGTTCCGACGGCGCGCCCTGTCGTCAGTGGCCGGGCAGCACGAGGATTTTCGGTTTCACCGGCAACGATGTCCGTGACACCACCACCGAGGGCACTTCCGCGACCTCGACCTCCCACTCCTGGCGCACGCGGGAGAGGAAACGGTCGAGGGTGTAGGCGCTGAAATAGTGCATCGGGATCATCAGCCGCGGCTTGAGCGCATGCAGCACCTCGATCATGCCGTCGAGGTCGAGGGTGTAGTTGCCGTCCACCGGCACCAGCACCACGTCGGGCCGGCCGATCTCGTCAAGCTGGGTCTGCGTCAGCGTGTGGTGCAGATGCCCAAGATGAACGATGCACAGATTGGCGGTCTCGAAGATGAAGATCGAATTGCCGTTCAACTCGGTGCCGCCATCGAAGGTGCGGATATTGGTCGGCACATTGCGCACGCGCACGTCCTTGTAGGCCATATCGATGCGCGCCGGCTTCTGATCCTCGACCCAGCCGCGCAGCACGTATTTGATGTCGGCGTCAGGATGCATGCTGTAGTGCGTGGTGTGCGCGTGGTTCATGGTGACGATGTCGGGCAGAAGTGGCGGCCGCACGTAGTCGTTGTAATCGGTGGCGATACGCACCAGCTGCGGGCTTTCAATGAGGAAGGTCGCGTGGCCGACGAAGGTAATGCGCACCTGATCGGAATTGAGCGCGGCGAGTTGGACCCCGGCAGGCGCGGCAAAGGGCGCCCGGTTGGCAACAAGACCCGGACAACTCTGCCCCATTTCCGGTTTGGGCGCGGGGGCCGGCGGTGCTACGCCTTGCGCCAAAGCCTGCCCGGCAAAACCCAGGACAACACCCGCAACACAAACCGTGAGCAAATTCTCGCGCATGTCGATCACCCGCAGCGCCGGCGAGCGCAAACCTGACACGCTTTAAGCAATCTCGCCACCGGACCTCACACACAAATGAAAAGCGGCGCCTTTTAGCGCCGCCGCCTGAGGTTTTTTGCCGGAGTTGCGTTGTTATTCGAAATAGTGACGATCGCGCGAGGAGACGATGATGCCGCGCGGCGTCACCACCATCCAGCGGCCATCCTCGCGCTTGATGGTCTGCACCGGCCCAAGGCCCGGCAGCGGCGCGCCGAGCACGGCCTGGTAGAGCTCGCCGTGGCCTTGCACCAACGCCATGCCGTCGCGCGCCATGCGGATGGTCCAGTCCGGCACAACAGCAAACCTCACCGGCGGCGCCGCAACAGCCTCCTGGGCTGGACGCGGCGGCGGCAACGGCGTTGCTTGCGGCCCAGCCGCCGGCACGGTCTGCGGCGGCGCGATCGAGCCGGTGATCTCGGCCATGGCGGCGAGGCGGTCGGCGGTTTTGGCCGCGAAGTTCTGCGCCGTCTTGCTCGCAGCGTCGAGGTTTGTCTTGAGCGAGGCTACTTCCTTCGACAGATGCGCAATCGACTGCTGCATCGCCTTGCGCTCGTCGAGGGCGGCGACATCGGCCGCGGGCTTTCTCGCTGCGAGCCCTGCGTTGGTTCCGATCGCTCCGGCGGCGGCACCGAGCAATGCGGCCAGAGCGACCGAAGCGGCAAGTACGGCCGCGCGTTTCTTGTGCGGCGTCCATTTGATTTTGATGAAGGCTGGCTTGGTAAGGAGCGGCTTGAGCGCCGGCGCCGTCTCGATAACCGGCGTTGGCTGCGTTACGGGCTCAGCGGCGGGCGCAAGTTCCGCCGGCGAGATCGACGGCGATTCAACCTGCGGCAATTCGGACTTTGCCGGCTCGGAATTTGTCGGCGCAGCGGTTGTTTCGCTCGCCTGTTCGGTCAATTTGCGCTTGGCCATGGATGGGTCCCCGGATTGGCGTTCACCAATCGCTAACCACGTTCGGTTAGCAATTGGTTACCAATCGGGCGCGCGCCGTCAGGCGGCGCCGGGACCGGTTTCTACCAGCAGCCCTTTTTCCTCGGCCAGCACCTTGAGGGACACGGCCGGCCGCGCGCCGACATGCTGGATCACTTCCGCAGCGCAGAGCGCCCCGAGCCGCGCGGCGGTGCGATGATCCCTGCCGCGCGCCAAGCCGACGAGAAAACCGGCAGCGAATAGATCGCCGGCGCCGGTCACGTCGACCACCTTCTTCACAGGTTCCGCCGGAACCGCGATATCGCCGCTTGGCGCCAGCACCACACAGCCCTTTTCGCTTCGCGTCACCACGCCCAGCTTTGCGTCGTTGCGCAGCGCCTTTGCCGCGGTGTCGAAGTCGCTGGTCTGATAGAGGCTGTGTAATTCCTTTTCGTTGGCGAAGACGATATCGACGATGCGCTTGCGAATGAGATCGAGAAATTCGTCGCGGTAGCGGTCGACGCAGAACGCATCCGACAAGGTGAGCGCCACCTGGCGCTCCGCCTTGTGCGCGATTGTAGCCGCCTTGACGAAGGCTTCCTTGGCCTGCGGCGGATCCCAGAGATAGCCTTCAAGGTAAGTGACGGCAGCGGCCGAAATCACCGCTTCGTCGATGTCGGAAGACTTCAGGTCCTGCGCGGCGCCGAGATAGGTGTTCATGGTGCGCTCGCCATCCGGCGTCACTATGATGTAACAGCGCGCGGTCGACGGCCCGCTGCGTGCCGGCTCGGTGTGGAAGGCGACGCCGGCGGCGCGGATATCGTGGATAAAGGCGCGGCCGAGCTGGTCTTCGTTGACCTTGCCGACAAAGGCGGCACGGGCGCCGAGGCTGGCGACGCCGACGATGGTGTTCGCGGCCGAGCCGCCGGAGGCGCGAATCGCCGGTCCCATGGCGTCGTAGATGGTGCGCGCGCGTGCTTCATCGATCAGCATCATCCCGCCCTTGCGCATGCCATGCGCAACCAGGAAGTCCTCCTCGGTGTTGGCGATGACATCGACAATGGCGTTGCCGATGCCGAGCACGTCGTAGCGGGAGGCGGGCATGCATAATCCTCGTCAATCCGGCGCCGCACTATATCGGCAGATAGGCGCCCGGCAAACGCGTCAACGCGCGGGCGCGGCTTGGGATGCCGCCCTATCGGCAATGGCCATACCGCGGCTTGCTGGCGGACGGCTTTGCTTGCTCCTTACGCGGCGATGATGCATATGAGGTTTGGCGGCTGGCGTGCGCGGTTGGGGAAGCGTTGCGTGATAAAGTTTTTCTTTGGTTGTGGCTCTTTGATGCTGTTGAGCGGCGTCGCGGCGGCTGAGCCGTTGGCGAAAACGCCGACGCACGACTGGGGCGGCCTTTACTTCGGCGGTCACGCCGGCTGGGGCTGGGTAAACGAGAAATCGACCTTCATGGGGACTTCGACCCCGGTCCCGGTCACGGTGCCGGCTGGCACCGTGACCGACGGCAGCCGTGACGGCGTCCTTGGTGGTCTTCAGGGCGGTCTCAACTGGCAGGTTGGGCATTGGGTTCTCGGCGCCGCCGCGGATGTGTCGTGGACCGACGCCGCGGTCCAGGTTTTCACGCCAAGTCCGCTGCTCGCCGGCGGCAGCAACCTTCAGCACGGCAGGAATTACTGGTACGCCACCGCGACCGGCCGCGTCGGCTACGCTTGGGGTGACTGGCTGCTCTATGCCGACGGCGGCGCCGCCTGGGATCGCGCCGAATATGACGGCAGCGCAACGGCGCCGTTGTTCGGCGGCACGGTATTCTATCCCGGCTTCACCAATGCACGCTCGGGCTGGACCGTAGGTGCCGGAGTCGAGCGCGTCCTCTGGGGCCAGTGGTCGTGGAAGGCCGAATACAGCTACATGGATTTCGGCACGTTCCATGGGGCCTACGTTCCTCTGGGCGGCGGTGTCATCAATTTCAGCGACAGCCGGACCAAGATCAGCGTCGTCAAGCTGGGCCTGAACTACAAAATCGATTGGGCCCACACGTTCGCCGCCAAAAACTGAGCGGCCGGCCGCCGGCTTGCGACGCCCTTGCACCACGCGGCTTTCCCGTGGCATTGCTCCGCCGCAAGTCGAGAGGTCGCTATGGCGTTCAAGGAACGAGTGTTTTCCGGCGTGCAGCCGACGGGCAATCTGCACCTCGGCAACTATCTCGGCGCCATCGTCAAGTTCGTGGCGCTACAGGAAAAGTACGACTGCATCTATTGCGTGGTCGACCTGCACGCCATCACCGTCTGGCAGGACCCGGCCGAGCTCGCGAAGACGACGCGCGAGGTGACCGCGGCGTTCATCGCCTGCGGCATCGATCCGAAGAAGAACATCATTTTCAACCAGAGCCAGGTCGCCGAGCATGCCGAACTGACCTGGGTTCTCAACTGCGTCGCCCGCATGGGCTGGCTCAATCGCATGACGCAGTTCAAGGAAAAGGCCGGCAAGGACCGTGAGAACGCCTCCGTCGGCCTGTTCACCTATCCGACGCTGATGGCGGCCGACATTCTCGTCTATCGCGCGACGCACGTGCCGGTCGGCGAGGACCAGAAGCAGCACCTCGAGCTATCGCGCGACATCGCGCAGAAATTTAACAACGACTTCGGCGCCTCGATCGCCGCGCATGGCTATGGCGATGCCTTCTTCCCGCAACCCGAACCGCTCATCCAGGGCCCGGCGACGCGGGTGATGTCGCTGCGCGACGGCTCAAAGAAAATGTCAAAGTCCGACGCCTCCGATCAGTCGCGCATCAATCTCACCGACGATGCCGATACCATCGCAATGAAAATCCGTCGCGCCAAAACCGATCCGCATGCTCTCCCGAGCGAGGAGAAGGGCCTGGAAAGCCGCCCCGAGGCGGAGAACCTGGTCGGCATCTATGCAGCGCTCGAAGGCAAGAGCCGAGCCGACGTGCTCGGACAATTCGGCGGCGGGCAGTTCTCAACCTTCAAGACCGCGCTCGCCGATCTTGCCGTCGCCAGGCTTGGGCCGATCGGCACGGAGATGAAGCGCCTGGTGCAGGACCCGGTCTATATCGACGGCGTGCTCGGCGAGGGTTCGCAGCGCGCGCAGGCGATCGCCGCCGAAACCATGAAGGCGGTCAAGGATATCGTCGGCTTCGTGCGCCGGTGAATTTCCTCGCTTGCTGGCCGCGCGCTCCCCGTGCCACCATTTGCCGCTTGTGCCCCCGCCACAGTGGCATGAACCGGGAGCGACGATGAGCAGCAAGCGCCGCAGCTACGAGAAGGGGCACAGGCGCAAATATCTCGTCGTCATCGACGACACGTCAGAGTGCGATCGCGCGGTCTACTGGGCAGCGCGCCGCGCCGGCCGCACCAAGTCGGCCGTGGTCATGCTGCGCGTGATCGAACCCGGTGACCGCAACCAGCAATGGCTCGGCGTCGCCGACCTGATGCAGGCGGAACAACTCGATGCGGCGAAGAAGCTGCTCGATAAATATGCCGCGCGCGCCGAGAAGATCGCCGATGTCAAGGTTGACCGCGTCATCCGCGAGGGCGTGGCATCCGAGCAGATCATCAAGCTGATCGATGAAGACGCCGACATCGGCATCCTCGTGCTCGGCGCCGGCACCAGCGCCGAGGATCCCGGGCCGCTGGTCAGCAACGTCGCCAAATTCGCCGGGACCTTCCCGATTCCGCTGGCGATCGTGCCCGGCCACCTGAGCGACGAGGATATCGACGCCAGTTCGTGACGGTTGACCGGGGCCCTGGCGCTGCCCATTTATGCTATAAGGGAAGCCTGTTCCCCGGGCCTTGAACCCGCTGCGGATAAGGAGTTGCGACTATGTTCATCCAGACCGAAGCCACGCCCAATCCGGCGACGCTGAAATTCCTGCCCGGGCGCGCCGTACTTGAGGCAGGCACGCTCGATATGCCGAACCGCGACGCGGCGAGACAATCGCCGCTCGCCGAGCGGCTGTTCGATGTGGCCAATGTCGGCGGCGTCATGTTCGGCGCCGACTTCATCGCCGTCACCAAGACCGGCGGCGACTGGCAGCAGATCAAGCCGGCGGTGCTCGGCGCCATCATGGAGCACTTCATGACCGGTGCGCCGCTCGTCGCGAGCGAAGCGCAGCCGGCTGACGCCGCAAGCGAGGAGTTCTTCGACGCGGCCGACGCCGATACCGTCGCCACCATCAAGGACCTGATCGAGACGCGGGTGCGGCCGGCGGTGGCGAGCGACGGCGGCGACATCACCTTCCGCGGCTACAAGGAAGGCATCGTCTATCTCAACATGAAGGGCGCCTGCTCGGGCTGCCCGTCCTCGACCGCGACGCTCAAGCACGGCATCCAGAACCTGCTCAAGCACTTCGTGCCCGACGTGGTCGAAGTGCGGCCGATGTAAGCATAGGCGGCCATGCCCCGCGACAGCGGGGCATCCGGTATTCCCGGCGCTTCGATTCAATTAGATTACAATGATGGCTGGATCACCCGCTTTCGCGGGTGATGACGGCCGTGGATTTGACATGCGCGTCCTCGCCATCGACACCGCGCTTGCAGCCTGCTCGGCGGCCGTGCTCGACACCGAGCATGGTGTCATCGTCGCGCATGAATCTTTGCCGATGGCGCGCGGCCATGCCGAGGCGCTGATGCCCCTGGTCGCACGGGTGATGGAGGGCGCCGCGCTCGACTTTACCGCGCTCGACCGTATTGCCGTCACCACCGGCCCCGGCAGCTTCACCGGCTTGCGTGTTGGCGTCGCCGCGGCGCGGGGTTTTGCGCTTGCTTCCGGCAAACCTGCGGTCGGTCTCTCCACGCTTTCAGCCTTGGCCGCGCCGTTTATCGCTGCCAACGACGCAAAGCCGGTGGTCGCGGTCGTCGACGCGCGGCACGGGCACGTTTATCTGCAGATGTTCGGCGCCGGTGGGCGCACACTGGTACCGCCGCGGCTGGCCTCGATCGCGGAGGCCTTGCGTGCCGCGGCAACAGCTGAACCACGCCTTGTCGGCAATGCGGTGAGGCTTTTGGCGGCGGCGTGGCCGGCCGGCGAACGCCCGCCTGCGGCGATCGAGGAACGTGCGGCGCCCGACATCGACTGGGTGGTGCGGCTCGGCGCTGCCTCGGTGGAAGTGGGCGCGCCGCCAAAGCCTCTCTACCTGCGCGCGCCCGATGCGCAGCCGCAGGACGCCAGCCGATTGGCGCGGCGATGATCTGGCGTACGCTCTTTGCCCGCGAACCGGTGCTGTCGGCGGCGAGCCTGCACGACACCGCCCCAATCGCGGCGCTACACGCGATGTCGTTTCGTCGCGGCTGGAGCGAGGATGAAGTCGAGCGCCTCATCGGCGAGCGCAATGTCGTGACCCATCGCGCCATGCAGGGAAGCGCGCTCGCCGGCTTTATCATGTCACGGCTGGCCGCCGACGAAGCGGAGATCCTCACCGTTGCGGTCGCCCGCGCCGCCCAAGGCCGCGGCCTCGCTCGCCGCCTGCTCGACCTGCATCTGCGGCAGCTGGCCGGGCTTGGGTGCCGCGCGGTGTTTCTCGACGTCGATGAGAACAACCGCCCCGCGATCGGCCTCTACCGGCGCGCCGGATTTCGCGAGGTCGCGCGCCGCGCCGATTATTACCCCGCGTCTTCAGGACAAGCCGCAGCGGCGCTGGTGCTGCGCCGCGATCTGAGTTGACGCCTGCGACCAGGTTTTTTGTGCTAAAATGAGTGGACGGAGTGGGCGATGGCAACGCCGGATAAGACCATGACTGACCGCGCCAATATCGAAGCGCTGTGCGCGGCCAAGGGCATGCGCATGACCGAGCAGCGCCGCACCATCGCGCGTGTTCTGGCGGCTGCCGAAGACCATCCCGATGTCGAGGAGCTTTACCGGCGGTGCGCCAAGGTCGACGATCGCATTTCCATGTCGACGGTCTATCGCACGGTGCGGCTGTTCGAGGACGCCGGCATCATCGAGCGCCACGACTTCCGCGACGGTCGCGCCCGCTACGAAACCAGCCCGGAAGCCCATCATGACCACCTGATCAACCTGCGCAACGGCGAGGTGATCGAATTTGCTTCGGAGGAGATCGAGCGGCTGCAGGCCGAGGTCGCGCGCAAGCTCGGCTATAGACTGGTCGATCACCGACTCGAGCTCTACGCGGTGCCGCTCGACGACAAGAAAAAATAGCGCATGCTTCGCGCCCTGGTCACCGCCGCCATATTCTTCACCGCGACCCCGATCCTGATTTCGGTGCAGTGGGTGCTAGACAAATTACACCTGCCGGGCTGGGGATTCATCAACACGAATTATTACCGCCTGCTGCTGCGGATCGTGGGCCTGCGCGTGCGCGTCGTCGGCGAGCTGGTGCGCGACCGCGCGGTGTTGCTGGTCTCCAACCACGTCTCCTGGGCCGATATCCTGGTGATCGGCTCGATCGCGCCGCTTGCCTTCGTTTCCAAGGCGGAAATCGCCAAATGGCCGCTGGTCGGCATCACCGCCAAATTGCAGCGTACGGTCTTCGTCGATCGCACCAGGCGCCAGCAGACCGGCGACGCCATCGCCGAAATCGTCGGCCGTCTCGCTTCCGGTACTTCGATGGTGTTGTTCGCCGAAGGCACTTCGAGCGACGGCAACCATGTGCTGCCATTCCGCTCGGCGCTGATCGGCGCCGTGAAGGAAGCGGGCGACCGCGCCGAGAGCGGCATCCTCATCCAGCCGATGTCGATCTGCTATACCGGCATCAACGGCGTGCCGATGGGGCGCCGCTACCGGCCGCTGATCGCCTGGTATGGCGACCTCGATTTCATGCCGCACATCAAGACGCTGATGAGCACCGGCGCGGTCGACGCGGTGGTGACCTTCGGCGCGCCGCTGACCGCCGACGGCTCGACCGATCGCAAGGTCATGGCGAAATCGCTCGAAGACACCGTACGCGGCCTGACCGCCGCTGCCCTCCTCGGGCGGGCCCGCCCTGCAGATGTGGCGGCCTGACGGTCCGTCTTAAAATCGCAACAATATCAATTGTATGGAACAGGGCGACAAATCGCGGCCCTCCGGGTTAGATTGGCCAAACGGTCGAATTAGAGCGGCACATTGAGCATCACGAGCAGACCCCGCAAAGTCCACGTCAAATCTTTCGGCTGCCAGATGAACGTCTACGATTCCCATCGTATGGCGGACACGCTGGCGCCGGCAGGCTTCACCGAGACGGCGGAACCGGGGGAAGCCGACCTCGTCATCCTCAACACCTGCCACATCCGCGAAAAAGCGGTGGAAAAGATCTATTCCGAGATTGGCCGCATCCGCGTGCTGAAGGAAGAGGCGGCCGTTCAAGGCCGCGACATGACAATCGCGGTCGCCGGCTGTGTCGCCCAAGCCGAAGGCACCGAGATCGTGCGCCGCTCGCGCGCCGTCGATCTCGTCGTCGGTTCGCAGAACTATCACCGACTGCCCGAACTTTTTGTCCGCGCGCAAAAAGGCGAGCGAGTCGTCGACACCGAATTCCCGGCCGATGACAAATTCGACATTCTCGCCGCCCCGCAGCGCGAGGCAATTCGCCGCCGCGGCATTTCCGCCTTCGTCACCGTGCAGGAGGGCTGCGACAAGTTCTGCACTTTCTGCGTCGTGCCCTATACTCGCGGCGTCGAGATTTCGCGGCCGGTGGAAAAAGTCGCCGCCGAAGTCGAGCGCCTCGCCGCGGCCGGCGTGCGCGAAGTGACGCTGATCGGGCAGAACGTCAACGCCTATCACGGTACCGGCGAGAGCGGCACGTCGGCCACGCTCGTCACGCTGCTGCGCCGGCTCAACGAGGTGCCCGGAATTCTTCGCCTGCGCTACACCACGAGTCATCCGCGCGACATGAGCGACGAATTGATCGCTGCGCATGCGGAATTACCGGCGCTGATGCCATGCGTGCATCTGCCGGTGCAATCGGGCAGCGATCGCATTCTTGGGGCGATGAACCGTAGGCACACGCGCGCCGATTATCTCGGCGTGATTGCCAAGCTGCGCGCCGCGCGCGCCGATATTGCGCTCACGTCGGATTTCATCATCGGCTTTCCCGGCGAGAGCTATGAGGATTTCGAGGACACGTTGGCGCTGGTCGATGAGGTGGGCTTTGCCGGCGCCTATACCTTTTCCTATTCCCCACGCCCTGGCACACCTGCCGCGGAGATGGAGACTCAGATCCCGGAGGCGGAGAAGACCAGGCGCCTACACCGCTTGCAGGCTCTTATTGCCCGGCAGCAGCGCGATTTTAATGCACAATCGATCGGCAAAACCGTCGACGTGCTGCTGGAAAAGGCCGGGCGCTTGCCTGGGCAACTCACCGGCCGCACCCCATATCTGCAGACGGTGCAGGTCATGGCGGCACGGGCGCTGATCGGCTCCGTGGTCAAGGTTGCCGTAACTGATCTGGGAACCAATACGTTGTTTGGACATCTCGAACGCGCCGATGCACCGGCGCTTGCCGCAGCAGGAGCTTGAGCATCACCTTGCGCACACCGGATCCCGCGATCCCGACCGCCGCCACGTCGGAGGAAACCGCGACCACGCAAACCGTGCTCGCCTTCGAGGACAACCGGCTCGCTTCCATCCTGTTCGGCCAATACGGACAAAACCTGGCGCTGATCGAGCGCCGGCTCGGCGTAGTCGCCGAGCAACGCGGCAACCACGTCACTATCGAAGGCTCGCGTGGCGCCTGCGAACAGGCCCGCCGCGTGCTCGAGGGCCTTTACGAACAGATCCGCAAGGGCCACGAGCTCAGTCCCGGCGATGTCGAAGGTGCCATCCGCCAGGCATTGGCGCAGGGCTCGCTGTTCGACTACGACGCAATCAGCGGCCGCGCCGCATTTGACGAAATCAACCTGCGCAAACGCCCGGTGCGTGCACGTACCGCCGCGCAGAACGCTTACATCCATGCGCTCAAGCGCTACCCGCTGGTGTTCGGCACCGGCCCTGCCGGCACCGGCAAAACCTTTCTCGCGGTCGCCCAGGCAATTCAGATGTTCGAGCGCAAAGAGGTGGACCGCATCATCCTGTCGCGCCCAGCGGTGGAGGCCGGTGAGCGCCTCGGCTTCCTGCCCGGCGACATGCGCGAGAAGGTCGACCCCTATCTGCGCCCGATCTACGACGCGCTGTTCGATCTGATGGATGCCCGCGTCGTCGAGCGTGCGCTGCAATCGGGCGAGATCGAGATCGCCCCGCTCGCCTTCATGCGCGGCCGCACGCTGTCGAATGCCGCGGTCATTCTCGACGAAGCGCAGAACACGACCGCCATGCAGATGAAGATGTTTCTGACCCGCCTCGGCGAAAACAGCCGTATGATCGTCACCGGCGATCCAAGCCAGGTCGACCTGCCGAGCGGACAGACCTCGGGCCTGGCGCAAGCGATACGCCTGCTCGAAGGCATCGAGGGCATCGGCCATGTCGCCTTTACCCATGAAGACGTGATCCGCCACGAGTTGGTGGCGCGCATCGTCGAGGCTTATGACCGCGCCGCGCCGCGCGGAGAGAAAAAATGAGCCCGGCGCCGCACCGGCGCGCGGGCTTGCCGCCGGTCGAGATTCAGGTCAAGTCACCGCTATGGAGCGCGCAACCGCGCGCCGAAGATGTCGCACGCGCGGCGGTGTTTGTCGCAGCCGGTATGCTCTCAACAGCGCCCGGCGAAGTGAGTATCGTCCTGACCGACGATTCGGATATGCAGGAACTCAATCGCACCTGGCGCGGGGTCGACAAGCCGACCAACGTGCTCTCCTTTCCGGCGCCGGAGGCGAACGCCGGCGCCATGCTGGGCGATATCGTCGTTGCCTACGAGACGCTCGCCCGCGAATGCGAGGACGAGGGACGAATTTTCCTGCATCATCTCTCGCATCTCACGGTGCACGGCTTTCTCCACCTCGTCGGCTACGACCATCGGACTGACGCCGAGGCCGAGGCGATGGAAGCGCTGGAAAGCGAAATAATGGCGCGCATGGACATGCCCGATCCTTATCTCGGGCGCGATCTTGGATAAAATCTGAGCGCCATGCCGGACAGCGATAACCCAGCTTTCACGGGCGGCGCGCCGTTCGAGCCGCGCAACCTGCCGGTGCCGGTTTCCGCCAAACGCGAAAACGGCGACGGTTGGATCGCGCGCGTTTTCCGCGCACTGTTCGGCCGCAAAACCGACACCATCCGCGCTGACCTGCACGACGTGCTCGACCTCATGACGCCAGCCGAATCCGGCTTCTCGCTGGAAGAAAGCCGGATGCTCAAGAACATTCTCGGCCTGCGCGAGCGCCGCATCGGCGACATGATGGTGCCGCGTGCCGACATCGTCGCTGTGCAGCAGGACGTCAAGCTTGGCGAATTGATCCGCGTGTTCGAGGGTGCCGCGCATTCGCGGCTCGTCGCCTACAACGACACGCTCGACGATCCGGTCGGCATGGTGCACATCCGCGATCTCATCGGCTTCATGACAGCGCGCGCCGCGGTCGGCCCGGAAAAGAATGCCAAACGCAAGAAGCCCTTCCCCGCCGGGCTCGATCTGAAGGCCATTGATCTATCGATGCCGCTGTCGGCGGCCAAGATCGTGCGTGAAATGTTGTTCGTCCCGCCATCGGCACGGGTGATGGACCTGTTGGCGCGCATGCAGGCGACGCGTATTCATCTCGCTTTGGTGGTCGACGAATATGGCGGCACCGACGGGCTGGTTTCCATCGAAGATATCGTCGAGGAAATTGTCGGCGAGATCGCCGACGAGCACGACGAAGACGAGACCCCGCAGGTGGCGCGGCAGGATGACGGCTCCTTCATTGCCGACGCGCGGCTCCGGCTTGAGGACGTCGCTTCCGTCATCGGCAATGATTTCGATCCAGGCGACGCGGCGGAAGAAGTCGACACGCTCGGCGGCTACCTGGCGATGCGCGCCGGCCGCCTGCCGGTGCGCGGCGAACTGGTGCCGGGGCCGGGCCTGTTCGAGTTCGAGGTGCTCGACGCCGATCCACGCCGCATCAAACGCGTGCGTATCACGCGGCTGAAAGAGCGCCGCGAGCGCCCACGCGCCGAGAAGAAGCGCGGCGAGCCCGATGTCGTGCTCGCCGCCACAACGCCGCCAGCGCTGCCGGTCGATGAGGCGCCCGCACAAAAAGACGGCGCCGCTGCGCCTGCCGCCCGCCGCCCGTGACGATTACCCGCATCGCCAATACGGTCGTGCTCGCTTATGGCTGGCAGCGCGCAGCTATTGCCTTTGTCGCCGGTGCGGCGTCTGCACTAGCGCTGGCACCCGTCAACGCCTGGCCGGTTTTGTTCCTGACCTTTCCGGTCTTGGTCTGGCTGGTTGATGGCTCGGCCAGCGGGCGCCGGAGCGGCACCCTGGCGGCTGCAGGCGCCGGCTGGTGCTTCGGCTTCGGCTATTTCCTCGCCGGCCTTTACTGGGTCGGTTACGCCTTCTTGGTCGATGCGAAAACCTTCGGCTGGCTGCTGCCGATTGCGGTCGCGGGGTTGCCCGCCTATCTGGCGCTGTTCACCGCGCTGGGGCTGGCCACGGCGCGGCTCGCCTGGGTGCGCGGGCCCTCCCGCGTGTTCGCGCTTGCCGCCGCCCTCACCGCCACCGAATGGCTGCGCGGGCACCTGCTTTCCGGATTCCCCTGGAACGCCTTCGGCTACGCGCTGACGCAACCGCTGGCGCTGGCGCAAAGCGTATCGCTCACCGGGGTCTGGGGCCTGACTTTTCTCGTCCTCATCATCTGTGCAACGCCGGCGCTGTTTGCCGACGACCGCAGCGACACGCCGCATCCGTGGCGGCCGCTGCTGGCGGGGCTGGCGGTGCTAGCCGCGTTGACCGGATACGGCGCGGTGCGGCTGTGGACGCATCCGACCGAGTTCGTCGCCAAGGTGAAGCTGCGCATCATGCAGCCCGATTTGCAGCAGGACCAGAAATTCAACTACTCAGCCAAAGGCCAGGTCATGGCGCGCTACCTCGCGCTGTCCGATCGCTCGACCGGGCCGCAATCGAACGGCGTGCACGATGTCACGCATCTGATCTGGCCGGAATCGGCCTTTCCGTTTTTCCTCGCGCGCGAGCCGGACGTGCTGGCGCAGATCGTGGGGCTGTTGCAACCGGGCACGGTATTGATTACCGGCGCCGTGCGCGCTGCCGCGACGCCTGACAATGCCCGCGTCAGCGAAGCCTACAACTCAGTCTATGTGATCGACCATGACGGCTCGATCCTCGGCATTTACGACAAGGTGCATCTGGTGCCGTTTGGCGAATATCTGCCGTTCCAGCGCCTCCTGGAAAAGCTGGGCCTGCGGCAACTCACTAGACAGGTCGGTGGCTTCCAGTCGGGCGATCGCCGCCGCGCCATGGCGGTACCGGGGGCGCCGAAGATGCTGCCGCTGATCTGTTACGAAGCAATCTTTCCCGGCGCCGCCGTACCGCGCGGCGAGCGGCCGGGCTGGCTGGTGAACGTGACCAATGACGGCTGGTTCGGCATCAGTTCCGGGCCTTATCAGCATTTCCAGCAGGCCCGCGTACTCGCGGTCGCCGAGGGCTTGCCGCTGGTGCGCGCCGCCAACACCGGCATCTCGGCGGTCGTCGATCCGCTCGGCCGCATTGTTGGGTCGCTGCCGCTCGGCAGCGAAGGCGTTCTCGACGCCAGGTTGCCGCGCCCGCTCGCGCCGACGTTTTATGCGCGATTTGGCGACTCGGCTTTGTTGTTATTCCTGGTCGCCAGCACCTTGATCGTCGGGCGGCGGCGATTGCATCCTTAAATTGCGGAGTCGCTCGAATAACGCATCACGGTTGTTTGATCGCCGCGGGGGAAACCGCACCGGGCGGCCGCTACGGCTTTTCCTGTACGGTGAAAGCCTATTGATAACAAAAGAAAATTTTCAGTATTTTTTCACGCAATTTACCAAAGCGCGTGCAATGACAGATTGCGCAGGGAATGATTTTTGTGACATTACGCTGAGCAATAGTCGTATAGGAGTCGTTTATGGCTAAGAAGGCGCCGAACCCGATCGACAAGCATGTCGGCTCGCGCGTGCGCATGCGCCGGATGATGCTGAGCATGAGTCAGGAAAAGCTCGGCGACGCTCTCGGCCTCACGTTCCAGCAAGTGCAGAAATATGAGAAAGGCACCAATCGAATTGGCGCCAGTCGCCTGCAGCAAATTTCCAACATCCTCCAAGTGCCGGTGTCGTTTTTTTTCGAAGGTGCACCGAACATGCCGGGTCATTCTGGCGGCATGAGCGAGGCACCCTCGCCGGCCTACGTCGCCGATTTTCTCGCGACCTCCGATGGGCTGTCGCTGACCAAATCCTTCATGCGCATCAAGAACAGTAAATTGCGCAGGCGCATCGTCGATCTCGTCGAGCAGATCGCCGACGAAGACGACTAAAACAGCCCGCGCTATCGTTGACCGGAGCGCGGCGTTTTGCATTGAATTCAAAGATCGTTCTAACGTTCTGCTTGAACACGATCTTTTCGCCGGGTCGGCTCCCACCCAAGCCATACCGCACGAGGCGGTTGCCCACCGCAGCCCGCATCTTGACCTCGTCAGGGGGTACTGCAAGAAACACCCCCGACCTGATCAGGGCGCAGCCTGAAACTCGCGCGGCGGGAGGACCTTAGCGTGTCTCATACGAATTTCTTGTTTACCAGCGAGTCGGTGTCGGAAGGTCATCCCGACAAGGTGTGCGACCAGATTTCCGATGCGGTGCTCGACGCATTCTTGGAAAACGACATCAAGCTCGGCATCGCCGACGACAGCAAGGTTAATGCCCGGCTCGGTTGCGAGACGCTGGCCACCACCAACAAGATCGTTATCGCCGGCGAAGGCCGCGGCCTTGAGCCGTTCTTTCACAAGCACGGCGATAAATCGGTGGTGAACCGCGAATTGATCGCGCAGATCGCGCGCGGCGTGGTCAAGGACATCGGCTACGACCAGGACGGCTTTTCCTATTACGGGGCCGACATCGAGGTGCTGCTGCACGGCCAGTCGCCCGACATCGCCATGGGAGTCGATGCAAAAAAGAAAAAGAGCGGCGAGGAAGAAGGCGCCGGCGACCAGGGCATGATGTTCGGCTTCGCCTGCACCGAGAGCGAGGTCTATGAGAAGAATTCCTTCATGCCGGCGCCGATCTATTTTGCGCATAAGATCCTGCGCTCGCTGGCGGAGAAGCGCCATTCCAGCGCCCTTCCCGACCTGCAACCGGACGCCAAGAGCCAGGTGACGGTGCGTTATATCGACGGCAAACCGGTCGGCTGCACCAAGGTCGTGGTCTCGACCCAGCACAACGAGAAGAGTCGCAACGGCAAGAAGTACACGCCCGGCATGGTCAAGGACATGATCGAGCAGACCGTCGCCGCGGCGCTGCCGAAAGGCTGGATGCCGCAGCGGCCGTCCGATTTCCTGGTCAACCCGACCGGCAATTTCGTCATCGGTGGCCCCGACGGCGACTGCGGCCTGACCGGACGCAAGATCATCGTCGACACTTATGGCGGCTACGCCCCACACGGTGGCGGCGCCTTCTCCGGCAAGGACCCGACTAAGGTCGACCGCTCGGCGGCATACGCGGCGCGCTATCTGGCCAAGAACGTGGTCGCGGCCGGCGTCGCCGAGCGCTGCACCATCCAGGTCGCCTATGCGATCGGTGTTGCTGATCCAATGTCGGTGCTGGTCGACACCCACGGCACCGGCCAGGTCGAGGAAAAGAGGCTTGAGAAGATCCTGCCTGAGTTGTTCCGCCTGACGCCGACCAATATCCGCCGCACTCTCAAGCTTAACCGGCCGATCTATCGGCGCACCGCCGCCTACGGCCATTTCGGCCGCGCGCCGGACAAGGACGGCGGCTTCTCCTGGGAAAAGACCGACCTCGCCGCCGCGATTAAAAGCGCGGTGAAATAACTCGCCTTTGCGCTCTGATTAGACGTAATGGCAGGCCTTGTGCCGGGTATTCGCGTCTTTGATAGTCCGGCCATGAAGCCGGATTCGACATCGACGCAGCGCGCTTTTTTCGGGCGACGCAAGGGCCATCCGCTGCGGCCGCGGCAGGCGGCGCTGTTCGACACGCTGCTGCCGAAACTGGCGCTTGATCTCGGCAAGCCGGCACCCGCCGACCTGCACACTTTGTTCGAGGGCGCCTGCGACGTCCGCCTCGAAATCGGCTTCGGCGGTGCCGAGCATCTGATCGCGCAGGCAATGACCCACCCACGCGTTGGCTTTATCGGCAGCGATGGCTATCTCAACGCAATCGCTAAAGCGCTCGTGGCAATCGCCGACAAAGGGCTCGTTAATGTTCGCCTGTGTCTTGGCGACGCCAGCGCGTTGATCGACTGGCTGCCGGCGGCGTCACTCGCCCGCATCGACTTGCTCTACCCCGACCCGTGGCCGAAACGGCGGCACTGGAAGCGGCGCTTCATCCAGGACGACAGCCTCGCGCGCCTCGCGCGCATCGTCAAGCGCGACGGCGAATTGCGCTTTGCCACCGATATTCCAGGCTACGCCGCCTGGGCGCTGGCGCGCGTGCTGCACTCGAATGATTTTGTCTGGACCGCCGAGACCGCCGCTGATTGGCGCACGAGTTGGCCAGATTTTTCCGGCACACGATACGAGGCCAAGGCCCGGCGTGAGGGCCGCACCCCGGCCTATTTCACGTTCCGGAAGGAATAGGCCGTCGTGCCCGCGTTTAGCGCGGGCACCCACATCCCTCTTGCCACAAGAGAAAGATGCGGATGGCTAGCGGGAGCTGGCCACGACGTAACGCTTATTCACCGGTACCCTGGCGCACCTGCCAGAAGCGCACCACGCGCTGGGCAGTCGCGGAGGTCAGCCGTTCAAAATTTTCGCGCGCCGCATCGATGACCTGCGGCGATGGTTTGTTGCCCGCGCGTCCCTCGATGATGGCCTTCACCGTTGAAAAACTGAAGTCGGCGGCGCGAGCGAGGATCAGCACCGGATCGGCGCGTTCCCCGTTCATCAGCCGGTCGACAACTTCCACCGGCACCGCGCAAACCGTCGCCAGCGCGGCGATGGTCTCCTCGTATTTGCCGGCCTTGGCGTATTCGGCGACATCGACCTCGGTTAGCAGGCGCTCCTTGTGCAACGCCCGCACCGTGGCAAGGGCCGCAGTATAATTGCGCGGCGCGGCCTTGGCCGCGACTTCGTCGGACACCTTCGTCAGCACGCGGCGGATCTCGGCCTGCGTCTCCGGCTTGGCCTTTGCCAGCAGCCGCTTGCGCACCACTTCTGTCGCCTGCATCAGCAACTGGCGGAATAATCGCGGCGGGATGTCGTCGCGCACTCCAACCTTCTCGGCGAGCACGCCGTCCTGCTCGGCACGCTGCACCAGGGCGCTAAAGGCATTATCCGACAATTGCGCCTTCTGATTGGTGGCGAGGCTGCGCGCGACGTCAAGGTTTCCGCGCTGCACGAGAATGTCGGTAAGCGCTTCGCCGATGCCCTGACGCGTCGACATCGCCAGCAGATGCGCCTGACTTTTATTCTCGGCGATGTATTTCAAGTCCGGCTCGTCGAGTTTGGCTTGTTTGAGCACCGGCCCGGCAACGGCGATGTCGTCGCTGCGCGCCAGCGTGCGCATAACGCCCGAAGGCGCGTTGGCGACCGGCGCAATGCTGCGCGCGAGTTCGGCCAGCGCCTTGGCTTCGATCTCCTCGATCAGGCAACCGATGACGTCGTCGAACAGCGCGACGTGGTCATTTTTGAAGCTGCCGGCGCCCTCGAGAAACAAGGTGGTGATGCGCCGCAGCGTCTCGGCGCGCTTTTCAGCCGAGCCGTGCTGCACGACATCTTCCAACTCGGGAAGCAGCGAGGCAGGAGTACCCATTACCACAACCTGCAAACGGCATAAGCCGCTGGAAGCCAGCGGCTTTACCCAAATTTAAGGCCAGATTCTGAAGGAAGGGTTAGCCAGCAATGGTCCGGTTGGCCTTGCATGGACGTCTGAAATCGCTATATTCCGCTTGTAATTAAGACACCCTCATAACCGAATGGGTTTTGAGAGTGGGTTCCCCCGGGAACCCGCTCTTTTTTGTTACCAAATGGCCGGACGCGAGGCGCAACAAAGACAGGCGGCGCCAGCCGCAGCAATCGAGATAGAACCGCGGCTTATCACCGAGCCGGGTCTGCCGGCGCGCGTCGCCGCGATCGCCGAGCCGGTGCTCGAAGGACTGGGTTACCGCCTGGTGCGCGTCAAGGTGTCGAACGCAGACGGCTGCACCGTACAGATCATGGCGGAGAGACCGGACGGCAGCATGGTGGTCGAGGACTGCGAGACCGTGTCGCGCGCGCTCTCGCCGGTGCTCGACGCCGCCGATCCGATCGACCGCACCTATCGGCTGGAGATTTCCTCGCCCGGCATCGACCGGCCGCTGGTGCGGCTGTCCGATTTCGACCGCTACGCCGGGCAGATGGTGAAGATCGAGACCGAAATTCCCGTCGATGGCCGCAAGCGCTTTCGCGGGCTGCTCGTCGGCACCGTAGGAGAGGCCGCGCGCCTGCGTCGCGACGATGTCGAAACAGGCGAGGACGCGGAGATTTTGCTGCCGATCGCGGACATGAATGAAGCAAGGCTGGTGCTCACCGACGAATTGGTGACGCAAGCCCTGCGGCGCGAAAAGGCCGCCAAGCGCGAGGCCAAGGCGGCGAAGAAACTGGAACGAATGAAGCGGCACCGACGCGCCGCGAGCGCATGATCGCGAAAGCAAGATCATGCGCCAAACATTAGAAAGAGGAGAGTGAGCTATGGCTGTCAGCGCCAACCGGCTCGAATTGCTGCAAATTGCGGATGCGGTCGCCCGCGAAAAGGCGATTGACCGGTCGATCGTCATCACCGCGATGGAAGACGCCATCGCCAAGGCGGCGCGCTCGCGCTATGGCGCCGAGACTGACGTGCATGCGGAGATCGAGCCGAAGACCGGCGATTTGCGGCTGTCGCGCCACATGCTGGTCGTGGAGACGGTGGAGAATTCCTCCAACCAGATCACGCTCGATGAGGCGCGCAAGCGCCATCCGGCCGCGCAGGTCGGCGATACCATCGCCGATCCGCTGCCGCCGCTCGAGTATGGCCGCATTGCCGCACAGTCGGCGAAACAGGTGATCGTGCAAAAGGTGCGCGAGGCCGAGCGCGACCGGCAATACGCCGAATACAAGGATCGCATCGGTGAGATCGTCAACGGCGTGGTCAAGCGCGTCGAATACGGCAACGTGGTGGTCGATCTCGGCCGCGGCGAGGCGATCGTCCGCCGCGACGAGATGCTGCCGCGCGAAGTGTTCCGCAACGGCGACCGGCTGCGCGCCTATATCTACGACGTGCGCCGCGAGCCGCGCGGCCCGCAGATTTTCCTCTCGCGCACGCATCCCCAGTTCACCTCCAAGCTGTTCGCGCAGGAAGTGCCGGAAATCTACGACGGCATCGTCGAGGTGAAGGCGGTCGCTCGCGACCCCGGTTCACGCGCCAAGATCGCGGTCATCTCGCGCGATTCATCCGTCGACCCGGTCGGCGCTTGCGTCGGCATGCGCGGCTCGCGCGTGCAGGCGGTGGTGAACGAATTGCAGGGCGAGAAGATCGACATCATCCCGTGGTCGCCGGACATCGCCACCTTCGTGGTCAATGCGCTGGCGCCGGCGGAAGTCGCCAAGGTCGTGCTTGACGAGGACAAGGAGCGCATCGAGGTGGTGGTCCCCGACCAGCAACTCTCGCTCGCGATCGGCCGGCGCGGGCAGAATGTGCGGCTGGCCTCGCAGCTCACCGGCTGGGACATCGACATTCTCACCGAGCAGGAAGAGTCTGAGCGCCGTCAGGCCGAGTTTGAAAGTCGTACCAAGGTCTTTGTCGAGGCGCTCAATCTTGATGAAGTCGTCGGCCAGCTGCTCGCCTCAGAAGGCTTCGGCTCGATCGAGGAGCTTGCCGTGGTCGATCAGAAAGAGCTCGCGCAGATCGAGGGCTTCGACGAGGACACCGCGCGCGAATTGCAGGAGCGAGCGAGGGAATATCTCGACAAGCAGGAAGCCGAGCTCGATGCCAAGCGCGTCGAACTGGGCGTCGCCGACGAGCTCAAGGACGTTCCCGGCGTGACCACGGCGATGATGGTCAAGCTCGGCGAAAGCGGAGTGAAGACACTGGAGGACCTCGCCGGCTGCGCTACCGATGACTTGACCGGCTGGACCGAGCGCAAGGACGGTGAGAGCAAGCACGAGCCCGGCTTTCTCGATGGCATCGACATTTCCCGCGAGGACGCCGAGCAGATCATCATGCAGGCGCGGCTCAAGGCCGGCTGGGTCACCGAAGCCGAACTGGCTCCGCCACCGGCCGCGGATGCGGCGGCGGCGGAGGAGCCGGCCGTGCAGGCCTGACGGAGAGCAACGATTGTGTTGGCGATAGCGCAAGTAAACGAGCAGGACAGCGAACTCGACCGTGGGGCGACGAGCCCCGCGGCGACGCAGCGCACCTGCGCGCTGACGCGAAATGTGCTGCCAATCGATTGCCTGTTGCGCTTTGTCGTCGGGCCGCAAGGAGATGCCGTGCCGGATCTCAGGCGCAAGCTTCCCGGACGCGGCCTTTGGATCACCGCCACCCGCACGGCGCTCGAGGAAGCCATGACGCGCAAGGTCTTTGCCCGGGCCTTCAAGCGCGAGGTGCGCGTTGCCGACGATCTTGCGCCTCAGACCGAGCGGCTGCTTGAGCGCTCGGCGCTCGATGCGCTGGCGATCGCGGGCAAATCCGGCAATGTGCTCACTGGCTTTTCCAAAGTCGAAGCGGCGCTCGCACAAAGCGGCAAGGCCGACGTCGTGGCGCTGATCCACGCCCGTGACGCCGCCGCCGACGGCAGGCGCAAGCTCGACGGCGTCTTGCGCCGCGAAACGGCAGAAAAAACGCACGAAATCGTTGTGATCGGTGAATTTAGCGGCGAACAATTGGATTTGGCATTAAACCGCCCAAATGTGGTACATGCAGCGCTGCTTGCCGGGCCCGTGAGCGGGACGTTTCTCGCCCGCGCCGCGCGTTTAGCGCGCTTTCGGACCGGACATTCGCCCGAGGCAGTTAGCGCCATCGCGCCGACGGACGGCGCACGAGGAAAAAGTACGGAATGAGTGAAACGAAGAACCCTGGCGAAAAGAAACTGAGCGTCTCCAAGCTGACGTTGAAGCCGCGCACCGAGACGGGCGTGGTGCGCCAGAGCTTTAGCCATGGCCGCAGCAAGCAGGTCGTGGTCGAAAAAGTCAAACGCCGCGCCGTCAGCCCCGGCGAGGCGCGCGCCGAGCCGGCGCCCGCCGAAATGCCGAAGAAGGCCCCCGCGCCCGCTGCAAAGGCCGTGCCTGCGGCACCGCCTGCCGAGGCACCGAAGCCGTCGGGCGTCGTGCTGCGCACGCTGACTGAAGAGGAGCGTGCCGCACGCGCTCATGCGCTTGCCGATTCGCGCGTTCGCGAAGCTGAAGAGCGCAAGATCGCCGAAGAGGCCGCGCGCCGGCGCAACGCGCGCGAAGCCGGAGATCGTTCCGACCGCGAGGCCGCCGAAGCACGCAAGCGCGAGGAGGAGGACCGTCGCAAGCACGACGAGGAAACCAAACGCAAGGCCGGCGAAGTCGCCAAGAAGCGGCTCGGCGAAGACGAGATCAAAAGGCCGGGCGGCCGCATGGCGCTCGAGGCCGAAGATGACGATGGGCCGCGCGTATCGCGCCGTCCCGGCGCTGCGCGTCCTGCGGCAGCCCCACGTCCCGCCCCGCGCGGCGGCGCAGAGAAGCAACGCGGCCGCCTCACGCTCGTGACGGCACTACGCGCCGATGAAGTACGCGAGCGTTCAGTCGCCTCGTTCCGCCGCCGCACCCAGCGGCTCAAAGGGCAGGCTTCGAACGAGCCGAAGGAAAAGCTCGTACGCGAAGTCACCATTCCGGAGGCGATCAGCATTTCCGATCTCGCCAACCGAATGTCCGAGCGCGCGGTCGACGTGATCCGCCTGCTGATGCAGCAGGGGCAGATGCTGCAGATCAACGACGTGATCGATGCCGACACCGCCCAACTCATTGCCGAAGAAATGGGCCACACCGTGCGTCGCGTCGCCGAGGCCGATGTCGAAGAAGGCCTGTTCGACAGCGCCGACGATCCGGAGCAAACCGAACCGCGCGCGCCGGTCGTCACCGTCATGGGCCACGTCGACCACGGCAAGACGTCGCTGCTCGACTCGATCCGCTCCGCCAATGTTGCATCGGGCGAAGCTGGCGGCATTACGCAACATATCGGCGCCTATCAGGTCACCGCGCCCTCCGGCGCCAAGATTACTTTCATCGATACACCCGGCCACGCCGCGTTTACTGCCATGCGCGCGCGCGGCGCCAAGGTCACCGACCTTGTTGTTCTGGTGGTCGCCGCCGACGACGGCGTAATGCCGCAGACGGTGGAGGCGATCCATCACGCCAAGGCGGCCAAGGTTCCGATCATCGTCGCCATCAACAAGATGGACAAGGCTGACGCCAATCCGGCCCGCGTGCGTAACGACCTGTTGCAGCACGAGATCCAGGTCGAATCGCTCGGCGGCGACGTCGTCGACGTGGAGGTGTCAGCGACGAAAAAGACCAATATCGACAAGCTGCTGGAGATGATCGGCCTGCAGGCTGAAATCCTCGATCTCAAGTCCAATCCAAGCCGGCCGGCTGAAGGCACCGTGATTGAGGCCAAACTCGATCGCGGTCGCGGGCCGGTAGCGACCGTACTTATCCAGCGCGGCACGCTGCGTGTCAGCGACCTGGTTGTTGCTGGTGCCGAATGGGGCCGCGTACGCGCGCTCGTTTCCGACACCGGCGATCCGATCGAGAGCGCCGGGCCGTCGATGCCCGTCGAGGTGCTCGGCTTTTCCGGCACACCGGACGCCGGCGACCGCCTAGCGGTGGTCGAGAATGAAGCCCGCGCCCGCGAGGTCACCGACTATCGCGCACGCCAGAAGCGGGAAAAAATGGTGGCGCGCACCACCGGCATGCGCGGCTCGCTGGAGCAGATGATGGCGCAGGCGAAAACCGCCGGGCGCAAGGAATTTCCGCTGGTGGTCAAAGCCGACGTGCAGGGTTCGCTCGAAGCCATCATCGGCTCGCTCGACAAGCTCGGCACCGAGGAGGTGGGCGCTCGCGTGCTGCATGCCGGCGTCGGCGGCATTACCGAATCCGACGTGACGCTGGCGGAAGCTTCCGGCGTTCCCATCATCGCCTTCAACGTACGCGCGCACAAGGAAGCGCGCGAGGCCGCAGAACGCGCCGGCATCGAGATCCGCTACTACAACATCATCTACGATCTCGTCGACGACGTGAAGAAGGTGATGTCCGGCCTGCTGCCGCCGACGTTGCGCGAGACCATGCTCGGCAACGCGCAAATTCTCGAAATCTTCAAGGTGTCCAAGGTCGGCAACATTGCCGGCTGCCGGGTCACCGACGGCATCGTCGAACGTGGCGCCAATGTGCGGCTGATCCGTGACAACGTCGTGATCCACGAGGGTAAGCTTTCACAACTCAAGCGCTTCAAGGACGACGTGCGCGAAGTCACCGCGGGCATGGAATGCGGCATGGCCTTCGAGAACTACCAGGACATGCGGCAAGGCGACGTGATCGAATGTTATCGGGTGGAAACGATTCAACGCTCGCTGTGAGTCCAAGTCTCACCGCGTAAGCCGCGATCGTCCACTTTATTTCCAATTGCAATGTCGGTGGCCGCGGGGATTGCGGCCGTGACGAATTGAAAGCATTTATGGCACGCCACAAACAACGCCGTGACGACAGCGGTCCGGGCGGCTCGCAGCGCCAGTTGCGCGTCGGTGAATTGGTACGGCACGCCGTCGCCGAGATGCTCACCCGCGGCGACGTCCATGACCCGGTGATCGAGGGCCACCTCATCACCGTGCCTGAGGTGCGCATGACGGCCGACCTGCGTCTTGCCACGATCTACATCATGCCCCTCGCCGGGCGTGATTCCGATCAGGTCGTCGCCGCTTTCGAGCGCAACAAGAAATTCCTGCGCGCAGAGGTAGCCCATCGCATCAACCTGAAATTCGCGCCCGATCTGCGATTCCGCATCGACGAGCGCTTCGAGGAAGCCGAGCGCATCGACAAGCTCCTCCGCTCGCCTTCGGTCAGGCGCGACCTCGACGACGATGGGGATGACGAATGAACGAGGACATCGTGAACGATCTCGTCTCCCCTGCTGCCGAAGTGACGGCTTCTCCGCGCCAGAAAAAGCGCGAAAAGCACGACGTGCACGGCTGGGTCATTCTCGACAAGCCGGTGGGCATGACCTCGACGCACGCGGTCGGTGCCGTCAAGCGCCTGTTCACCGCCAAGCGCGCCGGCCACGCCGGCACGCTCGATCCGCTCGCCTCCGGCATGCTGCCGGTCGCACTCGGCGAAGCAACCAAGACCGTCCCCTTCGTCATGGATGGCCGCAAACTTTATCGGTTCACGGTTGCCTGGGGCGAGGAGCGCGATACCGACGACGCCGAGGGCCGCGTCACGCAAACAAGCGCACTGCGCCCGGCCGCGGAAGCAATCCAGGCGCTGCTGCCCTCTTTCGTCGGCACCGTGCAGCAGGTGCCGCCGCGCTTTTCCGCCATCAAGGTCGAAGGCGAGCGCGCCTATGACCTCGCTCGTGACGGCCAGCAGGTCGAACTGCAAGCCCGCCCGGTCGAAATCGCCCGCCTGGAGATCGTCGGGAGCCCGGACCCCGATCACACCCTGTTCGAGGCCGAATGCGGCAAAGGCACCTACGTTCGCTCGCTTGCCCGCGACATCGGACGCGCTTTGAGCTGTTTTGCCCATGTTTGCGCCCTGCGCCGGGTCGAAGTCGGCCCATTCGGCGAAGAAACCATGATTTCACTGGAAGAACTAGAGGCTCTATGCCATAGAGCCGCGGCCGGTGAGGCTCGCCTCGCCGACGCGCTCATGCCCGTCGAGACCGCGCTGGACGACATCCCGGCGCTGGCCGTCAGCGGGTCTGATGCGGCAAGGCTCCATAGGGGCCAAGCCGTTTTGTTGCGCGGACGGGACGCTCCCAATCTCCGCGGCACGGTTTATGTCACCACGGCGGGCCGCTTGCTCGCCCTGGCTGAAGTGGATCGTGGCGAAATCGTCCCTAAGCGCGTGTTCAACCTTTCCGGCCTGGTGGGCAGTGCCGGAACAAAACGAGGGTAACCGATGTCGGTAACCACCGGCCGCAAGGCCGAAGTGATCAAGACCTATGCGACCAAGGCAGGCGATACCGGGTCGCCGGAAGTGCAAGTAGCGATCCTGTCGGAGCGCATCAACAATCTCACCGAGCATTTCAAGGCACACGTCAAGGACAACCATTCCCGGCGTGGGTTGCTCAAGATGGTGAGTCAACGCCGCACCTTGCTCGACTATCTGCGGCGCACCAACGAAGCGAGCTACAAGACTTTGATCGAGAAGCTCGGCATCCGCCGATAATTTTTTACCGCGCGGCGATGTGCCGCGCGTTTCACAACGGATGCGTTGGGCGCATCCGTTCAAAGGCCCGGCGGCGATAGGCGCAGCCGGCGACAAAGCGGGAGGGACAAAGGTCCCCATGTCCCGCGACAAGGCAAGGCTCGAAACGCCATGGCAGGATCGCCAGACGCTGTTCGCATCCAGTTTCCGCGGATGACGCGCAGCCTCTCGCCGTCTTGCTCATGGCTTTCGGTTCATGCCGAAAACCACGAGAGAAAGAAAAAATGTTCGATATTCATCGCGTTGAGCTGGACTGGGGCGGGCGCAAGCTCGTCCTCGAAACTGGACGGGTAGCGCGCCAGGCCGACGGCGCCGTGCTCGCCACGTATGGCGAGACCACCGTTCTGGCTACCGTCGTTGCGGCAAAAACGCCGCGCGAAGGCGTCGATTTCCTGCCGCTCACCGTCGACTACCAGGAAAAATTCTACGCGGCCGGCCGTATTCCCGGCGGCTATTTCAAGCGCGAAGGCCGGCCGACCGAAAAAGAGACGCTGGTCTCGCGCCTGATCGACCGTCCGATCCGTCCGCTGTTCGCCGAAGGCTGGCGCAACGAGACGCAAGTGATCGTCACCACTCTGTCGCACGACCTTGAGAACGATCCCGACATTCTGGCGCTGGTGGCCTCATCCGCCGCGCTGACCCTGTCGGGCGCCCCATTCATGGGCCCGATCGGCGCCGCGCGCGTGGGCTTCACCGCCGACAATGAATACGTGCTCAACCCGACGCTCGATGAGATGAAGGAAAGCCAGCTCGATCTGGTCGTCGCCGGCACCGGCGAAGCGGTCCTGATGGTGGAGTCGGAAGCCAAGGAACTCTCCGAAGACGTCATGCTCGGTGCGGTGATGTTCGGCCACCGGCACTTCCAGCCGGTGATCGAGGCGATCATCAAGCTTGCGGAAAAGGCCGCAAAAGAGCCGCGCGATCACCAGATCGCCGACAATTCGGCTCTGGAAAAGGAGATGCTCGGCATCGCCGAGAAGGACCTGCGCGCCGCCTATTCGATCCCGGCCAAGCAGGAGCGGCAGAACGCCGTCGCCGCCGCCAAGGCCAAGGTGATGGAGCATTACTTCCCGGGCGGCGTCGACAATCCGACGCAGACCAAGCTCGGCATCGCCGGCGTGTTCAAGGAGCTGGAAGCCAAGATCGTGCGCTGGAACGTGCTCGACACCAAAAAGCGCATCGACGGTCGCGACCTCTCGACCGTGCGTCCGATCGTGGCGGAAGTGGGCGTGCTGCCGCGCGCACACGGCTCGGCGCTGTTCACCCGCGGCGAGACTCAGGCGCTGGTGGTGACTACGCTCGGCACCGGTGAGGACGAGCAATATATCGACGCGTTGCAGGGCACGTATAAAGAGACCTTCCTGCTCCACTACAATTTCCCGCCTTACTCGGTCGGCGAGACCGGTCGCATGGGCGGCACTAAGCGCCGCGAAATCGGCCACGGCAAGCTGGCCTGGCGCGCGGTGCACCCGATGCTGCCATCGAAGGAGGAGTTCCCCTACACCATCCGCGTGGTGTCGGAGATCACCGAATCGAACGGCTCCTCGTCGATGGCTTCCGTCTGCGGCGCCTCACTGTCGCTGATGGATGCCGGTGTGCCGCTCAAGCGGCCGACCGCCGGTATTGCCATGGGCTTGATCCTCGAAGACAAACGCTACGCCGTGCTCTCCGACATCCTCGGCGACGAGGATCATCTCGGCGACATGGACTTCAAGGTGGCCGGCACCGAAGGCGGCATTACTTCGCTGCAGATGGACATCAAGATCGCCGGCATCACCGAAGAGATCATGAAGGTCGCGCTGGCGCAGGCGAAAGAGGGCCGCATCCACATCCTGGGTGAAATGTCCAAGGCCCTCACCTCGGCCCGCGCCGAACTCGGCGAGCACGCCCCGCGCATCGAGATGTTCAAGATCCCGACCGACAAGATCAGGGAAGTGATCGGCACCGGCGGCAAGGTGATCCGCGAAATCGTCGAGAAGACCGGCGCCAAGATCAACATCGAGGACGACGGCTCGGTGAAGGTTGCTTCCGCCGACGGTGAATCGATCAAAGCGGCGATCAACTGGATCAAGTCGATCGCCTCCGATCCGGAACCGGGCAAGATCTATGAGGGCACCGTGGTCAAGGTCATGGACTTCGGCGCCTTCGTGAATTTCTTCGGCGCCAAGGACGGTCTGGTGCACATCAGCCAGCTCGCGTCACATCGGGTGAACAAGACCTCCGACGTCGTCAAGGAAGGCGACAAGGTGAAGGTCAAGCTCCTCGGCATGGACGAGCGCGGCAAGGTGCGCCTGTCGATGAAGGCGGTCGATCAGCAAACCGGCGAGGACATAGAGGCCAAAGGCCAGCCGGCGGCGCAGGCGGCAAGTGGCGCGGCTGAATAGCTGCCGCTATGAGCTAGCTGCAAGGCTTGAGGGCGGCCCATGCGGCCGCCCTTTTTGTGTCGGATAGCCATTTAATGTGAATGGCTTGGCTCGGTGCCGCGCATTCGGCGGCCGGGCGCCGAAATGCGCCGAATTGTGACCTTGGTCATGAACCAAAAGGCGCCCACGACCCACCTAATCATAGCCGAGAGTGGAACGCTTGCGGCGATCCGGGCGAAAAGCCCGGGAATAACAGGGGAACGTCATGCTCCGCACTTTCATGATCTCAGCCGCCGCCGCCGTGCTTTTTGCCGGCGCCTGGACGGTCGACCTTGTGCGCTACCACCCGGCGAACGATGGCCTCAATCCACTCACGCCGATCAGCCTGAATCTGGGCTGGAAACAGTAGCCGGCCGGCCATCGGCCGCCGCCGGAATACGCTGACGCTCCCGGTTTTTCTGCTAGGTTGTATGCGGGGGGTTAGTGCGGATGTCCGCATTCTTCTGCTGGGTATCTTATGGCGACGCATATCGACAATCTGCTGTCGGATCTCCCCGACCGCCTGTTCTCCGCGCTCATGTCCAAGGCCAAGCCGCGGCAAATTAGCCGCGACGAGGTCCTGTTCGTCGCCGGCGATCCCGGCGACGGCTTCTACCGGCTCGACGACGGCCTGCTCAAGGTGAGCATCGCCTCGACCGCCGGCGCCGAGCGCATTCTCGCCATTCTCGGTCCCGGCTCGATTGTCGGCGATTTGTCGATCATCGACGGGCTGCCGCGGTCGGCTTCGGCGACGGCGCTGCGCGATTGCAAGCTGCATTTTGTCAGCCGCGCTGCATTTACCGCTTTCGCCGGCAACGAACCGAATATCTATAAATACCTGGTCAAGATGCTGGCGGCGCGCCTGCGCGACACCGACCAGATTGTGGCGGCGGAAAGCTTCCTGCCGCTCAAAGGTCAGGTCGCCCGCGCGCTGCTCGGCCTTGCCGGCGCCTTCGGTCATAAGGTGGACGGCAGCCGCGTCGTCATTCGCCAGAAGGTGAGCCAGCGCGATCTGGCCTCGATGGCCGGCATCGCGCGCGAAAATGTGAGCCGCATCGTCAACGAGTGGATACGGGCTAATATCATCAGCCGGCAGTCGGGCTATTACTGCCTGGAAAACCCCGCCAAGCTCGAACGCGAAATCGAGATCTAACGATCGGCCTTGATTGCGGCGACGGCGATTTTGCCGAGCGCGATGAAATCCTTTTTGCGCGGCGAGGTAGGCCGCCAGGCAAGTCCGATGCTGCGGCCCGGCTGCGGCTCGGTAAACCGCAACAACCTGACGCGGTCGTCGCGCACTTCCGTTTCGGCGGCAACCTGGGGGACCAAAGTGACGCCATAACCGCTTGCCACCATCTGCATCACCGTCGCCAGCGACGTGGCGCCGAGGCTTGCGCGCTGCTCGCGATTTGAGGCGACCGATTTCGGCGCGGCGCAAAAGGCGAGCGCCTGGTCGCGCAGGCAGTGGCCTTCCTCAAGCAGAATCAGCCGGCGTTGATCGACATCGGCAACGTCGACGCGGCCGCGTAATTTATCCGTTGCCGGCACCGCCAGCAGAAACGGATCCGTAAACAACGCCGCCGTTTCCACACCGGACGCGTCCACCGGCAATGCCAGTATCACGCAGTCCAGTTCTCCGCCGGAAAGCTCGTTGAGCAGCGTATTCGTTTGCGTCTCGCGCACTTCCAGTTGTAGCTGCGGATGCTGCTTCTGCAGCCGCGGCAGCATGGACGGCAAAAGGTAAGGCGCGAGCGTCGGGATGATACCGAGCCGCAGGTGCCCGCTGAGCAGTTCGCGATGGCGGGCGAAATCGACGATGTCGCGGGCGGCGGCAAGAATGCGCTCGGCGCGCTGCGCCACCTCGAGACCAATATCGGTGAGCGCGATGTCGCCCGGACGGCGCTCGACCAGTTCGACGCCGAGGTCGCGCTCGAGCTCGCGCACCTGCATCGACAGCGCCGGCTGCGTCACCGCGCAATCCTCGGCAGCGCGGCCGAAATGGCGAGTGCGGGCGAGCGCAGCCAGATAACGCAACTGACGCAGGGTGATCATTGCAATAAGCTATGCTTATCGCCAATGCCATTCAATACGATTAGACCTGATGGCCTTCAGTTCGTAAAAGCGCCGCACGTGCGCGCTACCGGTGCGCCAAAGCCGCGATGGGAGAGAGACATGGACGCAAAGACCGACGACAAAAGCGCGGGCAAGTGCCCGTTCACCGGCGGCAGCCGTGGACACGCAAACCGCGACTGGTGGCCCGAGGGACTGGACCTCCAGACGCTGCACCGGAATTCCAGTTTATCCGACCCGATGGGCGAGGCGTTCGATTACGCCAAGGAGTTCAAGAGCCTCGACCTCAATGCCGTCATCAACGACCTCACTGCCTTGATGACCGACTCGCAAGCGTGGTGGCCGGCTGACTTCGGTCACTACGGCGGCCTGTTCATCCGCTTGGCGTGGCACGCGGCGGGCACCTACCGCATCACCGACGGCCGCGGCGGCGCCGGCGCCGGCCAGCAGCGCTTCGCGCCGCTCAATTCGTGGCCGGACAACGCCAACCTCGACAAGGCGCGTCGGCTCTTGTGGCCGATCAAGCAGAAATACGGCAAGAAAATCTCCTGGGCCGACTTGATGGTTCTCGTCGGCAACGTCGCGCTCGACTCGATGGGCTTCAAGACATTCGGCTTTGCCGGCGGCCGCGCCGATGTGTGGGAGCCGGAAGAACTGTATTGGGGTCCCGAGGGCACCTGGCTCGGCGACGAGCGCTATAGCGGCGAGCGTCAGCTTAGCGAGCCACTGGGTGCGGTTCAGATGGGCCTGATCTACGTCAACCCGGAAGGTCCGAACGGCAATCCAGACCCGATCGCGGCGGCCAAGGACATCCGTGAAACGTTCTTCCGCATGGCGATGAACGACGAGGAAACCGTCGCGCTCATCGCCGGCGGCCACTCCTTCGGCAAGACCCACGGCGCGGGCGACCCCTCGCTCCTCGGGCCGGAGCCGGAAGGTAGCGCCCTCGAGGATCAGGGCCTCGGCTGGAAGAGCAAGTACGAAACCGGCATCGGCCCCCACGCCATCACCGGCGGCCCTGAGGTCACCTGGACGCAGACACCGACGAAATGGAGCAACCTCTTTTTCAAGAACCTGTTCGAAAACGAATGGGAGCTGACCAAGAGCCCGGCCGGTGCAAAGCAGTGGAAGGCGAAAGGCGCGCAAGCCTCCGTCCCGGACGCATTCGACAAGTCGAAGAAGCATGTGCCGACGATGCTGACGACGGACCTCTCGCTGCGATTCGACCCGGCCTACGAGAAAATCTCGCGGCGCTTCTACGAGCATCCCGACCAATTCGCCGACGCGTTCGCCAGTGCCTGGTTCAAACTCACGCACCGCGACATGGGCCCGCGCGCTCGATACCTCGGCCCGCTGGTGCCGAAGGAGACGCTGATCTGGCAGGACCCGATCCCGGCCGTGGATCATCCGCTGATCGGCGACGCGGACGTGACCGCGCTAAAGACGAAGATTCTTGCCTCCGGCCTGTCGGTGCCGCAACTCGTCTCGACCGCCTGGGCATCGGCCTCGACCTTTCGCGGCTCCGACAAGCGTGGGGGCGCAAACGGCGCGCGCATTCGCCTCAGCCCCCAGAAGGACTGGGAGGTCAACCAGCCGGCTCAACTCAAGACGGCGCTTGAGAAGCTCGAAGCGATCCAGAAGGAGTTCGGCAAGAAGGTTTCGCTCGCCGACCTGATCGTTCTCGGCGGCGGCGCGGCAATCGAAAAGGCCGCGAAGGACGCAGGCGTCGACGTGAAAGTTCCCTTCACGCCAGGACGCGCGGATGCATCGCAACAGCAGACCGACATCGAATCCTTTGCCCCGCTCGAACCACGTGCCGACGGCTTCCGCAATTATCTCGGCGGCAAGCGGCAGTTCATGATGCCTGAAGAGGCGTTGGTGGATCGGGCGCAATTGTTGCGGCTGACGGCGCCGGAGATGACGGTTCTCGTCGGGGGCCTGCGCGTCCTCGGCGCCAATGCCGGCGGGTCCAAGCACGGCGTCTTCACCAGCAAGCCGGGCACGTTGACCAACGACTTCTTCGTCAACCTGCTCGACATGAGCACGGAGTGGCAACCCGCAGGCTCCGACGGCGGATACGAGGGCCGCGACCGCAAGACCAAGGCAATCAAGTGGACCGCCACCCGCGTCGACCTGATCTTTGGCTCGCACTCGCAGCTCCGCGCCTTTGCGGAAGTCTATGCCTGCGCCGACTCGAAGGAAAAATTTGCAAAGGACTTTGTCGCGGCCTGGACCAAGGTGATGAACGCCGACCGCTTCGACCTCGCTCGCAGGCAGGCCGCCTGATCTCTGTTTGAGGCAACGCAACGGTCGGGGTTTTTCCCCGGCCGTTTTTAATTGGCCGGCGTTATTCTTTGCCGTCGACTTCGCCGCCGGCGGCCTTGAGCGCGTCCGGCTGCGGCATGGCGATGACGTTGTAGCCACTGTCGACGAAATGCACTTCACCGGTGACACCGGTAGACAGGTCGGAAAGCAGATAAAGCCCGGCGCCGCCCAGTTCTTCCAGCGTCACGCCGCGACCGAGCGGTGAATATTTCTGCTGGAAGGCAAACATGTAGCGCGCGTCGGTAATGCCGGCGCCGGCCAGCGTGCGGATCGGACCCGCAGAAATTGCATTGACGCGGATCTTCTGGGCCCCGAAATCGACCGCCAGATAGCGCACCGAAGCCTCCAGTCCCGCCTTGGCGACGCCCATCACGTTGTAATTGGGCATGGCGCGCTCGCCGCCATTATAGGTGAGCGTCACCATGCTGCCGCCGGTCGGCATCAGCGCCGCGGCGCGTTTGGCGGCTTCCGTGAAGGCGTAGCAGGAGATCACCATGGTACGGACGAAGTTCTCGCGCGTGGTATCCGCGAAACGGCCCTTGAGTTCGTTCTTGTCGGAGAAGGCGACCGCGTGCACGAGGAAATCGATCGTGCCCCATTTATTCTTGATTTCGGCAAACACCGCGTCGACCGAGGCGATGTCCTCGACGTCGCAGGGCATGACGAATGTCGAGCCGACGGACTGCGCAAGCGGCTTGACGCGCTTGGCCAGCGCGTCGCCCTGGTAGGTGAAGGCGAGTTCGGCGCCGTGTTCGTGCAGCATCCTGGCGATGCCCCAGGCGATCGAGTGGTCGTTGGCGACCCCCATCACCAGTCCGCGTTTTCCCTGCATCAGCCCCGGCATGCGGCTCCTCCTTCGTCAAACCCGGCCTTGGGGCCGGGCAGCCACGTCTTTTGGTTCTCAAAGACGTGGATGGCCGGGACAAGCCCGGCCATGACGGTAGTTACGCTGTTGCCCCACTTCGATCAATCACGCATCCAGTCGCTTGAAGGCGACCGAAGCGTTGGTGCCGCCGAAACCGAACGAGTTCGACAGCACGGCGCCAAGCGTGACGTTGTCCTTGCGCTCGCGCTGGATCGGCATATCGGCGAAGGCAGGGTCGAGATTTTCGATATTGGCGCTCTCGCAGATGAAGCCGTTGTTCATCATCAACAGTGAATAGATCGCCTCCTGCGCGCCGGCAGCGCCGAGCGAATGGCCGGTGAGCGATTTGGTCGCCGAGATCGGCGGACATTTTGCCCCGAACACCTGGCGGATTGCTTCGATCTCCTTGAGATCGCCGATGGGCGTCGCGGTGGCGTGCGGGTTGATGTAGTCGACCGGCGCCTTCAACGTCTCCAGCGCCAGCTGCATGCAGCGAGCCGCACCCTCGCCCGACGGGGCTACCATGTCGAAGCCGTCAGACGTTGCCCCATAGCCGGCAATCTCGGCGTAAATCTTGGCGCCGCGCGCCTTGGCGTGTTCGAGCTCTTCCAGCACCAGCACGCCGGCGCCACCGGCGATGACAAAACCGTCGCGATCGACGTCGTAGGCGCGCGAGGCTTTTTCCGGCGTGGCATTGAATTTGGACGACATCGCACCCATGGCGTCGAACAAATTCGACATGGTCCAGTTCAGCTCCTCGGAGCCGCCGGCAAAGACCATGTCCTGCTTGCCCCACTGGATGAGTTCGGCGCCGTTGCCGATGCAGTGATTGGAGGTCGCGCAGGCCGACGAGATCGAATAGTTGACGCCCTTGATCTTGAACCAGGTGGCAAGCGTCGCCGACGCCGTCGACGACATCGCCTTGGGGACGGCGAAGGGGCCGACGCGTTTGGGCGAGCCTTTTTCGCGGGTGATATCCGCAGCTTCGACGATCACCGCGGTCGACGGCCCGCCCGAGCCCATGACGATACCGGTGCGCGGATTGGAAATATCCTTGTCCTCGACGCCGCTATCGCGGATCGCCTGCTCCATGGCGACGTGGTTCCAGGCGGCGCCCTGGCCGAGGAAGCGCATGGCGCGCCGGTCCACCGATCCGGCCGGATCGAGCGTCGGCATGCCCTGCACCTGGCATTTGAAGCCGCGCTCGGCGAACTGCTCGGCATGCGTGATGCCGGATTTCGCCTCGCGCAGGCTGGCGAGGACTTCCTGCGTGTTGTTGCCGATAGATGAGACTATGCCCATCCCGGTGACGACGACTCGTCTCATGGCCGCTTTGCCTTATGAACGCAATTTGATTGAGCCTTAGATGGGACGCCGCGGGCAACCATGCAACTCAAACGCCGCTCGGCTGCAATGCCTGATCCTGCTTGAATAGGCCGACCTTGAGGTCGCTCGCCTTGTAGATGACGGTGCCATCCGCCGACAGCCAGCCATCGGCGATGCCGAGCACCAATTTCGAGCGCATCACGCGCTTGAAGTCGATGCCGTAGATCACCTTCTTCATCGTCGGCAGCACCTGGCCCGAGAATTTCAGCTCACCAAGGCCAAGCGCGCGGCCTTTGCCCGGCGCGCCGATCCAGCCGAGGAAGAACCCGACCAACTGCCACAGTGCGTCGAGGCCAAGGCAGCCCGGCATCACTGGGTCGCCCTTGAAGTGGCAGAGGAAAAACCAAAGGTCCGGCTTCACGTCGAGTTCGGCGCGGATCATGCCCTTGCCGTGCTCGCCGCCTTGTTCCGAAATTTCGGTGATGCGGTCGAACATCAGCATCGGCGGCAACGGCAACTGCGCGTTGCCATGGCCGAAAAGATCGCCTCGCCCGCAAGCGAGCAAATCTTCGTAGTTAAAGCTGTGCCGACGGTCTTCCATTTGCGCTGCGGTATTTTCCGGTAATGCGGGCTGAATTCCCATGGCAAATTCCTAACATAGCCAGGCAAGCGGGCAAAGGTCGCCGCAAAAAAGGCCGCCACAACGCGACCTTATCGGACCATTACGGCTCAGTTGCGTCGCTCGGTATCATTGCGTATATGTCTCACACGCAACGGTTTTCCGGCCTGACCGGAAATCACCGGTGTTTTTGACGAGGCAAGAGCAAGCGATGGTGTTTCCTTCCAAACCTGCCGAGATGACGGTTATTGCGCCTCGCGCGGATTTGACTGGCTGCCCGTGGCATGACGTGAAGGCAATGCTGCGCCAGGTCGGCTTGCGGCCGACGCGCCAGCGCATGGCGCTGGGTTGGCTGCTGTTCGGCAAAGGCGACCGCCATCTCACCGCTGAGCGCCTGTACGAAGAAGCGACCCGCGCCAAAGTGCCGGTGTCGCTGGCGACGATTTACAACACGTTGCACCAGTTCACCGAGGTCGGGCTGCTGCGCCAGGTCGCGGTCGACGGCTCGAAGGCTTATTTCGACACCAACGCCTCCGCGCATCATCATTTCTTCATCGAGGGCGATGATGAGCTGCTCGATATCCCCGGCGCCGATGTGATCGTCGGCAAAACCCCGGCACCGCCTGACGGCTATGAGATTGCCCGAGTGGATGTCGTCGTGCGATTGCGACGCAAGGGCTGATCCTTAACGAGCGACGTTTCAATCCCGTCATGCCCGGCTTGTGTGCCGGGCTTTTTATTTCGAGTGGACGGCGCGAGAGCGGAAGACGCTACTCGACCTTCTCATTCGGATAGGCGCCCCAGACCCGCTCCTGGTGGATCCAGCCGTCGAAATTCTTGCCGGCGAATTCGCACCATTTGCCGTTGCAGGATTTGATCTGCCCGATGACGCCCGCTTGCAGCCGTGCGGCGAGCGCGGCCGTGGCGTCGGCGCTGTCGTAGAGCGGGACCAATTCTTCCTTGAGCTTCGGCACCACCACTGCGGTGCGCTTTCCCGACAGGAGCGAGTGGTAGACCCAGCCCTCTGAGCCTTCCCAGTCGCGGATGCGGCGCCAGTTTTCGAACTCGGCCGTGATCTCCACCGGCATGCCCGCCTTGGTATAGACCCAGCGAACCTCCTGGTCCTTGTTCGGTCCGGAACGGACGTTGACCCGATCCGATTTCAGGCTGACGAAGCGCGGCACCGGCAAGCCGCTGACCGAGCCGGTGGCAAGGTCGCCGGCAGCCCAGGCTTGCGCCGCGGCCAGGACGACAACTGGCAAGGCAAGCGCAACAAGCCCCAGTCGACGGAACGCGGCGCGAAAGCTTTGTCTTGTCACGGCCATCTGATAGGAAAGGATTGGACCTGCCGCCCCGCCGGCACAACGAGAAACCCGGTGTCGGTACTTTGGGCGAGCACGGTTAAAGAGACCTGAATCGCAGGTCGCCGGCACGGGGCAAAACAGGATGCCGAAGGGCAAAAAGCCGCTCGTCGTCGTCACGCGCAAGCTGCCGGACAGCATCGAATTGCGCATGCGGGAACTCTTCGACGCCCGCTTCAACCCTGAAGACAAGCCCATGACCCAGGCCCAGCTTGCGGAAGCGGTAAAAACCGCCGACGTGCTGGTACCCACGGTGACCGATCGGATCGATAATGCGGTGCTGAGCAAATCCGGCGAACAGCTCAAGCTGATCGCCAACTTTGGCAATGGCGTCGACAATATCGACGTCGCCAGCGCCGTGCAGCGCGGAATTACCGTCACCAATACGCCGGGGGTACTGACTGAGGACACCGCCGACATGACCATGGCGCTGATCCTCGCGGTGCCGCGCCGCCTCGCCGAAGGGTCCGCTGTGCTCACCGCGGACAATGACTGGGGCGGCTGGACGCCAACGTGGATGCTTGGCCACCGCATCTGGGGCAAGCGCCTCGGCATTATCGGCATGGGGCGGATCGGCCAAGCGGTCGCGCGCCGCGCCCGCGCCTTCGGCCTGCAGATCCACTATCACAACCGCCGCAAGGTGGCGCCCAAAATCGAGGAAGAGCTCGACGCCACGTATTGGGAGAGCCTCGACCAGATGCTCGCCCGCATGGACATTGTCTCAGTGAATTGCCCGCACACGCCAGCGACCTATCACCTCTTGTCTGCGCGCAGGCTCAAGCTGATGCGGCCGGAATCCTATATCGTCAACACCGCGCGCGGCGAGGTGATCGACGAGAACGCGCTCGCTCGCCTGCTCGAATCGGGTGGCATTGCCGGCGCCGGCCTCGACGTATTCGAGCACGAACCGGCGGTGAACCCGAAGCTGGTCAAGCTCGCCAAGGCCGGCAAAGTTGTGCTGCTGCCGCATATGGGCTCGGCGACGATGGAGGGCCGTGTCGACATGGGCGAGAAGGTCATCATCAACATCAAGACCTTCATGGACGGGCATCGGCCGCCCGACCGCGTTTTGCCGTCGATGCTCTGATCAGTATTTTCCCGACAAATCCTTAATCGTCGGCTTTTCCCCGCTGAGCGGGTTGTTCGGGTCCCAAGCATAGCTCAACGTCTCGAAGCGCATCGAGCGCGCGTCGATCATCGCCAGCCGGCCGACCAGCCCCTCGCCGAAGCCGACAATCTCGCGCATCACTTCCAGCGCCATCATCGAGCCGAGAATACCGGGGAGCGCGCCGAGAATACCGGCTTCGGCGCACGCCGGGACCGTGCCCGGCGGCGGCGGCTCGGGAAACAGGCAACGATATGTGGGATTGGGCCGTCCGTCGGCACGCTTCTCGTACGCGCGAATGGCGGTGAGCGCGCCGTCGAAGGTGCCGACCGCCGCGGTCACGAGCGGCCTCTTCGCGAAAAAGCACGCGTCGGAGGTGAGGTAGCGTGTCGCGAAATTATCTGAGCCGTCGGCGACGATATCGTAGCGCCCAATGAGATCGAGCGCGTTGGCGGCGGTGAGCCGCACCTCGTGCGTTTCGACCGTCACATGTGGATTGAGCCGCGCGATCGCCGCGCCTGCGCGATGAGCCTTTTTCTTGCCGATATCGGCGGTCGTAAAAATCACCTGCCGCTGCAAGTTCGATAGCGACACCTCATCGTCATCGACGACGCCGAGCGTGCCGACGCCCGCGCCCGCAAGATAAAGCAGCACCGGGGCGCCGAGACCGCCGGCGCCGATGACCAGCACTCGCGCGCCCTTAAGTTTTTGCTGGCCGGGACCGCCGACCTCGCGCAACACGATATGGCGCGCGTAGCGCTCTAATTCCTGGGGATCGAGCATCACAGTTAAAGCTATGACGTTACAGGCCTTTAGGCCAGTACTGCGGGTTCAGAGGCCACCTTTGCGCGGTTTTCCGCTGAGGCTCGATCGGCTATGGTCGTGGCCTCAATTGGATCGGTAGCGGCGTTCAATTCATGCGTTTGGGCCCTTGGGTGGTGATGCTTGTGTTTGCGTTCGGCGCCGCGCCAGCGCGGGCCGATGATACGCCGACGCAACCCTATGCGGAGCCAGCCAAAGCGAATGCCGACAAGCCGGGCGAGGCCAAGGCCGCCAAGGGCCACAAGAAGGAGGCCGTGCAGGCGCAGAAACCTGCGGCGAAACCTGAACCGGCCAAACCTGCCACGATCAAGTCAACGCCAATCAAATCCGCAGCGATCAAGACCGAGCAGACGAAGGCTGATGCGGGCAAGTCCGAGGCGATGCCCGATGCGCTTGCCGGCATTCCCGGTGACGAACGCCTCTCGGTGCAGGCGGCGCTGCTTTGGGCCGGCGATTATACCGGTTCGATCGGCGGCGAAGATCCGATGCTGAGCGCGATCAAGAACTACCAGAAGCGCAGCAAGGGCAAAGTCACCGGTGTGCTGACTGCACCCGAACGCGCCAATCTCGTCGCCGCCGCACGCGACCACGAGCAGGAATTCGGCTGGAGCGTGGTCGCCGATCCGGCAACCGGAGTGCGCATCGGCCTGCCCACCAAGCTGGTACCGGTCGCGCGCGACGCGGCCCGCGGCACGCGCTGGTCGTCGGCTCACGGCGAAGTTCAGGTCGAAACCTTCCGCATCAAGACCAACGACCTTGCCGCGCTGTTTGAGCAGGAGAAGAAGGAGCCGAAGCGACAGATCGAGTCGAGCGCACTCCGTGGCGATACTTTTTCCGTCAGTGGCATGCAGGGGCTAAAGAGATTCTCCGTGAAGGCGCAGCTTCGTGATGGCGAGGTCCGCGGCTTCACCATGCTTTATGATCAGATGATGGAAGGCATTGTGGCCCCAGTGACCGAGGCGATCGCTAGTTCGTTTTCACCGTTCCCCGAGCGCAGCGCGCCATTCGCGGCCCCGGCAAAATCGGTCGAATACGGCACCGGGCTCGTCGTCAGTGCGCTTGGCGATATCGTCACCGACCGCAAGCTTACGCATGGCTGCCAGGTGATCGTCGCCAAGGGTCTGGGCAATGCCGAACGCATCGCCGAGGACCCGGAGAGCGGGCTGGCGCTGCTGCGGGTCTACGGCGCCCGCGCCCTGTCGCCGCTGGCGCTGCCGCTCGGGACTGCAAAACGCGGCGATGTGACGCTGGTCGGTATGCCCGACCCCAAGGAACAGGACGGCCGCAGGCCGCTCACCGAGATCAAGGCGCGCCTCGCCGACGGTGTGGCGATTGAATTGCGCGAGCCGGTGCCGATGGCCGGATTTTCCGGCGCAGCAGCGCTCGACGGCAACGGCAAAGTTGTCGGCATGATCGAGATGCGCAACGCCGTGCTGGCGAGCGCTGCATCTGCACCGCCGCCGGTGCGGTTGGTGCCGGCGCCGACCATCCGCGCCTTCCTCGAGGCGCGCAATGTAGCGCCAGTCTCGACGCAAAATACCGATGCGCAGGCGGCAATCGTGCGCGTCATTTGCGTGCGCAAATAGCTACTTGTTTTTCCATTCCGGCTTGCGCTTCTCGACGAAGGCTTTCATGCCTTCCTTCTGATCTTCGGTCGCAAACAGCGAATTGAAGATGCGCCGCTCGAAGCGTGAGCCTTCGGCGAGCGAGGTTTCGAACGCAGCATTGACGGCTTCCTTGCCGGCCAATACTGAAGGTAACGACATGGTCGCGATCGTGTCGGCAACCTTCATCGCCTCATCCATCAGGCTTGCCGCCGGCACCACGCGCGCCACCAGCCCCGAACGCTCGGCTTCCGCCGCGTCCATCATGCGGCCGGTCAGGATCAATTCCATGGCCTTGGCCTTGCCCACGGCGCGGGTCAGCCGTTGCGTGCCGCCGATGCCGGGGATAACGCCGAGCTTGATCTCGGGCTGGCCGAACTTGGCGTTGTCGGCGGCGATGACGATGTCGCACTGCATGGCGAGTTCGCAGCCGCCGCCAAGCGCAAATCCGGCGACCGCGGCGACGATCGGTTTGCGGGCGCGTGCGGCGCTGTCCCAATTGCCGACAAAATTGCCGACGAAAGCATCGATGAAGGTCTTGTCCGCCATCTCCTTGATGTCTGCGCCGGCGGCAAAGGCCTTCTCGCTGCCGGTGATCAGCATGCAGCCGATATTGGCGTCCGCGTCGAAGGCTTCGATTGCCTGCGTCACCTCAGTCCGCAGCCCCGTGTTGAGCGCGTTGAGTACCTGCGGCCGGTTCATCCGGATAACGCCGACGCGGCCCTTGGTTTCGACGATGATGTTTTGATAACTCATGGCGCCCTCCACTGGACCTTTATTTCTGGCACGACGGACAGTAGAACGTCGAGCGCCCGTTCTGCACGACGCGCTTGATCTTGCCCTTGCAATTCGGGCAGGGCTCGCCCTCGCGATCATAGACCCGGAAATTGTGCTGGAAATCGCCGAGCGAACCGTCGGCGCGGCGATGATCGCGCAGGCTTGAGCCGCCGGCCTCGATCGCGTCCTTAAGCACCGACTTGATGGCGTCGACCAGCGCTACCGCGCGTTCGTTTGGCTGTCCCTTGCGGTCGGCGATCGTGGAGGCCTGCCGCTTAGGCGAAAGTCGAGCGCGAAACAACGCCTCGCAGACATAAATGTTGCCAAGACCGGCAACGACCCGCTGATCGCTGAGCGCGGCTTTGAGCGACGTCTTTTTCCCGGCGCAGGCGTGCGCCAGCATTGCTGCGTCGAATTCGTTGCCCAGCGGTTCGGGGCCGAGAGCACGCAATAGTTTTTCATTGTCGAGCCCGGCGCGTGGCACCAGCTTCATCGAGCCAAAACGACGCGGATCGTTGAAGGTCACCGTCTGTCCGTTCGACATATGAAACACTACATGGTCGTGCGACTTGGTTTTCGACTTTTCGTGATAATAGGCGCCGGGCTTGGCATCTTCGCCGACGCGGAACGAGCCGGACATGCCGAGGTGCATCAGCAACACGTCGCCAGAGGAAAGGTCGGCGAGCAGATATTTCGCGCGGCGACCGAGGCCCTTGACGGTTTTTCCGCTGATGCGCTTTTCGAAATCCTTCGCCAAAGGCCAGCGCAGGCGGCGATCGCGTACCTCCACCTTGGCAAATTTCGCGCCTTCCATGGCTGGCGCCAAGCCGCGGCGTACGGTTTCGACTTCAGGCAATTCGGGCATGTTTGACCGCTCCTTCGCTGACACATAGCGCCCCGCATTGGCTCGCGCTATGGTCCTGCCCGCAAAGGATTATTGGCTATGGCGCAAAGCCGCGACGAGACGCATTTCGGCGAGCAGACGGTGTCGCTTACAGACAAGCAAGGCATGGTCGACGACGTTTTTCGGTCGGTGGCGGGACGGTATGATCTCATGAACGACCTGATGTCAGGTGGAATCCACCGCGCCTGGAAGGACGCGCTGGTCACCGCGGCCAATCCGCCGCGCTCGGAAAAGAACTTTACCATCCTCGATGTGGCTGGCGGGACTGGGGATATTGCCTTGCGCGTGATCGCGGCCGGCGGCGCCGGCACCCGCGCCACGGTCTGCGACATCAACGCCGACATGCTCTTAGAAGGCCGCAAGCGCGCCGCCGAGCTCGGGCTGAGCAGCGTGAGCTTCGAGGAAGGCAACGCCGAGACACTGCCCTATCCCGACCGCGCCTTCGACTGCGTCACCATCGCCTTCGGCATCCGCAACGTGCCGCGCATCGAGCGCGCGCTCGGCGAAATGTTCCGCGTGCTCAAAATCGGCGGACGCTTTTTGTGCCTCGAGTTTTCCGCGGTCGACGTGCCGGGGTTCGACAAGCTCTACGACCTCTACTCCTTCCAGGTGATCCCGCGCATCGGACAGGCGGTGACCGGCGACCGCGACGCCTACCGGTATCTGGTCGAATCGATCCGCAAGTTTCCCAAACCGAATGTGTTCAAGACTATGATCGAGGCCGCGGGCTTCCGCCGCGTATCGGTCACGCCGATGACCGGCGGCGTGGTGGCGCTGCATTCGGGCTGGCGTTTGTGATCGCCGGCTTCTCCCATCTCGCCCGCCTCGGCCGCGCCGGTTTCGTGTTCGCGCGCGAGGACGTCTTTGCGCTGGTCGACACCCGGCCGCTGCCATTGCCGGCGCGCGCGGCGATTTCGTTGTCGCGATTGCTGGCGCGGCGCAACGCCAGGGACGGCGGCAGCCGGCTCGCCGCCGCGCTCACCCGGCTCGGGCCCACATATGTGAAGCTCGGCCAGTTCCTCGCCACGCGCCCCGACGTGGTCGGCAAGGCGATCGCGCGCGACCTCGAAAGCCTGCAGGACAAGATGGCGCCGTTTGCGCAGAGCGAGGCGGAAGCAACCGTCGTCGCCGCACTCGGCAAACCGCTTGGCGAGATTTACGTGACGTTTGGCCCGCCGGTCGCCGCCGCCTCGATTGCGCAGGTTCACAGGGCCGAAGTCGACGAGGACGGCGCACGCAAGGCCGTGGCGGTGAAGGTGTTGCGCCCCGGCATCGAGCGCCGCTTCAAGGCCGATCTCGACGCCTTTTTCTACGCCGCGCGCAAGGCGGAGGCCTGGTCGCTCGAGGCGCAACGGCTGCGCCTCATCGAAGTGGTGGCGACGCTCGCCCGTTCGGTCGCCATCGAAATGGATTTCCGCCTCGAGGCCGCGGCGCTCTCCGAGATGGCGGAGAACACCCGCGAGGACAAAACCTTCCGCGTGCCCACCGTGGACTGGGACCGCACCGCGCGCGAGGTGCTGACGCTCGAATGGATCGAGGGCACGCCGCTCAACGATCATGCCGCGCTCGCCGCCAAGGGCTTCGACCTGCCCGCGCTTGGGCGCACGGTGATCCAGAGTTTTCTGCGCCACGCGTTGCGCGACGGCTTCTTCCATGCCGACATGCATCCCGGCAATCTGTTCGTCGGCGACGATGGCCGGCTGGTGGCGGTCGACTTCGGCATCATGGGGAGGCTCGGCCCCAAGGAGCGGCGCTTCCTTGCCGAAATTTTGTTCGGCTTCATCACCCGCGACTACATGCGCACCGCGCAAGTGCATTTCGACGCCGGTTACGTGCCGCGCACGCATTCGGTGGAGAGTTTCGCGCAGGCGATCCGCGCCATCGGCGAGCCGATTCACAATCGCCCGGCCGAAGACATCTCGATGGCAAAGCTGCTGACGCTCTTGTTCGAGGTCACCGGCCTGTTCGACATGCGCACACGCCCCGAACTGCTGCTGCTGCAAAAGACCATGGTAGTCGTCGAGGGCGTTGCCCGCTCGCTCGATCCCAAGCTCGACATGTGGACCACCGCCGATCCGGTCGTGCGTGAATGGATCGAACGCAACCTCGGGCCGGTCGGCCGGCTGGAAGACATGGCCGAGGGCGCCGGCGAGGTCGGCCGCTTTGCCGCGCAGATGCCGTCGCTGCTGACCCGCGGCGCGACGCTCGTCGACCAGCTCGACGCCATGACCCGCGATGGGCTGGTGCTGTCGCCGGACACGGTCGCCGCCATCGGCGCCGCCGAGGCGCAGCGCACCCGCTGGCTTACCGCCGGCATCTGGGCTATTGTTATCATATTGATTGTGCTTGGTTTTGCGCTATTATGATAGCAATGATTGCATTGCTATCATGTCCACGACATGATGGACCATGCCCAGCATCACCATCCGCCAGCTTGACGAGGCGCTGAAGAAAAAGCTGCGGCTGCGCGCCGCGCGCAGCGGCCGCTCGGTTGAAGACGAAGTGCGCACCATTCTGCGCGAGGCCGCGGATGAACGCGGCAGCGCGGCGGCCGACGATCCGGTGCCGGCAGCGAAACGCGCAATCTCGCGTTCCGGCGCGGCGGCGGCGCCCGGCCGCAAGCGCGTGCTGCTGATCATCGGCGGCGGCATCGCCGCCTACAAGTCACTCGACCTCATTCGCCGCCTGAAGGAGCGCGGCTTTGCCGTGCGTGGCGTACTCACCAAGGCGGCCGAACATTTCGTCACGCCGCTCTCGGCCGGGGCCCTGCTCGGCGAGCGCGCCTTTACCGAGCTGTTCGATGCCGCAAGCGAACTCGACGTCGGCCACATCCGTCTGGCCCGCGAGTGCGACCTTATCGTCGTTGCACCGGCGACCGGCGACCTGATGGCGAAAATGGCCAACGGTCACGCCGACGACCTTGCGACCGCCGCGCTGCTGGCGGCGGGCACCAGGATCCTGCTGGCGCCGGCGATGAATCCGCACATGTGGGCCAACAAGGCGACGCAGCGCAACCTTGCGCGGCTCATCGCCGACGGCGTTACGATTGTTGGCCCCAACGAAGGCGAGATGGCCGAACACGGCGAGCGCGGCCTCGGCCGCATGGCCGAGCCGCTGGAAATCGCGGCCGCGGTCGAAAGGCAATTCGCCGAGGCCGGCGCGCTTGCCGGCAAACGCGTGCTGGTCACCTCCGGCCCGACGCATGAGCCGATTGATCCGGTGCGCTACATCGCCAACCGCTCCTCCGGCAAGCAGGGCCACGCTATCGCCGCGGCGGCAGCGAGCGCCGGCGCCAGCGTGACGCTGATCAGCGGACCGGTGAATGTGCCGGATCCATCGGGTGTTTCGGTAATCCATGTGGAAACGGCGCGGCAAATGCTCGAGGCGGTGCAGCAGGCGCTGCCGGCGGAGGTTGCGATCTTCGCCGCCGCGGTTGCCGACTGGCGGGTAGCCAACGCCGGCGAACAGAAGATCAAGAAGAAGCCGGGCCAGGCAACGCCGGAGTTGGCGCTTGCCGAAAATCCCGACATCCTCTCGACCATCGCGCATCGCAAGTCGCAACGGCCAAAGCTGGTCATCGGCTTTGCCGCCGAAACCGAAAACGTCGCCGCCAACGCGCAAGACAAGCTCAGGCGCAAAGGCTGCGACTGGATCCTCGCCAATGATGTCTCGCCATCGACCGGCATCATGGGCGGCGACCGCAATACCGTCGCGCTGGTCAGCACCGGCGGTGTCGAGCAGTGGCCGCCGCTCTCCAAGGAAGATGTCGCGGCCAAGCTGGTCGCTCGGATTGCCGGCGCCATCGAAAAGTAGCCGCGCGCTTCTCAGTTACCCACAGTGCCAATGGCCCGCGTTCCTTGCGCGCGATAGGCTGGCGAACGGCGTTGCGGGTGGGGAGCTGGATCCGAGATGGCGGCGCGTCTTCAGCTTAAGCAATTTTCTGACGAGACCTCGATCGAGGTCCGCGTGCAGCGCCTGCCCCACGGCGAAGGGCTGCCGCTGCCGTCCTACCAGAGCGCGCACGCGGCCGGCCTCGACCTCATCGCCGCCGTCGCCGCCGATCGCCCGCTCACTCTTGCGCCTGGCGCGCGGGCGCTCGTCCCCACAGGCATCGCGCTGGCGCTGCCGCCGGGGACCGAAGCGCAGGTGCGCCCGCGCTCGGGGCTCGCGGTCAAGCACGGGCTTACCGTGCTCAACGCGCCGGGCACCATCGATGCCGATTACCGCGGCGAGGTGCAGGTGCTGCTGGTCAATCTCGGCAGCGACGCGGCCATCATCAGCCGCGGCATGCGCATCGCCCAGATGGTGATCGCCACGGTCGCCCGCGCGGAGCTGCGCGAGATCGACGTTCTCGATCCAACGCCGCGCGGCAGCGGCGGTTTCGGTTCGACCGGGGGCTGACCGGCCTGCCTTCTATTCCTGCTAGACGAATACCCAGCCGTAGCCTAATACCACTAAAATTAGTTGCGACCGGGTCTAATCAACCATGCCTCTGGTCTCCCGCAAGGCCATCCTCGCCATTGCCGCTGTGGTCGATGTGGCCCTCAACGCGAAGAACCGGCCCGTCTCGGCCCGCGCGCTGGCGGCGCGACACAAGCTGCCGCCGCGCCACCTCGAGCCGGTGCTGCAGGCGCTGGTGCGTGCGGGCATCCTCAAAGGCATCCGCGGCCCGCACGGCGGCTACGAGCTCGGCCGTGAACGTAAGCGCATTTCCGCCGAGGATATCGTGCGCGCGGCGGGTGAGACCCAGGACGGCCCCGACGCAGGACCGGCGCTGGCGCTGATCGAGGAGGTGGTGCGCCCGGCGCTGGCCGATGCCGAACGCGCTTTCTCCACCGCGCTTGCCCGCGTCAGCATCGAAGACATCGCGCGCCGCGCCGAGGATCGCAAATAACATGCCGCCGATTTCCGTGGATGGACCCGTTCACGGTCTGGACTCTTTCGGCGCGAGTCCCCGCAGGGGTAAAGTCGTCGCGATTCGCGGGCCGCGTGGCGGACGCTGGCATCGCATCTTGGGGCAAGCACGGAATGCCGGAGACGATCCGGGCGGCGAACGAGAGGCTGCGTTCGCGGCGGGGCGGCGTCCCCGCCATCGTCGCCGCCGCGATATCCTTGATGGCGCCGGCAGCACCGGCCCGCTGCGAGGGGCTCGATCTACTCGGCGTGCTGCAAAGCCGGCAGGATATCGCCGGGTTGACGCTGACGCTCGGCCTGCTCTGCTTCACGGTATTTGCCACCATCATGCTGCTGCGCACGCGCAGCCGCGCCGAGCGCGCGGAAAATGCGGCGCGCGATCAGGCGATGTCGCTCAATGCCGAGATCGACCGGCTCAAGGCGCTGCTGTTGTCGGAGCCGCAGGTCCTCGTTGCCTGGCGCGCGGGGACCGAGGACCCGCCCGATATTGTCGGCGACACGGCGATTATCGCACCCGGCGCGCCCCGCGATCGCGTGACCGCCTTCGGCACCTGGCTCGAGCCTGGCGCCGCCGAGCGCATGCAACATGCGCTCGACGACTTGCGCAGCCACGGGCGCGGTTTCGTCATGACGCTGACCACCAGTGCCGGCCGCCCGATCGAGGCCGAGGGCCGCGCCATCGGCGACCGCGCGGTGTTGCGGCTGCGCGATGTCGGCGGCATCGAGCATGAACTCATCGATCTGGCGGCCCGTCACGACGTTCTTCAAGCCGACGTCGAAACCATGCGCGCGCTGCTCGATGCGCTGCCCGCGCCTGTCTGGGCGCGCGACGACCGCGGCCGGCTGATCTTTGTCAACGCCGCCTATGCGAGCGCCGTGGAAGCGACCGATGCAACCGATGCCGTCGCGCGCGAGGCCGAATTGCTCGACCGCGGCGCGCGCGAGGAAGTGGCACGCGCCCGCGCTGCCGGCGGACGCTACAGCGGGCGGCTGCCGGCGGTCGCCGCCGGCGAGCGGCGTCTGTTCGATGTCATCGACGCGCCGAGCGGCAGCGGCCGCGCCGGCATCGCCATCGACCGCACCGAGGCGGAGGGCATGCGCGCCGGCATGGCGCGGCTGATCATCGCCCACCGCCGCGTGCTCGACCGGCTGGCCACCGGCGTCACCATCTTCTCCGCCGATGGCAGGCTCACATTCTACAACGCCGCTTTCCGCTCGCTGTTCGAGCTCGACGCCACATTCCTCGACCAGAACCCGAGCGACAGCGCCGTGCTGGAGCAGTTGCGCGGCGGCCGCAAGTTGCCGGAGGAGCAGGACTTCCGCCAATGGAAGAACCAGCTGCACGAGGCCTATCGCGCCAACGAGCCCAAGGAGCACCTCTGGCATTTGCCCGACGGGCGCACGCTGCGTGTCGTCACCGCGCCCAACCCCGAGGGCGGCGTCACGTATCTCTACGACGACGTAACCGAACGGCTCGACATGCATCGCCGCTACGATGCGCTGATCAAGGTGCAGGGCGAGACGCTCGATCACCTGACCGAAGCGGTCGCGGTGTTTGCGTCCGACGGACGCGTGCGCCTGCATAATCCGGCCTTTGCGCGCATGTGGAAGCTGCAGAAGGAGGCGCTCGACGGGCGCCCCCATATCGAAGCGGTGACCGCCTGGGCCCAGGCCCAGCACGACGACAGTTCGGTGTGGCGAGGGCTTCGCGCCGCCGTCACCGCGATCGACAACCGCGAGCCGATCCACGCCCGTATCGAGCGCCGCGATGGCACCGTCATCGATCTTGCCACCATGCCGCTGCCCGACGGGGCGACGCTCGTCACCTTCCAGGACGTCTCCGACAGCGTCAACGTCGAGCGCGTGCTGCGCGAGCGCAACGAGGCGCTCGAAGAGGCCGATCAGATCAAGATCGAATTCGTGCACCACGTGTCGTACGAATTGCGTTCGCCGCTCACCAACATCATCGGCTTTGCGCATTTCCTCGGCGATCCGGCGTTCGGCCCGCTGACCGACAAGCAGCGCGAATATCTCGGCTACATCACGGCCTCGACCAACGCGCTGCTGGCGCTGATCAACAACATCCTTGATCTCGCCACGATCGACGCCGGCGCCATGACGCTGTCGCTGAGCGAAGTCGACATCCGCGCCACCATGGAAGCCGCCGCCGAGGGCGTGCAGGATCGCCTCGCCAAGGACCGCATCGCGCTCGACATTCGCGTCGAGCCGCGCATCGGTAACTTCACCGCCGACGAGCGGCGGCTGCGGCAGATTTTGTTCAACCTGCTGTCGAACGCCGTCGGCTTCTCGCCGCCGGACGCGACAGTGACGCTCGCCGCCGAGCGCCGCCCCGACGCCGTGGTGTTCACCGTCACCGACCGCGGCCCCGGCATTCCGCCCGAAGCCAAGGACAAGGTGTTCGACTGGTTCGAGACCGATTCGCGCGGCTCGCAGCATCGCGGCACCGGCCTCGGCCTGTCGCTGGTGCGCTCGTTCGTCGAGTTGCACGGCGGCAGCGTCACCATCGATTCCGTGCTCGGGCAGGGAACGACGGTGACTTGCGTCTTCCCGACCGAGCGGACCGCGGCGCGAAGCGCGGCGTAGACGCGCAAATCGGCCCGCGTTGGATTTTTCCCCAAGGCTGGTATGATCGCAAAACTCAGCCGGGATAATCCACCTGCCAATATCCGACGCAATTGACGGCGCCACGCGCGGCGCGCCGCTGGTCACCGAGATGCTGGTCATCCCCGTGGCCGGCGAAGACTCGATGCTGCTCAATTTGAGCGGCGCCCACGGACCGCTGTTCACCCGCAACATCATCATCCTCAAGGACAACGCCGGCCGCACCGGCGTCGGCGAAGTGCCGGGCGGCGAGAAGATCCGGCAGACACTCGACGACGCGCGGCCTTTGGTCGTCGGCCAGCCGATCGCGGCCTATCACGCCGTGCTCAATGGCATGCGGCAGAAATTCGCCGCGCGCGACGCCGGCGGGCGCGGCTTGCAGACCTTCGACCTGCGCGTAACCATCCACGCCGTCACCGCCGTCGAAGCGGCGATGCTCGACCTGCTCGGCCAGTTCCTTGACGTGCCGGTGGCCGCGCTGCTCGGCGAAGGCCAGCAGCGCAAAGACGTGCAGATGCTCGGCTATCTGTTTTACGTGGGCGACCGCAAGCGCACCGACCTGCCCTATCGCGCCGACACAAAGACGAAAGACGGCTGGCTGCGCCTGCGCGACGAAGAGGCGATGACGCCGGATGCCGTGGTGCGCCTCGCGGAAGCCACGCACGAGCGCTACGGCTTTGCCGATTTCAAGCTCAAGGGCGGCGTGCTTTCCGGCGACGATGAGATGCTCGCCGTCACCGCCTTGAAGAAGCGTTTCCCGCAGGCGCGCATCACGCTCGACCCGAACGGCGCCTGGCCGCTCGAAGAAGCCGTGCGGCTCTGCCGCGGCCGCGGCGACGTGCTCGCCTATGCCGAAGATCCGTGCGGCGCCGAAAAGGGCTACTCCGGCCGCGAGATCATGGCGGAGTTTCGCCGCGCGACCGGCTTGCCGACGGCGACCAACATGATCGCCACCGACTGGCGCGAGATGGGCCATGCCATCCAGCTCCAGTCCGTCGATATTCCGCTCGCCGATCCGCATTTCTGGACGCTGCAAGGCGCGGTGCGGGTGGCGCAGATGTGCCGCGACTGGGGCCTGACCTGGGGTTCGCACTCCAACAACCACTTCGATATTTCGCTCGCCATGTTCACCCACGCTGCCGCGGCGGCGCCGGGCAAGGTCACGGCGATCGACACGCACTGGATCTGGCAGGACGGCCAGCGGCTGACCAAGGAGCCGTTCAAGATCGTCAAGGGTTTTGTGGCGGTGCCGGAGCGCGGCGGCCTTGGCGTCGACATCGACATGGCGCAGGTCGAGGCGGCGCACGCTCGCTACAAGACCATGGGGCTCGGCGGCCGCGACGACGCAGTGGCCATGCAATTCCTCATTCCCAATTGGAAATTCGATCCCAAGCGGCCGTCGCTGGTGCGCTGACTTTGTAGCGCGCTATGCCTCATTGCGCGCCGTCAGTACCGCCCGGGCGAAACCTTTTCTCGGCAATTTGGGCGACCGCTACCACTGCGAGCTGGAGCAAGCCGGACAATGCAAGGCCCGCCGAATGTCGCGATTGACCACCCCGGAAATGCGCCTGCCGTGAAGAAGCAGAGTCCCCTTGCGCGACCGTCTCGTCCGGCTACGATCATTTTGTAAGATTTCAGGAGTATTCGTGCTTGCTTTATTGTTGGTGTCTCTTGGGGTGATGCACCGTGTACCATGCGTATTCCTAGCGGGTTGGCAGTTAAGGTGCGGCCCCTAGTACTGCTGGCTTGCACATTCCTTTTACCGGTGCCGGCCTTCTCCCAGCCGTTCAACCAGTTTGTCGGCTTCGGCGACAGCACGATCGACAGCGGCTGGTACCGTAATCCGGCAACGCCGCCGAACTCCACCAGTGCGACCTTCAACGCCGACTTTGCCATCGCGGTGACGCAAGGCGGCGGCAAGGCGACGACCAATCCGGGCTTGATGAGTAGCGAGGCACTGGCGGGCTTTTTCGGACTCACCGCCATTCCCGCCAACCAGCCGGGAGGCACCAATTACGCAACCGGCGATGCCATGAGCAGCTTGCCGACCACCACCGGCAATACCGGCGCGGTGCCGACGGCGACCCAGATCGCCAATTATCTTGCCGGCAATGGCGGGGCCGCCAATCCGAACGCGCTTTATGTCATCAGCTCAGGCGGCAACGACGCGCTGGCGATGGGCGCAACAACTGCAACGGTGACGACCGCGGCCAACGCACTTGTCGCCGCCGTTGTGCAGCTACAGAACGCCGGCGCGCGCTACATCATCGTTCCGAACCTGCCGGCAACGATTTCCGGCAATCCGCTTCTGCAAGCCTACAACGATACGCTGTGGCCCGGGCTCGCCACGGCCGGTATCAACTTCGTGCCCGCCGATGTCAATTCGGTGCTCGCCGCCGTGAAGGGCAACGCGGCATTCGGCTTTACCGCGGTCGGTCCCGCTTGCGCCCAGCCCGCCGGAATCACGTCAGGCTGGGCAACGTTGTGCTCTACGACATCGACGGTGTCGACGCTAGTGTCGCCCGACGCCGCGCAAACGCATCTGTTCGCCGACAACCTGCACCTGTCCACGGCCGGGCAGCTTATCGTTGCCGATTACGAATACAGCCTGCTCGTGGCGCCCAGCATGATCTCGATGCTCGCCGAGGCGCCGCTGCAAACGCGCACCAACCTCGTGAGCATAATCAAAAACCAGATTCCGGTCTCGCAAGGTCAAAATGGAACGCGCGGTTTCAATGCCTGGCTTTCCGGGGACGTCGCAAATCTGAAGATCCAGAACTATTCCGGCTTTCCCAATGATCCCGGCACGCCAGGCGCGCTCGCCGCGGGGTTCGATTACAGGATCGCGAACGACTGGCGGATCGGTCTCGTGCTCGCCACGGGGCATCAGCACGCCAGCTTTGCGATGGGCTTCGGAGGCTTCACGCAAGACGAGTTCTCCTTCAGCGCCTACACCGCCAATTCGATCGGGCCGGTCTGGTTCGACGCCATCGCGACCTACGGCACGATCAGGTACGACGTGAAGCGCACGGTGCCCGTCGGCATCACGGTGCAAGACAATGCAGGCTCGACGTCTGGGTCGGACATCTCGCTCGCGGGCGACATCGGATACAAATTCATCCTGGGCGCGGTGACCTACGGCCCGCTCGTCGGGTTGACCTTGCAGCAGGCCCATATCGAACCCTTCACCGAATCCGGGAGCTTCACCAGCCTTGGCTTCGGCGCTCAGACCCGCAATTCGGCTGTCGGTGATTTCGGCGGCCGCGTCACGGTCGACCTCGAATGCCTCTCGCCGTTTGCCGAGGCGACATGGGACCATGAATTCGCCTCGACCAATCGGCAGGTTACGGCGATGCTGACGACCACCGTGGCCCCGTCCTATTCGATGCCGGCCGTGCGGGTCGGGACCGATTGGGGAATAGTCACGGGGGGCGCCACCGTGAAACTCGCGAGCAATGTCAGCGGCCTGTTTGCCGTCACGGGCACGTTCGCGCGGCAGAACGTCACCACCTATGGCGGCCAAATCGGCGTCAACGTCTCGTTCTGAACATCGGCTTCTTTCATTTCCGGTAATGGCCCAACGCGACCCTTTTGCAATGCACACACAGCGGTCGCCATTTGGGGATTAGTGGACACTAAGCCTAGCGCATTTACTACGACGACACGTCCTGGCACCGTCCACTTCGCTGGCCCTCGACCGCACCCCACGCCTATAAGGTGGCGGCGAGGCGGATGATTCGATGTTTCCTCTCACCCCCGACGGATCGAGCTTTGCGGTCGAGCTGGCTGACGAGCAGGCGACGCACCGGCTGGTGCTTGAGGTCGCCGCGCTGATCGAGCCCGGCGACCTGATCACGCTGTCGGGCGACCTCGGCGCCGGCAAGACGACATTCGCCCGCGCGCTCATTCGTCATTTCGCCGGTGACGAGACCATCGAGGTGCCGAGTCCGACCTTCACGCTGATGCAGATTTACGAGCTGCCGCGCTTCACGCTGGTGCACGCCGATCTCTATCGCCTCACCGGCCCGGCCGAACTGACCGAACTCGGCTTTGAAGATGTCGCCGAGCGCGGCGTGATCGTGCTGGAATGGCCGGACCGTGCCGCCGGCGTTCTCCCCGCCGACCGCCTCGACATTACCTTGACGCTGTCGCAGCAGCACGGGCCGACCTTTCGTAATGCCCGCATCACCGGCTATGGCGCCATGGCCGCGCGCGCCGAGCGCATCGCCACCATCGGCAACTTCCTCAACGCCCATGGTTTGGCCGACGCCGCGCGCACACGCATCCAGGGCGACGCCTCGACGCGCTCCTATGAACGCCTTACGCGCGACGGCAAAAGTTTGATCCTGATGAATTCGCCGCGCCGGCCGGACGGGCCGCCGGTCCGCGATGGAAAGCCCTACAGCGCCATTGCCCATCTCGCGGAGAACGTGACGCCCTTCGTCGCAATTGCCCACGGCTTGCGCGAGCGCGGCTTCTCAGCGCCTGCGATCGCCGCCGCCGACCGCGAGGCGGGCCTGTTGGTTATCGAGGATCTTGGCGACGAACTCGTCGTCGCCGGCAACCCGCCGGCGCCGATCGAGGCGCGCTACGAGATCGCCGTCGATGTGCTGGTTGAGCTGCACAGCCGGCGCCTGCCCGAGACACTCGCCGTCGCCCCGGGTGTCGATTACCGGCTGCCGCGCTACGACCTCGAGGCGCTGCTGATCGAGGTCGAACTCCTGCTTGACTGGTACGCGCCGCGCCTCAAGGTGCAGCTCTCAGACCTGATGCGCAAAACCTACCTCGCGCTCTGGCGCGATGTCCTTGCGCCCATCGCCGAAGCTCCCTCAACCTGGGTGCTGCGAGATTTCCATTCCCCGAATTTGCTGTGGCTGCCGGAGCGCGCCGGGATTGCCCGCATCGGGCTGCTCGATTTCCAGGACGCGGTCCTCGGCTCGCCTGCCTACGATCTCGCCTCGCTGCTGCTCGACGCCCGCGTCGACGTGCCGGAAATGATGGAAATTGCGCTTCTGTCCCGCTACACCCGCGCCCGGCGCACACGCGATCCCGCCTTTGACGCGCCGCAATTCGCCAAGGCCTATGCCACTTTGGCGGCCCAGCGCTGTTCCAAGATTCTGGGGATTTTCGCCCGCCTCGACGCCCGCGACGGCAAGCCGCAATATTTACGTCACATGCCGCGGGTATGGGGCTACCTGCAGCGTTCGCTGGCGCATCCGGCGTTGGTGCCGCTTGGCGCCTGGTACGCCATCAATATGCCGGCGCTGAAGGCTTAAGAGACGGCGTGAAACAGACAGCCATGCAGCCTCCGCCCCGCAGCGCCATGGTGCTCGCAGCCGGCCTCGGCACGCGCATGCGCCCGCTCACCAATCGCAGGCCGAAGGCCCTTGTCGAGGTCGACGGCAAGGTGCTGATCGACCACGTGCTCGACCGTCTCGCCGCGGCTGGCGTCGGGCGCGCGGTGGTCAACGTGCACCATTTCGCCGATCTGCTGCAGGGACATCTTGCGACGCGCAAGACGCCGAAGATCGTGATCTCCGACGAGCGCGGCATGCTGCTCGGCACCGGCGGCGCCGTGGTCAAGGCGTTACCCGAACTCGGGCCGGCGCCGTTTTTCCATCTCAACGCCGACACCATCTGGATCGACGGCGCGCAATCAAACCTTGCCCGGCTCGCTGAAGCCTTCGATCCGGCGGCGATGGATGCGCTGTTGCTGCTGGCGCCGGCCACGGGTTCGATCGGCTATGCCGGCCGCGGTGATTTCAGCATGGCGCCGGACGGCCGGCTGCGCGCCCGCGGCGAGCGCGAGGTGGCGCCCTTCGTCTTTGCCGGCGCGGCGATCCTGACGCCGGCGTTGTTTGCCGACGCGCCCGGAGGCGAGTTCGCCCTGACCGATCTATTTGCGCGCGCGGCGGATGCCGGGCGGCTTTACGGATTGCGCCTCGAAGGGCTGTGGATGCATGTCGGCACGCCCGACGCCATCGACAGCGCCGAAGCCGCGATCCGGGCGAGCACCGGCTGAGTTTGGATTCGCCAGCGGCGTAAAGCGTGTATGATTCACGCAATGCCGGCCGCAAAACCCAACGTCTTCAGCATTCCCGCCTCGGCGCCGTTCCTTCCGGTGCTGGTCGAGGCATTGCTTGGCGGAAAACTGGTGCCCGGCTTTCCGGCCTCGCGCGACCCGCTGGCGCTTGCCGCGGCAACGCTTTATCTGCCGACGCGGCGCGCCGCTCGTCTCGCGCGCCTCGCATTCCTCGACAAACTCGGCGACGCCGCCATCCTGCCGCGCATCCTTGCCCTGGGCGACATCGACGAGGACGAATTCGTATTCGCCGATGCGGCGACCGCCGAACTCGGCGAAGCCGCGCTCGATCTACCGCGGACAATCGCACCGCTTGAACGCCGCCTGCTGCCTGCCACGTTGATCCTCAAGTGGGCCAACACGCCGGGCGTTCGCGGCGCCGAGGGCTCGCCGCTCATCGCCAATACGCCATCCGCGGCCCTCGGTCTGGCGGACAATCTTGCCCGCCTGATCGACGACATGACGACGCGGAAAGTCGACTGGAAGGCGCTCGACGGCCTGGTGCCTGATGATCTGGATATTTATTGGCAACTGTCCCTGCGGTTTCTGAAAATTGCCCGTGAAAACTGGCCACAAATTCTTGCCGCGGAAGGCGCAGTCGAATCCGCCACACGCCGCGACAGGCTCATCGAGGCCGAGGCCCAGCGCCTCGCCAGCAGCACGGCGCCTGTCATCGCCGCCGGCTCCACCGGCTCGATGCCGGCGACGGCAAAGCTGCTCGCCACCATCGCGCGGCTGCCGCACGGCGCGCTGGTGCTGCCCGGCCTCGACATGGATCTCGACGATGCCTCATGGCGGCGCATCGCCGGAGATGCCAAGGACGCGAGCCATGACGGCGCGCCAGTTGCCGGCCATGCGCAATTCGCCATGCAGGGACTTCTCGCCTCCCTCGGGGTCGAGCGTTCCGCCGTCGCGCAACTCGCGCCGCAGCAGCCCCGCGAGCTCATCGTCTCCGAGGCACTGCGCCCGGCGGCGACCACCGAGCATTGGCAGCAGCGCGCGAAAACCGCGGCGTTTGCCGCCGCCGCCGATGCCGGCACCGCCGGCGTCTCCATGATCGAAGCCGCCAATGCCGAGGAAGAGGCGCTCGCCATTGCCGTTGCCTTGCGCGAAACGCTGGAAACGCCGGGCAAGACCGCCGCGCTGGTCACCCCCGATCGGGCGCTCGCTCGCCGCGTGGCCGCGGCGTTGTCGCGTTGGGGCGTGGCGGTTGACGATTCCGCCGGCGTTTCGCTTGCCGACACCGGCGCCGGCATCTTCGCGCGGCTTGCGGCGGAAGCAGCCCTCGGCGGCCTCGAACCGGTGACGCTGCTGGCGCTGCTCAAGCACCCGCTGCTGCGGCTCGATGCGGCCAAAGGCAGCCACGCCCGCGCCATCGCCACCATCGAGCACACGGTACTGCGCGGGCCGCGGCCACGGCCCGGCAGCGAGGGGCTCGACCGGGCGTTCGCCGCCTTCCGCCTCAACCGCGATTCGATGCACCGCAGCGACCCGCGATGGCTCATCGCCGACGATCGTTTCGACGGCGCCGCCGAGCTAATCTCGCGCCTTGCCGCGGCGCTGGCGCCGCTCGAAGAATTGCGCAAACCGCATCCGCTTGCCGAACTCGCCCGCCGGCACCGCGAGGTGGTCGTTAAACTGAGCGAGGAAAGGCCCGGCGCGGTCGCCGCTTTCGCCGGCCCTGAGGGACTCAAGCTGGATCAGGCGCTGGCGGAGCTCGTTGCCAGTCGATCGGCTGGCGAATTGCCGGTGGCAAGACGCGACTACGTCGAATTATTCCACGCCGCCATTGCCGATCGCGTGGTGCGCCGCCCCGAATTATTTGACGTGCGCGTGCGCATCTTCGGGCCGCTGGAAGCGCGCCTGCAAAGCGCCAACCGCATGGTGCTGGGCGGGCTCAACGAAGGCAGCTGGCCTCCCGAAACGCGCAGCGATCCGTGGCTGTCGCGGCCGATGCGCGCGAAAATCGGCCTCGACCCGCCGGAGCGGCGCATCGGGCTCGCCGCGCACGATTTCGCCCAGGCGCTCGGCGCACCCGAGGTCATCCTCGCCCGCGCCGCCAAGACCGCTGGCGCGCCGACGGTCGCCTCGCGCTTCGTGCTGCGGCTTGCCGCGGTGGCGGGGAAGGAACGCTGGGACAAGGTCATCGCGCGCGGCAATGAGTATCTCGCCTGGGCGCGCGCGCTCGATGTGCCCACGGCCGTGAAGCCCTCGCCGCGGCCAGCGCCGGCGCCGCCGCCGGAAGCGCGCCCCGACCGCCTTTCGGTGACCGACATCGAGAACTGGCTGCGCGATCCTTACACGATCTACGCCAGGCACGTGCTCAACCTGCGCCCGCTCGACGCAATCGACGCCGAGCCCGGCGCCGCCGACCGCGGCAGCGTCATCCACAAGGCGATCGGCAACTTCACCGAAGCCTATTCGGGCGCCGCTCTGCCGGCCGATGTGGAACAGGAGCTGATCCGCTACGGCGAAGCGGCCTTTGCCGCCTGGCAGGATTTCCCCGAGGCGCGCGGGTTCTGGTGGCCGCGCTTCAAGCGCATCGCGCATTGGTTTGCCGGCTGGGAGCGCGGACGCCGCATGGGCCTCACCGCGGTTTACGGAGAGATCCAGGGTGAATTGAAAATCCCGCTGCAGGCGCGAACCTTCACCCTGCGCGCACGCGCCGACCGCATCGAACAGCGCAAGGACGGAACCTACGCCATCCTCGATTACAAGACCGGGCAGCCGCCGACCGCGCCGCAGGTGCAGGCGGGCCTCGCGCCGCAGCTCACGCTGGAAGCGGCGATCCTGCGCAACGGCGGTTTTGCCAATCTTGCGGCGGGCTCCGTGGTCGAGATCAACTACGTGCGGCTGCGCGGCGGCGAGCCGCCCGCGGAACCGAAGGAGATCAAGTTCAGCAAGGGCGGCACGCCGGACTCATATGCCGAGATTGCGCTGGCCAAACTCGCCGGCATCGCCGCGCGTTTCCTCGTCGGCGGCGAACCCTACCGCTCGCTGGTGCATCCGATGTGGAAGAAGCATTACGGCGACTACGACCACCTGGCGCGGGTCAAGGAATGGGCGGCCTCCGGCGGCGAAAGCGAATACGAGGGCCCGCCGTCATGAGCACCGCGCGCAAAATCCCGGATGCCGCGGCCGCGCGGCAGATCGCCGCGGCCGATCCCGACCGCTCGGTGTTCGTTTCCGCCAATGCCGGTTCCGGCAAGACCTACGTGCTGGTGCAGCGCGTCATCAACCTGCTGCTGCGCGGCGAAGACCCGGCCAAGATTCTTTGCATTACCTTCACCAAGGCGGCCAGCGCCAACATGGCGAGCGGCGTGTTCAAGACGCTGGCCGAGTGGACCGCACTTGATGACCGCTCGCTCGACGAGAAAATCCACGCCAGCACCGGCAAGGCGGCGGATGCCACGCAGCGCGCGCGGGCGCGGCGGCTCTTTGCCAACGCGCTGGAAAGTCCCGGCGGGCTCAAGGTGCAAACGATCCACGCCTTCTGCACCCGCCTGCTGCATCAGTTTCCGTTCGAAGCCGACGTTGCCGCGCGCTTCGAGGTGCTCGATGACACCACCACCGCGCAATTGCTCAACGAACTCACCCTCGACGTCATCCTTGAAGGCGCATCCGATCCCGACGGCGCGCTGGGCCGGGCGCTGGCGAACGCCATCGCCGCGGCCGCCGACACCACCTTCAAGGAGGTGATCGCCGGAACCATCCACAAGCGTGAACTGGTCACCGCCTGGGTCGAACGCGCCGGCGGCGTGCCTCAGGCGATCGCGGAACTCACCCGCGCCTTCGGTCTCGACAAAGACGACAGTATTGAAAAGGTCGATGCCGAATATTTCTCCGGTTCGCTCATCCCACGCTCCGAATGGCCGGCGCTGATGGCGGCGCTCGAGCAGGGCTCCGCCGCCGACAAGAAACACCGCGACGCGATCGCGGCGGCCCATGCCGCGGTGGGCCGGCCGCAGATCGACGCCTATCTTCAAGTGTTCTGCAAGGCGGACAAGGCGCCGCGCGAACGCATTCTCACCAAGGCGCTTGCCGACAAGCACCCACAGTGGGCCGAGCTTCTTGCCGCCGAGCAGGCGCGCGTCTGCAAACTGGTCGCCCGCGAATTCGCCCTGCGCGCGCGCGACCGCAGCGCGGCGCTGCTCACCGTCGCCTTTGCCGTAATCGAGCGTTACCGCGCCGAAAAGGAGCGTCGCGGCCTGCTCGACTATCAGGACCTGATCGGCAAGACGCTGGCGCTATTCAAGAAGACTTCGGCCGCCTGGGTGCTCTACAAGCTCGATCTCGGCATCGATCATGTACTGGTCGACGAGGCGCAAGATACAAGTCCCGACCAATGGGACATCGTCGCAACGCTGGTGTCCGAATTCGTGCAGGCCGGCGCCCGCGCTGAGAAGAAGCGCACAGTCTTTGCCGTCGGCGACGAGAAGCAGTCGATCTTCTCGTTCCAGGGCGCGGCGCCGCTCAACTTCGCCCGCATGCGCGACTATTTCAGGCGCCTTTACGAGCCGAGCGAAATTCCCTTCGCCACTGAAAACCTGCACTTCTCGTTCCGCTCGGCGGCGGAAGTGCTGGAGGCGGTCGACATCGTATTTGCCCAGCCGCAGGCGTTCCGCGGGCTTTCCTCGGATGACACGCGGACGGTGCATCAGGCGCTGCCCGACGCCGCGCCGGGAGAGGTGGAAATCTGGGAACTCACCGCGCCCGACGAGAAGGACCCGGACAAGGAAGGCTGGGACGCGCCGTTCGACACCACCAGCGAGACAAGCCCCGCCATCAAGCTTGCAGCGCGCGTCGCCCGCACGGTCAAATCCTGGGTCACGGCCGGCACGCGGCCGCGCGACGTGCTCATCCTGGTTCGTCAGCGCGGGCCGTTCTTCGAGGCGGTGATCCGCGCGCTCAAGCACGAGGCCATCGATGTCGCCGGCGCCGATCGTCTCGTCCTTACCGAGCACATCGCCATCATGGATCTTCTGGTGCTGGGCGATGCGCTGCTGCTGCCCGACGACGATCTGTCGCTTGCAACCGTACTCAAAAGCCCGCTGTTCGGATTTGACGATGACCAGCTCTATCGTCTTGCCTATGCGCGCAAGGGGCCGCTATGGGCGGCGCTCCGCGGCAAAGCCGGCGAAGCGCCGGCCTTTGCCGAGGCCTTGCGCGTACTGGACGAACTCTCAGCCAAGGCGCGCGTCATGGCGCCGTTCGAGTTCTACGCCCATGTGCTCGGCGCGCGAAAAGGCAGGGCGAAGTTTCTCGCCCGCCTCGGCATCGAAGCCTCCGACCCGATCGATGAATTCCTCAATTTGGCGCTCAGCTACGAGCAGCGGGAGACGCCTTCGCTGCAGGGCTTTCTCAGCTGGGTGCGCGCGGCGCAGTCGGAAGTCAAACGCGACATGGAGATGGCGCGCGACGAAGTGCGGGTAATGACGGTGCATGGCGCCAAGGGGCTGGAGGCAAAAAACGTCATTCTCGTCGACGCCACGACCACCCGGCCGGAAGGCGCCTATCCGCCGCGGCTGCTCACCGTGCCTCTGGGGGACGCGGCACCCGATGCGACCGGCCTGATCTGGGGTGTCGCCAAGGACAAGGACACAGGCCCGATGGCACAGGCGCGCGGCACAGCCGTCGAAGCGGCCAAGGACGAATACCGGCGGCTGCTCTATGTCGGTCTGACGCGCGCTGCGGAGCGGCTGGTGGTCTGCGGCACCAAGGGCATCAACAAAATCCCCGAAGGCTGCTGGTACGAGCTTGTGGCTGACGCGCTCAAGCCGCTGTCGGTCGAATCCGAGACCGCCGACGGCAAGGTTTGGCATTTCCGCAAGTCCGAGCGCGCTGCCGCGGCGGCGCAGACACCGGCCGGCGCGACGAAAACAAAACCGCCCGACTGGCTCAAGAGCAATGCTCCGGCCGAGCAACAGCCCATCAAAACCATCACCCCGTCCTCCGCCGGCGATGACGAGGACAACCGGCCGGCAACGGGTGAGGGCCGAACCACGGCGTTGATGCGCGGCACGCTCATGCACCGGCTGTTGCAATCCCTTCCCGACGTCCCCGCCGAACGTCGCAGCGCTGCGGCGGAAAATTATCTGGCGCGAGCCGGCCTCGCCCTTGGTGACGACGAGCGGCGCGCCATGGCCGGCCAGGCGCTGTCGCTGCTCGATGCGCCGCGGTTCGGCGTCCTGTTCGGCAAAGACAGCCGCGCCGAAGTGCCGATTGTCGGCTGGATCACGGCGGGCGGCCAAAAGGTGCGGGTGTCGGGCCAGGTCGACCGCCTTGCGATCGCCGGAACGGAAATTTTCATCGCCGATTACAAAACCAACCGGCCGCCGCCACGAATCGCTCCGCCGGCCTACGTGAGGCAACTCGCCTGCTATCGCGCGGTGCTGCAGAAACTATACCCGCAAAGCATCGTGCGCGCCGCGCTGGTCTGGACGGAAATCCCTGATTTAATGGAGCTTTCCGGCGCGGAACTGGACGAAGCGCTGGGGCAAGTCACCTCCGCGTGACGCCGCCTTGACGCTGCGGGATCGCATTCATAGGTTCGAACCCTCGCAAATTTCGGGCGCACAAACAGCGCCACAAATTCCAGACAAGAGGTGCACCATGGCCGTCGGCAAAGTGTCGGACGCAAGCTTCGAATCGGACGTCCTGAAATCGAACGAGCCGGTCGTGGTCGATTTCTGGGCGGAATGGTGCGGCCCCTGCCGGATGATCGCGCCGGCGCTGGAAGAGATCTCCGGCCAGCTTGGCGACAAGGTCAAGATCCTCAAGCTCAACGTCGACGAAAACCCGAACACCGCGGCGAAATACGGCATCATGTCGATCCCGACGCTGATGCTGTTCAAGAACGGCGAAATCGCCTCGCGCCAGGTCGGCGCGGCGCCGAAGCAGAAGCTGCATCAGTGGATCAGCGGCGCGGTCTGAAGACCGCTCAGCATTTTGATCGGAACGGCCGGCGCCATCGCCGGCCGTTTTTTCACGCCGGCAGGGTGCCGTTCTCGCGCAGCACCTCGCCGGCGAGATAGAGCGAGCCGGTGATGAGGACGCGCGGCGGCGGCTCGAGATCGAGCTTGCGCACCGCATCGAAGGCTTCGGCGAGATTGTCGCGGCTGGTTGCGGCGAGGCCGATGGCGCGCGCCGCATCGGCCACCGCCTCCGCACTCAACCCCTTCTCTGCCGCCGGCACCGGCACCGCGATCACCCGGCGCGCAAGCCCGGCGAAGTTGCTCAGGAAGCCGGCGCAATCCTTGGTCGACAGCATGCCGACGATCAGCACCAGCGGCCGCGACACCCGCTCCTCGAGATCGGCGAGCGCGGCAGCGATAGCGCGGCCGCCATCGGGATTGTGCCCGCCGTCAAGCCACAATTCGCTGCCCGGCGGGGTCAGCGCCATAAGTTTGCCCTGCGCCAGACGTTGCAACCGCGCCGGCCAATCGGCTTTGGTCAAGCCTGTTTCAAAGGCTGCTGGAGCAAGCTTCACCGTGGCAATCGCACGCAACGCGGCAATTGCCAGCCCGGCATTCTCGAACTGGTGGCGGCCATAAAGTTTCGGCGCCGGCAGGTCGAGCAACCCCGCCTCGTCCTGATAAACCAGGCGGCCACGCTCTTCCGTCGCGGTCCAGTCTTCGCCGGCGATCTTCAAGGGAACGCCGAGCCTTGCCGTCCGCCGCTCGATCACGGCAAGCGCGTCGCGCGGCTGCGCCGCCACGATCGCCGGAGCCCCGCGCTTGAGGATGCCGGCCTTTTCGGCGGCGATCTTCTCCAGGCTGTCGCCGAGAAAATCGACGTGATCGATCGAAATCGGAGTAATCACGGTCGCGAGCGGATGCTCGACGACATTGGTGGCGTCGAGGCGGCCACCCAGTCCGACTTCCAGCAGCACGACATCCGCCAGATGCCGCGAAAATATCAGTAGTGCCGCCGCGGTGGTGATCTCGAACAGGGTGATGTCGTGCTCACCGTTCGCCCGTTCGCATTCCGCGAGTGCGGCTGAGAGTTCGTCGTCGCTCACCAGCACGCCTTCGCCCGGCGCGCCGATGCGAAAGCGCTCGTTGAAACGCACGAGGTGCGGCGAGGTGTAGGCATGGACGCGCTTGCCGCCCGCTTCCAGAATCGCGCGCAGGAAGGCAACGGTCGAACCCTTGCCGTTGGTGCCGGCGACGTGGATCACCGGCGCCAGCTTGCGCTCCGGATGTCCGAGTGCCGCGAGCAGGCGCTCGATGCGTTCGAGCGACAGATCGATGCGCTTGGGATGCAGCGATGAAAGCCGCGCCAGGATCGCGTCAAGCGGAGGCAGCGCGGTCACGCGTGCGCCGGGACCGGCAGTTTCTGCTGGCCGCCCGCCGGCGCCCTGGTCAGCAGCCGGCACAGTTCGGCGAGCGTCGCGCGCAACCGATGGCGATGCACGACCATGTCGACCATGCCGTGGTCGGTCAGATATTCAGCGCGCTGGAAGCCCTCGGGCAGTTTCTCGCGGATGGTTTGCTCGATCACGCGCGGGCCGGCGAAGCCGATCAGCGCACCCGGCTCGGCGATCTGCACGTCGCCGAGCATCGCGTAGGACGCGGTGACGCCGCCGGTCGTCGGATTGGTGAGCACGACGATGTAGGGCTTGCGCACCTCGCGCAGCATCTGCACGGCGACGGTGGTGCGCGGCAACTGCATCAGCGAATAGATGCCCTCCTGCATGCGCGCGCCGCCGGACGCGGCGAACATGATGAACGGAGTCGCCCGTTTGACCGCTGTTTCAAGCCCCGCGATCACCGCTTCGCCCGCCGCCATGCCGAGCGAGCCGCCCATGAATTCGAAGTCCTGCACGCCGATGGTGACCATCAAGCCGTCGAGCCGGCCGATGCCGCTCTTCACCGCATCCTGCAGGCTGGTCTTGGTGCGCGCATCTTTCAGCCGGTCGGCATACCGGCGCTCGTCGCGAAACTTCAGCGGATCGATCGGCACCTCGGGGACGGCGATCTCTTCGTACTCGCCGTTGTCGAACATGGTCTTCAGCCGCGCCGGCGCGCTGATGCGCATGTGGTAGTTGGAACTGGGGATGACGAACTGGTTTGCCTCGACGTCCTTGTAGAAGACGAGCTGGCCGGTCTCCGGACATTTGATCCAGAGATTTTCCGGCGTCTCGCGGCGCAGGAAGCTGCGAATCTTCGGACGGACGACGTTGGAGATCCAGTTCATGACCCGGCTATATAGGCACGATTTGGCGGCAACATAACGGCAGCATGCGCCGAATTCTTACCCTGCCGCAACACGGCGCGCCGCGCGCACGCCGCCGGCGATTTCACCCACCAGCGTGGCGACGGCTTGCACCGTGCCGGGGCCGGCCTTGCCCGCCTTGTCGAGGCTCGCGCGCAACGCCTCGACCAGCGCCGAGCCGACCACGACGCCGTCGGCGATTGCCGCGATGGCGCGGGCGCTGGCGGCGTTCTTGACGCCGAAGCCGACCGCCACCGGCAGCCTGGTGTGGCGCTTGATGCGGGCGACCGCCGCCGCGACATTCCCCTCGTTGGGCGCGGCGGCGCCGGTAATGCCGGTGATCGAGACGTAATAGACAAAGCCCGATGTATTGCTGAGCACCGCCGGCAAGCGCTTGTCGTCGGTGGTCGGCGTGGCGAGGCGGATGAAACTGAGCCCCGCCTTCAACGCCGGCAGGCAAAGTTCGTTGTCTTCCTCGGGCGGCAGATCGACGACGATAAGGCCGTCGACGCCCGCGGCTTTGGCGTCGGCGAGAAACTTGTCGACGCCGTAGATATAGATCGGGTTGTAATAGCCCATCAGCACGATGGGCGTCGCATCGTCGCCGGCGCGGAACTCGCGCACCAGCGCCAGCGTCTTCTTCATGGTTTGTCCGGAGCGCAACGCGCGCAGGCCGGCGGCCTGGATCGCCGGGCCGTCAGCCATCGGATCGGTAAACGGCATGCCGAGTTCGATCACGTCGGCGCCGGCCTTGGGCAGCGCCTGGGCCAGCGCCAGCGACGTTGCGTAATCCGGATCACCGGCCATGGTGAAGGTCACCAGCCCGGCGCGGCCTTCGGCCTTGAGCGCGGCAAAGCGGCGGTCGATGCGGGTCGTCATGGCCGTGGGCTTAGTCGTTTCGCGCCATCCGGGCAACGGGGTCGACGGTGCCTTGCGGAAACGAAGCCGCCTGTGATTGGCTTCGCGCCGCCGGCACAGAGGGTCGTATGGATATTCAGAAGTCGAACAATCCGATCGAATACGTCGAATTCGAGCGGGAGGGCTGGGGTGCGCACATCGAAGGCTACAACGACACTTTCGGCGTGGTGACCCGGCAGACCGTCGAGCCGACGCTCGACGCCGCCAATGTCCGCGCCGGTACCAAGTTGCTCGATATCTGTTGCGGGCCGGGCATGTTGTCCGCCGCCGCGGTCAAGCGCGGCGCCAAGGCGGTCGGAGTCGATTTCCCCGGTGTCGTCGCGCTCGCTAGCAAACTCGTTCCCGACGCCGAATTTCAAGACGGTGACGCGACCAATCTGCCGTTCGGCGACAATTCATTCGACGCCATTGTCTGCGGCTACGGCATCATGCACGTTCCCGACGCCGAGAAGGCGATGCGCGAAATGCTGCGCGTGCTGTGCCCCGGAGGCCGCGTCGCCATGACTGTGTGGAACAACGAGACATCCCTCAACGGGCTTGGGCTCGTTTATGCGGGCGTCAAGACGCACGCCAACCTGAACGTGCCGATGCCGCACAGCCCCGACATCTTTCAGTTCTCGACGCGCGACAAGATGCGAGATGCTCTGAGCGGCATCGGCTTCATCGATGTTGACGCCGTGCCGTTTGCCCAAACCTGGCCCATGAAATCCGGGCGACAACTGCTCGATGCCTTTCACGAGGGCACCGTGCGCACGCGCGCATTGCTCGCCGCGCAGACCGACGAGGCGATCGCCAAGATCATCGCTCATGTCGAGCAGTCGCTCGCCGGCATGCGCACCGCAGACGGCGGTTTCAACGTGCCGATGCCGGCGATCATCGGCAGCGGCGCCAAACCCTAGCCGCGGCTGGCGAGATAATTGGCGACCGAATCGAGGTCCTTGTCGCCGCGGCCGGAGAGATTGAGCACCATCAGGTGATCCGCCGGCTTTTGCCGCGCCAGGTCGAACACGCGGGCAAGCGCATGCGCCGGCTCCAGCGCCGGGATGATGCCCTCGAGCTTGCTGCACAACTGGAACGCCGCCACCGCCTCGTCGTCGGTGGCGGAGAGGAATTTCACCCGCCCCATGTCGTTGAGCCAGGCATGCTCCGGGCCGATGCCGGGGTAATCGAGGCCCGCCGAAATAGAGTGCGCTTCTTCAATCTGTCCGTCGTCGTCCATCAGCAAATACGTGCGGTTGCCGTGCAGCACGCCGGGCTTGCCTCCGGCGACGGAGGCCGCGTGCTTGCCGCTCGGGATGCCGTGCCCCGCGGCTTCGACGCCGTAGATCTCGATTCCGGGCTCGTCGAGAAACGGGTGAAACAGCCCCATGGCATTGGAGCCGCCGCCGATGCAGGCGATCAGCGAATCCGGCAGCCGGCCTTCGGCTTGCTGCATCTGCTCGCGCGTCTCGCGGCCGATGATCGACTGAAAATCGCGTACCATCGCCGGATAGGGATGCGGGCCGGCCACCGTGCCGATGCAGTAGAAGGTGTCGGCGACGTTGGTCACCCAGTCGCGCAGCGCCTCGTTCATCGCGTCCTTGAGCGTCTTCGCGCCAGATTCTACGGCACGCACTTCGGCGCCGAGAATTTTCATGCGCAGCACGTTCGGCTGCTGCCGCTCGACGTCGACCGCGCCCATGTAGACGATGCAGGGCAGCCCGAACTTGGCGCAGAGCGTTGCCGCGGCGACGCCGTGCATGCCGGCGCCGGTCTCGGCGATGATGCGGGTCTTGCCCATACGCTTGGCCAGCATGATCTGGCCGAGCACGTTGTTCACCTTGTGCGCGCCGGTGTGGTTGAGCTCCTCGCGCTTGAAATAGATTTTGGCGCCGCCAAATTTTTTCGTCAGCCGTTCGGCGAAATAGAGCGGCGACGGCCGCCCGACGTAATGCGCGAGATGCCCGTCCATTTCCTTTTGGAACGCTGGGTCGGCCTTGGCCTGCGTGTAGGCCTTCTCCAATTCGAGGATCAGCGGCATCAGCGTCTCGGCGACGAAGCGGCCGCCATAGATGCCGAAATGCCCGCGCTCGTCGGGGCCAGTGCGGAAGGAATTAGGACGCTGCACGCTCATGTGCCGCCCACGACGTTCGACTCGCCGAGCTGCAACACGTCTGCGGCGCGCGCAGCGCGGATGAAGGCGCGGATCTTCTCCAGGTCCTTCTCGCCCGGCGATCGCTCGACGCCCGAAGAAACGTCAACGCCGCCGGCACGGGTGATGCGCACCGCCTCGGCGACATTGCTGGCATCGAGCCCGCCCGAGAGCATGAACGGAATTCCCGGATTGACGCCCTTGAGCAGCGTCCAGTCGAACGGCTTGCCGAGACCGCCGGGCCGTGTGGCGTCCTGCGGCGCGCGCGCGTCGAACAGCAACCAGTCGGCGACATTGGCAAAGAGACGGATCGGCGACAGATCGGCGCGCTCGGCGATCGGCAGCGCTTTCACCACCGGCAGGCCAAAGCGTGTGCGCACCGTCACCACCCGGTCGGGCGTCTCGCTGCCGTGTAGCTGCAGCATGTCCGGCTTCAGCGCTGCGACGATCTCGCGCAGCGTCTCGTCATTGGCGTCGACGGTGAGCGCGACCTTGCCAGCGCGGTCTCCTACACGCTCGCCGAGTGCGCGCGCGGTCGCCAACCCGAGATTGCGCGGGCTTGGCGCAAAGAAGACGAAGCCGACCAGGTCGGCGCCGGATTCCAGCGCGACCTCAACGGCTTCGGGCGTCTTGAGACCGCAGATTTTGACTTTGAGCGGCATGCGCCGGAGTTCTACCCGCTTCTCCGCGCGGCCGCAAAGCGCCTCAGGCGAGGGGCGGCGGCAGCACCAAAGGCGGGCCCGGCTCGGCTTGCGGTTGCCCGGCGCTGTCGACGCGGCGGCGCAGCGCGTCGTGATCGCGGTGCAGCGCCCGCATGTCGTTGTCGAGCCGCCGCGCCGCGCGGCGCCACTTGCCCTGCCGCAGCCAGGCGGCAAAGCCGCCGATCAGCACGCCGAGAATGAGGATGATGAAGATGACGATGAACAGCGGCAGCGTCGCCGCATAGGCCGGATTCGCCGACGACAACGGATCGAACGAGACCGTCACCGCCTGGCGGTTGGCCACCGCGAAGCCGACGATGATGACGACCAGCGGAACGATGATGATCGCGGTGACAATCTTGCGCAACACGGCCACCTCGGGTCCCGGGCAAGCGAACGCCAGCGAGCGAGGGCCGAACCTCAGGCCACCGGCGTCTTGTTCAACCGCTCGCGCATTTCCTTGCCGGTCTTGAAGAACGGCACCGACTTCTGCTCGACCGAGACATGGGCGCCGGTGCGCGGATTGCGGCCAGTACGCGCCGGACGGTGCTTGACGGAAAACGCGCCGAAGCCGCGCAGCTCGACGCGGTCGCCCTTGGCCATGGCATTGGTGACTTCGCCGAGGATGGCGTTGACGATGTTCTCGACGTCACGCTGGTAGAGATGGGGATTCTGGGCGGCGATACGCTGGACCAGCTCGGACTTGATCATTGACGCCGCCTGACTGCTCAATTGGAGCTTGGAGGGTGCCAAAGCGCCAAGAGACCGTCAAGGTTCAGCCGCTCGACCGCCTGCACCGCACCCCAGTCCTCGAGGCGCTGCGCCGCGGCGGAAAGACCCATGGCCTGGAAGGCGAAGGCCGCGACGTGGAGGAAGGACAACTCGCCGAAGCGGGGTTGCAGCGAATAATCGCGCACCGGGGTGTCGGCGGGCACGCTCTTTTCCCTCGCCAGCCACGCCAAAGCGGTCTTTTCGTTGCCGATCTCGTCGACGAGCTTCAAAGGCAGGCCCTGGTGGCCGGTGAAGACACGGCCGTCGGCCACGGCGGCAAGCTGGGCATCGTCCATTTTGCGGCGGTTCTTAACCAGGTTCTTGAACCAGGCGTAGGAGTCGGAGACGATCGCGGCGATCGCGGCACGTGCCTCCGGGCTGGTCGGTTCGAAGCCGTTGGGCGCCGCCTTGAGCGGCGAGGATTTGATCTCCTCGACCTGGATGCCGATCGTCTTGAGCACCTGGGTAAAGTTCGGGTATTGGAACAAAACGCCGATCGAGCCGACCAGCGAGGTGTCCTGGGCGACGATATGGTCGGCGGAGATAGCGGCGATATAGGCGCCGGAGGCGGAAAGGCCGTCGACCACGACCACCATCGGTTTCTTCGCCTGCAAGGCGCGCAGCGAGTCGAACAGCTGTTGGGACCCGGCGGTGGTGCCGCCGGGGGAATCGACATGCACGATCACGGCCCTGGCGCTCGATTGCGATAGCCGGTCGAGCGCGTCGGTGCGGTCCTGGTTGCCGCGGATCAGGCCGGTGATCCTGATACGGGCAATGTAATCCCCGTGCTCGCTGAGCCGGCTGGGCACGAGCAGCGCACCGGCGCCGCCGATCGCGACCACAGCGACGGCGACCGCCGCGACGCGCCAGAAGGTCAGCTTGCGCCGCATGCGGCGGCGGTCGACGATTGAATCGGCGTCGAGCGACATAGTTCGCTCCTTGCTTTCGAATCACGCCCCGAGATTGAGCACAGTCTAACCCCTCCCCCTGAAAGGGGGAGGGTCTGGCAACAGGTCCGGCTACTCGCCGGCCTTTTCTTTCTCGGCTTCCTCGTCCTCCGGCTTGTCGTCGCGCTGCTTGAGCGCTGCGCCGAGGATATCGCCCAGCGAAGCCCCGGAATCGGCGGTGCCGTATTGGGCAATCGCCTCCTTCTCCTCGGCTACTTCCAGCGCCTTGATGGAGACGGCGAGCTTGCGCGTCTTGCGGTCGAACTGGGTGACGCGGGCGTCGACCTTCTGCCCGATGGCGAAGCGCTCGGGATTCTGGTCGCCGCGCTCGCGCGCGAGCTCGTTGCGCTTGATGAAGGCGGTAAGGTCGGTGTCGACGATCTTGACCTCGATGCCGCCTTCCTTGACCTCGATCACCTCGCCGGTCACCACCGATCCCTTCTTGAGATCGCCGGCCGACGCCATCGGGTCGCCTTGCAGCTGTTTGACGCCGAGCGAGATGCGTTCCTTCTCGACGTCGACGTCGAGAACCTGCGCCTTGACCATGTCGCCCTTCTTGTATTCCTCGATCACCTGCTCGCCCGGACGCTTCCAGTCCAGATCCGAGAGGTGGACCATGCCGTCGACGTCGCCGTCGAGGCCGAGGAACAGGCCGAACTCGGTCTTGTTCTTGACCTCGCCTTCGACCGTCGAGCCCGGCGGATGCTTCTCGACGAAGACCTCCCACGGATTGCGCATGGTCTGCTTGAGGCCGAGCGAAATACGGCGCTTGACCGGATCGACTTCCAATATCTGCACCTCGACTTCCTGCGAGGTGGAAACGATCTTGCCCGGATGCACGTTTTTCTTGGTCCACGACATTTCGGAGACGTGGATCAGGCCTTCGATGCCCGGCTCCAGTTCGACAAAGGCGCCGTAGTCGGTGATGTTGGTGACGCGGCCCTTCATGCGCGAGCCGACCGGGAACTTGGCCTCGATGCCCTGCCACGGGTCGTCGAGCAACTGCTTCATGCCGAGCGAGATGCGGTGCGTCTCGTGATTGATCTTGATGATCTTGACCTTCACCTGCTGGCCGATGTTGAGCACCTCGGTCGGGTGATTGACTCTGCGCCAGGCGATGTCGGTGACGTGCAGCAATCCGTCGATGCCGCCCAGATCGACGAAGGCGCCGTAGTCGGTGATGTTCTTGACCACGCCGTCGATCACCTGGCCCTCTTCGAGGTTCTGCACCAGTTCCTGACGCTGTTCGGCGCGCGTCTCTTCCAGCACGGTGCGGCGGGAGACGACGATGTTGCCGCGGCGGCGGTCCATTTTCAGGATCTGGAACGACTGCGGAACGTTCATCAGCGGCGTGACGTCGCGGATCGGCCGGATGTCCACCTGCGAGCGCGGCAGGAAGGCCACGGCGCCGTCGAGATCGACGGTGAAGCCGCCCTTGACCTGATTGAAGATGACGCCGGACACCTTCTCCTGACTGTTGAAGGCCTTCTCCAGCTTACCCCAGCTTTCCTCGCGCCGCGCCTTGTCGCGCGACAGCACCGCTTCGCCGAGCGCATTCTCGACGCGCTCAAGGTAAACCTCGACGGTGTCGCCGACCTTGAGGTCGGCCTGACGGCCCGGGGCGGCGAATTCGCGCAAGGCGACGCGCCCTTCGGTCTTGGCGCCGACGTCGATGACGGCCATGTCCTTTTCGATGCCGACGATCTTGCCCTTGACGACGGTGCCTTCGGACGGCGTTCCGCCCTGGGCAAAGGACTCTTCGAGCATCGAGGCGAAGTCTTCACGCGTGGGTGCATGCGCAGTAGCGGTGGCCATGGAGTCTCCTGTATGCGGCGCGCCGGGGTTTGAAATGGCGTTCCGAAAGCCCGGGCCGACAGGTCCCGCAAGACGCGTCAGCATCCCTCCGGGATACGGAAGGCCGGCGCTAATACCGCGCGTTCGGAACGATGGTTCGTGCGGGCTCGCCGGCACCGAGGCTCGAGCGGGGCTTTGTCCTCCAACAACGAGGGGCGGTTAACCGCGGCCTCGGCCCGCTCGGGTGGCCTCGACGATGTCGATGGCGGCCCGAATTGCGCTCGATATATCCATATTGGTTGTATCGAGCAAGTGGGCGTCCGCCGCCTGTTTTAGCGGCGAAACAGCGCGTTTTGTGTCGCGTTCGTCGCGCCTGACGATGTCGGCAAGGACGGACGCCTCTTCGACCGGCTGCCCCATCGCCTTGAACTCCAGAGCCCTGCGGCGCGCGCGCACTTGCGGCGCGGCGGTGACGAAAATCTTAACGTCGGCGCCGGGGCAGATGACGGTGCCGATGTCGCGGCCATCGAGCACGGCGCCGGGCGGCTTGGCGGCGAAGCCGCGCTGCACGGCAACGAGCACGGTGCGAACGTCGGGAAACGCCGAGACGATGGAGGCGGCATCACCGACGACGGGAACCTTGAGCGCCACCTCGTCGAGCTGGGCCAGATCGAGCCCCTGGGCGGCGGCAACCGCGGCGGCTGCGTCATCGGGCTTATGCCCGGCGTCGAGTACGGCTTTCGCCACCGCCCGATACAACAGCCCGGTATCGAGATGGCGCAGCCCATAATGGACCGCGAGTTTCTTGCCGAGCGTGCCCTTGCCCGAGGCAGCCGGCCCGTCGATGGCAATGATCATGAGAGATCCGCGCCGAGCGAACGCATCAGCTCGGTAAAGCCGGGAAAGCTCGTGGCGATAAAGGCTGAGTCGTCGATGCGCACCGGGTTTTCGCTGGCGAGACCCATGACCAGCGCCGCCATGGCGATGCGGTGATCCATGTGCGTGATCACTTCACCACCGCCGGCGGCGCGCCCTTTGCCGTGCACGATCAGGTCATCGCCTTCGATTTCCACGGCAACACCATTGACGCGCAACATATCGGCGGTGGCGGCGAGCCGGTCGCTCTCCTTCACCCGCAATTCCTTCAAGCCGCGCATCCGCGTCGTGCCTTCGGCAAACGCTGCGGCCACGGCGAGCACTGGATATTCGTCGATCATCGACGGCGCGCGCTCGCCCGGCACGTCGACGCCCTTGAGCCCGCCGGCGCGCACGCGCAGGTCCGTAATCTCCTCGCCGCCGTCGGCGCGCGCCTCGATCGCCTCGATGCTGGCACCCATCTCACGCAAGGTCATGAGCAGGCCAGTGCGCAGCGGATTGGTCATCACCGCTTCGAGGATCAGTTCCGAGCCCGGAACGATCAGGGCTGCAACCAGCGGAAACGCCGCCGAAGACGGATCGGCCGGCACCGCCACCGCCGCCGGCTCAAGCTCCGGCTGCCCGATGAGCGTGACGCGGCGGCCATGCTCGCCATATGGCTTCACGGTGACTTTGGCGCCGAAATGCTTGAGCATGCGTTCGGTGTGGTCGCGAGTTGCTTCTGCCTCGACCACCGTTGTTTCCCCCGGCGCGGCGAGGCCGGCGAGCAGCACCGCGGATTTCAACTGTGCCGACGGTACCGGCGACTCGTAGGTAATCGGGATCGGATCGCGCGCGCCGACAAGCGTCAGCGGCAGCCTGCCGCCCTCGGCGGTCTCGGTTGCGCGCGCACCCATCTTCTCCAGCGGCTCGAGCACGCGCCGCATCGGCCGCTTGCGTAAGGATGCATCGCCGTCGAATGTTGCCGTCACCGGGCACCCGGCCACCGCGCCGATGGCGAGCCGGCAGCCGGTGCCGGAGTTGCCGAAGTCGAGAGGCTGCGTGGGGGCGACAAAGCCGCCGACGCCGACGCCATGGATGCGCCAAACTCCGTCGCCGCCGCGCTCGAGCCGCGCGCCGAGCGCGCGCATGGCGTCTGCCGTGCGCAGCACATCCTCGCCTTCGAGCAGGCCGCTGACCGTCGTTTCCCCGACCGTAAGCGCGCCCAAAATCAGGGCACGATGGGAAATCGACTTGTCGCCGGGCACGCGGGCGCGGCCCTGCAAGGGGCCGCCGCGGCGGGCGGTGAGCGGCGTCATGGTTGCTGCATCCACCGGCACGGGTCCGTTAAATGAACGCGCCTGCCTACCACGCAGGCGCGCGCGCCGTCATCCTTGGCGGGTATTGACAGGGCGGCACCAACTCGCCAAGTGAAGCACCGATTTGACCGCATTTTCCGAGGAGCCCGATCCGTGGCCAAAGCAGAGCTCGGCACCAAACGTATTTGTCCGGAAACCGGGCGCAAATTCTACGATCTCAACAAGACACCGGTGATTTCCCCCTATACCGGCAAGGTCGTCCCCATCGTCGTCGCCCCGGTGCGCTCGCGCCCGGAACCTGCGGCTGCCGCGGTCCGGCCGGCGCCCGTCGCCGAGCCGGAAGTCGTCGCGCCGGAGACGGCGGACGCCGAATTCGTTTCGCTCGATGATGCAGAGGCCGAACAGCAGGGCAAGAAGAAGCCCGCGGTTGCCGGCGCCAAAGCCGAAGGCGAGGAAGAGGAAGTCGAGGCCGACGAGACCCTCGACGATGCCGCCTTCATCGAGGAGCAGGATGAAGGCGATCCCGATGTGTCCGACATCATCGGCGAGACCGTCGAAAAGGAAGAAGAGCAGTAGTCGAAAGGCCGGTAATGCTGTTAGCAGACCGGCCTTTGCCTCATTCCCGGGGACTGCTATCTGTTCGCTTAAGGGGCCATAGCTCAGCTGGGAGAGCGCCTGCATGGCATGCAGGAGGTCGGCGGTTCGATCCCGCCTGGCTCCACCAACCTGCGCCGCTCCGCGAACTACGGCTCGGCAAGCCGGTATTCCCTATCGTAACGAAGCGAGCGAAGGCTGCCGCGCCACAACTCGCGGGGCGAAGGCGGGCCATGAAATACGTCTATATCCTCCGAAGCACCGACTCCGACCATTTCTACGTTGGCATCACCGACGATTTGCGAGCCAGACTGAGCAAGCATAATCGCGCGTTCGCGAAGAAGCGGCTTTAGCCCACGAACCGCCGGGAGGAATCGCATGCAAGGCAAGATCGCGCTCGAGGAACACTTCGCCACCGAAGCCACCTTGAGCGATTCCCAGGTGTTCGGCGCCCATGTGTGGCCGCAATTGCATCACCGCCTGCTCGACATCCAGGACACTCGACTCGCCGAAATGGACAGGCACGGCATCGAGATGATGATCCTCTCGCTCAATGCCCCCGCGGTGCAGGCGATCCACGACGTCAAGCGGGCGATCGCGGTGGCGCGCGAAGCCAACGACGTGCTGGCCGAGAATGTGCGCAAGCGCCCCGGCCGTTTCGCCGCTTTCGCCGCGCTGCCGATGCAGGACCCGGATGCGGCGACCGACGAGCTTGCGCGTTGCGTCAAGCAACTCGGATTTGTCGGCGCCCTGGTCAATGGCTTCAGCCAAGCCGGCCAACCCGAAAATGTCCTCTATTACGATGCGCCGCAGTATCGCCCGTTCTGGCGCGCAATCGAGGCGCTCGACGTGCCGTTCTATCTGCATCCCCGCAATCCGCTGCCAAGTTGGACCAAGATCTACGACGGCCACCCGTGGCTGCTCGGACCCAACTGGGCATTTTCGGCGGAGACTTCGGTGCACGCGCTGCGGCTGATCGGCTCAGGCCTGTTCGACGAATGTCCGCGGCTCAAAATCGTGCTCGGTCATCTCGGCGAAGGCATCCCGGTGCAGCTATGGCGCATCGACGGCCGTAACGGCTGGATGAAAGCGAAGCACAAATATGCCGCGACGCAAGGCGTCGGATACTATTTCCGCAAGCACTTCCATCTCACCACGTCGGGAAATTTTCATACGCCTTCGCTCATCAATGTGGTCGGCGAAATGGGGGCGGAGCGCGTGATGTTTTCGGTCGACTGGCCGTTCGAGAGCGTCGATGAAGGCGCGGAGTGGTTCGACAACGCCGAAATCGGCGCCGAAGAGCGCCGGAAAATCGGCCGCGACAATGCGGTCAAATTGTTCAAGTTGAAACTGTAGCGCTGCTTACTTCTTTTTGTCCTGGACCAGGGCCGTCTTGCCCCAGACCGGCTCGTCGGCGCCGTTGCCCCAGGCGATCGGGCGGTAGAAGGCGTGAATGCCATAGCGCGCCAGGCGATGCATTTCGCGCACCCAGTTCGGATGCACATAGAGTGCGTGGTAGTGCGTCGACTTGCCGACTTCCGGCAGATAAATCTGACCGTTCAGCGTCTGCTTGGCGATGCGATTGGCCCGCGCCCAGGCGCCGCGCTCGTTGATCAGCTTGCGCTTGCCGTCGCAGGCGAAGGTGAACTGACAGGCAAGATAGCGATTGGCGTTCTGATAGACGGTGCCGCAAACGTCCTTCGGATAAAACCCGGAGAACACGCGGTTGAGCACGACCTGCGCAACCGCCATCTGCCCGCGCACCGGCTCGCTGCGTGACTCGAAATAGACGGCGTTGGCGAGACAGCGCTCGGCCTTGGCGTAATCTTTTCCTTCAAGATGCAACCGCTCGGCCGGCGACGGCGGCGGCGCACCGGGCGCTGCGCGCGGCAACGGCACCATGTCGAGCGGGATCGCACTCGCCATCGGCAACGATACAGGCTGAGGTTCGGCGGCTTCTTCGGGCGTCGCACGCGCTTCAATGGAGGCAAGTTGCGCCGGCGCAATTTTCGCGGGCGCTGTCGCCAAAGATGCGGGCAGCGCCATGGCTGCTTCAACCGCATCCTGACTGCGCGCGGCGGCAAGTCTGGCAACCGCGGTTTCCACGACCGGCGACATCTGCGTCAGCCTTGCGATGGTCTCGCGATGAATGTCGGGCAACACCGCGGCTTCCGCGGAAGCGCTGGCGAGAATGAACGGGCGTGTGACGGCGTCGTCGCGCGGGATGGCGACGGTAACTTGCGGCATCGACGGGGCCGCCGCCGCGGCGATCGAAATGCTGCGGATGCCGGAACGGATACGATCCGGAAGGTCGGAAACGTGACCAGGGAGCTCAACGATGCGCGCGCCACCGTTGTGGAACAATTCAGACGCGGCATCGACCGAGCGCACATTGGCGATATCGAGTGCGGTGAGCGCTACCGCGGCGGCGGCGAAAATCGCGCCGAGACGTTTGAGATTGCGGAAAATCTTTTCTTCGACCGTCAGTTCGTTCGGATCGAAATTGATTGGACGCTGGAGCAAAGGCCACTCTCCCGATGCGCGAGACATTTTCTGTCTTCGATCGCGGCGACCTTATCGGCAGCGGACGCGTTTGAAAGTTTTTTGCAAAATAAAGGAAAATGCGCATGGTTATTTTAACCAAGCGCACTCGCCGATTTTTGCACACGACAAGCGGCGAAATTTTACGCACGACAAAAACTTTGCTTGCCGCGTTCCTTGCCCCGCTTCGGCTTTGACGCTGCGGTTAACGCAGAGCGGCGGCGCCGGTCACCTCTCGCGAGCCGCCGGCGCAGACGGCCAATTTGGCCTCATTCGGCGCGGTTAACGGCCTCGCGCGGCCCCTAAAGGCCTGTTCTTGAACATTTAACCCGGCCTGCCCATATTAACGGGACCGGACGGCAGGTGCCGCCCGGACCCGGTCCGGATCGCTCCGGCCTGGGCAAAGAAGCGGGGCGCCGAAAGGGCCCCGGTCAAAGTCGCTTCAAGCGAGGGCTTTGAGACCATGTCCAGAGTTCCGTCACTCTCCAGTCCGTTCCTTCTGGGCTTCGATGAGATCGAGCGCGTGCTCGATCGCGTCGTCAAGGGCGCGGACGGCTATCCGCCCTACAACATCGAGCGCCTGGCGCGCGATGGCAAAAGTCCGGAGCGGCTGCGCATTACGCTGGCGGTTGCCGGTTTTACCCGTGACCAGCTCGATGTGAGCATCGAGGAAAGCCAGTTGCTGATCCGCGGCCGGCAGCAGGACGACAAGACCCGGCACTACCTCCACCGCGGCATCGCCGCGCGCCAGTTCCAGCGCACCTTTGTGCTGGCGGAAGGCATGGAGGTGCTGGGAGCCGAACTCAAGAACGGGCTGCTGTCGATCGATCTTGCCCGGCCGGAGCCGGAACGGGTCGTGAAGACGATCTCGATCAGCGAGTGCGAATGACGGAATTTGAAACAGGACTCGACACGCTAAAGCATCAGAAAGGAGTCGAGGGCCATGACTGACAAGATGACAAACGACAAGACCACAGAGCAGAATTCAACGCACCCGGCGATCACGCAGGAAGCGCTGGCGCAGCTCGGCGGCGGACATCTCGCCTACGTCAAGTCGATCAGTTCGGAAGACGTGAACAAGCTGTTCCCGCAGGCGCCAAAGATCGCGCCCGGCATCATGCTGTTCGCGCTGCATGCCGCCGACGGCACGCCGATCATGCTGACCGACACGCGCGAGGCGGCGCTCGCCAATGCCTGGAGCCAGGAGCTCGAACCGGTGAGCGTGCACTGACCGCATCGGCTATCCGAATCGAAAAGGCCGGCGATACACCTCGCCGGCCTTTTCATATTCAAATTCGGAAAGTTTGACGGGCGGCTATCAGGCCGCGCTTGAAGCCGCCGGCATCGCCAGAACGGCATAGAGTGCCTCGGCATCGCGTGATTCGCGCAACCGCCGGGCGATTTCCGGATCGCGCAGCAGCCGTGCCACGCGGGCAAGCGCCTTCAAGTGATCGGCGCCGGCGGCTTCCGGGGCCAGCAGCAGAAAACAAAGATCGACCGGTTGACTGTCGAGCGCCTCGAAATCGATTGCCCGTTCCAATCGCGCGAACAACCCGAACAAACGGCCGAGCTTCGGCAATTTTCCGTGCGGAATAGCGACGCCGTTGCCCACCGCGGTCGAGCCAAGCTTTTCCCGCTGCAACAGGATCTCGAGAATTGTCTTCTCGCTTTGTCCCGTCAGCTCGGCAGCACGCGCAGCAAGTCCCTGGATTGCCTGCTTTTTGTTGTTGACCTTGAGCGCCGGCAAAATGGCGTTCGGCGCAATGAGATCGGTAAGCGTCATGGACATGACCAATGATCGTAAAAAGCTGCGCGGATGAACACGGGGGCTGATTGAATGCGGCGGACCATATGTACCCTCCGCGCCGGCTGTCAATGGCGCGCCGACATAGCTGCTGCGGTTTTTTCCGGCAAGTTCCGGATTTATGTTAACCGCCACGCACCCCTTGATGATCCTTACGGCGGCGCTTGTAGCGGCGCAGGCGTTTTTCAATGTGGACCGCTGCCTGGTCGGCGCTTTCGTAGGCATCGGCCGCCATGCCTTCGGCCTCGAGCATCGTGCCCGAATCGAGATGCAGCACGAATTCCGTGTGATATCCGAAGCCGTCCCGCTCGACCGTCGCGTGGCCCGAATAGCCGCCGCGGAAATACTTCGATGTGGCTTCGTCGACGCGGTCGGTGATGCGCTCCCGCAGCGCCGCACCGATATTCATGTTTTTGCCAGATACGCGCAAAGGCATGCATTCCTCCGATGCGAACGCAGGTCGCGCCCCGCGTTCTCTGCCGCCCCGGCCTGATCGTTTAAACTTAGGATTGTTTCGCCAAAGATCAACGGCCTCCCGCCGACGTCGGCGCAAAGCCGGGCGCTAAACGGCCGCCGCCTGCTTGTCGCGCCGGCGCTGCACCGACGACGGAATCCGCATCGCTTCGCGGTATTTGGCCACGGTCCGGCGCGCGATGTCGATCCCGGCCTCGCGCAACTTATCGACAATTGTATCGTCGGACAGCACGTCGGAACAGGCCTCGGCATCGATCAGCTGGCGAATGCGATGGCGCACGGCCTCGGCGGAATGCGCTTCGCCGCCGTCTGCCGAAGCGATCGACGACGTGAAGAAGTATTTCAATTCGAAAATGCCTCTGGTCGTCGCCATGTATTTGTTGGCGGTGACGCGTGACACGGTCGATTCATGCATGCTGATCGCGTCCGCCACGGTTTTCAGATTCAGCGGCCGCAGATGCTGAACGCCGTTGGCAAAAAACGCATCCTGCTGACGCACGATTTCGCTCGATACTTTCAGGATGGTCTTGGCGCGCTGGTCGAGCGCGCGCACCAGCCAGGTGGCGGTCTGCAGACAATCGGCGAGGTAAGTCTTGTCGGTGTCGTTGCGCGTGGTTTTTGAAACCTGCGCGTAATAGCGCTGATTGATGAGCACTTTCGGCAGCGTGTCGGAATTAAGCTCGACCTGCCAGGTGCCGTCCGGCGCCGGCCGCACGAAAACATCGGGCACGATCGGCTGCACCAGCGTCGAGCCGAAGGCGAGACCCGGCTTGGGATTGAGATTGCGGATCTCGCCGATCATGTCGGCGAGATCCTCCTCGTTGATTCCGCAATGACGGCGCAGCGCCGCGAAATCGCGTTTGGCCAGCAGGTCGAGATGCTCGACCAGCGCCCGCATCGCCGGATCATAGCGGTCGCGATCTCTAAGCTGGATGGCCAGGCATTCGCTCAGGTTTCGCGCGCAGACGCCGGGCGGGTCGAATGTCTGCAGGATCGCCAGCACGGCCTCGACCTCGGCGCGCGTGGTGCCGAGCTTTTCGGCAACGCCGTCGAAATCGCCGCTGAGGTAGCCGGCCTCGTCGACCATGTCGATGAGGTACTTGCCGATCATGCGCGGCGCCGGATCGGAGATCGCCAGCGCCATCTGTTCGGCGAGGTGCCCGGCCAGCGTGGCTTCCGCCGTGACGAAGGCTTCAAGATTGTAGGCGCTGTCGTCGCCGCCCTGCGAGCCGGAACCCGACCATTCTGAATAGGCGGGCGGCGGAATTTCCGGGGGCGGCGATTTTTCCCCGCCGTCGTCGGGGAAGACGTTTTCGAGTTCGGTGCCGAGGCCCTCTTCCATGGAACTCCGGCTTGAGTCGAGTTCCTGGCCGTTCCAGTCGGCGGGTTCGCCCGAGGCCTCTTCGCCGACGGAGCCGCCGCCCTCGCCTTCGCCCTCCGCTACCGCCTGCGGCGGCGCGTCCTCGTCGCTGCCGCGCTCGAGCAGCGGGTTTTTTTCCAGTTCGCCTTCGACATAGGCAGCAAGATCAAGGCTGGAGAGTTGCAGCAGCTTGATGGCCTGCATCAGCTGCGGCGTCATCACCAGCGCTTGGCTCTGGCGAAATTCCAGTCGTTGCGACAGCGCCATTGAAATCCCGGCCGAATCTGGTCCGTTTCTTGCTTGTCTCCGTTTATATCAGGTTACCAGCCGAAGCGGTACGAGATTCCGCAGTGCGGCAATGCACAAAACTTGTGCATAACTTCGGCCGCTAGAGGCGGAATTCCTCGCCGAGATAGAGCCGGCGCACGTCTGGATCGTTGACGATTTCGTTGGCTTGGCCCTCTCTCAGCACCGACCCGGAATAAATGATGTAGGCGCGGTCGATGAGACCGAGCGTTTCCCGCACATTGTGGTCGGTGATCAGCACGCCGATGCCGCGATTGGTCAGGTGGCGCACCAGCGCCTGGATGTCGCCGACGGCGATCGGGTCGATGCCGGCAAACGGCTCGTCGAGCAGCATGTAACTCGGCCGCGTCGCCAGGGCGCGGGCGATCTCGACGCGGCGGCGCTCGCCGCCGGACAGGGCAATGCTCGGCGTCTTGCGCAGACGCGCGATATTGAACTCCTCGAGGAGCGCATTGAGGTCGGCTTCGCGGCGACGCTTGTCCGGCTCGACGACTTCGAGCACCGAACGGATGTTGTCTTCGACATTGAGCCCACGGAAGATCGATGCCTCCTGCGGCAGATAACCGATGCCGAGGCGGGCGCGCTGGTACATCGGCAGCGCGGTGACGTCGTAGCCGTCGAGCTCGATGCGACCGCGATCGGCGGCGATCAAGCCGGTGATCATGTAGAAGACGGTGGTCTTGCCGGCGCCGTTGGGCCCGAGCAGGCCGACCGCTTCGCCACGCCGCACATAAAGCGTGACGCCCTTCACGACGGTGCGGCCGCCGAAGCTCTTTTCGACGCCGTGGGCGGCGAGATAGCCGTGCTTGACGCCCTGCCTGCCATCGGTGTCGCGGCGCGGGCGCGAGGCAACCTGCTGTGCCGCGGCGTTGGGCTGGCGCGTCTGCACCGCCAATTGATGCTGCCGCGCATCGGCCGGCGTCCGCCGCGCCTGCGCCGGCTGGCGCCGAAACAGCGAGAGGATATTCACCAGATGACCTCGCGGCGCATGGTTGGCTCACGCCCTGGCCGGGCGCGGTAGCTTAGCTGATTCCGCGTCAACGGAATGGCTGCACCGGGAGCGGCGACGACGGCATCGTCCCCTTGCCGGCGGGCTTGCCGTCCGGCCCGACGCTGCCGGGCAGGAACAACCCCTGCACGCGACCCTGCCCGTTCTTGCCGGACTCGACACGGGAGACGCCGCTGGTCAGGTCCACCACCAGGCGGTCGCCGCGCAGCACGTTCTGACCCTGCGTCATCACCACGTTGCCGGTGAGCGTCACGGTGTTGGTCTGCATGTCGAACAGGCCGAGATCGCCGGTCGCCGTCTCCGCCTTTTGCGTCACCACCACGCCGCCGCGGGCTTCCAGTTTCTTGATGCGTTGCTGGCCGCCCGGGCCGGGATTGGCCAGCGCCACGCTCTTGCTCTTGTCGGCATCGCTGTCGTTCTGCTCGTAGAACACCACCAGTGACTTGCAGCGCAGTCCGGTGTCGCCTTGGGTGACCCGCACGTTGCCGCTGAAGGTCGCCATCTTGTCCTTGTCACGGACTTCAAGCGTCGACGCTTCGATATGCACCGGCTGATCGCGGTTTTGCGAGAAGCCCTGCAGGGCGTTGGGCGGCCCTTTCGAGGGCTGCGCGGCGAGGGGCCCGGCGGCAAAAAGAAGCGCCGCGGCAATGAGCGGAATGGGCTGAAGACGCGCGATCATTGCGCACCCGCCTTTGCCGGCGCCCCATCAGGCTGATTCAGCGTCAGCACCATATCGACGCCACCGTCAAACCGGACAAGGTCGCCAGAATCGACAACCTCCAGACGGTTGGCGTTCAGCGTCCCCTGCAGCATTTTCACTTCCACCGGGTGTTCGGACAGCACGTCGCCCTTGCGGGTATCGACCAGCGCCTCGCTCATGCGGCACTCATAGCCTGACGACGACGTGAGCACGATGTCGCGCGTGAGTCTCAAAGTCTCGGCCTTGGTGTCATAAGTGCCGGTCGCTGCCGACATCTGGATCAAGCCCTTGTCCTGTAATTGCACCCTGGCGTGGATGTCGTGCAACTCGACGATATCCGGCTTGGTCAGGTCCTGGGCCGCGGCCTTGGCGCTCACTTCATAGGCGCGGCCGTCGCGGGTAAAGCCGGACAGCCGCGGTTGTTCCATCGTAATCTTGGTGCCCGATACGACGAGGTTGCCGATATCGATCGGCAGCTTTGTGAGCATGCGCAGCGGGTTGAAATAGGTGACAACGAAGACAATGGCGAGCGCAAGCACCACGACCGTCGGCAAGGCGATGCGCAGCAGGCGCACCGTACGGCTATGCCGGCGCGCGGCGCGAAAGGCGCGTTCGGAGTTGCCGCGGCTCATGGTCCAATAGGCCCGAGCGGTCTGCGGATCGGGCCGGGCTGCAATCGGTTGATTCATGCCGCCAGCAGAAGTTCGGGTGAAGCTTTGGAAAATCACGTCACGCCCCGCCACGCAACATGGCCGCCGAATATGGCCCGCAAGCGGCAGAGCCAGAGCTTAAAGCAATAACGAACGCAATGGCTTACGCAGAGTGTGAAAAGATGTCCTCGGCCGCCCAGCCGGACAGGTCGAGCCGCACGCGATCGGGCAGGAAATTAAAGCAGGCCGCGGCTAGTCCGGCGCGGCCTTCGCGCGCGAGCATGACGTCGAGCTTTTCCTTGAGCGCGTGCAGATGCTGCACGTCGGTCGCAGCGTAGGCGACCTGGGCATCGCTTAAACCTTCGGCCCCCCAGTCGGAGGACTGCTGCTGCTTGGACACGTCGACGCCGAGCAGTTCCCGCACCAGATCCTTCAAGCCGTGCTTGTCGGTATAGGTGCGTGCGAGCCGTGAGGCGATTTTGGTGCAATAGACCGGCCCGGCCATGACGCCAAAGGCGTTGAACAGCACGCCGAGATCGAAGCGGGCGAAATGGAAGATCTTCAGCAGCGACCTGTCGGCGAGCAGCTTCTGCAGATTCGGCGCCTGCTTCTGGCCGGCCGCGATCTGCACCACATCGGCGGAGCCGTCGCCGGGAGAAAGCTGCACGACGCAGAGCCGGTCGCGGCGCGGGTCGAGGCCCATGGTCTCGGTGTCGATTGCCACCGCGCCCTTGTAGGCGCTGAGGTTGGGCAGATCGCCGCGATGCAGACGGATGGTCATTCGATCCCCGGTTTCGGGACGCTGGTGCCCAGGAGAGGACTCGAACCTCCACGCCTTGCAGCGCTAGTACCTGAAACTAGTGCGTCTACCAATTCCGCCACCTGGGCGAGGCTTTAGAACTCGTCGGGACTAGGTACGGAGCCGGTTTAAGCTTGTCAATTGAAGGGGAAGACCGCGTTTCGCCGCCCTGTACAGGCCATGGCCGATCCTGTATTTGCCGGGAGGCCGAGCCCACTTTGCGAGCGCGGGATGCCCGTCATTTCCAACATCGACACCCTGGTCACCGTCTATGGCGGCTCGGGGTTTGTCGGCCGCCACATCGTGCGGGCGCTCGCCCGCCGCGGCTACCGCATCCGGGTGGCGGTGCGTCGGCCCGAGCTTGCCGGGCATCTTCAGCCGCTCGGCCGGGTCGGGCAGATCCATGCGGTTCAGGCCAATCTGCGCAACGCGGCCTCGGTCGAGGCTGCGGCGCGCGACGCGCACGTGCTGGTCAATCTGGTCGGCGTCCTCGCCGAAGGCGGACGGCAGAAATTCGACACGGTGCATGCCTTCGGCGCCGAGCAGGTGGCGCTGGCGGCGGCCAATCACGGCGCCCGGATGGTTCATATGTCGGCGATCGGCGCCGACGAAAATTCCAGCTCACGTTACGCCCGCTCCAAGGCCGCCGCCGAGCGGCTGGTGCTGGCGGCGCTGCCGCAAGCCGTCATCATGCGGCCCTCCATCGTGTTCGGTCCGGAGGACGATTTCTTCAATCGCTTCGCCTCGCTGGCGCGCATTTCCCCCGCGCTGCCGCTCATTGGCGGCGGGCAGACCCGCTTCCAGCCGGTCTTTGTCGGCGATGTTGCGGAGGCGATTGCCAAGGCCGTGGACGGTAACACGCACCCCGGCACCATTTACGAGCTTGGCGGACCGGAAATACGCAGCTTCAAGCAACTCATGCAATTCGTTCTGGCGACCACCGGGCGCCAGCGCATGCTGGTGCCGCTGCCTTTCTTTGCCGCCAAGATGAAAGCAACGGTGCTGCAATTTGCGCCGGCGCCGCTGACGCTCACCGGTGACCAGGTGGAATCATTGCGCAGCGATAACGTCGTGTCGGACGCGGCCGAGGCTGACGGCCGCACGCTTCGCGCGCTTGGCATCGACCCGGAGCCGATGGCCACGATCGTGCCCTCTTATCTCTGGCGTTTCCGCAAGACCGGCCAGTTCAGCAATCGCAGCGTTACACCTTAGAGCTTAAAGGTAGTAGAGCGCGAAAATCCCCAGGGTGCCGACGACGATGCGCCACCAGGCGAACAGCGCGAAGTTGTGGCGCTGCACGTAGCGTAAAAATGTCTTCACCACGATCCAGCCGAATATGAACGAGAAGATGAAGCCGACGGCGATCGCCAGAATATTGCCGTGCCCGAGCTCAGCGCGGCTCTTGAAGGCTTCGTAAGCGAAAGCGCCGACCATCGTCGGCATCGCGAGCCAGAAGGAAAATTCAGCGGCCGAGCGCCGGTCGGCGCCGAACAGCATGGCGCCGACGATCGTCGCGCCCGAACGCGAGACGCCCGGGACCATGGCGAGGCATTGGCACACGCCGATCGCCAGATACATCGGCAGTGGAAACGCGGTCGATTCCGAATAGCGCGGTCTCAGATTCATCCGGTCGACGCCGAGCAGCACGAAGCCACCGATGATGAACATGACGCAGACGACGCGCACGTCGAACAGGTGCGCCTTGATGAACGGCGCCGCCAGCACCCCGATCACCGCCGCCGGCAGGAACGCCAGCAGCACGCCGATGACGAAACGCGCCGCGTCCCAATCGCTGAACATGTTCGTTGCCAGCGACCAGATACGGCCGAAATAAATGCTGAGCAGCGCCAGAATGGCGCCGAGCTGGATCAGAATGGCAAACGACTTGCCGAAGGCGTCGTCGCCCCAGCCGAGGAAGTGCTCCATCAGCAAGAGATGCCCGGTGGAGGAGACGGGGAGGAATTCGGTCAGGCCTTCGACCACGCCGAGGATCGCTGCCTTGATGAGGTCGATATAGGGCGCGAGGGCATGCATGCGATGCTCCGGAAAGGAATCACGTAAGGTGAGCGCTTGTGGCGCAAGGCCGAAACGGGGGCAACGAAAAAAGCCGTAATCCGCAGCAATTTGCGTGGAGACGACGACTTCCTATAGTGCTCGCCTTCGATTCTCGCCCAGGCTCACATGCTCACATTGCTGCATCACCCGCTCTGCCCGCTGTCGCGCTATGTGCGGCTTGTTCTCGCCGAATACGGGCTCGAGGTGCGACTGGTCGAGGAGCGGTTCTGGGAGCGGCGCGAGGAATTCCTGCTGCTCAATCCGGCGGGCGAAATCCCGGTGCTGGTGCGGGACGGAGTACCGCCGGTCCCCGGCGCCACGGTTATCGCGGAATATCTGCAGGAAACGAAGGCGGGCGAAGCCGCATTGATGCCGGAAGCGGTCGCCGCGCGCGTCGAGGTGCGCCGCCTGGCGAGTTGGTTCAACGATAAGTTCCATTCCGAGGTGAGCGGCCCCCTGGTCACCGAGCGGGTGTTCAAGCGCCATATGACGCGCGAGCAAGGCGGCGGCCCGCCCGACACCGATGCGCTGCGCGCGGCGCGCAGCAATATCCGCTATCATCTGGCCTATATCGGCTGGCTGACGCAGACCCGCGACTGGCTCGCCGGTGACGCCTTGAGCTATGCCGATCTTGCCGCCGCCGGCCATCTGTCGTCGGCCGATTATCTGGGCGAAGTGCCGTGGAGCGAAAACGAGGCAGCGAAGAGCTGGTACGCGCGGGTCAAGTCGAGGCCCTCGTTCCGCTCGATTCTGGCCGACGCGCTGGCGGGCGTACCCGCGGCCAAGCACTACGCCGATCTCGACTTCTGAGCGATCCTGCAGCGCTCAAGGCCGGCCTTGTCGCGCAGGCGCGCGAACTGGGCTTCGGTGTCGTCGGCGTGACGCGGCCAGATTCTATCGCCGAGGCGAAGAAGCATCTCGAGAACTTTCTCGCCGATGGCGCCCATGGCGAGATGGACTGGCTCGAAACGAGCGCCGAGCGGCGCGGCGATCCACGCGCGCTGTGGAGCGAAGTTCGTTCCGTCATTTTGCTCGGGCTCAATTACGGGCCCGACGAGAAAGACCCGCTGGCCATCCTCAAGCGGCGGGACCGCGGCGCGATTTCGGTCTATGCGCGCAGCGACGATTATCACGAGATCATCAAGCCGCGGCTCAAAACCATCGCGCGCTGGCTCGCGCAAAACGGAGGTGGCGACGTCAAGGTTTTCGTCGACACCGCGGCGGTCATGGAAAAGCCGCTCGCGCAAGCTGCCGGGCTCGGCTGGCAGGGCAAGCACACCAATCTTGTTTCGCGCGAATACGGCTCGTGGCTTTTTCTCGGTGCGATTTTCACCACGCTCGAACTGCCCTACGACGGCGCGACCGAGGACCATTGCGGGCGTTGCCGTGCCTGCGTCGATGTCTGCCCAACCGCGGCTTTTCCCGCGCCTTACCACCTCGATGCACGGCGCTGCATTTCCTATCTCACCATCGAGCACAAAGGTCCGATCCCGCGCGAATTCCGCGCCGCGATTGGAAACCGGATCTACGGCTGCGACGATTGCCTTGCCGTCTGTCCCTGGAACAAATTCGCGCAAATCGGCCGCGATGCGAAATTCGCCGCGCGCGAGACGCTGCGCGCGCCGAAACTGAGCGAGCTAGCTCGCCTCGACGATGCGGCATTCCGCGCGATGTTTTCCAAAACCGCGGTCAAGCGCGCCGGCCGGGATCGTTTTGTCAGGAACGTGCTCATCGCCATCGGCAATTCCGGCGACGCCGCGCTCGCCATCGAGGCACAGCGGCTGCTCGATGACGGCTCACCGCTGGTGCGCGGCGCGGCCGTGTGGGCATTGTCGCGGCTGATGCCACGCGACAAACTTAAGCAATTGCGGAACGGCGAAAGCGATGCGTCGGTCAACGATGAGTGGGCCGCGGCGCTCGCCTAGAATTCCTTCACCGCCGCGATCAGCCGCTCGATGTCCTCCGGCCGCGACAGCCGGTGGTCGCCATCCTTGATCAGCGTCAGCACCACGTCGTCGCCGGCAAAGCGCGCCACCAGTTCGACCGCATGCCGCCACGGCACGTCCGGGTCCTGCACGCCCTGAAGAATGTGCACCGGACAGCCTGTCTCGATCAGCCCGCCGAGCAGAAGGTGCCGGCGGCCTTCCTCGATCAGCCGCTTGGTGATCGGATAAGGCTCTTCCGCGTAAAGCGATGGCCGCAGCCAGCAGCCCTTGTCCTCGATCTCGCGTTTGATGCCGTCGGGAAACTTCTTCCACATCAGTTCCTCGGTGAAATCGACCGCGGGCGCGATCAGCACCATGCCGGCCAGCGGCGCGGACCCTTCCAGCTCGCGCAATCGCGCCGCCAAGAGTAGTGCCAGCCAGCCGCCCATTGAGGAGCCGACGACGACCTGTGGTCCTTTGGCGAATTGCCGGTAGACCGCAACGCTCTCGTCCAGCCAGCGTCCGATGCTGCCGTCGGTGAAGGCCCCGCCCGATTCGCCGTGCCCGGAATAGTCGAAGCGCACACAGGCGCGGCCCTGGGCTTCCGCCCAGAGATCGAGCGCCTCGGCTTTGGTGCCCTTCATGTCCGACTTAAAGCCGCCGAGCCAGAACAGGCCGGCACCCTTGGCCTGTTTCTTGGCCTGACTCTTGCCCTCACGCACGCGCACGGCGATTGTCGTCGCTGGCGAGGGTGATTCGATTCGCAGGGACGTCAGGCGGGATTCGCTCATGCGCACTTCGGCCAAATCGGCGCGTACCGTTGAGACAGATGACCCCTTGTCGCCGCAAGACGGCGCCCCGCGCAAGGGGGCAAATCTCAACATCCCGAAGCCGCGCTCGCTCGCCGGCGCCACCGTCCTGCAACTGGTCCCGGCGCTGCGCGACGACCCGGCAAGCCATGCCGCAATCGATATCGCGCTGACGCTGCTGCAATCGGGCGCCCGCGCCATCATCGCCGGCGAAGGCGGCCCGCTGGTCGGCGAGCTGCTCGCCTTCGGCGGCGAGTGGCTGCCGATGGCCAACGACACGATCAATCCGCTGCGCATCCGCGCCAATACCGGAAAGCTCGCGCATCTGATCGCCTCCGAGCGCATCGACATCATCCACGCCCAAAGCGCCACGGCGGCGTGGAGCGCGATCCGCGCCACCAGGCGCATGCCGGTTTTTCTCGTGACCTCCTTTCCCGACCAGTTGCCGCAAAAGTCTTGGCCGACAAGGCTGATCGGCGGCGCACTGGCGCGCGGCGACCGCGTGATCGCACCATCGACATTCGTGTCACGGGCGATGATCGAGCGCTACAAGATCGCGCCCGAACGCATCACCGTCATCCCGCGCGCGGTCGATACCGCCAAATTCAGCCCGGCCGCCGCCGACCGCGTCGCCGAACTGCGCCGCATCTGGGGCATCCTGCCGCAGATGCGCGTCGTGCTCACCCCCGGCCGCATCGCGCCGTGGAACGGGCAGATGACGATGATCGATGCCGCGCGGCTGATGGTCACCAACGGTGAGCGCAATACCGTCTTCGTCTTTGCCGGCGATGACCGCGTCGACCCAAGTTATACGCGCGCGCTGCGCCGGCGCGCGCGCATGCACAGCGTCGACACGTTGTGCCGCTTCGTTGGTCATTGCCCCGACATGCCCGGCGCGCTCGCAGCCGCCGATGTGGTCGTGGTGCCGGCGCTGGAGCCGCCGCTCACCGGCCGCGCCGCCGCCGAGGCGCAGGCCATGGGCCGGCCGGTCGTGGTCACCACCGTCGGCGTGCTGCCGGAAAACATGCTGGGGCCGCCGCGCATGCCCGACGACCTGCGCACCGGCTGGCTGGTGCGGCCGGGAAATGTTGCCGACCTTGCGCGCGCCGCCAGCCAGGCGCTCAGCCTCAACACCATCGCCTACGAGGCGCTCGGCGCCCGCGCCCGGCAGTTCGCCGAGTTCATGTTCTCGCCGCAAAGCGTTGCCCAAGCCATCCGCGGGGTCTATACGTCGCTCTTGGCCCGCGACGCTTGAGCCTTGTGGAGACGTGTTGGCGTCTATGTCGAGTTATTCCGCGACGGGAATGCCGGCAGCCGAGCCGAGCCAGACGGCGGCCACGGCCAACAATGCCAACGCCGGCGAAACGCGCGATCCGATAACCGCCCTAATTGTCGTTCCGACACTCGACGTCGGCGCCGCCGACGCCGGCGCCGCGGCGCTTGCCCGCATTCTCGCGCGTGCCGGGCATCGTGTCATCCTGGTGTCCCGTCCCGGACGCCTGGTCGCCGACGCAACCGCCGCCGGTGCCGAATTCATGCCGCTCGACATGGGTGGAAACAATCCGGTCGCGATCGTGCGCAACGCCTTCGCGCTGATGCGTATCGCACGCGAGCGCAAATGCGACCTCATTCATGCGCACGGCCGCGCCGCCGCCTGGAGCGCTTTTCTTGCCGCGCGGCTGACCGGCATTCCCTTCGTCACCACCTGGTACAAGGGCTTTCGCGATCAAAACGTGTTCAAGCATCTCTATAACGGTGTCATGGCGCGCGGCGACCGCGTCATCGCGGTGAGTGAGCAGCTCGCGCAACTGATCAACGACCGCTATGGCACTCCCTGGGAGCGCATCAAGGTGCTGCCCTCGAGCATCGACTTCGAGGGGTTCGATCCGTTGCGGGTGACGCGCGAGCGCGTCGAGACGCTGCGGCGCGGCTGGGGCGTCAAGCCCGAGACCAAAGTCATCCTCGTCGTCGGCCGCATCCTGCGCCGCAAGGGGCATCATGTGATGGTGCGCGCAGCGCAGCGCCTCAAGGACATGGGGTTTAAGGATTTCCTCTGCGTCTTCGTCGGCGAGGATCGCGGCAACACCCACTACACCGGCGAACTGTGGGACCTAGTGCTGACGACGCGCACCATGGACGTCGTGCGCATGGCGGCACCGGTCGCCGATATGCCGGCAGCCTATGCGGCAGCCGCCGTGGTGGTGTCGGCGGCGGTACAGCCGGAAGGCCTGCAGCGTTCGATCATCGAGGCGCAGGCCATGGGCCGCCCGGTGATCGTGTCCGATCTCGGCGCCGGACCGGACGTTGTGCTCACGGCACCCGCGGTGCCGGACGGCCGCGTCACCGGCCTGCGCTGCCCGGCAGGTGACGACGCAGCCCTTGCGGAAGCCTTGGTGCGCCTGTTCTCAATGCCCGAGCCGACCCGGCGGGCGATCGGCGCGCGCGGCCAGGGGTGGGTTTGCAGTCACTTCGATCGGGCTCTGGTCACCGAGCAGACGCTGCGCCTTTATGCCGAGATCGCCGGCCGGCCCGCGGCGGCGCCCCATTAATTCGAGCAATCAGAAGGCTTTGGCAGCGCTTTCGAACGGATTCGCATACGATTCATTGGCAATACGGCGGAACCGCGTTGACTTATTCGCCGTTTCTACCAATCTCTCCCTTTCCCGGTAGCGCCGCAACGCGCGAACGGGAATGTCGCAACAACAGAGGAGACAAGAGCCATTCGTCGTCCGATGAAGTCTGCGCTGCCCGCCCAAAAGGACGGCCCGCGCGTAAACGAGGAGATCCGCTCCCGAGAGGTTCAGCTGATCGATAATACCGGTGACAACAAGGGCGTTGTCGAAACGCAAGCCGCCATTGCCATGGCGGTTGCAGCGGGGCTCGATCTGGTCGAGATCGCCCCGAACTCCAATCCGCCCGTCGTCAAAATCCTGGATTACGGCAAGTACAAATTCCAGGCGCAGAAGAAGGCGGCGGAGGCACGCAAAAAGCAGAAAGTCGTCGAGATCAAGGAGATCAAGCTCCGGCCGATGATCGACGACCATGATTACGACGTGAAGATGCGTTCGATGAAGCGCTTCTTCGAGGAAGGCGACAAGGTCAAGATCACCTTGCGCTTCCGCGGCCGCGAAATGGCGCACCAGGAGCTCGGCTACAAGCTGCTCGACCGGGTCAAGGTCGACACCTCGACCATGGCCAAGATCGAATCGGAACCGCGGTTCGAGGGGCGGCAGATGGTCATGCTGCTGGCCCCGCGCTAGACGGCAAGGATCGTCAACAAGGCCCGCCAATTCAGCGAAAATCGGCGCGGGGCGCGCAAAACGCCCCGCAATGGCCTTGCCGCCCAAACGGTTGCAAGGAACGCCCGCCTCTGCCATAACGCCGCCCTTCGCCGCCCGGCGAACAAGGGCTGCCGTGGCGGCGTTTTAGCGCTCAATTCCGAGCACCAAGCTCAAAAGCAATCGTCTTTTGCAGCAACAACCGGCCCGGCGGTTCGTCCCGCTTTTGCGCCGTTTCAGGAGAGCCAAATGCCCAAGCTGAAGACCAAATCGGGCGCCAAAAAGCGCTTCAAGGTGACCGCCACCGGCAAGGTGAAATACCAGCAGTCGGGAAAGCGCCACGGCATGATCAAGCGGACCACCAAGACGATCCGCGAGCACCGCGGCACCGCCGTTCTGTTCAAGACCGACGGCGACAATATCAAGAAATACTTTCTGCCGAACGGCTGAACGCTATTTCACCGGCGGCGTCCGCGCCGCTGATCCGTTGATCATCCGAACGAATTGCCAAAAGAACGGCTAGGAGAATAGTTATGGCCCGTGTCAAACGTGGCGTCACATCACACGCCAAGCACAAGAAGGTCTACAAGGCCGCCAAGGGTTTTTATGGCCGGCGCAAGAACACCATCCGCATCGCCAAGCAGGCGGTGGAGAAGGCGAACCAATACGCCTTCCGCGACCGCAAGCGGCGCAAGCGCTCGTTCCGCGCGCTGTGGATTCAGCGCCTCAACGCCGCGGTGCGGCCCTTTGGTCTCAACTACAGCCGTTTCATCGCCGGGCTTGCCAAGGCCGGGCTCGTCGTCGACCGCAAGGTGCTGTCCGATCTCGCCATCCGCGAACCGGTGGCGTTCCAGGCGATCGTGGAAAAGGCGAAAGCCGCACTTCCCGCGTAACATCAATGGCGCGCCGATGACGCTAAAGGAAAAGGCGCTCTACAACCAGATCCATCCGCTCAAGCTGTCGACCGACATTCTTGCAGCGGCGGTGTCGCTTTATCTTTTCTGGATTCACCAGCCGCTGCCGGCGCTGCTGCTGCACTTCGTGCCGCCGATCATCGCGACGTGGCTCATCATCCGCTACATCGATCTCGAGCCGCAGCGGGCATCCGCCTTCGGCCGCTACGTCGAAAAGAATATGACGCGCCTGATCGAAGGCGTGCGCCTGTTCGGCGACCTGGTCATGATCTTCGGTGCCTGGAAGCACGACGTGCTTCTGCTTCTGCTGGGCCTCGCCGTCATCGTCGGCGCCTGGTGCAACGGTCTGCTGCCCTCGAAAACACGGCGCCGCAAAACCAATGGCTGACATCGCGCAACTGGAAAAAGACCTGCTCGCAGCCGTCGCCGCCGCCAGGGACGAAGCGGCGCTGGAATCGTTGCGCGTCGCGGCGCTCGGCAAGAGCGGCTCGATCACCGCGCTGCTGAAGACGCTCGGCGCCATGACGCCGGATGAGCGCAAGGCGCAAGGGCCGGCCATCAATGGCCTCAAAGACAAGGTCAATACCGCAATCGCGGAGCGCAAGGTCGCGCTCGGCGACGCCGCGCTCGATGCGCGGCTCAGCACCGAGACCGTCGACGTCACGCTGCCGGTGCGCGAGGCGCCGGCGGAATTGGGCCGCGTGCATCCGATCACGCAGGTGATCGACGAACTGACCGCCATCTTTGCCGACATGGGCTTTGCCGTCGCCGAGGGTCCCGACATCGAGACCGACGACTACAACTTCACCAAGCTCAATTTTCCCGAAGGCCACCCGGCGCGGGAAATGCACGACACCTTCTATTTCCCGCCGAAGCCCGACGGCTCGCGGCTTCTTTTGCGCACGCACACCTCACCGGTGCAGGTGCGCACCATGCTCAGCCAGAAGCCGCCGATCCGCGTCATCATTCCCGGCCGTACCTATCGCAGCGACAGCGATCAAACGCACACGCCGATGTTCCATCAGGTCGAGGGCCTGGTTATCGACAAGGGTTCGCACCTCGGCCACCTGAAATGGATTCTGGAAGAATTCTGCAAGGCCTTCTTCGAGGTCGACAACGTAAAGATGCGCTTCCGCCCATCGTTCTTCCCCTTCACCGAGCCATCGCTGGAAGTCGACATCCAGTGCAAGCGCGACAAGGGCGAAATCCGTTTCGGCGAGGGCGAGGATTGGCTGGAAATCCTGGGCTGCGGCATGGTGCACCCCAACGTCCTGAAAAATTGCGGGCTCGATCCGGCCGAGTATCAGGGCTTTGCCTGGGGCATGGGGATCGACCGCATCGCCATGCTCAAATACGGCATGCCGGATCTGCGGCCCTTCTTCGAGGCCGACGCGCGCTGGCTTGCGCATTACGGCTTCCGCCCGCTCGACTTCCCGACGCTCGCCGGAGGGCTGAGCCCGTGAAGTTCACCCTCCCCTGGCTCAAGGAACATCTCGACACCGACGAGCCGCTGGCGGCGATTGTCGACAAGCTCACCATGATCGGGCTCGAGGTCGAGCGCGTCGAGGACAAGGCGACGCTGCTCAAGCCGTTCGTCATCGCTTCCGTGGTGTCCGCCGAGAAGCATCCGAACGCCGACCGGCTGCGCGTATGCATGGTCGATACCGGCGATGGAAAGCCCATCCAGGTCGTGTGCGGCGCGCCCAACGCGCGCACCGGCATGAAGGGCGTGTTCTCCGCGCCCGGCGCCTTCATCCCCGGAAAGAGCATCACACTTCAGGTCGGCACCATCCGCGGCGTCGAAAGCCGCGGCATGCTGATGTCGGAAGCCGAGCTTCAACTCTCCGACAACCACGACGGCATCATCGACCTGCCCGCCGACGCCCCGGTTGGCAAAAGCTACGCCGACTATGCCGCGCTCGGCGAGCCAGTGATCGAGATCAACCTCACGCCCAACCGTCCCGACTGCACTGGTGTCAACGGCATCGCCCGCGATCTCGGCGCTGCCTCCATGGGTACCTTCAAGGATAAAATCGCAAAGCCGGTGAAGGGAGAATTTCCCTGCCCGGTGAAAGTCACGATCGAGGCTGCGCCGCTTTGCCCTGCCTTCGGCTTGCGTCTGATCAAGGGCGTGAAGAACGGCGCCTCGCCGGACTGGCTGCAGAAACGGTTGACCGCAATCGGCCTGCGTCCGATCAACGCGCTGGTCGACATCACCAATTTCATCACCTTCGACCGCGGCCGGCCGCTGCACGTGTTCGACGCCGCCAAAGTGCGCGGCAATCTCGCCGTGCGCCGCGCCAGAAACGGCGAGACACTGCTGGCGCTCGACGGCAAGACCTACGCGCTCGATGCAGCGACGTGCGTTATCGCCGACGAGAAGGGCGTCGAATCGCTCGCCGGCATTATGGGCGGCGAGGAGACCGGCTGCGACGAGGCGACGACCGATGTGCTGATCGAGTCGGCGCTGTGGGACCCGCTCAACGTCGCGCAGACCGGCCGCAGGCTCGGCATCAATTCAGACGCCCGTTATCGCTTCGAGCGCGGCGTCGATCCGGCCTTCATGCTGCCGGGGCTCGAACTCGCGACGCAGATGGTGATGGAATTCTGCGGCGGCACTCCTTCGGAAATCGTGGTCGCCGGCGATCCGACCCCGAAGGAAACCGTCATCGATTTCCCGCTGACTGAATTGCCAAGGTTGACCGGGCTCAAGCTTCCCCTCAACGACGTGCGCCGGATACTGGAAAAGCTCGGCTTCTTCGCCGTGGGCCAAAGCGAGAAGGTGAAGGTCGCGGTGCCATCATGGCGGCCCGACGTGCATGGGCGCGCCGACATCGTCGAGGAGATCGTGCGCATCGCCGGCGTCGACCGCGTGCCGTCGGCACCGTTTCCGCGCGGCGAGCATGCGCGCAAGGCCGTGCTCACACCGATCCAGAATCGCACGCGCAAGGCCAAGCGTGCGCTTGCCGCGCGTGCGCTGACCGAAGCCGTGACCTGGTCGTTCGTGTCGAAACGCGAAGCCGAACTGTTCGGCGGCGGGCAGGCGGCGCTGGCGCTCGCCAATCCGATTGCCGCCGAGCTCTCCGATATGCGGCCGAGCCTTATCCCCGGTCTCGTCATGGCGGCGCAGAGAAATGCGGATCGGGGCTTTGCCGATGTGGCGCTGTTTGAAGTCGGGCAGGTCTTCAAGGGCGACAGGCCGGAAGACCAGTTCACCGCGGCGACCGGCGTGCGCCGCGCGCTGGCGACAACAAGCGGCATCGGCCGCCACTGGTCGGGCGGCAAGCCGGTTGATGCCTTCGACGCCAAAGCCGACGCCTTCGCCGTGCTGGCGGCTGCCGGCGCGCCAATGCAGGCGTTGCAGGTGGTGCCCGGCGGGCCGGCGTGGTTTCATCCGGGCCGCAGCGGCACCGTGCAAATCGGGCCGCAGAGTATTCTCGGCCATTTCGGCGAGCTGCATCCACGCGCGCTCGAAGCCCTGAAGGCGGAAGGCCCGCTGGTGGCATTCGAGGTGACGCTAGAGAAAATCCCCGAGCCCAAGACCAAGGCGACGCGGGCCAAGGCGACGCTGGAGCTGTCGCCATTCCAGCCGGTGGCGCGCGATTTCGCCTTTGTTGTCGCCGCGTCCGTCAAGGCTGCCGATGTCGTGCGCGCCGCGCAAAACGTCGACCGCAAGCTGATTACCGAGGTTGCGGTGTTCGACGTCTACGAAGGCAAGGGCATCGATCCGGGCAAGAAGTCGATCGCCATCGCCGTCACCATGCAGCCGCGCGAGAAGACCATGACTGACGCCGAGATCGACGCGCTCGGGTCCCGCATCGTCGCCGAAGTCGGCAAGCGCACCGGCGGCGTGCTGCGCGGCTAGGCCGGCAATAAATCCGCAAAGGCAAAGCCGTCACGCTCGACGGCTTCGCCGACGCACACCGGGATTTTGCCCTTGAGCATGGGCCCGGCCGAAACAAACGAGTGAAATTCGCCGTTCTCGCCGCATGGGTCGGCGCCCGCCGGCAAATCGGCCAGCAGGCTGCTGTCGAAGCGGCGGCCGGCAAAATCCGCCGGCAATTTTTTCAGGTCGACCACGGACAGATGCGCCTCGACGCCGGCGGCGATCATCTCACGCGCGAGATCGGCGGTCGGACGCCGCCATAACGGAAAGACCGGCGTGACGCCGGTGCCGGCAAGCTGCTTTTCGCGATAGTCGCGGATATCTTGCAGAAACAGGTCGCCGAAAATCACATGGCTGACGCCATGCGCCTTGGACTCATTCACCGCCTTCCCCATCTCGCGCTCATAGACTTCGTTCGGGCACGGATAGGGAATGCGCACGATGATGGCGGCAAGCCCGGCTGCGGCAAGCTGCGCGCGCAGCAATTCCTCGCGTACGCCGTGCATGCTGACGCGGGCAAAGGTGTCGGTCACCGTGGTCAGTGCGCCGACGACATCGTATTCGCCGCGCGCCTCATGCAGCGCCCAGGCGCTGTCCTTGCCGCTCGACCAGGCCACCAGCGCCTTGGGCAGCGAGCGGCATCGCATCGCATGGTTTCCAAATCATTGTTGTGCGCTGCGAGAGGATGCCGGAATCCACGTATGGCGGCAATCACATGGCTAAGATTCGGTGACGGCACCGCTCACCAAATCGCAATGAGTCATTACCATAATGCCTTCCGACACCGCGCGAGAACGCGCGCGCTTCGGGGACTGCTTCAACCCATGGGCTGGATGGCCGACCGCGTCGGGCGCGCTCTTGCCCACTATCTTGAAAAGCCGGTGCTCGGCTACGAGCCATTTACGCCGACCGATCCGCAGGCGTTGCGCGCGACGCTCGAGCCCGGCGACGTGCTGCTGGTCGAAGGCAACAACCATATTTCCGGCGTCATCAAATACCTGACGCAATCGACCTGGTCGCACGCCGCGCTTTATGCCGGCCCGATCGGCGACCGCACCACGGCCGAAGGTGAACCGCTGGTGCTGGTGGAAGCCAATATCGGACAGGGCGTGGTAGCAGCGCCGCTGTCGAAATATACCCGCTACCACACGCGCATCTGCCGCCCCATCGGGTTGACCGCCGACGACCGTGCCCGCGTCTGCGCCTACGCCGCCGAGCGCATCGGCTTCGACTACGATCTGAAAAACATCCTCGATCTCATGCGCTATCTGTTTCCACTGCCGGTGCCGCAGCGCTGGCGCCGGCGCATGATGGCGCTCGGCTCCGGGCATCCGACGCGTATCATCTGCTCGGCGCTGATCGCGCAGGCCTTCGAGAACGTGCGCTATCCGATCCTGCCCAAGGTGACGCGGCTGGAGAGCGAGCAAGCGCGTGAGGAAATTCTCGAGATCCGTCACTCTTCGCTGTTTGCGCCGCGCGACTTCGACATCTCGCCCTATTTCCAAGTGGTCAAGCCGACCATCCTGCGCGGCTTCAACTACAAGGCCGTGGCCTGGGCCGATCTCACCACCGCGGAAGCCGCCGAGGCGGTGCCGCTCCAGCCGCTCGACCAGACGACGCCGACGCCAGCCTGACATTGGCCTTTGTTGCCGGGCTTGCCGTGCGGCGCGGCACGCCTTAACTCTCACCCGCAATGATCGACGCCGCCGTCAAAGCGTTTTCCGATCTGTTCACGCCGCGGCTGCGCGGCGTGCTGATGAAATCCGTCGGGCTTGCGCTGCTGCTGATCCTGCTCATCGGCATCGGCCTGCAACGGCTGCTCGCGGCGCTCGCCGAGCACGGCGCCATCTGGGCGGAACAGACCACGGGCTTTGCCCCGCACGCGGTGTGGTCGACGCTGGCTTTCATTCTTTCGTTTATGGCCGGACTCGGCATCATCACCGGCGCGCTGTTCCTGATGCCGACGGTCGCCGCCTTCGTCGGCAGTTTTTTCGTCGACGACGTCGCCGACGTGGTGGAGCACACGCATTATCCAGCCGATCCGCCGGGCCGGGCGCTGTCCATCCTGCGCGCCACGATCGAAGGGCTGAAATTCGCCGCGCTCACGCTCATCGTCTATCTCTGCGCGTTGCCGTTCATTTTATTCGCCGGCCTGGGTTTCCTCATTCTCCTCGTCGCCAACGCCTACTTGCTCGGCCGCGAATATTTCGAGCTCGCCGCCATGCGCTTTCGCCCGCCCGAAGAGGCCCGCGCGATGCGCAAGCAACACGCCGGCGCCGTTTTTGTCGCAGGGCTCATCGTCGCCGTGTTCGTCTCGATCCCGATTGTCAATTTCGCCACGCCGGTCTTCGCCATGGCCTTCATGGTGCACGTGCACAAGCGGCTTGCCGCGACCCCAAAGGTTGTCGTGGCGCGCTAGCTTTTTCCGCGCATGTCGATGACGCGCTTGGCCTTGCCTGCCGAGCGCTCGACCGATCCAGGCTTGACCGCCTTTACCTCCGCAGTCACTCCGATCAGATCCTTGATGCGGCGGGCGACGCTGCGGCCGCTCTCGATCCATTCCGCCTCCGGCGTTCCGGGGCGCGCCTCAGCCACCACGGTCATTGAGTCGAGTCGCTCGTCGCGGCGCAGCTCGATCACAAAATGCGGCGACACGCGCTCGTCCTTGAGCAGGATCTCCTCGATCTGACTCGGAAACACGTTGACGCCCCGGATGATCATCATGTCGTCGGAGCGCCCGATCACCTTCTCCATGCGGCGCATGCTGCGCGCGGTGCCCGGCAGCAGGCGGGAGAGATCGCGGGTGCGATAGCGAATGACCGGCATCGCCTCCTTGGTAAGCGAGGTAAACACCAGTTCGCCGACTTCGCCGTCGCCCAGCACCGCACCGGTCGCTGGATCGATCACCTCGGGATAGAAATGATCTTCCCAGATGGTGCAGCCCTCTTTGCTCTCGATGCATTCGCTCGACACGCCCGGACCGATCACCTCCGACAGGCCGTAGGTGTCGATGGCGTGCAGATCGAACGCCTCCTCGATTTCCTCGCGCATGGCATTGGTCCAGGGCTCGGCCCCGCAGACCGCAAGCTTGAGCGAACTCTGCCGCGGATCGACCCCCTGCAAGCGAAATTCATCAAGAATGGCAAGTAGATAGCTTGGGGTCACGAAAATGACGTCGGGCCTGAAATCGCCGATCAGCTTGACCTGCCGCTCGGTCATGCCGCCCGAGACCGGCACGACGGTCAGGCCGAATTTTTCGGCGCCGTGGTGAAAGCCGAGCCCGCCGGTGAACAGCCCATAGCCGAAGGAGTTCTGCACCAGCATTCCGGGCCGGCAGCCGGCAGCGCGCAACGAGCGCGCAATGAGATGGGCCCAGGTCTCGATGTCACCGCGGCTATAGCCGACCACCGTGGGCTTTCCGGTGGTGCCGGACGAGGCATGCACGCGTTGCAACTGCTCGCGCGGCATCGCCATCAACCCGAAGGGGTATTTCTCGCGCAGCTCGGCCTTGGTGGTGAACGGGAATTTGCGCAAGTCGTCGAGCGTCTTGAGATCGCCGGGGTGCACGCCGGCAGCGTCGAAGGCCTGTTTATAATGCGCGACGTTTTTATAGACGCGATCAAGCGTCCACTTGAGGCGCTTTAATTGCAGCGCCGAAATCTCGTCGCGCGAGGCGATCTCGATCGGCTCGAAGGTTTCGCGGCGCGGCGTCAGGTCAACGCCTTTGACGATCATGCCCGGCATCGTTGTCAGATCTTCCGGTTCGCCGCGTTCCAGTGCTTTTCCAGATTGGCGATCAACGCCGGAGAGAAATGGCAATAGGCCTGCTCACGGGCATAGACCGCCATGTAGCGGCGGAAGGTGTCGAGCGGTTCCTCGCCAACGCGGAAGGCACGCCGGTTGCTCGCGGCGCTGACCACGCCGGATGAGGTGAAGTCGTCGCAGACTTTCATGGTCGCTTGCTCGACTTCTCCTGGCGGCACGACGAGATCGCAGACCATGCGGCCCTCGGCTGAGTCGCAGTCGAGCCGCTTGCCCATCATGATCGCCTGGCGCGCGATGCGCGGGCCGACGAAGCGCGGAAAACGCAAATTGGCGGCGCCAGGGATGATGCCTTCCTTGCGCGCCGGCAAGGTCATGTAGGCATCGCTCCCGGCCACCACGTAATCCATCACCAGCAGATACTGGCAGCCGCCGCCAATGGCGAAGACCTCGAGCTGCGCCACCCACGACTTCTCGAGCGTGCCGCCGATGGTCTCGTCCGGGCTGCGCCCGGTTGGGGCGAGCCCGCGCAGCATTTTGTTGACGCTACCCATGTCGCGGGTGACGTACCAGAGGAACGGGATCTTCCCCATGTAGATGTGGGTGAGATTGATGCCGCTGCAGAATACGTTGCGGCCCTTGTATTTCGGATGCTCGACCACGCCGCCGCGCAGCACGCAGATCTCGCTTGCGAAATCGAGGATCGCGAGGTCGACGGCGGTTTCGGTATCGGCCAGCGTATCGTCATCTTCGGCGTTGAGGAAACGCGCGTTCTGTATGGTGACGATCGCCGTCTTGCCCTTGCGCTCGACCCTGGCCGGGCCGAAATCGATGACGCCGGTGCGGGCAAACTCGTTCATGCGCTCGAGCGCCTCGCGCTTAGGCCGCAGCATGGCGTGGCAGAGATGCGTGCCCGTTACCGGATTGGCGAGCACGTTGGCGAGAAAGATGCCCTGATCGATCTCGACGCCGTCCTTCTCGCCCTGCATGAACTGCCGTTCGGCCTCGACCTGCTTGCGCGTCGGCGTCAGCCCCGGAATGAGCTTGGCGGCGTCGTAGCAAAGCTCTTCCACGCGTACGAAGTTGGCGAGGTTCCTTGTCAGCTTGCGGTAGATCGCCTCGGCGTGACTGGCCAGAAATTGCTCTCGCGATGCGCGGCAACTCGCTTGAATTGCGGCGGCCGCCTGCTGCTGCGCAGCCGAGCGCTGCGGCTTTCTCGGCAGCTTGGCGAGGAAGCCGGCGCCCTGCTGCCAGAACTTCGAGGCCGCCGCCGCATCGCGCCCGAAACTGCCGCTGAGGCGGAGGCCGGCCTTGAGCCAGGCGGCGGCTTTTGGCGGCAGGTCGGCGCCGCGATCGCTACGGTTTGCCTTTGCAGCGGCCGAACCTTCCATACGCAGCCTCCCGACGTCGTTTTATTGCATGACCGTTTTGCCCGGCCATTTGCACAGGTCGCCGATGATGCACTTTTCGCACAGCGGCTTGCGCGCCAGGCAAGTGTAGCGCCCGTGCAGAATAAGCCAATGATGCGCGTTGGATTTATAATTCGCCGGCACCACCGCTTCCAGCTTCGTCTCCACATCCAGCGGCGTCTTGCCGGTCGCCATGCCGGTGCGATTGCCGACGCGGAAAATATGCGTATCGACCGCGATCGTCGGCTCACCGAAGGCGACGTTGAGCACCACACTGGCGGTCTTGCGCCCCACCCCGGGCAACGCCTCGAGCGCCTCGCGCGTGCGCGGCACCTCGCCGCCGTGCTCGGCGACGAGCCGGCGCGACAGTTCGGCGACATTCTTTGCCTTGGTGCGGTAGAGCCCGATGGTCTTGATCAGGTCGCGCACGCGGTCCTCGCCCAGCGCCGCCATTTTGGCCGGCGTGTCGGCGAGCACAAACAGAGCCGGCGTCGCCTTGTTGACACCGGCATCGGTTGCCTGCGCCGAGAGCACCACCGCCACCAGTAACGTGAACGGATTGACGTATTGCAGCTCGGTCTTCGGCGCAGGGTTGGCGAGCGCGAAGCGGCGGAACACCTCCTCGATGTCCGCCATGGGCATCGGCTGGACGTCGCCGTGCGCGGCGGTCAGGTCCGCTTTTGCCCGTTTCGGCGCCGGCTTGACCCTCGCCTTTGTCTTGGCCTTGGGCTTCGCCTTTGCCGCAATCTTGGCGCTGCGACGTTTGGCTGATGGCTTGGGGGCGGACTTTCTCGCCATTTTTTTGGTATACTAAAGCGCAGCGAGCAGCACCATGACCGACACCGAGCTCGAGCCCACCATCTTTAACGCGACGATCACGCCGCACCGCTCGCTGCCGCGCGTCGGCTTCCTGATCGTGATGGGCGTGTTCGGCGGCGTCAGTTTCGTTTGCGGCATGGCCTTCCTGATAATGGGCGCCTGGCCAATCTTCGGCTTCTTCGGCCTCGACGTGCTGCTCCTCTATTTCGCGTTCCGCCTCAACTACCGGCATGCGGCCGCCTACGAGCAGGTCACCATGACGCCCGTGGCGCTCACCGTGCGCAAGGTCAGCCATCGCGGCAAGGTGCGCGAATGGGTGCTCAACCCACTGTGGGTGCGGCTGGAAAAGATCGTGCACGAGGAATTCGGCGTCGAAAAACTGCTGCTGGTATCGCGCGGACGCCAGCTCGCCGTCGCCAATTTCCTCGGGCCGGTCGAAAAGGCGAGTTTTGCAGCCGCTTTGGGCAACGCGCTGGCGCAGGCCAAACGCGGCGTGACCCGGACGGTGCTTCCTTAGTTGCCAGAAATCGGGTGGTCTGCCCGCCGGGCGTGGACTAGATACGCGGCATGATGAACGTGACCCAGGCTTTATCCGAGCGTTTCCCCGACCTCGCCCCGCTGCCGACGGCCGCGGCCGACTACGACGTCGTGCGCCGCGCCATCGCGCATATCCGCGGCAACTGGCGTTCACAGCCGGAAATAGAAACCATCGCCGAGGCCGCGGGTGTCTCCGCGACCGACCTGCATCATCTGTTCCGGCGCTGGTGTGGGCTGACCCCGAAGGCGTTCCTGCAGGCGCTCACCCTCAATTCGGCGCGCGACCTTTTGCGCGCGTCGGCAAGCGTGCTCGACGCCTCGTACGAGGTCGGCCTCTCCGGGCCCGGCCGCCTGCACGACCTGTTCGTGACGCACGAAGCGATGTCGCCTGGTGAATGGAAAGCCGGCGGCGAAGGCCTCACCATCACCTATGGCTTCCACCCCTCACCATTCGGTATGGCGCTGGTGATGACGACGCCGCGCGGTCTCGCCGGGCTCGCGCTGGCCGACGCCGGCAAGGAAAAGTCCGCGCTCAAGGACATGCGTTCGCGCTGGCCGCGGGCGCGCTACGTTGAGGACTTTGCGGCGACAGCGGCAACCGCGCGGCGCATCTTCGATACCGCCTTGTGGCGCAAGGACCAGCCATTGCGCGTGGTCCTGATCGGCACCGATTTCGAGGTGCGCGTGTGGGAAAAGCTGCTCGATATTCCCATGGGCAAACTCGACACGTATTCGGGCATCGCCGCAAAAGTCGGTGACCGCAAGGCCGCGCGTGCGGTCGGCTCGGCCGTCGGCAAGAATCCGATCTGCTTTGTGGTGCCCTGCCACCGTGTGGTCGGCAAGAATGGCGACATCACCGGCTACCATTGGGGCATTACCCGCAAGCGCGCCATGCTCGGCTGGGAAGCCGGCAAAGCCGCGGCTTAAAACCCGCCGGGAACGCTGGGCTTTCCTGAGGCGTTGACTTGCGGGCGGCTCCGGCCGCACCCTCGGCATAATCGAAGGAGATCAAGCCATGCGCGTCTGTCTGCTTGCTGCCGTGCTGGTTGTTTTGCCGGGCGCGGCATTCGCCCAGATCAACACCGGCGCCGGCGGCGCGGTGAACACTTACGGCGGAGGCGGCGCCGGGGGCGCTATCGATACCCGGGCAAATACCGGCCTCAACACCAGCGCAAGACTGCGCGGCAGCTCCGAACCCCCGATCGAGGTCCGGCGCTACGTCGAAGGTCACCGTGACGTCGGCGCAGCCGGCGGGTCGCTGTCCGCCGGCCAGCCGATCCCCGGCGACACCAATATTCGTGCGGTGCCGGGCTATCCCGAATGGGGCTACGGCACCGTCAATGGCCAGAGCGTGATCATCAACCGCGAAACCAACACCATTAGCGGCGTCGTTGGCCGCTGAATTCAGGCCGCCAGGTCGAGCTTGGACGCGACCGTTGAATCGGCGTTGAGCCGGTAGATCATGGGCACGCCGGTGTTCAGATTCAATTTGGTGATGCTCTCCGGCGTGTGCCTGTCGAGCACCATGACCAGCGCGCGCAGCGAATTGCCGTGAGCGGAAACCAGCACGCGCTCGCCGCGCAGCACGCGCGGCAGAATTTCCTGGATGTAGTAGGGCAGAACGCGCGCCGCGGTATCGCGTAACGATTCGCCGCCGGGCGGGGCCACGTCGTAGGAGCGGCGCCAGATGTGCACCTGTTCCTCACCCCATTTCGTGCGCGCCTCGTCCTTGTTGAGCCCGGAGAGATCGCCGTAGTCGCGCTCGTTGAGCGCCTGATCCTTGATCACTGGCACTTTGGTCTGGCCCATCTCGGCGAGCATCAGGTCGAGTGTGCGCTGCGCGCGCTTGAGCGCGGAGGTGAAGGCGATATCGAACACAAGGCCCTGGCCTTTGAGCTTGCGCCCGGCCTCGCGCGCTTCCGTGATGCCCTGCTCGGTCAGGTCGACGTCACGCCAGCCGGTGAACAGGTTCTTCAGGTTCCAGTCGCTCTGGCCGTGCCGCACCAGCACAAGAAGTCGGTCGGTCATCCCATTCGTTTCCGGTGTTAGAAATCCTTGAGGCCGAGCACATCCATCATCGAATAGAGGCCCGGCTTCTGCGTGCGCGCCCAGGCCGCGGCGGTAAGGGCGCCACGGGCGAAGATCATGCGATCCTCGGCCCGGTGCGTCAGCTCGATGCGCTCGGCGGTGCCGGCGAATATCACACTGTGCTCGCCGACCACAGTGCCGCCGCGCAGCGAGGCAAAGCCGATGTCGCCGGGCTTGCGCTTACCGTCATGGCCATCGACGGCGCTGTGCCCATCGAGATCGACGCCGCGGCCGGCCGCGGCGGCGCGGCCAAGCAGCAGCGCGGTGCCCGATGGCGCATCGATCTTCTGGTTGTGATGCATTTCCAGGATTTCGATGTCGAAGGACGCATCGAGCGTCTGCGCGACACGCTTGGTCAAGGCCGCCAGCAGATTGACGCCGAGGCTCATATTGCCGGATTGGACGATGATCGCCTTTTTGGCGGCGTCCTTGACCCTGGCCTGGTCACCCGCGTTCATGCCGGTGGTGCCGATGACGTGCACCTTGCCGAGTGCCGCCGCCTGTGCGGCGAACACAAGGGTCGCCGACGGCGCGGTGAAATCGACGATGCCATCGGCCTGCTCGAGGAACGGGCGCGCGTCGCCGGCGAGCTTCACGCCGTTTTCGGGCGTGCCGGCAAGCAGCCCTGAGTCCCAGCCGATCAGCGGCGAGCGCGCGTCTTCCAGCGCTCCGGCAAGCTCGAAATCCTTGCTATCGGCGATCGCCTTAACCAGCGTGCGGCCCATCCGCCCGCCGGCGCCGGCGACCACAAGCCGCATGGCGGTCATCGGTCAGCTCCGTTTCGAGCGCGGGTATAGCGCGGCGAGGCGGAAAAGGCGACTACGGCTGCGGGCCGTCATAGCCCTCGATGATGAGAATGTCGGCGGTCGAATGCGGCAGCCGCCGCTTGATGTTCTCCTGATATTCCGCCGAGCGGTAGCAGGCGAGCGCGGCGGCATAGTCGGGAAATTCGACGACCACGTTGCGCGAACGCGCGGTGCCTTCGGGCGCCTCGAACTTTCCGGCACGGATGACGAACTTTCCGCCGAATTTCTTGAAGATCGCGGCGTTGGCCGCGGCGTAGGGCTTGTAGCCTTCTTCGTTTTTCACATCGACACGGCCGATCCAGTAACCCTTGGGCATTTTCACTCCTGTTTACCGTGTGGCTTGTGCAATCTCATCTACGATTGCGGAGGCCGCTGTCCTCGGATCGGCGGCTTCCACAACCGGTCGGCCAACCACCAGATAGTCGGCGCCGGCGGCAATCGCCTTGGCCGGCGTCATCACGCGCTTCTGGTCGTCCTTGCCGCTGCCCGCGGGCCTGATGCCCGGCGTCACCAGCACCATGCCCGGCCCGATGAGCTTGCGCAGATTGGCCGCCTCCTCCGCCGAGCACACCAGCCCGTCGACCTTGAGGTCGCGCGCCTGGCCAGCGCGTTGCGCCACCAGCGCGGCCACGCCGAGCTTGGACCCCGCCGCGAACAGGTCGGCGTCGTCGTAAGACGTGAGTACGGTCACGGCAAGAATCTTGAGCTGACCGCGCTTGGCGGCGAGCGCCGCCGTCATGGTCTGCGGATAGGCATGCACGGTCAGGAAGCTGGCGCCGATCTGCGCCACGCTTTCAACGCCCCTGGTGACGGTGTTGGCGATGTCGTGCAGCTTGAGATCGAGAAACACTTTCTTGCCGGCGGCAATAAGCCCGGCGGCAAATGGCAGGCCGCCGGCGAAAGCGAGTTGATAGCCGATCTTGTAGAACGAAACCGTGTCACCCAGCCGCGACACCATATCCTCGGCGGCCTTTACCGAGGGCAGATCGAGCGCGACGATCAGACGGTCACGGGGAGCCGGCATAATATTCGTCACATCATCAACCGCGCCACCTCGACCAGCCGCGCCAACTGCGCGCGCAGTAGGTTGGCGGTGCCGGTATCGGTGAGATTGTCCATGGCGTCAAACGCCGTGTCGGCGTTGGCGACCGTGACCTGCTCGGGGATCACCAAGGCGCCGCAGCCGAGCTCCAGGATCTGCCGCAGGGCAATCAGCGAGCGGGCCCCGCCGAGCGCGCCGGGCGAGGCGGCGCTGACGGCAAAGACCCGCCCCTTGAAGGCAGCATAGGTCGGATCGCCGCGCTCGCGCACGCGCGAGACCCAGTCGATGGCGTTTTTGAGCAGCGGCGTCACCGAGGCCGAGTATTCGGGGCTGGCGATAAACACACCGTGATGCGCCATGATCATCTGCTTGAGCTTGACGGCGTTGGCCGGCGGTCCGCCCTTGATTTCGAGGCCGTCCTCGTAAAGCGGCAATTCGTAATCCGCCAGCGAAATGCGCGTTACCTCGACGTCGTTCAAGGTGAGTTCTTTTATGGCCAGCGCCGCAAGCTTGACGTTGTGCGAGCCGATGCGCGTCGAGCCGGGAATGACGAGGATTTTTGGGCCGGGCATCGGCGGCTCCGTCGACTAGCGGCCACCAAAAACGATCGCGGCGATCAGCGGCTGCGATAGACCCACACGCGCGCCGGCGGCAGGTTCAACCAGATCAATTCGGACGCTTCCGCCGTGATGCCGGAGAGTGCCTTGGGGATCGGCGCCAGCATCGCATAGGTGAACTGGATGAAAGGCGCTGCCGGCGTCAACAATCCCATGGCGTCGGCCAAGAGCCGCAGCCGCGTGCGCGGCGGCTTGGTGACGAGCGGCAGGCCCGACACGATCGCCGCGGCCGGCTCGCGGATGTAAGGCGCAAGCGACCGCCGCAGCCGATAGGCGTCGCCTTGCACGACCGTCGCCGTCGGATAGCGCGAGCGCAGCAGCCGGCAGAACACCGGATTGAATTCGATCAGCACGAGACGCGATGGATCGATGCCGTGCTCGACCAATGCTTCCGTAACCGGGCCGGTGCCGGGACCGAGTTCGATCACCGGACCGCTCGATTGCGCGTCGACGTAGCTTGCCATGGTGCGCGCCAGCGCCTTGCCCGATGGCATCACGGCGCCGGTTGAAAGCGGCTTTTCAATCCAGGAGCGGATGAACTGCATCTCGTCATCGAGACGCAGCGGCTTCTTTTCAACGCGGGCTAAAGATTGAAGGGGCATTATGCTGCGGGCCACGCCAACGAACGGCAGTCACGATCCTGCCATAAATCGGTATAGGGCGAAGGGGTAAGGGTCAAGCCGGGTCGCCCGGAGTAGCCTTGCTGCTCCCGAGACCGTCGAAAAACTCCTTGACCCGGCTGAAAAATCCCTCGGATTCCGGCTGCGTCTCCTGCGACGATAGCTTTTCGAACTCGGCCAGCAATTCGCGTTGGCGCTTGGTCAGATTTTGCGGCGTTTCCACAGCGACCTGGACGTACATGTCGCCGGTTTGTTTCGCCCGCAGCACCGGCATCCCCTTGGCGGCGAGCCGGAAACGGCGCCCGGTCTGGGTGCCGGGAGGAACTTTCACCCGCGCCTTGCCGCCATCGATCGCCGGGACTTCGAATTCCCCGCCCATGGCCGCAGCCACCATGGAAATCGGCACTCGGCAGTGCAGGTCGGCGCCGTCGCGCTGGAACATCGCGTGCGGTGCGAGCGAGAGGAAAATATAGAGATCGCCGGCAGGTCCGCCGCGCAAGCCTGCCTCGCCCTCGCCGGCAAGACGGATGCGGGTGCCGTCCTCGACGCCGCGCGGAATATTGACCGACAACATGCGCTCGCGGGTGACGCGGCCGGCGCCGGCACAGGCGATGCATGGGTCGTCGATCACCTGCCCGCGCCCCTGACAGGTTGGGCACGTGCGCTCGAGCGTGAAGAAGCCTTGCGCGTGGCGTATTTTGCCGGCGCCGCCGCAGGTGGCGCAGGCCTTCGGCTTGGTGCCGGCCTTGGCGCCGGTGCCGGAACAGGCTTCGCAGGTCACCGACGTCGGAATGCGGATCTGCGCGGTCTTGCCGACGAAGGCCTCCTCCAGCGTGATTTCCATGTTGTAGCGAAGATCGGAGCCGCGTTCGCGGCCCTGGCCGCGGCCGCCGCGGCGGCCGCCCATGCCGAACAGATCCTCGAAAATATCGGCAAATGAAGTGGCAAATTCGGCGCCGAATCCTGGCCCGCCGGGGCCGCCATGTTCGAACGCGGCATGGCCAAAGCGATCATAGGCGGCGCGCTTGTCGCCGTCCTTGAGCACGTCGTAAGCCTCGTTGAGTTCCTTGAATTTATGGACGCAGTCCTCATTGCCCGGATTGCGATCGGGATGGTGCTGCATGGCGAGCTTGCGGAACGCAGCCTTGAGCTCGACCTCGGTGCAGGTGCGGGTGACGCCCAGGATTTCGTAGTAGTCGCGCTTCGACACTTCCGATTATCCCCGCCGAATAAAAAAAACCTCGTCCTCCAGAAGCGCCACGCGCGTCGCGAAGGACGAGGTTTTCATTGCAACAGCCGTTAGGCAGACTTCTTGTTGTTCTTGTCGTCGTCGACTTCGGTGAACTCGGCGTCGACGACATCTTCCTTCTTGCCGTCGGCGCCGGTTGCACTTTCGCTGGTGTCGGCGGGCTGGCCCGCCTCCTGGCTCTGCTTGTACATCGCCTCGCCGAGCTTCATCGAAGCCTGCGCCAGCGTATTGGTCTTGGCGGCGATCACGGTGGCGTCGTCGCCCTTGAGCGCTTCCTTGAGATCGGCCATCGCATTTTCGATTGCCGAACGCTCGGCATCGCCCACCTTGGAGCCGTGCTCGGCGAGAGCCTTCTCGGTGGAATGAACCAGCGCCTCGGCGTGGTTCTTGGCTTCGACAGCGGCCTTGCGCTGCTTGTCCTCTTCGGCGTGGGATTCCGCGTCCTTGACCATTTTCTCGATATCGGCTTCGGACAGCCCGCCGGAAGCCTGAATGCGGATCTGCTGCTCCTTGCCGGTCGCCTTGTCCTTGGCATTGACGTTGACAATGCCGTTGGCGTCGATGTCGAAGGCAACCTCGATCTGCGGCACCCCTCTTGGGGCAGGAGGTATGCCGACCAGGTCGAACTGGCCGAGGATCTTGTTGTCGGCCGCCATCTCGCGCTCGCCCTGGAAGACCCGGATGGTCACCGCGTTCTGGTTATCTTCCGCGGTGGAGAACACCTGCGACTTCTTCGTCGGGATCGTGGTGTTGCGGTCGATGATGCGGGTGAACACGCCGCCCAGCGTTTCAATGCCGAGCGAAAGCGGGGTCACGTCGAGCAGCAGCACGTCCTTGACGTCGCCTTGCAGCACGCCGGCCTGAATCGCCGCGCCGATGGCGACAACTTCATCCGGGTTGACGCCCTTGTGCGGCTCCTTGCCGAAGAACTGCTTCACGACTTCCTGCACCTTCGGCATGCGCGTCATGCCGCCGACGAGAACGACTTCGTTGATCTCGCCCGCGGAAATGCCGGCGTCCTTGATCGCCTTGCGGCACGGCTCGACGGTCTTCTGGATGAGATCGTCGACCAGCGCCTCGAACTTGGCGCGGGTGAGCTTCATGGTCAGGTGCTTGGGACCCGAAGCGTCGGCCGTGATGAACGGCAAGTTGACTTCGGTCTGGGTCGTCGACGACAGCTCGATCTTGGCCTTCTCGGCCGACTCTTTCAGCCGCTGCAGCGCCAGCTTGTCCTTGCGCAGGTCGATGCCCTGCTCCTTCTGGAATTCATCGGCGAGGTAACTGACCAGACGCATGTCGAAGTCTTCGCCGCCGAGGAACGTATCGCCGTTCGTCGACTTCACCTCGAACACGCCGTCGCCGATTTCCAGAATGGAAATATCGAAGGTGCCGCCGCCGAGGTCATAGACCGCGATGGTGCCGGTCTTCTGCTTGTCGAGGCCGTAAGCAAGCGCGGCCGCGGTCGGCTCGTTGATGATGCGCAGCACGTCGAGACCGGCAATCTTGCCGGCGTCCTTGGTGGCCTGGCGCTGGGCGTCGTTGAAATAGGCGGGAACGGTGATGACGGCCTGCTCGACCTTGCTGCCGAGATAGGCTTCCGCCGTCTCTTTCATCTTTTGCAGAATGAAGGCGGAGATCTGCGACGGCGAATAAGTCTTGCCGTCGGCCTCGACCCAGGCGTCGCCGTTCGAAGCTCTGCTGATCTTGTAGGGGACAAGCTTCTTGTCCTTTTCCACCATCGGGTCTTCGTAACGGCGCCCGATCAGGCGCTTGACCGCGAAGATGGTCTTTTCCGGATTGGTGACCGCCTGGCGCTTGGCCGGCTGGCCGACGAGACGCTCGCCATCATCGCTGAAGGCGACGATCGATGGCGTGGTCCGCGCGCCTTCGGCGTTCTCGATGACTTTCGGATTTTTGCCTTCCATGACGGCGACGCACGAATTCGTGGTGCCGAGGTCGATGCCGATGACCTTACCCATGGTTCTTCCTCTCACATTGCGGCAGGCTGCCCGGGCCACTTGTGCCCCGAAGGGCCGCTTGGCGCCCGGATGGGTGGATGCCGCGGCTCATCCGCAGACCTCCCGATCCAGCCCCCTGGATACTCGATTCGCCGCATTTATACGGCTTACTCGCTCATATAGGAGTGCCGCCAAGGCCCGCAAGCGGGATGCTCACGAAATCGCGAGCAGGGAAGCAGCGGCGGTTCGAAGGTTAACAGGAAGTGCCATTGCCGCGACCCGCCGCCTTGTCTAGGCAGACGCCGGGGTGGCCGCCGGCGCTCCTTCGGGTGTGGTTTTGATGGTCCGTCGATTATTCGCCTTCCTGCTCGCGGCCGCGGCCTGGCTGTCCATCGCCGGCGCTGCCGCCGACCCGGTATTCCCAACCGGCCTGCGCATCGGCCTTGAGCCCCCGCCGGGCATGACCGTGAGCCAGCGTTTTCCGGGTTTTGAAGACGCCGACCGCAAGGCCGCGATTACCTTGGTCGAGTTGCCGCTGCCGGCCTACGGCAGCGTCGAAAAGTCGATGTTCGATTTTACCCCGCCCGGCATGACCATTGAAAAACGCGAGATGCTGCCGTTCGCCGACGGCGTCGGCCTTCTGCTGGTCGGCAAGGGCGACGTCGGCGGCGTCATGACGCATCACTGGTTTCTGCTCGGCCGCGCCTTCGGCGGCGCCAACGCCGACCTCACGGCGCTGGTGACGTTCACCGAGCCGGAAGCGGCGCTCGCCGTCTATCCGGACACGGCCGTCCGCGCCGCGCTTGCGTCGGTCACCTTCCGGCCGCCGCCGCTTGCCGAGCAAATGGCCACGCTGCCGTTCAAGCTGGGCGACCTCGCCGGGTTCCGCGTGATGCAAGCCCTGCCGGCGGGCGGGGTGATCATCGTCGATGGGCCGGCCAACGATCTTGGCCGGCAGCCCTACATGCTCGTTTCGGTCGGAACAGGGGCGCCGGCAGCGCCGGACGATCGTGCGCGGTTCGCGCGCGACGTGCTTGCCAACGCGCCGCTGCGCGAACTGTCGGTCACATCAGTCGAGACCATGCGCCTCAACGGTCTCGCCGCCGTCGAAATTCGCGCCAACGCCAAAAACCTGCGCGGCGACCCGGTCAAACTCGTGCAGTGGATACGCTTCGGCGCCGGCGGCTACATGCGCATCATCGGCGTGGTCGCGCCGGACGACTGGGATCAGCTGTTCAATCGCTTCCGCGCCGTGCGTGACGGCATCGCATTGCGCTGACTTAACGCCATCTCAATCGAAGGCTGAATTGTCGTTGGCCGAGGGCGCGGGCGATTTCGGCGCCGCCTTGGCGACCGCCACCATCGCCGGCCGCAACACCCGCTCGCCAAGCATATAGCCGGCCTGAATCACCTGAGCCACGGTACCGGGCGCCGCGTCGGAATCGGGAACCTCGTACATCGCCTGATGCAAATTGGGATCGAATTTCTCACCGAGCGGCAAGAACTTGCGTACGCCATTGCGCTCGAGAACCTTCATCAATTCCCGTTCGGTCAGCTCGACGCCTTCGACCAGCGATTTCATTTTGGTGTCGGTCGAATCGCGCAGCTCGGAGTCGATCGCTTCCAGCGCGCGGTGCATGCTATCGGCGACCGCCAGTACGTCGCGCGCGAAGGTGGCGATAGCGTATTGGCGCGAATCGGCGACCTCGCGCTCGGTGCGCTTGCGCAGGTTTTCCATCTCGGCAAGCGTACGCAGCAGCTTGTCCTTGAAATCGGCGGCAGCGCCAAGCGCGGCGGTCACCTGCTCGGCCGGAACCAATTCCGGCGCCTGGGCATCGCCCGATACCTCACCGCCTACGGCGGCGGCATCCTGGCGCGCAGTCGGATCAGCCATTTCGGATTTGTCCCTAGCCATTATTCCCACCGATATCAGGGTTCAGTCGGCAAAAATCAAGCGTTCGACCGGAGATATCAGGTTGCCAGCAGTCGGCTGACCACGCGCGCCGTGTAGTCCACCATGGGGATGACGCGGGCATAATTGAGCCTTGTCGGCCCGATGACGCCGATGACGCCGACGATACGGCCGGCACCGTCGCGGTAAGGCGCGACGATGGTGGAGGAACCGGACAGCGAGAACAGCTTGTTTTCCGAACCGATGAAGATTCGCACCCCCTCGCCGCCCTCGGCGCGGCCGAGCAGATCGGCGACGCCGCGTTTTGTTTCCAGCGCGTCGAACAACGAGCGCACCCGTTCAAGGTCCTCGACCGCGCGCAGGTCTTCCAGCAGGTTGGCGTGGCCGCGCACGATCAACTGGCGCTCGTCGCCGGCGCCCCCGGACCAGCTGGCAAGCCCCGCGGCAATGATTTTCTGCGTGAGCTGATCGAGTTCGGCCTGCCCTTGCGCCAGCGAGGTCTCGATCTCCACGCGCAGGCCGGCAAGCGTCTTGCCGCGGATGTGCGCGTTGAGGAAATTGCCGGCCTCAACCAGCGCCGATGTCGGCAGCCCGGCCGGTACGTTGAGCACGCGGTTTTCCACCTGCCCGTCTTCGGCCACCAGCACGGCGAGCGCCCGTTCAGGCTCGAGCCGCACGAACTCGATGTGCTTGAGGCGCTGGTTCATTTTGGTCGAGAGCACGACGCCGGCGGAGCGGGTCAGGCCGGACAGCGTCTGCGAGGCTTCGGTCAGCAGCGTCTCCAGCGACTTTCCGGCGCCACTGCCGGCGACCTGGGCCTCAATCGAGCGCCGCTCATTTTCGGTCAGGTCGCCGATTTCCATCAGCGCGTCGACGAAGAAACGCAGGCCCAATTCGGTCGGCAGCCGCCCGGCGGAGGTGTGCGGCGCGAATATGAGGCCAAGCTGCTCAAGGTCCGACATCACGTTGCGCACGGAGGCCGGCGACAGCGAGATCGGCAAGATGCGCGACAGATTGCGCGAGCCGACGGGCTCGCCGGTCGCCAGATAGCTTTCCACGATCCGGCGGAAAATCTCGCGCGAGCGCTCGTTGAGCGAAGCGAGGCTCACTTGCGTCGCGCCGATCGGGATGTCGTGGGAGGCCAAGAGCCTTCAACTCCTCATGTTTGGCCGGCAATTTGACCATGCGCCCGACCTTGTTCAAGCCGGGAGTATGGTTATGCTGTGCCGCCGACACAAAGGATAGCCCAATGCGGCCGAGCCGCCGACAGGTCGACGAGTTGCGCAGCGTGTCGCTGGAGCGGGGCGTGGTCAAATACGCCGAGGGCTCCTGTTTCGTGAAATTTGGCGACACCCATGTGCTGGTCACCGCCAGCCTCGAAGAGCGGCTGCCGCCATGGCTCAAAGGCCAGGGCCGCGGCTGGGTCACAGCCGAATACGGCATGTTGCCGCGCGCCACCTCCGAACGCACCCGGCGCGAGGCTTCCGCCGGCAAGCAGGGCGGCCGCACCGTGGAAATTCAGCGCCTGATCGGGCGCTCGTTGCGCTCGGTGGTCGACCTGCAGGCGCTGGGGGAGCGCCAGATCACCATCGACTGCGACGTGATCCAGGCCGACGGCGGCACCCGCACCGCTTCGATCACCGGCGCTTGGGTCGCGCTCTCGGATTGCCTGTCCTGGATGAAGACGCGCGACATGTTCAAGGCGCAGGGCAACAGCGTCGTGCTGCGCGACCACATCGCCGCGATCAGCTGCGGCGTGTTCAAGAATACCGCCGTGCTCGATCTCGACTACGCCGAAGATTCCGAAGCCGAGACCGACGCCAATTTTGTCATGACCGGCTCCGGCGCCATCGTCGAGGTGCAGGCGACCGCGGAGAAGACGCCGTTCAGCGAAGACCAATTCCTGGCGCTGCTCGCGCTCGCACGCAAGGGAATCGAAAAGCTGGTCAGCCTGCAAAAGATTGCGGTGGCCTAGGCTGTGGGCCGCAAGCTCGAAGGCTCCGTCGTCATCGCCACGCATAATCCCGGCAAGCTCAAGGAGATGCGTGAGTTGTTGGCGCCTTACGGCATAGCAGCGCAATCCGCCGCCGAGCTTGGCCTCGCCGAGCCGGAAGAGACGGGAACGACATTTGCCGCCAACGCGCGCATTAAGGCTCGGGCCGCCACGCGCGCGACGGCAAAACCCGCCTTCGCCGATGACTCCGGCCTCGTCGTCGATGCGCTAGACGGCGAGCCCGGCATTCACTCGGCGCGCTGGGCCGGACCGGAGAAGGATTTCCGCTTCGCCATGAATAAAATTCAGACATTGCTGATCGAGCGCGGCGCCAGAACCCCCGAGCAGCGTCGCGCGCATTTTACCGCGGCACTTTGCCTTGCCTGGCCCGATGGTCATGTCGAGGACTTCGAAGCCAGCGTCGACGGTGTCGCGGTCTGGCCGCCGCGCGGCGGCATGGGCTTTGGCTACGATCCGCTGTTCAAGCCCGATGGCTTCGACCGCACTTTCGGCGAGATGACGGCGCAGGAGAAACACGGCTTGCCGCCGCAGGGACAAGGGCTGTCGCATCGAGCCCGCGCGTTCATGCAACTCGCCGCAGCCTGCTTGCGCCGGGAATAAGTCGTTACAATTTTAATGATCTTCCCGCTGCCGTTGTGAATGCGTGCTGGCCGCAGCGGGGTGCACGCCCTATGATGCTTAACATGGCCTTAACCACACAATCTCCATTTGCCGTCTACGTGCACTGGCCGTTTTGCCTGTCGAAGTGCCCTTACTGCGACTTCAACAGCCATGTCCGTCACGGCGGCGTGGATGAATCGCGCTTTCTCCGCGCCTTCGCTTCGGAACTTGCGGCCGCTGCCGAACGCACGCCGGGCCGCACCGTCTCGACGATCTTCTTCGGCGGCGGCACGCCGTCCTTGATGCAGCCGGCCACCGTGCAGGCGATACTCGATACGATCGCCAAACACTGGAGCGTCGCCGCCGACGTCGAGGTAACGCTGGAAGCCAATCCCACCAGCGTCGAGGCGACGCGCTTTCACGGCTATCGCGCGGCCGGCGTCAACCGCGTCTCGCTCGGCGTGCAGGCCCTCGATGACGCGGCCCTGAAAGAGCTCGGCCGCCTGCACAGCGCGAAGGAAGCGCTCGATGCGGTCGCCATCGCGCGCTCGATTTTCGAGCGCTATTCCTTCGATCTCATCTATGCGCGGCCGCGGCAGACGCTTCAATCCTGGGGCGCCGAGCTCAAGCGCGCCATCGCCGAAGCCGCAGAACATCTCTCGCTCTATCAGCTCACCATCGAACCGGAGACGTCGTTCTTCGGCCTGCACAAGGCGGGAAAGCTGGTGCTGCCGGACGAAGATCTGGCGCGTGACCTCTACGATCTTACGCAGTCAATCTGCGCCGCCGCGGGTCTTCCGGCCTACGAGATTTCCAACCACGCGCGGCCCGGCGCCGAGTGCCGGCACAATCTCGTTTACTGGCGCGGGCACGATTACGCCGGCGTCGGCCCCGGCGCCCATGGCAGGCTCACCATCGAGGGACGCCGCTACGCCACCGAAACCGAGAAGCGCCCGGAGGCGTGGCTTGCACGCGTCGAAAGCCAAGGCCACGGCCTCATCGTCGATGAGAAGCTCACCGCCGGCGAACAGGCCGATGAATTGCTGCTCATGGGCTTGCGCCTTACCGAAGGCATCGATCTTTCGCGCTATACCGCGCTTGCCGGGCGCACGCTCGATCCGGCGCGGCTTTCGTTCCTGCGCGATGGTGGCGCCATCGAGGTGACCGAGAGCGGCCGCCTGCGCGTCACCCCGTCCGGATTTCCGTTGCTCGATGCCGTGGTCGCCGACCTCGCGGCCTAAAATCAGCTCGCCGGGCCGAACGATTTTGGCGCCGGGCTGATCGGCTGTCCGCCGGTCGGCGTCACGCGCATGACCGCGAGGCCGCGCTCGTTGGTGCCGTCGCGGCGAAAGCGGAATACACCGTCGATGCCGGCAAAACCCGATGGGTTGGTCAGCACGCCTTCACTGAAGCGCTGCTGCCCTTGCGTCTTCACCAGCGCCGCGACCAGCGCCACTGCGTCGTAGGCGAGCGCCGCCGTGCGCACCGGCTCGGCTCCGTAACGGGCGCGGTAGCGGGCGGCGAAATTGCGGAAACCGGCGGGATCGGGCGCCGCATACCAGGCGCCGTCGAGCTGAGTTGCGGCGGCGATACGCATGTCGTCGCCCCAAAGCCCGGTGCCGAGCAACTGCACGCGCTTGAGGTTGGCGCCCGATGAGGCAAGCATCGTGGCAATGCGCGGTGCGTCTTCGTTGTCGGGGATGAAAATCGAATCGACGCGGTTCGCGGTCTGCGCGACGCGACGCACCGGATCGGCCATTTTGTTCGGATCGAGCGGATATTTTTCCAGCGCGACGATGCGGCCGCTGTGCCGCGGCGCATCCTGCTGCAAGGCCGCTTCCACCACCGCGCCATACGCATTGTCCGGCAGCAGCGCCGCGAAAGAGCGCTTGCCGCGCGAGGTCGAGTATTCGACGATGCGCCGCACGTCGGACTCCGGCAGGAAGCTCAGAAGATAAACCCCACGCGAGGCGACGCTGGCGTCGGTGGAAAATGCGATCACCGGAATGCCGCGCGCGCGCGCGACCTGGCTGACCGCGCTGACCGACTGGGCAAACAGCGGTCCGAGGATCATCTCGGCACCTTCATCAACCGACTGTTGCGCTGCGGCTTGCGCGGTTTGCGGCGCGCCGGCGTCGTCCTTCACCAGTAGCTGGATGTTCGGGTTCTTGAATTCGTCGAGCGCCATTTCGGCCGCGTTCTTCATCGACTGCGCGGCGATGCCGGCATTGCCGGGCGCCGACAACGGCAGAATGAGCGCGACTCGGACCTGGCCGGCGCCGAGTGTGGTCGGAGGCGGCGGTTCGCCTGGTTGCGCCGCCGGACCGGCGCTGAAGCGGTCGCCGATATTGGTGCAGGCGGCGAGCGCGGCGGCGGCGACAATAACGCCGAAGGCGGCGCGCCGGCGCGTCAAGATCCTCCCTTGGTGCGATACCCAGCCCATGACGTTACTCGAGCGTTCCCCCGCCTGCAGTCGTAAACGGTATCAATTATTTTGTCCCGTGAAAGTTAAGGCAATGAAAAAGAACAAGAATTTGGCCGTGAATGACCGCGTCGCGCGCTTGCGTTTAGAGTAGCGCGGCATGAGCAAAGGCGCGAAAGACACAAGGCCGCGCAGCTACTCCCTCGGCGGCCTGGAGCAGGATGCACCGGCGCTGTCACCCGGACTTTATCTTGTGGCGACGCCGATCGGAAACCTTGGCGACATCAGTTTGCGCGCGCTGGAAACGCTTGCCGCAGCCGACGTCATCGCCTGTGAGGACAGCCGTGTCACCCGCAAGCTCACCGAACACTACGGCATCAAGGCGCCGCTCACGCCCTACCACGAGCACAACGCCGCGGAGGCGCGGCCAAAACTTCTCGCGCGGCTCGGCGACGGCCAGGCGATCGCGCTGGTGTCTGACGCCGGCACACCGCTGATTTCCGACCCAGGCTATAAACTTGTGCGCGCCGTGACGGATGCCGGCCACAGCGTCAGCGCGTTGCCCGGCGCCTCGGCGGTGCTCGCGGCACTTGGCGTTGCCGGGCTGCCCACCGACCGCTTCTTCTTTGAAGGCTTCTTGCCGCCGAAGCAGGCGGCGCGGCAAAAGCGCATCGCTTTGCTTTCCGCGATCCCGGCAACCTTGGTGTTGTTCGAGAGCGGGCCGCGCATCACGCAAGCCCTTGCCGATCTTGCCAGCGGGTTCGGCGGCCGCGCCGCCGCGCTCTGCCGCGAACTGACCAAATTGCACGAAGAGATAACTCGCAACTCGCTTGACGAACTCGCGCGCATTTACGCGGGCGGCGCCGAGACCCGCGGCGAGTTCGTGATCGTCATCGCGCCGCCGGCCGATGATGAACCCAATGCCGGCGAGATCGACGATCTGTTGCGCCGCGCGCTTCTCCGCGTCTCGGTCAAGGACGCGGTCGGCGAGGTGGCGCTGGCGACGGGGCGGCCGCGCCGCGAGGTCTATCAACGCGCGCTTGCGCTGGCCAAGGAGACGGGCGATGCACGATGACGCGCCTCCGGCGCCGCGCCGGACCGCGAAACCGGTTTCCAGCCGCCAAGCGCGTCCGGAAAAGCTTGCCGCGTTCCGCGTCGGAATTTCCGCGGAAAGCCGCGCCGCCGCCTGGCTCATCGCCCACGGCTATCGCATCCTTTCGCGGCGCTGGAAATGTCCACTGGGCGAGATCGACATCGTCGCCGCGCGCCGGCATCTGTTGATCTTCGTCGAGGTCAAGGCGCGGGCAACGCTGGATGCGGCGGCAGAATCGGTGACGCCGCGGCAGAGGCGGCGCATCGCGCAGGCGGCCGAACTGTGGCTCGCGCATTTTCCGCAGCCGGCGATCCGCGATATGCGCTTTGACGCCATCCTGGTCGCGCCCGGCAAACTGCCACGGCACATTCCGGCGGCTTTTGAGAACGCGTGATCGAACCGCTCAGGCGCTCAGGCGATCGAAGAACTGGTCGACTTGCGAACGAATTCGACCGGCGACCTGACCGAGATCGTCGGCGACCGCCTTCACCGCCCCGGCGCTGGCGCGGGTGTCCTCGGTCGCACCGCCGACGAAACCCACCTCATCTGCGGTCTCCCGCGTGCGCCGCGCCGCGATTTCGACGCTGCGGGCGATTTCCTGCGTCGCAGCGCCCTGTTCGGTGACCGCCGCGGCAATGGCGCCACTGATGCTGCCGATCTGGCGAATGGTCTGTTCGATCGCGCCGATCGCCTCGATCGAACGCTGCGTGGCGCGCTGCATGCCGGCAATCTGCGCGCCGATCTCCTCGGTTGCGCGACCGGTCTGCGCGGACAGCGCTTTGACCTCGCCGGCGACAACGGCAAAGCCGCGCCCGGCCTCGCCGGCGCGGGCGGCTTCGATGGTCGCATTGAGCGCCAGAAGATTGGTCTGCTCGGCGATGTCGGTGATCAGCTTGATCACGTCGCCGATGCGCTTGGCGGCTTCGGCGAGCTCGTTGACCGCCACGCTGGTGCGCTCGGCTTCGCTCACCGCCTTGACCGCGATGGCATTCGACTGCGCCACCTGGCGGTCGATTTCATTGACCGAAACCGAGAGTTCGTCGGCGGCCGAGGCGATGTCGCGCACGTTGGCGGAGGCTTCGTTGGACGCCGCCGCAGCCAGCGTGGTCTTTGCCGCGGCGCCGTCGGCGGCGCCGGCGAGTTGCGCCGAGGCTGCCAGCATCTGGTCGCAGATACGGCCGAGCTCGGACAGTGTCGCCTCTACATCGGACGAAAATTGCGCGATCTCGCTCGACATCAATTTCTGCTGACGCGCCCGGACCTCAGCGTCGCTACTGACGGTGCGGGTCAGTTCCGCGTTCTTGCGCATCGCGTTCTGAAATACACCGATCGAGCGTGCCAAGGCGCCGATCTCGTCGGCGCGCTCACGGAACGGCACTTCGATCGCGGTGTCGCCGGAGGCGACGGTTTCGGTGATGCCGGTGATGGCGGCAAGCGGCCGCGCGATGTTGCGGAAAATCAGCACCATGCCAGCGGTTGCGAGCACCACGGCAAAGGCCGCGAAGACGCTGAGCCACAGCGCCATGTTATCGATGCCGGAATCGATTTTCCCATAAACCTGACTCGCGCGGTCGGCGTAAAAGCCGGCCAGCCTTTCAAGATCCTTGTTGAGCGCCTTGCGCACGGAACGGTTCGCATCGTTGTCGCCCCATTCGCGGCCGGCCGCAGGACTGACTTCGGTACCGAGGCGCGCCAATTCGCGCCGGAAATCGATGAACTGGGCTATGCGCTGGGAGAACTGTTCGAAGGCTTCGGCCTCGTCGCCGTGGACCGCCTTCTTCCAATCCGCCACGACCTTGGCGATCTGCGCGTTGAATCTGAGAATGCCGTCGGCATACACCTTCGACGTGGCGAGATCGGGCGACATGTAGACGCCGCGCGATTCCATCACCACGGCGTAAATCAGCCCGTTGACGCGCTCGACGTTCCAGGTCCCGGCATTGGCCGATTCAAATTCGTCGGTGAGCCCGGCATGGTAGCGGGCGCTGACCACGGCGCTGGTCGCCAGCGTCAGTGTTATGGCCGCCATCAGCGCGAAGATGCCATAGAGCTTGGCGGCAATCGAAAGCTTCGGCAAAGTCACCGCAGGGACCCCGCACCGTGCAATCCGGGCTACAACGGCTATAGTGGCGGTAAAATGTTAAAGGTTTGTTGGGTTTAATTGACAGAGCGGCAAAGGGAATTCATGGCCCTGAATGTTGCGGTGCAGATGGATCCGATCCAGCGGATCAACATCAAGGGCGACTCCACCTTCGCCCTGCTGCTCGAAGCGCAGAAGCGCGGGCATAAGTTGTCATATTATACGCCCGACCGGCTGGCGCTGCTCGACGCGCGCGTTTTCGCCACGGTCGAGGCGCTCGCGGTGCGCGACGTCGCCGGCGACTATTTCACGCTCGGAAAGCCGCAGCGCACCGACCTGACCGAATTCGACGTGGTGCTGCTGCGCCAGGACCCGCCATTCGATCTGGCTTACGTGACCACGACGCATCTGCTCGAACGCATCCAGGGTAAGACGTTGGTGGTCAACGACCCCGCGCATGTGCGCAACGCGCCGGAAAAGCTGTTCGTCACCGAATTTCCCGAGCTGATGCCGCCGACGCTGATCACCCGCGACCTCGCGGAAATCAAGGCGTTCCGTGCCAAACACGCCGACATTGTCATGAAGCCGCTGTATGGCCACGGCGGCGGCGCCGTATTCCGCATCGCCAAGGACGACCTGAATTTCGGTTCGCTGTTCGACCTGTTTTCGGTGACCTTCCGCGAGCAATGGGTGGTGCAGAAGTTCCTGCCGGCGGTGAAGCAGGGCGACAAGCGCATCATCTTGGTGGACGGCGACTACGCCGGGGCGGTCAACCGCATTCCGGCGGCGGACGACCTGCGCTCCAACATGGTGCGCGGCGGCGCGCCTGCGGCAACGGATTTGACCAAGCGCGAGCGCGAGATCTGCAAGGCGCTCGGTCCGGCGCTACGTGAGCGCGGCCTGTTGTTCGTCGGCATCGACGTCATTGGCGACTTCATCACCGAAATCAACGTCACCTCGCCGACCGGCATCCGCGCGGTGAAAAACGTTGGCGGCCCCGACATTGCGGCCCTGATCTGGGACAAGATCGAGGCCAAGCGGCGGGCCTGATCGCCAGTTGCGCCGGGCCACAGCGGGCGGGTCACCGGCGAATTTTGTTCTACAAATGTTCTTGTCGGCCAAACGGGATATTATCGATGCCGTACCTGAGTCAAGCCCCCACGGTGCGGTACAAGGCCAATCTGGGTAGGAACGATTAGCGATGATTGCTTGGTTTCATTGGCACACGGCTAGCGGCGCACTCAGGCTCAATAGCCAGCCTTTTGTCTCTCAGGCTGATGCAGAAGCATCGGTTGAACAGTTCCGGTCGTGGCTAAAAAAGCCAGTGGTCGTGCGCTTGTGGATGGCAAAGCCGGGCGCTCCGATCGACGAACTGATCTGGGAAAGGCAAATTGGGCCTGATGACCCCAAGTCCTAAAAGTTCGGCTTAGCAAGAATCATTCTTTTTTCTGCTGCTTCGCCATTTGATTCACGATGCGATCAAACGCATCGCTGTTTTCGTCGGCGCCAAGCTGCCGAGCGGCTTCCTTAAACCGCTCGGACTGCTTTTTGTCTTTAAGCTTTGGGCGGCGCTTTTGCTTTTCGCCTGCTTTTCCCATACGGCCACTCAGTGGTGAGACGTTTGATAAGTCAGTCTCTTGCCGACGATGCCTTTTAGCAAGCGGTCAGCGCGAGAAACATCATCGATGCCAAGCGCGATGCGATTGCTGTACCGAAAATCAAATTCAGCCAAGTAGCGGTGCAGATGCTTTTCGGCACAGTGCTGATATACGCCCTTCATCCCGCGCTTGAAGATGCTGAAATAGCCTTCGACGGTATTGGTGCTGACGTCACCGCGAGCATATTCCTTTTTGCTGTGGTCAACAGTTTCGTGGCTGGCGTACTCGGTGCCGATAGTCTTGTACCAAGCCGCCTGATCGGTCAGAAGATTGGTTTCGCGCTGAATGTTGGCGCGCATGATCGGCAGAAGCTGACCAATGGTGGTGCCGTCAACGTGGAACGACCGCGCTGAGCCGCCACGTTCAACGAGAGTTAGAACTGCATTGCGATACTGATAGGAGTGGCGAACGGTCTTGCTGTTCGCGCCGTGCTGAAAACCGAAAAAGGTTTCATCGACTTCGACATGCTTGCCGTCGCCACCCATCGGGGCAAAGCCAATCTCTTGCATTGCTAACCGGATGCGATGCTCCATGAACCAGGCGGTCTTGAGAGTGACGCCCAGGATGCGGTGAAGCTGATTGGCGCTGATGCCTTTTTTGCTTGAGGCCATCAGATGGACCGCTTGAAGCCACAGACGCAGCGGAATGTGGCTGGCCTCGAAAACGGTTTTTACGGTCACGCGGAATGGCTTGCGGCACTGGTAGCACTTGTAAACCCCAAACCGGGTGCTCTTGCCCTTGAGTTTGCCGATGCGGTCGATGCCGCCGCAATGCGGGCAGACCGGGCCGTTCGGCCAAATGCGGGCTTCCAGATAGGCGTAAGCCGCCTCTTCGTCGTGGAAGTGTTTTGCGTCTAAAACAGAGTTTGCCATAACCGTATTTCCTTTTGACAGATCAATCATATAATACGATATTGGTACGTCAAGTCCTTAATTGTGAATTGTAATTCATTTGTTGTTTCAAGGGGATATATATGCTAGAAAGGCACCGCCCCCGCCGTGGTTGGACACGTGGGGGCGGCTTCCGAGTTCTCCCGAACGGCTGGGAGATTGGACATTCCCCCGAGACTTCGCCTGACGAACGGCGATCTACGAGGTGTGCCATGCTCCCCGGGCAAGTCGGTCCACCACCGACCGCCCGGGGCTACCCTCCCAGAACCCACATGCAGGCGCTGGGAAGCTCAGTGGGGCGTCGTGCTGGCCCCTAATTCCAAGCTCAGGTCGATGTCGTCGTTCTCCATATCGGCCTTACGCGCCCTCGCCGTTTTTTTTGACGTTCTGTTTTTCACGTCGCGCGGGATGTTCGCTATATCGGCCGCCTTGCGCCAATAGCGTCGAAACTCGTTTGCAAACCACGGCTGCTCGGTAGGCTCACAAACAATTACCGGTCCAGTCCAAGGCATGCTTGCTCGTACCGAATTGCCGAACATTATCTCCAATTCCTCAATGACCATGGGCGCATTATTGAGGTCAGCCACAACCAGACGATCCCCTTTGCTCGTTCTGTGTCTGAGGATCAGTTTTTCGTCGATTTCTTCCCAGCGAATACCGCGCAGCCATTTGTTGCCGGCATACTCGATGTCGGATTCGCCAGGCTCGCTCACCGGCACCCACTCTCCAACGACATCTGTTTGTGAGAGATCGCAATCGAACTGAAACGCCTGCGCGAGTGCAACCGATGGGCGCGCTAATTTGTGTGCCTCTTTTCGGACTGCGACGGCTTGTTCCGCGTTGATCGAGATAGCCCTGTGTTTGGGCGTAGGAAAACGCATCCTGTGAAGCACCACAGACAGACGTTCGCAGTCTGCATCTTGGAGAACTGTGCTTCCGAAATAGATCATCGTGCGAAACATGATGATCAGCGCGTGGGCCATGTTTTCTCCGCGCGTTCGCTCCCAGCCTTTATGAAGGCGCTCAATATCCTTCATCTTGAAGGCGGCAATGGGCTTATCGTCGCCGCAGTCCACCCTGATTTCCTTCATAAGAACCGAATAATGCTCCTTGGTCTTGTATCTGTTCTTTAGGAAGCTGGGATCAGCGCGATAAAGGTCCTCCAAGCCCTTAAGAGTGCCATCAAACGGCTTTTTACTGGATTTTTCGGCGGGAATATCGAGTTCCCTTACCTCACGTTCTGGCATTTCAAGCGCTGCCGGAGACGCGCCCCCGTGAAGGCTAACCGCGACCTTTCGGAGGCCGGTGAGCGCATTAATAGCTTGGTCAATATCAGCCACCACTTGGGGCGAGCCAAGATCGGCCCCGATTTCCGCAAGCATATCGCGAATCTTCTTCGACATGATGACACTGTGGTACATCGGCAGCCTCCAGTTTGCAATAATCACCGCATAACGAAAACACAGGAAATTTCCCCGTGGTTTAAGCCTCCGGGGACTTCCTGTGTTTTCCTGCTATTTCAAATGATTAGCTGGGTACGGGAACGATAATATCGCCCGGCCAAAGGCCGATCCGCTAGGCTGGCCGCCGAGCCTTCGTGGCTCCTGGGGGCGTTTTCGTGGTTCAGCGGGTCAGCACCGTGGCCTTCGAGGGCATCGAGGCCCGGGCCGTGGACGTTCAGGTCCAGGTCGCGGCTGGCTTGCCGGCCTTCGCCATCGTCGGGCTCCCCGACATGGCGGTATCGGAGGCCAAGGAGCGGGTCCGCTCGGCGCTGATCGCTTCCGGGCTGGCTTTGCCCGCCCGCCGCATCACCATCAATCTCGCCCCCGCCGACCTGCCGAAGGAAGGCAGCCATTACGACCTGCCGATCGCGCTCGGGCTGATGGCGGCGATCGGCGCAATTCCGCACGACGCGTTGTCCGGCTTCACCGTTCTGGGCGAGCTCGGGCTTGACGGTTCGATTGCAGCCGTGGCCGGCGTGCTGCCCGCCGCGATTGGCGCCAACGCGCGCGGCGAAGGTCTGATCTGCCCGGCGTTCTGCGACGCGGAAGCGGCCTGGGCCTCGCCCGAAATTGAAATCATCGCGGCGCAATCTCTGATTCAGCTTGCCAACCATTTCAAGGGCACGCAGGTGCTCACCCGCCCGCAGCCGAAAATCCGCGAGCTCGCCGAGTCGCCGCTCGACCTCGCCGACATCAAGGGCCAGGAAAGCGCCAAGCGCGCTTTGGAGGTCGCCGCCGCCGGCGGACACAATCTGCTGATGGTTGGCCCGACCGGCGCCGGCAAGTCGATGCTGGCGGCGCGGTTACCCTCGATCCTGCCGCCGCTGTCGCCGGCCGAATTGCTGGAAGTATCGATGATCGCCTCCGTCGCCGGCGAGATCGAAGGCGGCGCGCTCACCAACCGGCGGCCGTTTCGCAGCCCCCACCATTCGGCCTCGATGCCGGCGCTGGTCGGCGGCGGCTTGCGCGCGCGGCCCGGCGAAATATCGCTGGCGCATAACGGCGTTCTGTTCCTCGACGAGATGCCGGAATTTTCCGGACAGGCGCTCGATTCGCTACGCCAACCGTTGGAGACGGGCGAGGTCGCCATCGCCCGCGTCAATCACCGCGTCACTTATCCCGCCCGCTTCATGCTGATCGCCGCCATGAACCCGTGCCGCTGCGGGCGCGCCAACGATCCCGGCTTTGCCTGCAAGCGCGGCCCCAACCTGCGCTGCGCCGCCGAGTATCAGGCGCGGCTCTCCGGGCCCCTGCTCGATCGCATCGATCTGCACATCGAGGTACCGGCGGTGACCGCCGCCGATCTCATTTTGCCGCCGCCGTCGGAAGGCAGCCGCGAAGTTGCCGCGCGCGTCGCACGCGCGCGCGATATCCAGACCGAGCGCTATGCCTCGCTGGGTTTGGCCGGCGTGCGCACCAATGCGCAGGCGCAAGGCCCGGTACTCGAACAGGTTGCACGGGCCGACGGAACGGGCCTGTCGTTACTGCCGGATGCCGCCGACGCCATGCAGCTTTCCGCCCGCGGCTATCACCGCGTCTTGAGGGTCGCGCGCACGCTGGCCGATCTCGACGGTGCCGACAAAGTCGGACGCGTCCATTTCGCCGAGGCGTTGTCCTATCGCGCACTTGCCGACGATGGCCGCGCCCGCGCCGCGTGATGCGGCGCAGCAAGGAAATACCGCTTTAACCCTCCCTTCACCACGTTTGCGCCGGCAACGCGCAGGGAAAGGATTGGCAAGGGTTCCGGCGTTCAATGCGCACAGGGGAAATTCGCGGATTCTGGGCGACGGAGCCAATGCGGACAAAGCAATCGACGTCTCCCGTTTTCGCCATTCGCAAGAGTGCGCGTAATCGCGCCGCGCTGGTGCTGTTCGGGCGCGCGGTGATGACCACGCTGGCGGTCGTCTCCGCCGGACTTGGCTTCTTCACTGGCGTGCAGATCAAAAGCAGCACTTACGATCCTTACGCCTACGCCACCGGCGTCGGCGCGCTGTTTGCCGCCGCCTGCGCGATTATCGCCTTCATGCTCGTGCGCCGCCGTGTCGGCATGGAAAAAATCCGCGCGCTCGAGGCGCGCCTCGACGAGGTAACCGATCACAATTGGGAACTGCGCGAGGCGGAAGAGCACGCGCGCAGCCTGCTTGAAGCGCAAGGCGACATGATCGTGCGCCGCGATGCAAACGGCTGCATCACCTACGCCAATGACGCGTTTTGCTCGCTCGCCGGGCGCAAGCGCGACGCCCTGTTCGGCAATCGGATTCAGCTTCCGGTGCTGGAGCAAAGCGAGATCACCGTGCTCGACGACGGCACCCGCATCTATGACCAGAGGATCGCGAACGGCGCCGGCGCCCGCTGGATCGCCTGGCGTGAAGTGGCGGTGCGCGGCGAGGAGGGCACCCAGGTGCAGGGGGTCGGCCGCGACGTGACCGATCGCGTCGAGGCCGAGCGTGCGCTCGCAGCGACACGCGACGAGGCGCAGGCCGCCAATCGCGCCAAGTCGCGCTTTCTCGCCACCGTCAGTCACGAAATCCGCACCCCACTCAACGGCTTGCTCGGCATGGCCGGCCTGCTGCTCGACACAGAGCTCACCCCCGAGCAGGAGACTTATGCCAAGGCGGCAAAGTCCTCGGGCGAGACGCTGCTGACGCTGATCGAGGAGATTCTCGATTTCTCCAAGATCGAGGCCGGCAAGCTCGAACTGGAAATGCGTCCCTTCGCGCTCGGCGCTCTCATCGAAGACGTTGTCGAGCTGTTGGCGCCACGTGCCCAGAGCAAAGGCATCGAAATCGCATCGTTCGTCGACGAGCGCCTGCCCAGCCGGCTTGTGGGCGACGCCGCGCGGCTGCGCCAGGTGCTGCTCAATCTCGCCGGCAATGCTGTCAAGTTCACCGAAAGCGGCGGGGTCGCTGTCATCGCCGAGCCGGACGAGGGCAATGGAAATATCCGTTTCGCCGTGCGCGACACCGGCATCGGCCTCAGGCAAGAGGACCAGCAACGCGTCTTTCTCGACTTCGAGCAGGCCGACGGCTCCTCCACCCGCAAATTCGGCGGCACCGGTCTGGGCCTCGCGATTTCCCGGCGCATCGTCGAGCGCATGGACGGCGAGATGCGGGTCGACAGCGAGGTGGGGCGTGGCGCGACTTTCAGCTTCAGCGTGCCGCTTGCCGCAGCCGAGGCAACGCATGACGAACTCGCCACACCAAGCTTGCAAAATGCCTCGGTGCTCATTGTCGCAGCGGCGGAGATCGAATCCTCGTTGCTGGCCCGGCGGCTCGGCCGCTGGGGGGCGCGGACTTGCGCGGTGGCCGACGGCAATATCGCGGCCGCGCTGCTGCCCGAACGCGCCTGGGATGCATTGCTTGTCGACACCGCGGCGGCGCAGCGCATGATCGCCGCGGGCCATGTCGGCGCGATTGACGTGCCGCGCCGCATTGTCCTGATCACGCCGGCCGAGCGGCACGTGCTACCGGCACTCAAGGATGCCGGCTTCACCGGCTACCTGGTCAAGCCGGTGCGCGCGGCGTCCCTTGCGGCGCGCTTTGCGGCGGAAGATTCATTTGAGTCTCGAGCGCAAGATGGCGCGGCCGAGAGTGAAACGTCCGGTGCGACGGTAAATTCGGCGGGCCTGTCGGTCCTGGTCGCCGAGGATAACGAGATCAACGCCCTGCTTGCGCGCGCGCTGCTGTCGCGGCTCGGCCATCGCCCGACGATCGTTGCCGACGGGCTTGCCGCGATTGCCTCCTTCGTCGCCGAGCGCAAGAACGGCAGCCCCTACGATCTTGTGCTGATGGACGTACAGATGCCCGGTCTCGACGGACTTGAGGCGACGCGGCGCATCCGTGCCGCCGAAATCGAAGCCGGCACTGCACGCACCCGCATCCTGGCACTCACCGCCAACGCCCAGTCCGAAGATCGAGAGGCGTGTCTCGCCGCCGGCATGGACGGGTTCCTGGTCAAGCCGCTTGACCCGCTGCGCCTGCGCGAGGCGATCGATGGATTGTCGCCAGGCGGGGCGGCCACGCTTGCCGCTTGAGGGGCTTTTCCCCCGCTGTCATAATTCCGTGTTCGGCCCATGCTGTAGGGGGATAATGGCGGTCACCCCCTTGATTCGCCGGGCTGAAACGGCCGGTCCAATTGCCGGCTGCGCGGAATAAGGACGAGCCCTATGATGAGCCGCGATCCGGTCAAGCTTCCTCGCAGCCTGTTCGAACGGTTTCGCGCTTCGCCCGGCGGCCAGAACGTTCCCAGCTTGCTGTCATCGTTGCAGGCCTATGGCGGCCTGCAGGCTTTCGCCGCGCGGGCGCATCGCCCGGCGCAGTCGCTCGGCCGCATGGGTTCGCTCGAGGTGCGGCTGGCACAAACCGCCGCCGAAGTGCGGCAGGCGCAGAAGCTGCGCTATCGCGTTTTCTACCAGGAAGGCTCGGCGATCGCCAATCCGGGCCGGCTATTTGCCCGCCGCGATGTCGATGCCTATGACGCCATCTGCGATCATTTGCTGGTGCTCGATCACGCGGCCCGCGAAACACATCCGATCAATCGTCCAGCGGTCGTCGGCACCTATCGTCTGCTGCGGCAACCGCTCGCCGAGGACTACGGCGGCTTCTACACCGCAAGCGAATTCGACATCGGCGACCTGATCGCGCGCCACGGCAATCTCCAGTTCCTCGAACTCGGCCGCTCCTGCGTGCTGGCGCCATACCGCAACAAGCGACTGGTCGAGCTGCTCTGGCGCGGCATCTCCGGCTATATCGCGCAATATCGCACCGACGTGATGATCGGCTGCGCCAGCCTCGACGGCACCGAGCCGCGGCAATTGGCGATGCTGCTGTCGTTCCTGCATCATTATTCCCGCGCGCCGGAGCAATGGCGCGCGCGGGCGCTGCCCAGGCGCTATGTCGAAATGAACCGCATGTCGAGGGAAGCGATCGACCCGAAAGCGGCGCTGCGTGCGCTGCCGCCGCTGCTCAAGGGCTATCTGCGCCTCGGCGCTTATGTCGGCGACGGCGCGGTGGTCGACCACGAGTTCGGCACCACCGACGTGCTGGTCGTCCTGCCGATGTCGGCGGTCAAGGCGCGCTATCTCGAGCACTTCGACGTCGCCCCGCGCGCGGCCTGAAATTACAGGCGCCGCAGCGAGACTTCCTCGACCTGGTGGGTTTCCACCTTCTTCAGGATGAGATCGGCGCGCTGGCGCGTCGGCAGGATGTTTTCGTGCAGGTTGACGAGGTTGATGCGCTCCCAGATCGCGCTTGCGGTTTCAACCGCTTCCGCATCGGACAGGTTCGAGTAGCGATGGAAATATGATTTGGGATCGCGGAACGCGGTTGAGCGCAGCGTGAGAAAACGATCGACGTACCAGGACTTGAGCACGTCGTCGTCGGCGTCGAGATAGACCGAGAAATCGAAGAAGTCCGACACGAAAGGAATCGCCTTGCCGTCCTTCGGCAGGCGTCCGGTCTGCAAAACGTTCAAGCCCTCGACAATGAGGATCTCCGGGCGGTCCACTTCCACCCACTGACCAGGCGTCACGTCATAGGTGAGGTGCGAGTAAACGGGCGCCCGTGCCGGACGCCGCCCCGCCTTTACGTCGGTCAGGAAACGCAGCAGCGCCGGCAAATCGTAGCTTTCCGGAAAGCCCTTCTTTTCCATCAGTCCTTCGCGCTCGAGAATCGCGTTGGGGTAGAGGAAGCCGTCGGTGGTAACGAGGTCGACCTTGGGCACGTTCGGCCAGCGCGCCAGCAGCGCCTGCAGCACGCGCGCGCTGGTCGATTTGCCCACCGCCACGGAGCCTGCAACGCCGATGATGTAGGGCATCTTGGCGTCCTCGGTGCCGAGGAACCGCCGTTGCGCGCGGAACAGCCGCTGCGTCGCCGCGACATAGAGTGAGAGCAGCCGCGACAGCGGCAGGTAAATCGCCTCGACCTCCTCGATGTCGAGGCGGTCGTGCAGCGAACGCACGCGGGTGACCTCGTCCGAAGTCAAGGTCATCGGCATGTCTTCGCGTAGCGCCGCCCATTGCTCGCGCGAAAAAACTCGATACGGCGAGAGGACCTCTTCGGTGCGCTGCTCCATGCGCCTTCAGCCCAATATATTTTTGCGCATGATCCCGAAAACCGGTATCCACTTTTCGGGATCATGCGCCGCGGGATGCTTTCTCGTCGTGCCCGGATTGCGCGGTGCGCTTTTCCAGCTCGGCCTCGACCTCGGCCAGCGTCACGCCGCGCGCTTCCAGCACCACCAGCAGATGATAGATCAGATCGGCGGCTTCCGCGATCAGCCGGCTCTTGTCCTCTTGCACGGCAGCCATCGCCGTTTCGATGGCTTCCTCACCGAGTTTTTTGGCGCAGTGCGCGACACCCTTGTCCAGCAGCGCACGCGTATAGGAGCTGGCGGCGCTGGCGCCGGCGCGCTGATGCACGCGTTTTTCAAGGTCGGCGAGGGTGAACTTGGCCATGGCCGCGTTGCATATCATGGATCGAGCCGCGTCGGCAGTCCTGCCTTGGCCATATAGGCCTTGGCCTCGCGCACGCTGTGCTCGCCGAAATGGAAGATCGAGGCAGCCAGCACCGCGGTGGCATGGCCGTCGCGAATGCCCTCGACCATGTGCGCCAGCGTGCCGACGCCGCCCGAGGCGATGACCGGGACCGGCACGGCATCCGCCACCGCACGGGTCAACGCGATGTCGAAGCCGCGCCGCGTGCCGTCGCGATCCATCGAGGTGAGCAGGATTTCGCCGGCGCCGAGCGCGACCACCTCCCTGGCATACCCCACCGCGTCGATGCCGGTCGGCTTGCGGCCGCCAACGGTGAAAATCTCCCAGCGCGGCTTTTCACCTTCGTTCGACACGATCTTGGCGTCGATGGCGACGACGATGCATTGATCGCCGAATTTTTCCGCCGCCTCCTTGACGAAGGCGCGGCGCTCGACCGCGGCGGTGTTGATCGAGACCTTGTCGGCGCCCGACGTGAGCAACGAGCGGATGTCTTCGATTGAGCGCACGCCGCCGCCGACGGTCAGCGGCATGAAGCAGGCTTCCGCCGTGCGTCGCACCACGTCGAGGATGATGCCGCGTTTCTCGTGGCTCGCGGTGATGTCGAGGAAGCAAAGCTCGTCGGCGCCGGCCGCGTCGTAGGCAATGGCGGCCTCCACCGGATCGCCGGCGTCGCGCAAATTGACGAAGTTAACGCCCTTGACCACGCGGCCGTCCTTGACGTCGAGGCAGGGGATGACGCGGACCTTGAACATTCACGCCGCCTTTGCGTCGCGGATGAGCTTGAGCGCGCCCTGCGCGTCGAGCCGGCCATCGTAGAGGGCGCGGCCGGCGATCGCGCCTTCGAGCTTTTTCGCCCGCGGCTCGAGCAGCGCCCTGATGTCGTCGATGGACGCGAGGCCACCGGACGCAATCACCGGAATGGAAATTGCCTCGGCGAGCGCGATGGTCGCATCGAGATTGAGCCCCTTGAGCAGGCCGTCGCGCGCGATGTCGGTGAAGATGATGGCGGCGACGCCGGCATCTTCAAAGCGCCGGGCAATGGCAAGCGCGGTCAGTTCCGACGTCTCCGCCCAACCTTCGACCGCGACCTTGCCGTCACGGGCATCGAGGCCGACGGCGACGCGGCCGGGAAATGCCTTTGCCGCCTGCTTGACCAGCTCCGGATTGCGCACCGCCGCGGTGCCGATGATGACACGGTCGACGCCCTTGCCGAGCCAGGCTTCAACGGTCGCCATATCGCGCACGCCGCCGCCAAGCTGGATCGGCAATCCGACGGTTTCCAGGATGCGCTCGACCGCGGCGGCGTTGACCGGCTTGCCGGCAAAAGCGCCGTCGAGGTCGACGATGTGCAGATATTCAAAGCCGGCCACCTCGAAGGCGCGCGCCTGCGCCGCCGGGTCGCGGTGAAAAATGGTGGCGCGCGTCATGTCGCCCTGCTCCAGGCGCACGGCGAGACCCTCTTTCAAATCGATGGCGGGAAAAAGGATCACGGCGTCCACTGCAAAAAGTTGCCGATCAGCTTCAGTCCGAGCCGCTGACTTTTTTCCGGGTGGAATTGAGTGCCGACCATATTGTCGCGGCCGACGATGGCCGTGAGCGGGCCGCCATAGTCGGCCTGCGCCACCAGATCGGCTCTGCGCGCCGGCTTAAGCTCGTAGGAATGCACGAAATAGGCGTGCAAGCCGTCCGGCCCCAGCGGGATATCGGCGAGTAACGGGTGCGGCGTCAGCATATTGAGCGTGTTCCAGCCCATGTGCGGGATCTTAAGCGCGGCGTCGTTCGGCACGATGCGGTCGACTTCGCCGGCGATCCAGCCGAGCCCTGGCGTTACCTGATACTCGCGGCCGCGCTCCGCCATCAATTGCATGCCGACACAGATGCCGAAGAACGGGCAGGCGCGCCGCAGCACGCTCTCGTTCAACGCCTCCACCATGCCGGGGATGTCGTCGAGGCCGCGCCGGCAATCGGCAAAGGCGCCTACGCCGGGCAGCACCACGCGATCAGCCTTGGCCACGGCGCCGGGATCGTTGGTGACGAGGATCGGCTGGTCGTGACCGCTTTCGCGCGCGGCGCGCTCGAAGGCCTTGGCCGCCGAGTGCAGGTTGCCGGAGCCGTAGTCGACAATGGCAACGCTCACGGCTTGCCTCCCGGCTCCGGAAACAGGCCGATGATATCGGAGGAGGATGGCGGTCCGCGCCAGACCGGCGGCGCAAATTGAGTCGGCGGCGCGGTGGGCGGCGCAGCCGGCTTGCGCGTGATCCAGCCGGCAAAGAAGCGCTGCTCGGCGGCTTCGGCGTCGTTGCCGACCGCAAAACCGAGTTGTGCCCAGCCGCGGCGGGCAAGCGTCCAGCGCCACAGCGTCGCCGCCTCGAAGCCGACAAGCAGCGCGACCAGCAGGCCGGTAAAAAATTTCACCGGTGACGGCGCGTCAATCAGATAGAGGCCGGCACCGATCGCGGCGTTGACGACGGCATAACCGAGCAGCGCCAGCCACAGCCGGTGCAGCAGCAACCATAAAGGTGCCAGCACGAAGGCCCAGAAATAAAAGCCGTCGCGCACGAACACGAAGCGCTCGGGATCGGCGCTTCGGCCCGATGGCCGCGGAGGGGCATGAACGGTGAACGTGGGCATTCGTTTACTCTCAACATTCAGGCGTCATGCCCGCGAAAAGCGGGCATCCAGTAATCACGGAACCGAACGATACCGTGATGTCGGTGATTACTGGGTCCCCGCCTTCGCGGGGACGACAATCAAAATGACATTCACCCGCCGAGCTTGCCCTTGGTGGACGGCACCTCGTCCTTCGCGCGCGGATCGATCGCCAGCGCCGCCCGCAAGGCTCGCGCCAGTCCCTTGAAGCAGGACTCGGCGATGTGGTGATCGTTGGTCCCGTACAAGGTTTCGGCATGCAGCGTGATGCCAGAATTCATGGCAAAGGCCTGAAACCATTCCTGCACCAGTTCGGTGTCGAACTCGCCGACCTTGTCGCGCACGAACTCCGCCTTGAACACCAGAAACGGCCGGCCGGAAATGTCGATGGCGACGCGCGTGAGCGCCTCGTCCATGGGCACCTCGACGCTTGCATAACGCGTGATGCCCCTCATGTCGCCAAGCGACTGCTTCACCGCCTGGCCAAGCGCAATGCCGACATCCTCGGTGGTGTGGTGATGATCGACATGCAGGTCGCCCTTGGCCTTGACCGCAATGTCGATGCGCGAGTGCCGCGCCAGTAGATCGAGCATGTGGTCGAGAAAGCCGATGCCGGTCGCAACCGACGAACGGCCCTGCCCGTCGAGATCGACTTCGACCTCGACGTCGGTTTCCTTGGTCTTGCGTTTCACGGCCGCTTTGCGCATGGCGTAGCCCTGCTGGGACGCGCGCCTTTTATCAGGGCTTTGCCGAATTCGCCAACCCGGCGGCGTGCTCAATAACCGAGCGCGTGCGGCAGCCAGAGCGTCAAGCCCGGCACAAATGCGATGAACAGCAAAACCGCCGTCAACAGGCCGAGATATGCCAATATCGGCTTTACCGTGCTTTCGATCGGGACATTGCCGATCAGGCAGGCGCCATAGAGGCCGAGCCCCAGCGGTGGCGCGAACAGGCCGATGCCCATGGCCACCACCAGCACCACGCCGAAATGCAGCGGCGCGATGCCGAGCGTGGCCGCAACCGGGACCAGCATCGGCCCGAAGATGATCAGCGCCGCGGCACCTTCGAGCACCGAACCCATCACGATCAGGATGGCGATCGACAGGACCATGAACAACCACGTGCCGCTCGTGTGCGACAGATGCACCAGCGCGTCGCCCATGGCGTGCGGGATTTGCTGCAGCGTGAGGACGAAGGCCAGCGATTGCGCGCCGGCAACGATGAACATGATCAGGCCGGAACGGACCGCCGACTGGGTAAAGCTGCGGATCGCGGCGCGCCAGCCGAGTTCGCGAAACACGATGCTGCCGGCGACGAGCGCATAGAGCGCGGCGAAGGCGGAGATTTCCGTGGCGGTCGCAAACCCTGACTTGAAGCCGCCGAAGATCAGCACGATCAGCCCGACCGTTGCCGCCGCGCCTGTCCACAGCTGCCGCAACGGAATCTGCGCGCTCGCGGCGTCGCGGATCTCGCTGCGCTGGCCGAACAGGACCGCGACGGCGATCAGCGACAACGCCATCAGGCCGGCCGGCACCAGGCCGGCCATGAACAGACCGCCGATCGAGATATTGGCAACAAACCCGAGAATGATGAGATTGAGGCAGGGTGGAATGGCTTCCGCCATCACCGCCGATGCCGCCAGCAACGCCACGGCGTTGCCGGGATTCTGCTTGGAGCGGCGCGCCGCCGGCACCAGCACGGAACCGACCGCGGCCACGTCGGCCATCTTCGAACCGGAGATGCCGGAGAAAATGACCATCGACAGCACCATCACGACATTGAGCCCGCCCCGCGCGCGCCCGACCAGACGCTCGAGCAGCGCGATCAGGCGAACAGACATCCCGTTCGCCTCCATCAGATAGCCAACCATGATGAAGAACGGGATCGCCAGCAGTACGAAATTATCGATGCCGCGCGCCATCTGCTGCGCGAAGATCACGCCCGGTAGCGTGCCTTCCGCCCAGATGTAAATCAGCGCCGCCAGCGCCAAGGCGAAGCCAACCGCCATGCCGCCGCACATGCTGACGGCAAAGCCGATCAGCATCAGCAGTCCCGGAGCGGGCACGGTATTGGGCGCGACGGCGTTCCAGGCAAGCCACAGTGCGGCAAGCGCGGCGACGATGACCACCGCCAGCGCGCCGTCGCGCCAGCCGCGGCGCAGGTAATGGTCGACGGCGAACACGGTCATGCAAGCCGCGCCGGCGCCCATCGGATAGAAGGCCAATTCGAGCGGCAGGCCGGAGCCGGTGGTCTGCCCGGTAGTGATGTAGCCAAGATTAACCGAGAAGTAGGCGACATAGCCGACGATGATGGCGATCAGCAACGCCGAGATGGCATCGACGATGCGCCGCACCTGCGGCGGCACCCGCTCGATGACAAATACAATGCCGACGTTTTCGCCGCGCGCCAGCGCGCTCGCCGCGCCGAAAAAGCTCGATCCCACCATCAGCCCGCGCGCAATATCGTCCGACCACTCGACCGGAGCGTTGAACAGGGAGCGCAGCGTCACCGAGCCGATGACCACCGCCAGGTCCGCCGCCAGCAGCACCGCCGCCACCGCGTCGGTGAAGCCGAGCAGCAGACGAAGCGGCGGCCGGAGGCTCGCCTCCGGCGCTGATGTGGCAGTCACCACGGGCGGTTTCTTAGGCGGAGGTCGACTTGATCTTGTCTACGACCGCCTTGGCGTCCGGGTTCTGCTTGATGAAGCTCTCGGTCTGCGGCGCGACGCGCTGCTTGAACGCGGGCTTGTCGCATTGGCTGATCGAGACGCCTTTGGACTTGAGCAATTCGAGCGCCTCCTTCTCGACAGCCAGACCGTGACTGCGGGTATCGGCGGCGGCCTTTTGCGTGGCGGCAAGGAAACCGTCGCGCGCCTTTGCATCCATTTTCTTGAAGGTCGCATCGCTGAAATAGATCGCCAGCGGCGAGAAATTGTGTTCGGTCAGCGAATAGAATTTGGATGTTTCGTAGAACTTGCTGGCGACGATGGTCGGTGGATCGTGCTCGACTCCGTCGAGCACTCCGGCCTGCAACGCCGTATAGACCTCGCCGAATGCAAGCGGCACCGCAGCCGCGCCCATCAGCCGCAGACATTCGGTGATGATCGGGTTGGGCAACGTGCGAATCTTTACGCCCGCAAGATCGGCCGGCTCCTTCACCGCCTTTTTGCAAAGCACGCTGCGTGCGCCGAAATTATAGGCCCAGGCGACGATGCGGATATTGGCGTTCTTGAGCAGCGCATCCTCAACCAGCTTGGCGGCGCCGCTGTCGAAGGCCTTGGTTTGCTGAGCGAAGCTATCGAACATGTAGCCGACGTCGAACACGCCGACCAAGGGCACCAGGTTGGCGGAAATGGACGAGCCCGACACCATCATGTCGATCACGCCGAGCTTGACCGAGTTGATGACGTCGATTTCCTGGCCGAGCTGGTTCGCCGGAAAAAAGGCAACCTCGATCTGTTCGGACATTCCGTCGGCCTTCAGATGCTTGACCAGGTTGTCGTAATAGACGCGGCCGTTGGCGTATTTCGGGTCGTCCTGCTGCGAGGACGACAGCCGCATTTTCAAGGCTGCGGCCTTGGCCTGGCCGATGATGGCGGGCGCAAAAACGGCGCCGAGCGGAAGCGCGCTGGCGCCCTGCAACAGAGAACGGCGGCTAAGTGTGATCTTGGTCATGGCTGCCTCCCCAAAAGGCCCCGTTTGGCGGGGTCCTGATTGCTTATGGTCATATGATGACATGAAGACTCGGCGACGGTCCAGCCCGCCGAAACGGCAATTGAATAGTCTCCGGGCGTCGCCTACATCACGGTCTCAATGCAAAACCCGTCTCCCGACACCTGGCACGGCACCACCATCCTCACCGTGCGCAAGGGCGGCACGGTGGTTATCGGCGGCGACGGCCAGGTCACCGTCGGACAGACCATCATCAAGGCCAATGCCAAGAAGGTGCGCCGCCTCGGCAAAGGCGATGTAATCGGCGGTTTTGCCGGTGCGACGGCCGACGCCTTCACGCTGTTCGAGCGGCTGGAATCCAAGCTCGAGCAGTATCCCGGACAACTGCTGCGTGCCGCAGTCGAGCTCGCCAAGGACTGGCGCACCGACCGTTATCTGCGCCGCCTCGAAGCCATGATGATCGTCGCCGATCCGAAGGTGTCACTGGTGCTGACCGGCACCGGCGACGTGCTCGAGCCGGAGGCGGGCGTCGCCGGCATTGGCTCCGGCGGCAATTACGCGCTCGCCTCGGCGCGCGCGCTGCTCGACGGTCCGCTCGATACCGAGGCGATCGTGCGCAAGTCGCTCGACATCGCCGCCGACATCTGCGTTTACACCAACCGCAACGTCACCATCGAAGCGCTGAAGGCGTAAGCGAGTGACCGACTTCTCTCCGCGCGAAATCGTTTCCGAACTCGACCGCTTCATCGTGGGCCAGGGTGATGCCAAGCGCGCGGTTGCGATTGCCTTGCGCAATCGCTGGCGGCGCCTGCAACTCGACGACAGGCTGCGTGAGGAAGTGCTGCCGAAAAATATCCTGATGATCGGGCCGACCGGGGTGGGCAAGACCGAAATTTCCCGCCGCCTCGCAAGGTTGGCCGGCGCACCGTTCCTCAAGGTGGAAGCGACCAAGTTTACCGAAGTCGGCTACGTCGGGCGCGACGTCGAGCAGATCGTGCGCGATCTGGTCGAGATTTCGATAGCGCTCACCCGTGAACGCAAGCGCAAGGATGTGCAGGCACGGGCCGAACTGGCGGCGGAAGAGCGCGTGGTCGATGCTCTGGTCGGCCCCGGTGCCAGCCCGGCAACGCGCGAAAGCTTCCGCAAGAAGTTGCGTACCGGCGAGCTCAACGACAAGGAAATCGAAATCGAGCTGCAGGCCGGCTCCTCCGGCATGCCGATGTTCGAGATCCCCGGCATGCCCGGCGCGCAGATGGGCGCCATCAATATCGGCGACATCTTCGGTAAGCTCGGGGCGGGGCGCACCAAGACGCGTCGCGTGACCGTGCACGATTCGCACGACGTTCTGATCAACGAGGAATCCGACAAGCTGCTCGACAACGAGCAGCTGATTCAGGAATCGATCAAGGCCACCGAGCAGAACGGCATCGTCTTCCTTGATGAAATCGACAAGATCGCCGGCCGCGAGGGGCGCATGGGCGCCGACGTCTCGCGCGAGGGCGTGCAGCGCGATCTGCTGCCGCTGATCGAAGGCACCACGGTCAACACCAAGCATGGGCCGGTGAAGACCGACCACATTCTCTTCATCGCTTCCGGCGCCTTCCACATTTCCAAGCCGTCGGATTTGCTGCCTGAATTGCAGGGGCGGCTGCCGATCCGCGTGGAGCTCAAGGCGCTGACGCGCGACGATTTCCGCCGCATTCTGACCGAACCCGAGGCCTCGCTCATCAAGCAATACGTGGCCCTGCTGCAGACCGAAGGCGTGACGCTGGATTTCTCCGAAGACGCCATCGACGCCATTGCCGATATTGCGGTGGCGGTGAATTCCGCGATCGAGAACATCGGCGCACGTCGCCTGCAGACCGTGATGGAGCGCGTGCTCGACGAGATTTCCTTTGCCGCCACCGACCGCTCCGGCGAGACGGTCAAGATCGATGCCGCCTACGTCGACAAGCACATCGGAGACCTGGCCAAGAATGCGGATCTATCGCGCTTTATTCTGTAGCCGGTGCGATTGGAAAGCCCGTCGAAATCGACAATAATCGGCTTCAACCGGCCCGCAGCTCGAGGGGCCACCCGGGAGGAAGCCATGTCTGTGCAGCCATTGCGTCAGCAGAAAGCCGGCAACCCGCGCAATGCCGAAGAGGCGCGCGTGCTGGTGAAACACGTCGAATCCCTGTTCATGCCGTGGAATATCGATGCGCTGGTCGACGGCTTCACCGAGGATTGCGTGATCCGCTTCGGCACCGTGCCGGAGATTCGCGGCCGCGCCGCCTTGCGCGAGTTTTTCACCACCCGCAGCAAGAAGCAGAAGAATTATCGCCTGCGTAAAACCTTCCGCTCCCTCGAAGGCGACACCTTGAGCAATCTCTGGGACGGCGAGTGGGAAGACGCTGCGAGTGGCGCGAAGATGAAGGGCTTCGGTGTCGAGATATGGCTGATGCGCGACGGCAAGATTGCCGTCTGGGAGGCCGCCTTCAATATCGCGCGCGCCGGCGAGGCCGGCAGCGTCGCCGACATGCTGCGCTAGGCATTCACGCAAGGCGCCGAGGGCCACCTTGTATTGCCGGCGCTTGCCGTGCATCGTCCGCGCCGAAATAAGCTTTAACCCGCCGGTCCAAGGATCCATTCCATGCAGACAATGTCCAAGGCCTCGATCCCCGTGTTCGAGATCGTGCTCAACGCGCTCTCCGCCATCCTCGACAAGGCCGAGGCGCACGCCGGCGCCAAGAAAGTCGAACCCGCGGTGCTGCTCGCCATGCGCCTTGCGCCCGACATGTTCGCGCTCACCCGGCAGGTGCAGGTTGCCACCGATCAGGCCAAGAACGGCACGGCGCGGCTTGCCGGTGTCGAGCCGCCGAAATTCGAGGACACCGAATCGACGATTGCGCAGCTCAAGGAGCGCATCGCCAAGACAGTCGCGTTTCTCAAGACGCTCGATACCAAGGCGATCGACGCCTCAGCCGACCGCGAGATCACGTTTCCGCTCGGTCCCAACAAAGGGCAGATGAAGGGCGACGATTATCTCAACCACTTCGTGCTGCCGAATTTCTATTTCCACGCGATATCGGCTTACGCGATCCTGCGCCATGCCGGCGCCGAGATCGGCAAGCGCGATTTTCTCGGCAACATTCCGATCAAGCGGATTTGAGCCGGGCCTGCTGGCCCTCCGGCGTTGCATCGAAGCGGCGCCGCGCGTCCTGGATTGCAGAGCGGTTCTGCCGCGCCCAAAGCCCAAGCTCGCTGACCGGCTCAAGCAACGAGCGGCCGAGCCTGGTCAGTTCGTAGTCCACCCGCGGCGGGATGGTCGGAAACACCGTGCGCGTCACCAGGCCGTCGCGCTCGAGCGCGCGCAGCGTCAGCGTCAGCATGCGTTGCGAAATGCTCCCCAAAGCGCGGCGCAGCTCGTTGAAGCGCTTGGGTCCGTCGCCGAGGGTGGAGACCACCAGCACCGTCCACTTGTCGCCGACCCGCGACAAAACCTCGCTGACCGCCCGGCAGTCCCCGGGCACATGCAGGGTACTGGGTATCGGCGATGTACCTTCTTGCGGCTTTTTCGCGGTCATCTATCTAGCCCTGGTAACAATCCGTAACTTAGTAACAACTAGATAGAGGCAACAATGGCAAAACTCAAGCTCGGCGTCGTCGTCGGCTCAAACCGCCGCGAATCCATCAATCGCAAGCTGGCGCAGGCGCTCGCCAACCTCGGCGGCGACAAATTCGAGGCCAAATTCATCCAGATCGACGACCTGCCGATCTACAACCAGGACAACGAGCAGCCCGTGCCCTCCCCGGTCGCACGGATGAAGTCCGAGATCGAGGGCTCCGACGCCCTGCTGTTCGTGACACCGGAGCACAGCCGCTCGATTCCCGCCGTGCTCAAGAACGCCATCGATTGGGGAATGCGGCCCTGGGGCAAGGCCTCCTATCCCGGCAAGCCGGCGGCCGTGATCGGCACCTCCGGCGGCGTGATTTCAACGGCGGTCGTTCAGCAGCATCTCAAGGCCGTGCTCAACGCTCTCGGCCTGCACGTCATCGGCGGCGAGGCCTATATTCAGTTCAAGCCCGAGATGATCGACGCTCAGGCCAATGTCGCTGACGAGACCGTGCGCAAGTTCCTCAACGATTACATCGGCAAGTTTGCCGACTTTGCCGGCCGGTTCGCAACAAAAGCTGCGGCTGCCGCTGCGTAAAGAGGTTCGCCATGTCAATCAGACCCGTGAAGCAAATCGTTCAGTCGAAGCCGACGCTGGAAGGCGCCGGCGTCAAGCTCAACCGCGCTTTCGGTTTCGGCAACACCACTGAGTTCGATCCGTTCCTGCTGCTCGACGATTTCCGCAACAACAACCCGGAAGATTATTGCGCCGGATTCCCGTGGCATCCGCATCGCGGCATCGAAACCATCACCTATGTGCTCAACGGCACTGTCGAGCACGACGACTCGCTCGGCAACCGCGGCACGCTCGGCTCCGGCGACGTGCAGTGGATGACCGCGGGCAGCGGCATCATGCACCAGGAAATGCCGCAGGGTGACGCGCAAGGCCGCATGCACGGCTTCCAGCTTTGGGCCAACCTGCCCAAGTCGCTGAAGATGACGGCGCCGCGCTACCAGGACATCAAGGGCGCCGAGATCCCCGAGATCACCGACGATGACGGCACCCGTGTGCGCGTCGTCTGCGGCGAGTTCTGGGGCAAAAAAGGCCCGGTCGAAGGCGTCGCCGCCGATCCGCGCTATCTCGACATCTTCGTGCCGCCGGGCAAGCGCAAGACCTTCAAGGTCGAAGTCGAGCGTCACGCCTTCGCCTATATCTTCGAGGGCGAGGGAAAATTCGCGTACTCCTCCAAGCCGCTCGGCGTGCTCACCGAGAAGCAGGTCGATGGTGAGGAAATCGTATTCCGTGAGCCGGCGGGCAATCGCTCGCTGGTCCTGTTCGACCGCGGCGACGAAGTCACCGTGCAGGCAGGCGACCAAGGCATCCGCTTCCTGCTGGTATCCGGCAAGCCGATCGAGGAGCCGGTCGCCTGGTACGGGCCGATCGTGATGAACACCGAGGCCGAACTGCGTCAGGCGGTTTCCGAGCTGCGCAGCGGCACCTTCATCAAAAATTGAGTCAACGGATAACGGCGGCGCGGGTTCAGGCGCCGCCGTTATGCTTCTCGCCGCGCACCGGATCGGTCACAGCAAGCGAATCCGAGGCCGGAAAGGTTTCTTCCAGCCCTTCCTCGAGCTTGCGCTCCAGCCGGCGTTTCGCCGCCTTTTTCCGCGTCGTCTTCGTTTTTGTTTTGACCGGCGCTTGTTGCGGGACTTGGACTTCTTTTTCGCCATCGCCCCTCCACGCTTTTCACTCGGCGGTCCGGCTCCGCCGCACCGAAACATACCAGGCGCCCTCGCCGCCATGGGCAATGTGGGCCTGCTCAAAGCCGATGACCAGCGCGCGGAACTCCGGCAGCGAAAGCCAATTCGGCAATTGCCGGCGCAGCACGCCGCGCCCGCCCTCGCCGTCTTTGCCACTCCCCTTGCCGGTGATTACCAGCACCAGGCGCGCCTGACGCGCGCTCGCATTACGCAGAAAACGCAGCAGCGTCGCATGAGCTTCGCTTTGCGTGAGCCCATGCAGGTCGAGCCGTCCGTCGATGGATTCGCGTCCGCGGGCGACGCGCGAGCGTTTGCGCCGGCCAAGCGCGGATGGCGGCGCATCCGCCCTCGCCGGGGCAGGCTCGATCGCAGCGCGCGCAGTAAGGCGCGCAGGTTTTGACGTTACTTTATCGGCGATTTCGTCGCCCGGATCGGCGCTTTCGCGCAGCGGCGCGATCGATTTGGTGACGGTGGTCCAGAGCACGCGCTCGTCGTCCGAGAGCACGCGCCGTCCGTTGCCGTCGCGGGCCATGGCCTTAAGGACCGGCGTGCTTGACGGCTGCGCCTGCCTGCACCGGGCCGATTTCGGGTGGTCGCGGCCTCGGCAGCGGAGTGAATGGCGGGCCTTGCGTGCCGGTCACCGATACCGATTTCGGCACCAGCATCACGAAATGTCCGTACTGCTTGATGCGCCCGGCGATGTGCTCGATGCCCTCGCCGTGTCCGAAATAGATGTCGGCACGCGCCGGCCCCTTGATGGCGGAGCCGGTGTCTTGCGCGAACATCAGATGATGGAACGGATCGACCGGTGCCAGCCCGTTGATCGGCAATTCGGCCTCGACCCAGATCGGCGTGCCGTAGACGTGGGCCGACGGATCGACCGCGATCGAGCGGAAGGGCGTGAGCGGAATGCCCTGTGAGCCGAGACACTCGTCGTTGGCGCCGAGCGGGGTCTCGGTGAAGAACACATAGGAACGGTTCTTGAGCCGCAGCGCCTCGCCCTCTTTCGGATTGGATTCCATGTACTCACGGATTTTGTCCATCGACATTTCTTCGCGCGAGATGATGCCTTCATCGATCAGCCAGCGTCCGACCGGCGTATAGGGCTTGCCATTGCTGGCGATGTAATTCAGCCGCAGCAGTTTGCCATCCTCGAGCCTGACGCGCGTCGAGCCCTGGATCTGCGCGAAGAATGCGTCGACCGGATTTTTCACGTAGCAGATTTCGAGACCCTTGCCGGCGATGGCGCCGGCCTCGATTTCCTTGCGGTCGTAGTTCGCGAACACCGTGCTTTTTTTGCCGGCGACACCTTTTGGTACCCGATAGAGCGGATACTTGTATTCGCCGGCGGCGACGCGCGAACCGTCCACTTCGGTCTCGTAGTAGCCGGTGTAGAAGCCGTCGAATTTGTTGTGCGGCTGGATGCGAACCGGCCTGAAATTGTCTTCGAAGAACTTGCGGGCCTGCTCGCGATCGACCGCGCCGCCGGCAGCCACCGTTCCTGCCGCCTCACATGCCTTGTAAAGCCCGTCGAACACCGGCCGCTTTCGGCGCATGGCCTTGCTGCCCTGGAGAATTGCACCGCAGCTCTTCTGGAACGTGGCAAACGCCGCCGCCAGATCGTCGTCCTGCCAGCCGTCGAGATCGGCAAAGGCGAGCGGCTTGACCTGCGCGTGGCGAATTTCGACCGCCTTCGCTGGCAAAACTGCGATCAGGCTAAGCGCGACGGTGAACGAGGCGGCGGAACGGGAGGGCAATCCCGGCATGCAGTCACTGTCCGGCTTCGGTGGCGACGAGTTTCCAGTTCGGATCACGCGACGTGGTATCGCGCGCGAACGTCCAGACATCGGTAATGTCGCTCACCTTGTCGGGATTTCCGTCAATCACCTTGCCGGTTTTGTCGCGCGTCACCGAAACGATTTGCGAAACGAAGCGCACCGTGATCTGCGCCGTGCGCTGGCGCTGCTCGGCCGAGGTGATCTCCGCCTTGTCGATGGCGACGAAACGGCTTTCCACCAGCTCACCGCGCTTCTCGCGTTCGTTGATCGCGGACTCGAAGCCGTCATAGACCTCGCGCGACAACAGGTTTTTCAGGGTGCGGCGGTCGCCTTCGGCGTAGGCGTTGACGATCATCTCGTAGGCGGCACGCGCGCCGGTGACGAAGTGCTTGCCCTCGAAAGTCGGATCGGCGCCGAAAATTGCATCGAGCCCCGCGGCAATAGGTGAGCCGGCTGCGGCGACACCCGCCCAGCGCTCGACCGGCGTCGCCGGCTCGGCCGGTTTCTGCGAGGCATCGGGTGTGCGGTTCGGCAGCGCGACGACCTTCTCGGAGCCGGGCCGCACCGGCTCGCGCGCGGCATAGGGGTCATAGGGTGGGCGTTCCCGGCCGGTACGCTGCCCAAGCACGCTGCGCAACCGCAGGAAAATGAACACTGCGAGCGCCAGGAAAATAATGGTGTAGATGTCGAACACGTCTCGCATGCTTTCCGCGCGCCGAAATGAACCGGCCGCATGACGGCACGTTCACCGGTATTATGTATGCTGGTGGCCGCGCCGTTCCATAGGCTCTGATGCCGATTAGCCACGCAATCGGCTATACCGGCAAACTTTAAACGATTGGGACGCCGCCGCCAACAGCGCTCGACTGTAAGAGAACACCGATGAATGTGGCAAAATGGCTGCTGTTTGCACTGCTGGCGCTGCCGTTTGCCGAGCTTGCGGCGTTTGTTGCCGTCGCTGCAACGGTGGGGCTGCTTGCAGCGGTTGCGCTGCAACTGGCGATTTCGCTCGCCGGCCTTATGCTGCTGCGTCACGCCGGCGGCGCTCACATCTCGCGCGTGCGCACCGCGCTCGACTCCGGCAGTGTCACCGCGCTCTCCGCCGACGGCACCGGCTCGCTCACCTTGCTCGCCGGGATTCTTCTGCTCGTACCGGGGTTTATTACCGACTTTGTCGGGCTGATCGTGTTGCTGAGCACTCTGTTTCGGCGTCCACCGCCGGCGGCGGCCAACGACGGCATCATCGATCTGCCGCCGGAACAATGGCATCCCGTCGAAGACCCCAGGCTCACCGATCGCAGCGGCAGGCCGGAGCGTTGAGTCCGGCGCATCCTTGTTCCGCCGGGGGCGCTATGTTAGCCAACCGCGAATTCCAACATCACCGGGTTTGAGGGATCGATGATGACGACCACCAATGGCGGCCAAGCTCAGACCCCGCCGCCGCCAGGCTTGGCGCCGCAGCTCAACGTCGTGGCGCAATACATCAAGGATCTCTCGTTCGAGAATCCGAACGCGCCGCAGTCGATGGGCGGCGGGCAGCAGCCGCAGATCGCCATCCAGATCAACGTCAATGCCAAGCCGCTGCAAGGCAGCGACGTCGAGGTCGAGCTCAAGCTCGAGGGTAAGGCCGAGATCGGCACCAACCTGATGTTCCGCTTTGAGCTCGTTTATGGCGGCGTGTTCCGCCTGCAGAACGTGCCACAGGAAGCGCTAAACCCGATTTTGCTGATCGAGTGTCCGCGTCTGTTATTTCCCTTTGCCCGCGAGATCATCGCTGCAACCGTGCGCAACGGCGGCTTCCCGCCCCTGCTGCTCGACCCGGTCGATTTCGTGGGTCTCTACCGCAAGAAGCTTGGTGAGATGCAGGCGGCCGGCGCGCCACCGGCGCCGCAGCCCTAAGCCTTGCTCGGCCGATAACCAAGCCACAAGGCCGCATCGCCGAGCGTGGCGATGAAGTCGCGGTGCGCCGCGCGGTCGGCTTCCGTGATGCGCAGGGAGAGCGGCGCCGGCCGCTCGCGCACAACCGCAACGCCGTTTTGCATCATTGACCCGACGGCCTTTTCGGCAAGGCCAAGCTGCGCCTGGCGCGCGCCCGTCAGCTCGATATAGACCTCGGCCAGAATTTCCGCGTCGAGCAGCGCGCCGTGCTTGGTGCGCCGTGAATTGTCGATGCCGTAGCGCGCGCACAGCGCATCAAGACTATAGGGACCGGCCGAGTGCCGGCGCCGGGCCAGCAGCAGCGTGTCGACCAGCCGCTCGCGCGCGATCGGCGCGCGCTCGATGCGTTTGAGCTCGGCGCAGAGAAACCCGTGGTCGAAGCCGGCATTGTGAATGACCAGCGGCGCGTCGTTGCCGATAAAGGCGAGGAACTCGTCCGCGATCTCGGCAAAGCGCGGCTTGTCCTTGAGGAATTCACTTGAGAGGCCGTGCACGGCGAAGGCTTCCGCCGGCATCTCTCGCTCCGGATTGATGTAGGCGTGGAAACTCGCCCCGGTCGGAATGCGGTTGAGCAATTCGACGCAGCCAAGCTCCACCAGCCGGTGCCCCTGCGCCGGGTCGAGGCCTGTCGTTTCGGTGTCGAGGACGATTTCGCGCATGCTGTTTCTTTGCGACTCAATGCCTTCGTTTCGGCATCTTAGCAACCCGGCCGAGGATTTCACGCACCTGCACGCGCACCGCGTCGAATCCGCGCGAGGTATCCACCACGAAATCGGCGCGGGCGCGCTTTTCCGCGTCCGGCATCTGCTGGGCGAGAATCGCCGCAAATTTGTCCTCGCTCATGCCGGGGCGCTCGAAGGCGCGGGCGCGCTGCACGTCCGCGGGGCCCGAGACCACGACCACGGCGTCGCAGCGCTTCTCGGCGCCGGTCTCGAACAGCAGCGGAATATCGAGCACCGCAATCGTGGCGCCGTCACGCGCGGCCGCGCCAAGAAACGCCTCTTCTGCCTTGCGCACCAGCGGATGCACAATCTGCTCGAGGCGCTTGATGGCCGCCTTGTCGGCAAGAACGCGCCGGCCAAGCTCGATGCGATCGACCTTGCCGGCGGCGGTGGCACCGGGAAACACGGCCTCGATCGCAGCCACCGCCTCGCCATCATAGAGCCGGTGCACCGTGGCGTCGGCGTCGTGCACCGGCACGCCCTCCTCGGTGAACATCTTCGCCGTCGCCGATTTTCCCATGGCGAGCGAACCGGTGAGGCCGAGAATGAACATAAAGCTCACCTTGCAACAAAACCCGCCTGGCGCAAGAAATCGAGCAGCGGCAGCAATGGCAGGCCGAGGATGGTGAAATAGTCGCCTTCGATGCGTTCGAACAGGTGGGTGCCGGGGCCTTCGATCTGGTAGGCGCCGACGCTCGTCATCGCCGCGTCACCGGCCATATCGAGATAATCCTCGAGAAAGCGGTCGGAAAAGGCGCGCATGGTGAGTTGCGCCGTCGCCTCGTGCGCAAACAGCATCGCGCCGTCGCGGCAGAGCGCCAGCGCCGAGTGCAACGCATGCGTCTGCCCGCGCAGCGCCCGCAACTGTTCGCGCGCCTCCGCGCGCCCGGCTGGTTTGGAAAATCGTGTTGCCCCAAGCGCCAGCGTCTGATCGGCGCCAAGCACCAGCCGCCCCGGCATGGCGGCGGAAACGCTTTGCGCCTTGGCCCGCGCCAGCAGCCGCGCCGCAGCCATTGCTCCGGTTGCGCCTGCTTCGGTTTCCACCGCGCGCTCGTCGATCGGCGCCGGCCTTATTTCCAGGCCGAAGCCCGCGCCGCTCAGGATTTTCGCCCGCGCCTCGCTCTTGGACGCGAGCACCAGCGGCCGGCTGTCGAGCCAGAGCGGCATGCCTTAGGTGACCGGCCGGCGGCGCCGCTCGCTCAGCAGCCGCATCACCGCCGCGGCTGTCTCCTCGATCGAGCGCCGCGTCACGTCGATCGAGGGCCAGCTGTGCTTGGCGCAAAGCCTGCGCGAATAGGCGACTTCCTCGGCCACCGCCGTTTTGTCGATATATTGATCGTCGGCGTTGTGCGCCTTCAGGCCGAGCAGGCGGTTCTCGCGGATCTGCACGATGCGCTCCGGACTGGCATAGAGCCCGACCACCAGCGGCCGTGACAGTTTCTCGACGTCCGGCGACAACGGCGCGCCCGGCACCAGCGGCACGTTGCCGGTCTTGATGCCGCGATTGGCAAGATAGATCGAGGTCGGCGTTTTCGAGGTGCGCGAGACGCCGACCAGAACTACGTCCGCTTCCTGCAAGCCTTCGGTGTGCTGGCCGTCATCGTGGAGCATCGTGTAGTTGAGCGCTTCGATGCGATGGAAATATTCGGCGTTGAGCACGTGCTGGGCGCCGGCCCGATGGGTCGATTCGGAACCGAGATAGGACTGGAACAGGCGCAGCACCGGCCCAAGCACCGACATGCAGGGCAACCCGAGCTCGCGGCACTTATCCTCGAGCAAGCCGATCAGGTCCTCTTCGAGCAGCGTGTAGAGCACCAGCCCCGGCTGTTCGGTGATTTCGGCAAGCGCGCGCTCAAGCTGCTTTTTCGAGCGCACCATCGGATAAAGATGCTCGACCGGCTGGACGCTGGCATATTGCGCCGCCGCCGCGCGCGCGACCGTCGTCAGCGTTTCGCCGGTCGCATCGGAAACGAGGTGCAGATGAAAATAGCCGGTGTCTGCCATCGGTATAACTGGCCGATCAGATGTGGAAACTATGGGAGGAGGCCACGCCTGACCCCACCGCGCAAGCTCCTCGCCCCGAGCAACTCGATCTTCATCCACACCGGTGACAGCGTGAGAGACCAGCGCAAGCGTAATGCGAGAGCGCTGCAACATGGGGATAGTGATTTGGGGATCGTTGGGGACAAGCTTCGATAAAGCCCTGAAAATAGCTGGTTTTGCTGTGGAGAGATCGACGGCGGACAGTGCGCATAACTTGACGCCGATCCCGCTCAATGTGGACAGGCCGTGGACTGCAAGGCATGAGTCTAATCAACTGCCTAACAATAACAGAAAAAGATTCTAAGTAGGATTTCTGGGAAAAGACCTTGTAGGCCGAGTGCATGGGGATAAAGCCGCTACTCAATGTTCTGGACGGTCACCATCATGCGGTGCCGCCGGTATGGATGATGCGCCAGGCCGGGCGCTATCTGCCGGAATATCGTGCGGTGCGGGAGAAAGCCGGCGGATTTCTCGATCTATGTTTCAATCCAAAACTGGCGGCGGAGGTTACGCTGCAGCCGGTGCGTCGGTTTGGTTTCGATGCCGCGATTTTATTTTCCGATATTCTGGTGGTGCCGCTGGCGCTCGGCCGCAAGGTTGAGTTTGTCGCCGGCGAAGGGCCAAAGCTTGAGCCGCTGGCCGATACCAAAGCGCTCGGCGCGATGCGCGAAGAAATCGATGCGGCTATATTGGCGCCGGTCTATGAAACCGTGCGCCGGGTGAAGGCGGAACTGAAGGACAATGTGGCGCTGATCGGATTTTGCGGTGCGCCGTGGACGGTTGCGACCTACATGGTTGCCGGCGAAGCAACAGCCGACCAGGCGCCGGCGCGGCTGTTTGCCTATCGAGATCCAGAGGGCTTTTCACGGCTGATCGACCGCCTGGTGCGGGGATCGATCGACTATCTCGTCGGTCAGCTTGAGGCGGGCGCCGAGGTCGTGCAGATTTTCGACACGTGGGCCGGCGTGCTCGGCCCGGAGCAATTCCAGCGCTGGTGTATCGAGCCGACGCAGAAAATAATCGCCGGCGTGCGTGAGAAGATCCGCGGTGCAAAGGTCATTGGCTTTCCCCGCGGCGCACAAGCGATGGTCTTGCCTTATGTGGACATGACCGGCGTGAACGCTATCGGCATTGACTGGACTTTCGCCCGCGCCATTGCCCGCGACGTGCTGCAGCCGCGCGTCGCGGTGCAGGGCAATGTCGATCCGCTGGCGTTGCTCGCCGGCGGTTCGGCGCTTGACCGTGAAGTGGATGAGGTGATGACCACCTTGTCCGGCGGCTCGCTCATTTTCAATCTCGGCCACGGCATTCTGCCCGACACGCCGATCGCCAATGTCGAGCGTATGTTAAAGCGGGTGCGGGACCGCGCATGACGCCGAAAAGATAACCGATGTACCTCTGGCTCAAAGCCCTGCACATCATCGCCGTCATCGCCTGGATGGCCGGCATGCTCTATCTGCCGCGGCTGTTCGTTTATCACGCGGCTGCCAAGCCCGGCTCCGAGCAGTCGGAGACTTTCAAAGTGATGGAGCGGCGCCTGCTCAACTTCATCATCGTGCCGGCGATGGCTGTGACCTGGACCGCCGGCATTACACTCGTGTTGCAGGGGCAGTTTCTCGGCGCCACCTGGTTTCACATCAAGTTCGCCCTGGTGCTGGCGATGACTCTGCTGCACGGCCTGTTGAATTATTGGGCGAACGAGTTCGCCCACGACCGCAACCGGCATACGGACAAATTCTTCCGCATTATCAATGAGATACCTACGGCCTTGCTGATTGCCATCGTCATCCTGGCGACCGTCAAGCCATTCTAAAGCAACCATATTCGGTTGATGGTTGCGGCTGCCTCTTGCGCCGAAACCGAACCCCTCTTATCTTGTCTAAATCCCACCGAACGTAGGCGGATGCAGTCGCGTTCCGGCTCCCCAAGTTCGGGCCGGTCGCAGCATCGGGCTCAGGGTCTTTTTCCAAAACCGACCTCGTCCCCCAGACCTGCGGCCTTTCTCTCTTCAAGTCCCCCAAGTTAACCGGCTAACGCCACGAGTCTCCTCATATGCAGGACTCCCCAGTACTCCCAGGAAATACCGCCCCAATGCGGGAAATGAAACTACAGGACCTCAAGTCCAAAACCCCTCCCGAGCTTGTCGCCTTTGCGGAAGAGCATCAGGTCGAAAACGCCAGCACCTTGCGCAAGCAGGAACTGATGTTTGCGATCCTCAAGCAGCTCGCGACGCAGGAAGTCGACATCATCGGTGAAGGCGTCGTCGAGGTGCTCTCCGACGGCTTCGGCTTTCTCCGCTCTCCGGAATCGAATTACCTCTCCGGCCCCGACGATATTTACGTCTCGCCCTCGCAGATCCGCCGTTTCGGCCTGCGCACCGGCGACACGGTCGAAGGCCATATCCGCTCGCCGAAGGAAGGCGAGCGCTACTTCGCCCTGCTCAAGGTCAACACCATCAATTTCGAGGACCCGGAGAAGGCCAGGCACAAGGTCAACTTCGACAACCTCACGCCGCTCTATCCCGACGAACGCCTGAAGATGGAGCACGAGGACCCGACGCGAAAGGACCTTTCGCCGCGCGTCATCGATATCGTCGCCCCCATCGGCAAGGGCCAGCGTGCGCTGATCGTGTCGCCGCCGCGCACCGGCAAGACGGTGCTGCTGCAAAACATCGCGCATGCCATCACCGCCAATCATCCTGAGTGCTATCTGATCGTGCTGCTGATCGACGAGCGGCCTGAAGAAGTCACCGATATGCAGCGTTCGGTGAAGGGCGAGGTCGTCTCTTCGACCTTCGACGAGCCGGCCTCGCGCCACGTTCAGGTCGCGGAAATGGTGATCGAAAAGGCCAAACGCCTGGTCGAACATCAGCGCGACGTGGTGATCCTGCTCGACTCGATTACCCGCCTCGGCCGCGCCTACAACACCGTGGTGCCGTCATCCGGCAAGGTGCTCACCGGCGGCGTCGACGCCAATGCCTTGCAGCGGCCCAAGCGCTTCTTCGGCGCCGCGCGCAACATCGAGGAAGGCGGCTCCCTCACCATCATTGCAACCGCCCTGATCGATACCGGCAGCCGCATGGACGAAGTGATTTTCGAAGAGTTCAAAGGCACCGGCAATTCCGAACTCATCCTCGACCGCAAGGTCGCCGACAAGCGCACCTTCCCGGCCATGGACATCACGCGCTCGGGCACGCGCAAGGAAGAGCTGCTCACCGATCCGGCGATCCTCAAGAAGATGTACGTGCTCCGCCGCATCCTCAACCCGATGGGCACCATGGACGCGATTGACTTCCTGCTCGACAAGCTGCGCAACACCAAGAATAACGCCGAGTTCTTCGAGAGCATGAACACCTGAAACGCGCCAGACGCGGAAATAAAAATGGCCGGGAGAAATCCCGGCCATTTTTATGCAGAGTGTAAAACCGCTCTCGCCGTTTACCGGCGCATGTTCCATCCGCCGTTGAACAGGTGTTCGTTGACTTCGCGCTCGATGCTGTCGGTAAACCGGTGTCCGGTGCGTTCGAGATACGCCTCGACTGTACGGTCGGCCTGCTGCTGGCGGGTTTCGAAAACCGCCTTGAACAGACGGCTGAAGATGCCCGGCTGCGGTGCGACCGGCGCAGCCGGCCGGCGGTAGGGGGCGATATTGTTATGAAAATCGGTGGGTCGGACTGCGTAGGTCATGATCATCTCCGGTTTCAAAGGCCAACCGTTGTTGAGCAGGCCTCATTTACTGATGTCAAAATCGTCCCTATTTGAAGAATTGACAAAGGATTTGCTCTCAGCTCATAGTTGAGGAAATCTCATGCGTGCTGCCATGCCCCCGTTGTCGGCCTTGCGCGCCTTCGAGGCGGCGGCGCGGCACTTGAGCCTCACGCAGGCCGCGCGCGAGCTCAACGTGACGGCGGGTGCGCTCAGCCACCAGATCCGGGGCCTGGAAGATTTCCTCGGCGTGAAACTGTTCGAGCGCCGGGTGCGGTCGGTCGCGCTGACGATTGCGGGCAAGCAGCTTTATCCCGGATTGCAGACCGGCTTCGGCCACATCCGTGAAGCGGTCGCGAGCCTCGATACGTCGCACGCCGCGCACGTGCTCGTGGTGAGTACCTCGCCCGGGCTGACGTCGAAGTGGCTTGCCCCGCGGCTTTACCGTTTCGGCGCCGCCTATCCCGATATCGACGTACGCATATCGTCGTCGTCGGCCAACGCGAATTTCGCAACCGACGGCATCGATCTCGCGGTCCGCAATATGCCGGTCGATCCGCCGCCCGATCCCGCGCTCGAGATCGAGAAGCTGGTCGACCTGACCTACATCCCGGTTTGCACTCCCCGCCTGCTCGAAAAACACGGGCCGGTGAAGAACGCGGAAGACCTCGCGCGCTTGCCGCTGATCCATGACGAGTCGTTATCGGCGCGCGGCGCGAGCCCGGAGTGGGGCAACTGGTTCAAGGCCGCCGGCGTCGACAACGTCGATATCAGGCACGGTCTTCGCTTCAGCAGCGCCGATCATGCGCTCGAGGCCGCCGGCGAAAGCGCGGGCGTGCTGCTCACCCACGACATCATGGCCTATGACGGCTTGCGCACGGGACGGCTGATCATCCCGGTGAAACTCGCGCTGTCGGCCGGCCGCACTTTCAGCCTGGTCTGGGCGAAAGGCCGCAAGCCCACTCCCGCGGCGGAAAGCTTCCGGCGCTGGATCAAGGACGAGGTCGCCCTGCTTGATTGGCGCAAGATCAGAGGGCGGCTTGCGAACTCGCCGGCGGCGACGCGACGTTAGAAGCGGTTCCCCGCAAGCTGGACTTCGCCCGCCCGCGTGCCGCGAAGTTCGGATCGGGCATGCAATAGGCGTCTTTTTTGTCGCCGATCGTCTGCTTGCATTGGTCGAGGCTGGAAAAACCGCAGCGGACGCGCGACCCATCCTTGTCGAGGAAGCCGCACCATTCGCCGGCATAGGCTGAAGAAATCGACGCGGCGAACAGTCCGGCAATCAGCAATCCGAATATGACGCGCATGGCCCTGTCATCCCATTCGCGCCCCCGGCCCTGATTGTCGCCGCGGCTGTGGCGAAATCAAGCCCGCATGGCGGCGACCGCCGCGGCGATTTCGCTTGCGGCCGTCACCGGCAGCGAGCAGGCCGAGCCGACGCAGACGAATGCCGAGCTGCCCGGTGCCGCGGCAAGCTTGGCCTGCGCCGGATGCGACGGCGGCAGATCGGCGGCGGTTTTCGCCCGCAATACGATGCGGTCGAGAAACGGTAGATTCAGTGCGGCTTTTGCCAGCGTCTCGTCGCCCCCGGTGACGACAATCTCGGCGGCGCGCAGGCGCAGATCGAGTGCATTGAGCGTCGCCACATGGCCGAACAGGTTGGAACCTGCTCCGGCCAGCACGCCCTCGATCAGCCGGTCGGCCCGCTCCCGCCAGGCATCGTCGCCAGCGAGTGCGGCAAGGCGCAGCAGATTCTGCGCTGCGACCGCATTCGGGTTCGGCGTTGCGTCGTCGGTGGTCGAGTGCGGGCGCAGCAACAACCCTTCGGCGTCGTCGGCGGTCAAATAATAGCCGCCAGTTTCGGCGTCGGTGTAATGCGCATCGAAACTGCGCTGCCAGACGAGGGCGCGTTCCAGGTAATTCCGCTCGCCGGTTGCTTCATATAATGCGAGCGCCGCACGGATCATGGCGGCGTAATCCGAAGCGAGCCCGGGCACCAGCAGCTTGCCCTGCCGCCACGAATGGCCCAGACGGGTTTGTTGGCGCTCGCCCTCGCTCATTGCCGTGGCGATGAAATCGAAGGCGCGGGCGGCCACCGCCAGCCAGGACGGCTCATCAAGCGTGACGCCGGCGTTGATCAGGCTGGCGATCATCAGGCCGTTCCAGTCCGCCAGCACCTTGTCGTCGAGCCCCGGCCGCACGCGCCCGGCGCGCGCGTTGAGCAGAATCTTGCGCAATGCCGCGAGCCGCGCCTCGTCGGCTTGCGAGCGCTCGACGCGCCTGAGCCGGTTGAGGATATTGTGGCCCTCGAAATTGCCCTCGTCGCTCACCTCGTAATGCCGCGCGAAGAATTCACCGGCCTCGGGGCCGATCAGCTCGATAATCTCGTTCTTCGACCAGACATAGAATTTGCCTTCCTCGCCTTCGCTGTCGGCATCGAGGGACGCCGCAAAGGCGCCTTCCTTCGTCGTCATCTCGCGCGCCAGCCAGCCGACCGTTTCCTGCGCGCGCTGCCTGAACAAGACATTGCCGCTGCGCTGAAAGCCGAGCGCCAGCAACTCCAGAAGCTGCGCGTTGTCGTAAAGCATCTTCTCGAAATGCGGCACCAGCCAGCGCTCGTCGACCGAATAGCGCGAGAAGCCGCCGCCGAGATGATCGTAGATGCCACCCTCGCTCATGCGCTCGAGCGAATGCTCGACGGTCTCGAAAAACCGCACATCGCCGGTGCGCAAGCCCGCCCGCCACAGCATTTCCAGGATCGCCGGCTGCGGAAACTTGGGCGCGCCGCGCAGGCCGCCGTTGACCGTGTCGAACATGTTGCCGATCTGGCGCGCGGCTGCGTCAAGCTCGCGCGTCCCGATCGTCACTTTGCCCGCGGGCCGCGCTTTCTCCGCGAGCCGCGCCAGCAGCGCCGCGCGGTTCTGCTCGATCCTGCCGGGCTCGTCGCGGAACAGCCGCGCCACCTCGCGCAGCACATCGACAAAGGCCGGGCGGCCGAAACGGCTCTCTTTCGGAAAATACGTGCCGCCCCACACCGGCTCGCCGGCGGGGGTGAGAAACATCGTCATCGGCCAGCCGCCCTGCTCGCCCAGCAGATGCAGCGCGCTCATGTAGATCTGATCGATGTCGGGCCGTTCCTCGCGGTCCACCTTTATGTTGACGAACAGCTCGTTCATCACCCGCGCCGTCGCCTCGTCCTCGAACGACTCGTGCGCCATCACGTGGCACCAGTGGCAGGCGGCGTAGCCGACCGAGAGCAGGATCGGCTTGCCGGCCTTTCTGGCTTCGGCAAGCGCCTGCGGGCCCCACTGCCACCAGTCGACCGGATTGTGCTGATGCTGCAGCAGATAAGGCGACGTCGCGCCGGCAAGGCGATTGCTGTGGGTGGATTGCGACGAAGTCATTGCCGCAGCCTAACGCGAATTCAAGCGGCCCACGAGCTAGACCTGATACCGCTTCACCGCCGCTTCGTCCCATTCGATGCCGAGGCCGGGGCGGTTGGGGATCTGCACCGCGCCGTCTTTCACCGCATAAGGCTCGAGCAAAATGGGATCGGACCATTCCTGCCATTCGAGCCAATGCGCGGTTTCGGTGACGCGCAGCGTGTGCGCGGCGACTTCCGGATAAAGATGCGAGGACATCGGCAGGCCGGCAGCCCCGGCAATTCCCGCGGCGCGCAGCCAGCCGGTGACGCCGCCAATGCGCATGTAATCCGGCATCACGTAGTCGCAGGCCTTGGCGGCAATGGCGCGGGAAAGGTCGCGCGGCCCGTAGAAATTCTCGCCGATCTGGATCGGCGTTTTTAGTTCGGCGGCGAGCTGGGCATAGCCGGGATAGTTGTCATAGACGATCGGCTCCTCGATCCAGGCGAGCCCCAGGTCGTCGATGGCGTGGCAACGCTCGAGCGCTTCGCCGAGACCGAGCCCCTGGTTGAAGTCGACCATCAGCTTCATGTCGTCGCCGACCGACTTGCGCGCGGCTTCGACCGCCGCGATGTCGTCACGCAGGCGCTCGCGGCCCATGCGCAGCTTCAAGCCGGCGAAGCCGCCCTGGTCGCGCAGCTCCGGCGCCTCGGCACCGATGGCGGCTGGCTCCTTGAGCCACAAGCCGTTGCTATTGTAGGCCTTGACCGGTCCGACCGAGCCGCCGAGCAGCACGCAGAGCGGCATGTTCGCCGCGCGCGCCAGCGCGTCCCACGCGGCCATGTCGAGCCCCGACACCGCGATCATCGACAGGCCTTCATAGCCGACGAAGTGCAGCGACTTGCGCGCGGCCTCGTAGAGCTCGACCGGTACGATGCGGCGGCCTTTGAGGAGCTCGGCGAAATCCCGCAACATCGGCACCAGATAACGCGCGGCCTTGACGCCGTAGGGCCCGAGATAGGCGCGGCCGGTGACGCCCTCCTGCGTATGCAGGTCGATGAGCACCAGCGGCCAGTCGGTAATCGTGGCAATGCGAATGACAATCGGCCGCTTGAGCTTGAGCACCACCACGCGCGCGGTGATGCCTTTGAACGTCAGCGGTTCGAATGCCATGGGATGCCCCCTCGCCGGTCATGTCGCCTGCGCGGTCGCATCATGGATTGCCGGGATGACTCCCGGCAATGACCACGTTGGGGTCCGGCGACGGCGCGGATTTAACCTTTAACCCGCGGCGATCTTGCGGTTGCTTGCGGCCTGCCCGAGCAAGGCCGCGGTGCCCTCGGCCGGAACCGCGCGGCTGAACAGGAATCCCTGCCCTTGCTGGCATCCCTGCCTGAGCAGCACGTCGCGTTGGCCGGCCTGCTCAATGCCTTCGGCGGTGACCACCAGGCCCAATCCGTTCCCAAGCCCGGTCAAGGCGCGGACAATGGCCGCGCTCTCGGCTTCCGACCCCATGTTTTCGACAAAGCTGCGGTCGATCTTGATGACGTCGAACTTGAGGTTGCGCAGGTGATAGAGACTCGAATACCCGGTGCCGAAATCATCCAGCGCGATGCGCACGCCGGCATCGCGCAATGAGCTGAGCACCGCCTTGGCCGCTTCGAGGTCGCGGACGATTGCGCTTTCTGTGATTTCAATTTCGAGCCGCCGCGGCGACAGGCCTGTTTCGCCGAGAATTGCAAGGACGCGCAGCCCGAGTGTTCTTTCCTGCAGCTGTGCCGGCGAGATATTGAAGGACAGCGTCACGTGTTCCGGCCAGCTCAGTGCGTCGTTGCACGCGCACCGCAGCAGATGATCGCTCAACACACGGATCAGCCCGCAATCCTCGGCAATCGGGATGAAGCGGTCCGGTGGGACCTCGCCAAGCGTCGGATGCGTCCAGCGGGCGAGTGCCTCGAAGGCAATCACCTGCTTGGTTTGCAGGTCAACGATCGGCTGGTACCAGGGATTGATGGCGAACATGTCGATGGCGGCGGCAAGTTCGCGCTCGATAAATTCGCGTTCACGCGAACGTCGATCCATCTCCTCCTCGAAAAACCGGAACGTCGATTCCTTGGTCGCCTTGGCGCGGTAAAGCGCGATGTCGGCTTTGCGCATGATTTCGTTGGCGTCCGAACCGTCGCGGGGCATCAGCGCCAGTCCAAGCCCGGCGCCGACACGGTAGCTTGTCGATCCCACCACAATCGGGTTTTCCAGCGCCTTCAGAGTCCTCATCGCGAGGCTGGTCGCCGATTCGGCGCCAGAGAGATGCCGCGCGATGATTGCGAATTCGTCGCCGCCCAGCCGCGCCAGCACATCGCCGCCGCGCACCGCTCCTGACAGCCGCTGGGCGACGGCGACCAGCACGTCGTCCCCGGTTGGATGGCCGTAGACGTCGTTGATCTTTTTGAATCCGTTCAGGTCGAGCGTCAGCAGCGCGTGCGCGCCTTGCGAGCCCGGCGGCGAAGCGAGGGCTTCTTTCAGCGCCTCCTCAAATTGGCGGCGGTTGGCAAGGCCGGTCAGCGCATCTGTATGCGCCATCTCGTGGGCGCGCTGTTCGGCAACGGTGCGCCGTGCGATCTCGCGTTCCTGGTCGGCGATCCGCCGCCAGCCGAGGTAGAGGATGCCGACGAGAAAAAGGCTGCCGACGACGGCCGCTTCGTAAAGATCGATCTGCTGTCCGCCGCCGGTGATGCTGTCGATTTCGTAGCGCAGCGCCAGCAAACCGGAGCCGACGACCACTCCGCCAAGCAGAAGCGTCTCGCCTATGCTGACACGGTGGTAGGCCATCAATCTCCTCAATCTTGCGGCGGTGGAAGTCTTTTGCGGTGTTTGTATGCGGGACACTGGCCAGCCTCTGCACAGGGAAAAATATGGTCGCCGCGGCAAGGCTGAACGAGAATGCGCCGCGGCGTCTAAATGGAAGCTCAACTGCGTCGGCATGTTGGGGGCATGGCTAAGGAACCCTGACGCGGGCGCGACGAAATCAATTGAGTGGTAGCCCGCGACCGCAGAGCCGGTCGTAACTCGCATTTGTCGCGGCGGTCCGCGTCAGCTCTTGATCGCTTGCTGCCAGACGCGGCGGTAAACGCCGAGCGCAGTAAAGCCGCCATCGACCGGCAAATCGATGCCGGTGAGATACCTGGCGTCGTCGCCGGCCAGGAACATGACGCAGCGCGCCACATCCTCGGCGGTTGCCGGGCGGTTGAGCGCAGTTACTTCCGTCATCGCCTCGACGAAGGCGTTCGAGCCCTCAACCATCGGCGTCGTGACGATGCCCGGATGCACCGCATTCACCCGGATATTCCAATCGGCATATTCCATGGCCGCACATTTGGTCAGGCCGCGCAGGCCCCATTTGGCCGCGCTATAGGCCGCGGCGAAGTGGCCGTTGATGCCGGCGGTGGAACCGATATTGACGATGGCCCCGCCTCCGGAGTCACGGATCAACGGCGCTACGGCGCGCGTGCCGAGAAACGGCCCGGTGAGATTGGTGGCGAGCACGCGGTCCCAATCGGCTCGCGTCGTCTGCCCGATATTCTTGCCGCGCAGCGCGATGCCGGCATTGTTGACCAGGACGTGCAGGGCGCCGAATTTCTCCTTCGCCACGCGGGCGGCGCTTTGCCAATCGGCCTCGTTGCTGACGTCGAGATGGAAATACTCGGCGCCGCCGCCGGCACTTATCTCACTTGCCAGCGCCCGGCCTTCGCCGTCGAGCACATCGGCGATGATCACCGAAGCGCCGGCTTGCGCGAACAGCCTTGCTTCGGCGGCGCCCTGCCCGCGGCTTCCACCGGTGATCAAAACCGTTTTTCCGCTGAACGACTTTTCCATCACGGCCTCTCGGAGTTGTTCGATGACACGCTGGACTCAAGCGGGCCAACGATGGCCTTCCACGTCTGGTTTTTCAAATCGACCAGCGGCGGGTTGTCCAGCTCGACCGCGGTCTCGGCGGTATTGTTGCATCCGGCGACAAGACGAGAAATCTTGATTTCGCCGTCGGTGTAATAGCGGTCACCCTCGCCGTTCCAGGCAAGAAGCGTCGGTCCGATGCCGGAAACTTCGTAGATCGCTTCGACTACTTTTGCCGCCTTGAGATCGCCGGTCAATCCGTCGCGCTCGGCGTCGATATCGGCGGCGATATGATGCGTGATCTGGCCGGTGTAGCGGCTCAACCCGACGTCGCGGTCGAAGGTCACGGCGCCGAGCCAGACTGGGCGGCCTTCTTGTCCTGCTTTGAGCACCTCCCAGAAACGGACATGGTGACGTCGATCAGCACTTGCGCCGGACGGCTTCTCGAACGCGAGATCCTCGCGCCGCCCATCGTAGAAGAGCGGGCTTACCGGCGCGTCCCGGTAAGGCCGGCGCAGGATGACGCTGCCGACGATCGCGACACTTGAGCGAAATGTAATCGGGTCGGCGGGGTACCAGCCCGCCGCATGCAGGGCGCACAGCGCATCGTCTTTGCTCCCCACCAGCCCGATATTGATGGGATCACCCGGAATATTCTGTGCCGTGCGCGTCAACATCGAAAGCCCGGCCAGTCCTTTCTGATGTTCGTAATGGGTCCACGCCAACGGCAGCGCGAAATAGGCGATGGCGCCGTAGACAACGAGAAAGATTGCCAGAACCGTGAGGCCTGTTCGCAGCTTTGAACGGCGGGGTGCCATTGGGCGGATGCCTGTTGCAACGCCCTTATAGGTTATTCGCGGTGCCCGTTGCGAACGCGGGACCCCTTGACCCGCGCCGTCATCGAGCGCTTGCCTTGTGCTTGCGATGTCTGCGCCTGACACGATCTTTGCCCTGTCCTCGGGACGCCCGCCGGCGGCTATTGCCGTGGTGCGGATTTCCGGCCCGCGCGCCTGCGAAGCACTCGAGGCCCTGATCGGAAAAGTCCCGGAGCCGCGAAAGGCGGCGTTCGCCCGCGTCCGCCATCCCGCCACTAACGAGATCATCGACGAGGCGCTGGCGTTGTGGTTTCCCGCGCCGGCAAGCGAGACCGGCGAAAACGTCGCCGAGCTGCAACTGCACGGCGGCCGCGCGGTCATTGCCGCCGTGCTCGCTGCGCTCTCGACGGTTGCGGGCCTGCGCCCGGCGGAGGCCGGCGAGTTCACTCGCCGCGCCTTCGAGAACGGCAAGCTCGATCTCACCGCGGTCGAGGGCCTTGCCGACCTGGTGTCGGCGGAAACGGAGGCGCAGCGCCGTCAGGCCTATCGCCACATGCGTGGCCTGCTCGGCGATCGCGCCGAGGCCTGGCGGCAGAAGATTATTCAGGCACTGGCATTGGTCGAAGCTGCGATCGATTTCTCCGACGAGTCGGACGTTCCGGCTGACGTCGTCAAGCCGGCGCTCGCTGCGGCGCGCGAATTGAAAACGGAGATCGACGGTGTGCTGGCCGATGGTGGCCGGGGCGAGCGCCTGCGTGACGGGCTGGTGGTGGCCATCGCCGGTCCGCCCAATGCCGGCAAGTCGACGCTGCTCAACCGCATCGCCCGGCGCGAGGCTGCGATCGTCTCACCGTATGCAGGCACGACGCGCGACGTGATCGAAGTGCATCTCGATCTTGACGGTCTGCCGGTGACGCTGCTCGACACCGCCGGCATCCGCGAAGCCGGTGATCCTGTGGAAATGGAAGGCGTACGTCGAGCGCGCGAGCGGGCAGCGGCTGCCGACCTCGTTTTGTGGGTCGAGGATGCGACTGGCTCGCCTATGGAGCCGAGGAATATAGCGGTGGGGTCGGTCTGGCGGATCCGCAACAAAATCGACCTGCTGCCGACGAGCAATGAGCGCGGGTCTGGCGCGCCGGCGGAAGATGAGCCTGAGAGGGACCACGATAAGCCATTGCCGGGGTTAGCAAATGGCGTCTCCGAGGTAAGTAATGAATCAAATATTCGACCTAACAAATCTCTAAGAAATATGGTTAACGAATCGCGAATTTCAAACAATGAACCTTTGTTCACAAAGAATGAGCTTGTGTTCAATATTTCAGCTATGTCTGGCAGCGGGTTCGCATCGCTACTGGACGCCCTTGCCGCCTATGCCAGGAGCCATTTGACTGGCGGTGAGCAGGCCCTGATCAGCCGCGAGCGGCATCGCCACGCCCTTCAGGGGGCAAAGGAAGCTCTCGGTCGGGCTCTCAATAGCGACGTGGCCGGGAAGGACGACCTGATCGCCGAGGAGCTGCGCCTGGCCGCCCGGGCGTTGGGCCGGCTTACTGGCCGGGTCGATGTTGAGGACATCCTGGACGCGATTTTCCGTGATTTCTGTATCGGCAAGTAGACGATGCCCGGTGGGCTTAAATTCTGCCTCGTCCCGGCTCTGCGGGACCAAGTTCTTTGCCTGCTCGGTGTGGCCCTTCGGGGTGCCCGCCGCCATGTTTCACGTGAAACGGAGCCTTAACGGCCTACTCTGCGTTTCACGTGAAACATTTGCGCTCCATTGAGGACTTTTTGACCCGGTAATGGCGGTCCGCTACAAGCCACGCAGCAGAGGACCCTATGCAAACCCGTTTCGACGTCGTTGTGATCGGCGGCGGCCACGCCGGTTGCGAGGCCGCAGCCGCTGCCGCCCGCATGGGGGCCCGGACGGCGCTGGTTACGCATCGGTTTGCGACCATCGGCGCCATGTCCTGCAACCCCGCCATCGGCGGCTTGGGCAAGGGTCATCTGGTCCGCGAAATCGATGCTCTAGACGGCCTCATGGGTCGGGTCGCCGATCAGGGCGGCATCCAGTTCCGGGTTCTGAACAAACGCAAAGGTCCGGCTGTCCGTGGACCCCGCGCCCAGGCCGATCGCAAGCTCTATGCGGCCGCGATACAGGACGCCATCCGGCAAACTGCCAATCTGCAGATCATTGAGGGCGAAGCCGACGATCTTTCGTCAGCCAATGGCCGAGTAATCGCCGTCAAACTTGTCGACGGTCGCGAGTTCGGCTGCGGCGCCGTCGTTTTGACCACCGGCACTTTCCTCCGCGGCCTCATTCACATCGGTGAAAAGCAGATACCAGCCGGCCGAGTCGGCGAAGCCCCTGCCCTCGGCCTGTCACGGACCCTCGAAAATATCGGTTTCGCGCTTGGCCGACTGAAGACCGGCACGCCGCCGCGCCTCGATGGCCGCAGCATCGACTGGGCTTCGCTCGAAATGCAGCCCGGTGATGATCCGCCGGAGCCGTTCTCGATGCTCACCGCGCGCATCGACAATCCGCAGATCCGATGCGGCATCACCCGCACCAACGAAACGACGCACAAGGTCATCCGCGACAACGTGCATCGCTCACCGATGTATTCCGGACAGATTGCGAGCCGCGGCCCACGCTATTGTCCGTCAATCGAAGACAAGATCGTCAAGTTCAGAGAACGCGACGCACACCAGATTTTTTTGGAGCCCGAAGGTCTCGACGATGACACCGTCTATCCAAATGGAATCTCGACGTCGCTTCCCGAAGACGTGCAGCACGCTTTGGTCGCGACCATTCGCGGGTTGGAAAAGGCGACATTCATTCGTCCTGGCTACGCCATCGAATACGATTACGTCGATCCGCGCGAACTCAAGGCGACGCTGGAAGCAAAACGCCTGCGCGGTTTGTTTCTCGCCGGACAGATCAACGGCACCACCGGTTACGAAGAGGCTGCGGCACAGGGACTTCTTGCTGGTCTCAATGCGGCGTCACGCGCCGGCAATGGACAAGATATTATTTTCGATCGTGCGCAGGCCTACATCGGCGTGATGATTGACGATCTGGTCACGCGCGGAGTGAGCGAGCCGTATCGCATGTTTACCTCGCGCGCCGAATATCGTCTGGCGCTGCGCGCCGACAATGCCGATCAGCGTTTGACGGCGCAGGGAATTGCAATCGGTTGCGTCGGGCAAACGCGTGCGAGACTTTTTGCTGCAAAAAATTCCGCACTCAACGATGCGCGCGAATTCGCCAAATCCGTTTCGCTGACGCCGAAGGAAGCGGAGCGCCACGGCCTCGCGCTGAACCAAGACGGACAACGCCGCAGCGCGTTTGAGCTGCTGTCGCATCCAAACATTTCGGTTTCGGATCTGGAAAAAATCTGGCCGCGCTTTTCCGACTTCGCGCCGAACGTCGCCGAGCAAATCGAAATCGATGCGACGTACGATGTTTATCTCTCGCGCCAGGCGGCGGACATCGCCGCGTATCGCCGCGACGAAAACTTTGCGCTGCCGGAGTCGATCGACTACGCGGCGCTGCCGGGATTCTCCAACGAGGTAAAACAAAAACTTAACGCGCAGCGTCCGCAAACTATTGGGCAGGCTGCAAGAATAGATGGGATGACGCCGGCGGCGCTGACGCTGCTGATGGCGCACGTCAAACGCGGCCGGCACAAGGCGGCGAAACGCGCTTGAGCGGGCAGGGCCTTGATCTTGCTGCCGATAAGGCGCGCGCCTTGGCGCTGACGCCGGTTTCACGTGAAACGGAAAAGCGGCTCGACAGCCTCGTAGAAGTGCTGTTGCTCTGGCAGCAGCGGCAGAACCTCATCGCGCCGTCGACGATTCCTAAGGTCTGGACGCGGCACGTCGCCGATTCGCTGCAGCTCTTGCCTTTAGCGGCCGGCGCAAAGATCTGGGCCGATTTCGGCTCGGGTGGGGGCTTCCCCGGAATTGCGCTTGCCTGCGCGCTGGCGGAGCAAGCCAAGACAATGGTCCATCTGATTGAAAGCGTTGGTAAAAAGGCGGCTTTCCTGAGCGAGGCGGTGCGCGCTACCGGCACAAATGCGATTGTTCATCACATGCGGGCCGAGGACTTCGCCAAAAGCTGTGCAGAACCCATCGACGTGGTCACCGCCAGAGCCGTGGCCCCACTAAAAACGTTGTGCGATCAGGCCCTTCCCCTGATCGCCAAGGGGGCCATTGGCCTATTCTCTAAGGGTCAAGATGTAGATGCAGAATTGACCGAAGCCGCTAAATATTGGACTATCCAGGCGACCAAAGTCCCCAGCGTTACCAGCCCGGACGGCCAAATTGTCGTCATTCGGGGCCTCGCCAAGCGTAAACTGACGCAGAACCGGCACCAAAACAGCCGATTTCGCCCGAAATAGCCTCCGACCAGGGCAGACCAGCAGAACAGGCGCAAGATCGATGAACCACAGCCCCGACACCCCGATTGGCCCTGCGGCCGGCGAAGCCAAAGTGGTGCCCGTCGACCGCCTGGCGGCAAAGCCCGCAACGGCCATCCGCCCGCGGGTGATCGCGGTCGCCAACCAGAAAGGCGGCGTCGGCAAGACCACCACCGCGATCAATCTCGGCACGGCGCTGGCCGCCATCGGCGAGCAGGTGCTGATCGTCGATCTCGACCCGCAAGGCAACGCCTCCACCGGGCTCGGCATCGAGCGCAAGTCGCGCAGCACCTCGACCTACGACGTGTTGACCGGCGCGGCTCCGATGCGCGCAGCCGCGCTCGCAACGGCGGTGCCCAAACTTTCCATCGCGCCCTCGACGCTCGATCTGTCCGGTCTCGAGCTCGAGATCGGACAAGAGCGCGACCGCGCCTTCCGTCTGCGCCACGCGTTGCGCGAACTCAATAGCGCTCCGGGCGAAACGAACTTCACTTACGTGCTGGTCGACTGTCCGCCGTCGCTCAACCTCATCACCATCAACGCCATGGCGGCGGCCGATTCAATTCTCGTTCCGCTGCAGTGCGAGTTCTTCGCACTCGAAGGACTGTCGCAACTGCTCAAGACAGTCGAGCAGGTGAAGACGACGCTCAACCCCGCACTGTCGATCCACGGCATCGTGCTGACGATGTACGACTCGCGCAACAACCTCGCCAACCAGGTCGTCGCCGACGTGCGACAGTTCATGGGCCCGAAGGTCTACGACACGGTGATCCCGCGCAACGTGCGCATTTCCGAAGCGCCGTCCTACGGCAAGCCGGTGCTGGTGTACGATTTGAAATGCGTGGGCAGCGAAGCCTATTTGCGTCTCGCCACCGAGATCATCCAGCGCGAGCGGGCATTGAAAGCCGCGAGCTGACGTTAAGACGATCGCCCCTCCCCTTGCAGGGGAGGCATAAGAAGAGAAGCAGCGGCAAGAGGAAAGTGCGCGTGACGAGGAATGCAGGAGCGGCGATGGCGGATCATTCGCGACTGGGACGCGGCCTTGCATCGCTGATCGGCGATGTCGGCGATGAAAATGCGGCGACCGATCCGTCGCGCAAGCCGCGGCGCGCGCCGATCGAGGCGCTCAAGGCAAATCCGCGCAACCCGCGCCGCGACTTCTCCGACGCCGAGCTTGAAGAACTTGCCGCGTCGATCCGCGAACACGGCATCATCCAGCCCATCGTGGTGCGCAAAGCTTCCGGTGACAGCTTCGAGATTATCGCCGGTGAGCGCCGCTGGCGCGCGGCGCAGCGCGCCAATCAGCACGACGTGCCGATCGTGGTGGTGGAAGCCACCGATAGGCAGGCGCTGGAATTCGCCGTCGTCGAAAACATCCAGCGCGCCGATCTCAACGCCATCGAGGAGGCCAGCGGCTACCAGGCGCTGATGACGGAGTTCAATCACAGCCAGGACGAAGTAGCGCAGATCGTCGGCAAGAGCCGGCCGCATGTCGCCAACATGGTGCGCCTGCTCAAGTTGTCGTCGCCGGTGCAGGCGCTGGTACGCTCGGGTGAATTGTCGGCCGGCCACGCCCGCCAGCTCGTCGGCCAGCCCAACGCGCTTGAACTTGCGCAGGACATCATCAAGCGCGGCATGAGCGTGCGCCAGGTCGAGGAGCAGGCCCGCAAGGACGGCCGCACTCAGGCGCGTGCCACAGCCGGTGGGCGGACCAAGGACGCCGACACCAAGGCGCTGGAAAAGCGGTTATCCGATGCGCTCGGCCTTGGGGTCAGCATCGATCACCGCGGGCAGGGCGGCACGCTGCACGTCAAATACCGCGATCTCGATCAGCTCGACGCGATCATCCGCAAGCTCGACCGTTGATCTAGCCGCCGAGCCTGCGGCGGTTGGCGCGCACGCGGCGCCGGTACGGCGCATAGGCCTTGGCAACGTCAACGCTCTGCCCGCTTGCCAGCGACGACAAGATCCTGACCTGGGCTTCGCCGAAGGCAAAAACTTTCTCCGAGATCATCCGCCGCGCCTCGGTCGCCGCCAGCGGTCCGCCGCCGGCAAGGCGCAGCATTCGCAGCGCGATGACGTTTTGGATGTCGGCGCCAAACCGCGCAGCTTCAAACCAGGCATTCATGACGTTGAACGCACTCCCGTTCTGGGCACAACACAATGCGCGGTGCACGCTTAAGTTCCGGTTAGGCAGTGGCCGCGTCGGCGTCCTTGACCGGCGCGTTCGGCGCCTTGCTGCGCGGGAAGCGGATGCGGCAAACCACGCCGTCTGGAGTGAAATCGATTTTCGCCGAACCACCGAAGCCGTCGAGGCTGCGCTCGATGAGATTGTTGCCGAAGCCGCGGCGCGACGGACTGGAAACCGGGGGACCGCCGGACTCCACCCATTCGACGACGACGTTGTCGCCGGCTTGGCCCCAGGAAATATCGAGCCGGCCGTCAGGCGTCGACAGCGCGCCATACTTGGCGCATTGGTCGCAAGCTCATGGAAGACAAGCGCCAAAACCGCCGGCAACTTGGCAAACAAGCGGATAGCTTCGCCGCGCATCGCTACGTTGGCCGCGCCGTATGGCCCCAGTTCCATGGTCAGGATCTGCTTGAGGTCGACCGCGCCTTCGTCCGAACTGACGAGGAAATCGTCGGCGACGGAGAGGGCACGCAAACGGCCGGCAACACTGTCCCAGATGCTGTCGTGGCCGCGCAGTTCGTGCCGGAGAATGGCGTGAATGGTTGCAAGCTTGTTCTTGACGCGGTGACCGAGTTCGTCGACCACGACCTGGCGATAATGTTCCTCTTCACCCAGCTTGCGCACGACGCGCCGGTATTGCGCGGCGATCCACACGATGGTGAGCGACGCAATCAGGAACAGGGCAAAGTTGACACAGGTGTCGAGACCGAGGTGCGTAAGCGCAAAACGCGGCGGCACGAACATCCAATATGAGAGCGCGCCTCCGAGCAGCGTCGCCAAAAGTCCGGCCGCCACGCCGCCAATGAGTGCAGCCACCAGCACGGCTGGAAAATAAGTGGCGAAGGGTACCGCGTTGGGAGCTACGAAATCGATGGCCAGTCTGACCAGGGTGGCAATGGCGACGAACAAAATGGCGGCCAGAAATGCGGCCGGTGAGGCGGGGCGCAGCCCGTCGCGTACCGTTGCACGCAGACAGTCCGTTACCGTACGCAAGGTCATTTTTCGTCTTCCAACCAGCCCAGCACCGTACAGTTTTAACGAATGAAATCAAAGAAACAGGCGCCGTGAGGAGTTGCTGGCGCGGGGCGCGCGCCTGGCGGCACCGGGGCACTTTTACAGACGCCGCGTGTTCGGCAATATCATTTTACGTATTGCCCGCCGGCATCACGGTCTTGCGGTCACTATGTCAAATGCTAATCGGCGGCGGAAAATCAGGGAGGGACGGACGTGACGGCTAAGTTCGGTGAAATGCAGGCGAAAATCCACGGCTTCAAGCTTGGCGGCTTTGAGATCGCGACCATCATGGACAGCAAATCGGTTCGCGACGCGCTGCATCCGAATTTCGGCGGCAACGCTACGGCCGACGAGGTGCATGCGCTTGCCCGCGCCAACAATATCGACACCAACCGCTTCGAGCATCCCTACACGCCGGTGCTGATCAACACCGGCAAGGAGCTGGTGCTGATCGACGCCGGCAACGGCGCGCTCGGCCGCGAGTATCCGCAATTGCGTGCGCGGCTGCCGGACGGCGAGCTGGTCGCGCTGCTCGATCACATCGGCATCAAACCCGGCGACATCGACGTGGTGGTGCTCACGCACGGCCATCCCGATCATATCGGCGGCCTGGTCGAAGGCGGCCAGCCGGTGTTTGCCAAGGCGCGCTATGTGTTCGGCGCCGCCGAATTCGATTTCTGGAAACGCGGCGAGAACGTGCGCGAGGCGCGCAAGTTCAACCGCGAACTGTTCATGAAGATCTGCGTGCCGCTGGCCGAGCGCTCGACTTTCATCAAGCCGGGCGAGGAGGTTGTGCCCGGCATCCGCGCGGTCGATGCCGCCGGTCATTCACCCGGGCTGCTGGCGTTTCACATCGAAAGCGAGGGCAAGCGCTTCATGGTCACCGCCGACGCGATGACGCAATACGTGATGGCGGTGCAGCGGCCAGACTGGTTCTTCGACATGGACGACGACAAGGACAAGGCGGTGGCGAGCCGCAAGCGCGTTCTCGATATGCTGGCGACGGACCGCGTTTTCTTCGCCAGCTTCCATTTTCCCTTCCCCGGCATCGGCTGGGTGGACAAGGGGCCGGGCGGCTACCGCTTTGTGCCGCACAGCTATCAGCTGAATCTGTAGTTTGAATGTCGTCTCCGCGAAGGCGGGGACCCAGTACCCACAGGTTATGCAGGGATTACTGGATCACCCGCTTTCGCGGGTGATGACGGCTTCAGGTTTCCCTTCGCCGGGCGGCGACCGCAATCGACAACAGCGTGCGTTGCGCGATCGCCTCGGCGAGCGCCGGCTGGCGGCGGGCCTCGAGCGAGGCATCGGCGAGCTGCTCCATCGCGCGCAACAGACGCGGCTGCGACCAGGCGCGCAGCGCGTCGCCGACGATTTTTTCGCGGCTGAAATGCACCGGCGGCGTGCCGCGCTTCATGGCGAATTCAATCGAATCGCCTGAATCAGCGGCAAGTTTCATCTTGTGCAGATTGGCGGCCTGGCGGATCGCGGCGGATACGATGGCGGAGGCGGCGGAGCCGCCGGCGCGCGCCCTGCCGAACTCGGTCTCGACGTCGCCTGTTTTGCCGGCAAAGGCGGCATCGAGCACGCCGTCGAGTTCCTGTTCGGAGGCGTCCGAAACCACCGCACGCACGTCGGCGAGTTCGACGCGTTCCTTGCCCTGCGCGTAGAGCGCAAGCTTGCGCAGCTCGTTGCGCGAAGCGAGCCGGTCGCCGCCGAGCAGCGCGGCGAGCACTGCACGGGCGTCGGCGGCCAGCGTCAGGCCGGCGGCACGCATTTCCTCGTCGATCAGATTGCCGATGGCCTGCGCGTTATCGAGATAACAGGGCAGCGTCGCCGCGGTCTTCGCCTTTTCGCACAGCGCGCGCAGCGGCGCGGTCTTGCGCAGGTCGCCGGCCTCGATGATGACGCGGCATTCGTTCGAGGGCTGTGCAACGACCATCTCCACCGCCGGCGCGATGTTGCGCGAGCCCGCCTTGACCAGCACCGCGCGGCGGCCGCCGAACAGCGGCACGGTGTGCGCTTCCTCGACGAGCCGCGACGGATTGCCGGCGAGCTCGTCGCCCTCGATGCGCACGAAGGCAAAGGGATCGTTGACGTCGTCGACGGACGCCTTCGCCAGCGCTTCCGCGCGCTCGTGCGCCAGCCCGGCATCGGGGCCGTAGATCAGCACGATGGGCTGGCGTGGATCGGGTCTGGCGATGAAGCGGTCGACGTCGGCGGCTTTGACGGCGGTCATCGGTCTCTTAAGATCCGGCGACGAAATACGACGCCAGCCGCGAGCGGATATTCTCCGCGATCACCTTGGCGGCGCGGTCCTCGGCGTCGCGCAGGCCGCGGGCGCCGGCGAAGCGCTGCTCCTGGCCGGGAATATTGTAGGACACGCGCGAGAAGGTCGACGCCGTCACCACCTGCTTGCCGGTGGCGATATCGGTGAGGGTATAGGTGGCGTTGAGCCCGTAATTCGAGACGTCGGGCCGCGCGGTATTGATGTCGACGAAGACCTGCAGATTGGTGGCGGTGAGGCGAATGTTGAGCCGGTGCGTCGGCGCCGCCGCGTTTCCGCCGCCGGTCAATTCGTACATCAGCTCGTTGCGCACGCCGACGCCGACGCGGGCGAGGCGGCTGCCGTTCGGCTGGTCGATCGGCGCCACTTCGACGCTGGCGAGCTTGCTGGTGATGGCGCCGCCGCCGGGCGCAACGTCGGCGCTGCCGTAAAGCGGCGTGAAGCAACCGGCATTGAGGCCAGCAAGGCCGGCGACGACCAGCAGGCGGGTGAGGCGGCTAAACGACCACATTGACGATCCTGTGCGGGACGACAATGACCTTTTTCGGGCTTCTGCCGTTGAGCTCCTTTTTTACCGCATCGAGGGCCAAAACGGCAGCAATTATCTCGGCCTCTCCCGCGTCGCGGGAAACGGTGACGTCCGCCCGCTTCTTGCCGTTGATCTGTACCGGCAAAGTGACGGTGTTTTCCACCAGCAAATCCGGTTCAAGCCGCGGCCAGGCCTCGGCGGAAACCAGCGTCTTGTGGCCGAGCGCCGTCCAGCATTCCTCGGCCAGATGCGGCATCATCGGGTGAAACAGGCGGACCAGGATGTCGCCTGATTCGCGCAGCGCCCAGGCAAAATCGGGGGACGGCGCCGTTTCGGCCGAGCCGATGGCCTCGGAGAGCGCGTTGGCGCATTCATAGATGTGCGCGACGCAGCGGTTGAAGCGCAGCCGGTCGATGTCGTCTGACACGGCAGCGAGTGCCCGGTGCGCGGCCTTGCGCACGATCAACGCCTGCGCGCCGAATGCGGCCGGCCGCGCCGCCGGCGCCTTGACGGCGGCGATCTCGCCGACCAGGCGCCACAGCCGCTGCACGAAACGCCAGGAGCCCTGCACGCCCTCCTCGGTCCAGATCACGTCGCGCTCCGGCGGCGAATCCGAAAGCATGAACCAGCGCGCGGTGTCGGCGCCGTAAGCCTCGATGATGTCGTCGGGGTCGATGGTGTTCTTTTTCGACTTCGACATCTTTTCGATCGAGCCGATGTCGAGCGCTTCGCCGGTCGCGGCGAGCGTGGCGCGTCGCGCGTCCCCCATGCCCTCGATCTTGACGTTGGCCGGCTCGATCCAGTCGCCGTTCCTGGCCTTATAGGTCTCGTGCACCACCATGCCCTGCGTGAACAGCCCGGCGAACGGCTCGTCGAGATTGACGTGGCCGGTCTTGTGCATGGCGCGGGTGAAGAAGCGTGAATAAAGCAGATGCAGAATCGCGTGCTCGATGCCGCCGATATATTGATCGACCGCCATCCAGCGGTTGGCGATTTTCGGTTCGGTCGGCGCCGTCGCGATCCACGGATCGGTGAAGCGGATAAAGTACCAGGACGAATCGACGAAGGTGTCCATGGTGTCGGTCTCGCGCGTCGCCTTGCCCGCGCACTGCGGGCATTTGACGTGCTTCCAGGCCGGATGGTGATCGAGCGGATTGCCCGGCCGATCGAACGACACGTCGTCCGGCAGCGTCACCGGCAGATCCTTTTCCGGCACCGGCACCACGCCGCATTTCTCGCAATGGATGATCGGGATCGGACAACCCCAGTAGCGCTGACGTGAGATGCCCCAGTCGCGCAGACGGAAATTGACCTGACGCTGCGCCAGCGGACGGTTTCCCCGCGTTTCGCGTTCCAGCCGCCTGGCGACTTCTTCCTTCGCCTGCTCGATGCTCATGCCGTCGAGGAAGCGCGAATTGATCATCCGCCCGTCACCGTCGTAAGCCGTCGTGGTGATGACGAAGGTCTTCGGGTCCTGCCCGGGCGGACAGACGACCGGCGTATTGCCGAGCCCGTATTTGTTGACGAAATCGAGGTCGCGCTGATCGTGCGCCGGGCAGCCGAAAATCGCGCCGGTGCCGTACTCCATGAGAATGAAATTGGCGACGTAAACCGGCAGCTTCCAGTTCGGGTCGAACGGATGCACCGCCTTGATGCCGGTGTCGAAGCCCATCTTCTCGGCAGTGTCGATCGCCGCCTGCGAGGTGCCCATGTGGTGGCACTGCTCGATAAAGTCTGCGAGCTTTGTATTCTTCGCCGCGACGGCCGTGGCCAGCGGGTGATCGGGCGAGATCGCCATGAACTTCGCGCCGAACAAGGTGTCGGGGCGGGTGGTGAAGATTTCCAGTTCGCTCTCGCCGTTCGGCGTCGTCGCCTTGTCGAGCGCAAAGCGCAGGACCAGGCCTTCGGAACGGCCGATCCAGTTTTTCTGCATCAGCTTGACCTTCTCCGGCCAACGCTCGAGCGTGTCGAGCGCGTCCAGGAGCTCTTCCGAATAGTCGCTGATCTTGAACACCCACTGGTGCAGGTCGCGCTGCTCGACCACGGCTCCCGAGCGCCAGCCGCGGCCGTCGATCACCTGCTCGTTCGCCAGCACGGTCTGGTCGACCGGGTCCCAGTTCACCTTGCGGTACTCGCGCGCCACCAGCCCGGCTTTAGCGAAGTCGAGAAACATCTTCTGCTGGTGCTTGTAGTAGGACGGATCGCAGGTCGCGACCTCGCGCGCCCAGTCGAGCGAAAGCCCCATCGACTCGAGCTGCTTTTTCATCGCCGCGATGTTGCCGTAGGTCCACTCCCGCGGGTGCACCTTGCGCTCGACCGCGGCGTTCTCGGCCGGCAGGCCGAAGGCGTCCCAGCCCATCGGGTGCAGCACGGCGTGGCCCATGGCGCGTTTGAAGCGCGCCACCACGTCGCCCATGGTGTAGTTGCGCACGTGGCCCATGTGGATGCGCCCCGACGGGTAGGGGAACATCTCCAGCACGTAGTATTTGGGCCGCGGGTCGTCGTTTTTGGTGGCGAAAATGCCGCGCTCGTCCCAGACGCGCTGCCATCTCGCCTCGGCCTCGCGCGGGTTATAGCGGTCGTTTTTTTGCGATTCGGCGGTCATTTGCGGCACTTTTTAAGGTGCGCGGAACTGACACGAAAGGGCTTTGACGGTCAACGGGGCGCACCCCCACGTGGGCAGGCCCTTGTCAAACGAGCGTCACGCCGGTCGCCGCGTAAGGGCGCCTCAACGCTTGTTCAATGCGCGGCCTAACGCGGCCAGCAGGCCGGCGGCCTGATACGGCTTGTCCACGACCGGCGCCTGCGAATGTCGGCGCGCGCGGGGATCGTCGCCGCCCAGGCCGGTGAGAAATACGAAAGGCACGCCGCGTTCCTGCAAAGCGGCGGCGATGGTCATGCTGTCGTCACCACCAAGATCGATGTCGATGACCGCAACGGCGAACGGCGCGTCGTTGCGCAATGCCGCCAGAGCATCGGCAAGATTTCCGGTGCAGGTGACATGGCTGGCGCCGGCGGCTTGCAGAATATGTTCGATGTCGAGCGCAATCAGAAATTCATCGTCGAGAACCAGACAGCGTAAACCGGCTAGCGGTTGCGGCAACGGACCGGCGGCCCTGCCGGCCGGCTCTGTATTGTTTCCGCAGTCGCTCATGGCCTCTTGCGGTTGTTCCGCTGATGGAACTTTTTACGTTCCCGCGGCTTGTCCTACGGATTGAATCGGCGGGCATTTAAAAAAGACATAGAGCCCGCGCTTTTTATGTTTATGTGTGGGGGCACGAATGATTGTAGGCAACGGCAAGCCAAACGGCCCCTGTACGCCCTGCGAGCAATGTCCGTTGCGCAAGCGGCCGTGCTTGCGCGAGTTCACCGCCGACGAACTTGCATTCGTCAAGACCTTCAAGGTTGACGAGCTGCGGGTCGATGCGGGGGCGAGCTTTTTGCGCGAAGGTGCGCGCAGTGAATATCTCTACACCGTGCTGAACGGCTGGGCCTTCCGCTACAAGATGCTCGATGACGGTCGCCGGCAGATTCTCAATTACGCGCTGCCTGGCGATATGGTCGGCCTGCAAGGCACTCTCATGCACGAGATGGAGCATTCGGTTGAGGCGCTGACGCCGCTGACGTTGTGCGTCTTTCCGCGCAGCAAGTTGTTCGAACTCTACAGCAAGTTTCCTTCGCTCGCGTTCGACATCACCTGGCTCGCCGCACGCGAGGAGCAAATGGTCGACGAGCATCTGGTCAGCCTCGGGCGGCGCACCGCGCTCGAGCGCACGGCGTATCTGCTGCTGCATCTCTATTCGCGCGCGGACGAATCCGGCTTGATCAGGAACGGCTCAATCCAGTTTCCTTTTACCCAGCAGCACCTCGCCGACACGCTCGGCATGTCGCTGGTGCACACCAATAAGACATTGCGCCGTCTGTTTGCCACCAAAGCGGTGCGCTGGAAGGATCGCATTTTCGAACTGATCGACCGCGCCGCGCTTGCCGGCATTGCCGGCAACGACATGCCGAAGGCGCGGCCGCGGCCCTTCATTTAGCTTGGCGTCTTGCGCGGCGTTGCGATATAGCGGGCGCATGGTCGCCGCTGTCACCGCAACCGGCCTGGAAAACGTGCGCGTCGGAATCGCGCGCGCGGCCCGCGACGCCGGGCGCGATCCGGCGTCGGTTACGCTTGTGGCGGTGTCCAAGACCTTTCCGCCCGAAGCCATCGAGCCGGTGATTGCCGCAGGCCAGCGTGCGTTCGGCGAAAACCGGGTGCAGGAGGCCAAAGGCAAATGGCCGGCGCTCATGGCGAAACACGCCGGCATCGCGCTGCACCTGATCGGGCCGCTGCAATCCAACAAGGCGAAGGAGGCGGTGGCGCTGTTCGACGCCATTCACGCGGTCGATCGGCCAAGCCTCTGCGAGGCCCTGGCCAAGGAGATCGAGAAACAATCGCGCCGGCCGCTGCTGTTCGTCGAGATCAATACCGGCGCCGAGCCGCAGAAGGCGGGCGTCCTGCCGCAGGATGCCGATGCGTTTCTCGGGCGCTGCCGGGAGACCTACGGTCTGGGCATCGCCGGGCTGATGTGCATTCCACCGTTGCAGGAGGCGCCGGGCCCGCATTTCGCGCTCACCGCCAAGATCGCCAAGCGCAACGGGCTGAAACTTCTATCCATGGGCATGAGCGCGGATTTTGCCACCGCCATCGAACTCGGCGCTACGCACGTGCGCGTCGGCAGCGCAATTTTCGGCAGCCGCTGAATGAGCAACAATCCGGAATTCGACCGCTGGCAGGAGCGCTTCGCGGCGCCGGGCTATCTGTTCGGCAAGGCGCCGAACGCGTTTCTTAAGTCCCAGGCGCGGCTGTTGCCGAAAAGCGGAACGGCGCTCGCGATCGGCGACGGCGAAGGCCGCAACGGCGTATTCCTTGCCGAGCGGGGCCTCGACGTGCTCTCGGTCGACTATTCGCCGGTGGCGCAGGACAAGGCGCGGGCGCTTGCGCGCGAGCGCGGCGTATCGATGCGAGTCGAGCAAGCCGACGTCATCGACTGGCGCTGGCCTGAGAGCGAGTTCGACGTGGTCGCGGCGATCTTCGTGCAATTCGCCACGCCGCCGCAGCGGGCGAAAATGTTTGCCGGCATCAAGCGCGCGCTTAAAGCCGGGGGCTTGCTGTTGATGCAGGGCTACGGCGTAAAGCAGCTCGAGTACAAGACCGGCGGGCCGCCGGACATCACGCGGCTTTACACGCGCGAACTGCTGGAACGGGAGTTTGCGGACTTCTCATCGCTCGAAATTGCCGAGCACGACGACGTCATCAACGAAGGCAGCGGACACGCCGGCATGTCGGCGCTGATCGACCTGATTGGCCGGAAGTAAAATCTACCGGAAGCGCGACGGAAGACCCGGGCTGCCCGGCGGTCTTGGCGCCGGCGTGTTCGGCGCCGGGTAGGGGCTGCCGCCCTCGAGCGGCTTGCGCAGCACGCTTGGGCGCGCGGCGGCCGGTGCCGGCGATGGCGCCAACGGCGGGGCTGCGGGGCGAACGCCGCTTCCCGGCAGCGGTGGAGCGGGCCTCTCTGCCGGCGGCGGCGAGGGCACGTAAGCCGGCGGCGGCGGCGCCGATGGCTGCAAGGCCGGCGCATCGAGCGGCGAGATATAGTCTTCTTCCTCACCGCCGGCGCGATGGCTCATGCTGGCGCTGCGCCAGCGGTCGATCACGCTGGTCATCAGGTCGCGGCTGATATTGGTGCCGGTGTCGGAACGGGTATTGCCGGCGGCTTCGCTGTTGGGGCGCACGTTTTCGTCGATCTCGTTGAAGCGCATGCGCGTCGGCACCGCGACGCCGGGGCCGAAGGTGAACACCTCGCGCACGCCAAGCGACGGGATGAAAGTCAGCAGGTTTTCCGCGGCGTCGGAGACCGCCGAGCGGATCAGCGCCTGGTCGTGCTCGTTCGACAGGCGCATGCAGAACAGCGTCGAGCATTGGGAAATGATGGTGGGATCGATTTCCGCCGGGCGCTGCGTCACCAGTCCGAGGAAGACCCCGTATTTACGGCCTTCCTTGGCGATGCGCGAGAGTGCGCGGCGCGTCGGCCCGAAGCCGATCTTCTTGTCGGCGGGCGCGTAGCGGTGCGCCTCCTCGCAGACAAACAGCAGCGGCGCCACGCCGTCGCTCCACAGGCCGAAGTCGAAGGCCATGCGGCAGAGCACGGACACCACAGAGTCGATCACCTCGGCCGGGAATCCGGCGAGTTGCATGATGGTCATCGGCTTGCCGTTCGGCGGCAGGCGGAACAGGTTGCCGAGAATATCCGCCATCGTGTCGCCGCCGATATTGGCGTTCTCGAACATGAAGGCGTAGCGCGGATGATTGCGGAACGTCTGGATGCGCGTGATCAGGCGATGGATGGTGACACGCTGCGTGCGGGCGTCGAGCTTGCCCATGCGCTCGTCGAGCAGGTTGATCAGATCCTCGATGCGGTAGGGCACCGGCGTGTCGGCGGTGAAGCCGGCGTCGCGCGGATCTTTTCTCTTGCTCAGCGAGCGCTCGTTGGCGCCGGAGCGGTATTGCAGATAGGCGGCCTTGGCCAGCGGAATGACGTCCGAGAGGATCTCGATTTCCTCCTCGACGCCGGGGCGGCCGCCGAAGAAGGCGTCGATCGTCTCCTCGAAATTGAACAGCCAGAAAGGCAGCCGCAGGTTTCGCGGCGTGAGCACCTGCGCCTTCTCGCCGAAGCAGCGGCCGTATTCGTTGTGCGGATCGACCAGGAAGATGCGCAGGTTAGGGCGCGTTTCGAGAATCTTCTGCAGGATGATGGCGACGCCGCTCGACTTGCCGACGCCGGTGGCGCCGAGCACCGCGAAGTGGCGACTCACCAGATTATCGATGTCGATGTGCACGCCGATCGAGGTGTCCTGCTGCAGGTCGCCGATATGGGCATGGTCGGCATCGGCGCCGCCATAGACTAGGCGCAATTCGCGCTCGCCGAGCAGAACGGCGTTGTCGCCGATGCTCGGATATTCTGCGACGCCGCGCTGGAAGCGTCCGGCGCTGGGCGGCGTGATGCGGATGTCGCCGACGAGGTCGAGATGGGCGATCTTGCGGAACGTATTGGTGCCGCTCGGCTGCTCGCCGATTTCAGTGACCATGCCGACGATCAAAGTCGGCCCGGTGACCAGGCCGATGAATTTGCCGACCGTCGGCTTGTCCGGCCCCTGCACGCGCGCGCTCAGTTCGATGGTGGCCTGCGAACCGGAGACCGAAATGACCCGGCCGAGCACATCGGTTGGCACCGGAGTTGCCGGCGCCGGATCGCGCGCGAGTGTGGTTTCGTCCATGGCTTGCCCCGTTACCCAGATTTTTATCGGGCCGTCGAACACGACGCCATCGGGCAAAATATCAGCACGGATTTCCTGTTATATTAACGCGCTGGTTATCAGGATGGCGGCGCGTCGCTATGCTTAACCAATCGTAGCCGCCGGCGCCGCTAATGCCTACTCAACCATGATTTTGGTGCGCGGGCCTATGCGGGCAAGCAGGCGGCGCAACGTGCCGGCTTTAAGCGCGATGCAGCCCGCGGTCGGCGCAAAACCCGGACGCGCGACATGGATAAAGACGGCGCTGCCCCGCCCCGCGATCCGCGGCCGCGTGTTGTGGTCGAGTTCGACAATGAAGTCGTAAAGCCCGTCGGCGCGCGCAAGCCGGTCGGCGTTCGATTGTGGCGCGACCGTCACCGGCTTGTTGTAGCGGCGGTCGCGCGGGTCCTCGCACCAGCCATCCGCGGCCGTGATCCGCTGCCCCGGCAGCATGGTCGGCGGGCGCGGATGCCGGTCGGCACGCCACCACAGCCGCTTGAGGCGAAACGCGCCGCGCGGCGTCGCGCCGTCGCCCTCGCGCTTGTTGGCCTTGATCCCGGTGCGGCCGAGTGCGACCGGCAGCGCCATTTGTCCGGCGACGAGCACGCCGCGCGTGGGCTGCGCCGGCTTGCGCCGAACGATCAGACGCCGCAACGATGTTTTGCGCATTCTCTGGACCATAGCCGGACGCTCTCAATACCGCTAAACACCAGTTCGCGCTTGCTCTTTTAGCGCTGAATGTTCTACTTCGCGATTAATGCCGTGGCGCGGCGGGGAATCGATGCCGAACAAACGGACCATCCTGATTGTCGACGATGACGCCGAGTTGCGCGACGCGCTGGTCGAGCAGTTGGCGCTTTACGACGAGTTCGAGGCAAGCTCCGTCGACAGCGGCACCAAGGGGGTGCAGGCGGCAAAGAACGGCCAGATCGATCTGGTGATCATGGATGTCGGCCTGCCCGACGTCGACGGCCGCGAGGCGGTGCGCATCCTGCGCAAGGGCGGCTTCAAGGCGCCGATCATCATGCTGACCGGCCACGATACCGACAGCGACACGATCCTCGGGCTTGAGTCCGGCGCCAACGACTACATCGTCAAGCCATTTCGATTCGCGGTGCTGCTGGCGCGTATCCGCGCACAACTGCGCCAGCATGAGGCGAGCGAGGACGCGGTATTCGCCATCGGGCCCTACACCTTCCGCCCGAGTTCGAAACTCCTGCTCAACCCCAAGGGCAGCAAGGTGCGACTGACGGAAAAGGAAACCGCGATCCTTCGCTATCTCTATCGCGCCGGTCAGAAACCGGTGTCGCGCGAGACGCTGCTGCAGGAAGTGTGGGGCTATAATTCCGGCGTCACCACGCATACGCTGGAGACGCATATTTACCGCCTGCGACAGAAGGTCGAGAAGGATGCGGCGGCGCCGGCGATCCTGGTGACCGAAGCCGGCGGCTACAAGCTGGTGCCGTGAGCACTTCGCGCGCGTTCACGCCCGGCTCCTTGCTGCACAGCGCGGACAAGTTCTAGCCATGTCCCTCGACGACGATATTTCATTCTTCGAGCAAGTGCCGACGCTGGCGGTGCTCGGCAAGAATGCGCTGCGCGTGCTGGCGATTGGCGCCGAAAGCCGCAGCCTGCCGAGCGGCTCCGTGCTGTTCTATGCCGGCGAGCTCGCCGATGGCGGCTACATCGTGCAGCATGGCGCGATCCTGCTCGAACCGGGAACGCCGCTCGAGGGCAAGGAGAAGATCGTCGGACCCGGCACGCTGATCGGCGAACTGGCGCTGCTCACCGACATGGTGTCGCCGGCAACGGCAATCGCCAAGGAGCCGACCACGGTGATCCGGATTTCGCGCAATTTGTTCCGCAAAATGCTCGAAGGCTACCCCGCAGCGGCGAAGAAGCTGCACGACGTCATGGCCGAGCGGCTGGCCGAATGGACCAGCGAACTCGAAACCGTGAGAATCGCAATGGAGAAGGCGCAGCCGAAATAGCGCCAGCGCCGCTAGATCTCGATCGTCGCCGTCACCGGAACATGGTCGGAGGGACGCGCGGCGCCGCGGTAGGCCTTGTCGATCTTTATGGACGAAACGCGATCGGCGAGAGCGCCGGAGGTCCAGACATGGTCGAGCCGGCGCCCGCGGTCGGCGGCTTTCCAGTTGTCCATCGCGCGATAGCTCCACCAGGTATAGAGCTTGTCCGGTTCGGGCGTGTGCGCGCGCATGCTGTCGATCCAGCCGCCGGCGAGACGCGCAAGGTTGAGCTTTTCGCATTCCACCGGCGTGTGCGAAACCACGCGCAGCATCTGCTTGTGGCTCCAGACATCGTGCTCAAGCGGCGCGACATTGAGATCGCCGACCAGGATCGCGCGCTCGCTTTGAGCGGGCCGCAAGCCCAGGTGCTCGCGCATCTCGTCGAGGAACGAGAGCTTGTGGCCGAATTTCGGATTGATCTCGGGGTCGGGCTCGTCGCCGCCCGCGGGCACGTAGAAATTATGCAGCGTTACCGGCCGGTCCAGCCCGGCGCGCTCGCCGACCACGACCGAGACGTGGCGGCAATCGGTCTTGCCGCAAAAGCTCTGCACGTCGGTCTTTTCGAACGGCACCCGCGAGAGCACGGCGACACCGTGATAGCCCTTCTGCCCGTTGAGCGCGGCGTAATCATAACCGAGCCGCTTGAAGCGTTTGAGCGGAAAGGCGTCGTCCGGGCACTTGGTTTCCTGTAGGCAGAGCACGTCGGGCCGCGCGGCCTTGAGAAACCGGGCGACCAGGTTGATGCGCAAGCGCACCGAATTGATGTTCCAGGTGGTGACTTTGAGCGGCATGCCGGCAATCTATGGCGTACGGCACAAAATGCCAGCATTTCGGCGCGGTTGTCCCCGCTCCGTCGCCGCGCAGGTGACGTCAGTTGTGATAGCGCGTGTAGTCGATCTTGAACAAATTCGGATCGGGGCGCTTGGTGGTGTCGAGGTTATAGACCGCCACGGTGGTGTCGTAACCCTGCGGATCGGTCACCGTCCATTGCTTGAGCTGCATGTCCTTGGCGCTGAACATGATCATCAGCCGGCTGGTGCCGACGATACCGTTCGTCTCCTCGACCACCACGGTGACGAACACGTCGTCGACGTAGACCGAGAGCAGATGCGTATCGCGCATCAGGTCGACATGGTCGGAGAGCAGGAAGCGCAGCGGCGTCTGCGACAGCGGATAGACGTCCTGCGTCGCCAGGCGGCGGTCGCGCACGACGACCGATTGGCCATCGGCGATCAGTTCGGTCGGGCTTGGATCGTCATATTCAAAGCGAACCTTGCCGGGTTTCGAAATGAAGAAGTCACCCTCCGAGCGGCCGCCATTGGGGCCGACCTGCACGAAGCGGCCCGAAACAACTTGCAGACCGGAAAGATAGGCATTGACCTTGTCGATGATGGCGCGCTGGTCCGGCGTCAGGGCGCCGGAGGGGCCGGCCTTGCCGAGCAGCGCGGCGAAGGGATTGGTCACCGGGGCCGGAGCTTGTGCGCGGGCGCGCAAGGCCTGCACCGGGATTACCGCGCCGGTCGAATTCGGCGCGAGGCGCTGGAACAGCGGGCGCGGCGCGGGCAGCGGCACGTTGTCGGCAAACGCCGGGGCAGCGATCAGGCAGGCCAGCGACGCCGCCAGGGCGAAAAATCCGCCGCTTCGCGCACTGTGTCGTCCCGCCATCACGGTCTCCGTGCTGCACGCCCGATGCGGTGATAGGGCCCGGCTGTGGCTATTTCGCGACACCGATCATGCGCTGATTCGTCTGTTCGCGCGATGAAATCCGCTGTCGATTCTCAAAAGCGATCGTCCGCCGGATTTTCCGGGATCAGGATTTCGCGTTTTCCGGCGTGATTGGGTTGGCCGACGACGCCCTCGTGCTCCATGCGCTCCATGATCGTGGCGGCGCGGTTGTAGCCGATCTGCAGGCGGCGCTGGATGTAGGAGGTGGAGGCCTTGCGGTCGCGCTTCACCACGGCGATCGCCTGCTGGTAGATGTCGCCGCCTTCGGCGAGGCCCATTCCGGTTGAGTCAAACAGCGCGCCGTCCTCGCCATCCTCGTCGCCACCGGCGGTGACTTCATCCAGATATTCCGGCTGGCCTTGCGACTTGAGATGACGCACGACTTTTTCGACCTCGTCGTCGGAGACGAACGGCCCGTGCACACGGCTGATGCGTCCGCCGCCGGCCATATAGAGCATGTCGCCCTGGCCGAGCAGCTGCTCGGCGCCCTGCTCGCCGAGAATGGTGCGGCTGTCGATCTTCGAGGTCACCTGGAAGGAAATGCGCGTGGGGAAATTCGCCTTGATGGTGCCGGTGATCACGTCGACCGATGGCCGTTGTGTGGCGAGGATGACGTGGATGCCGGCGGCGCGCGCCATCTGCGCCAGGCGCTGGATGGCGCCTTCGATGTCCTTGCCGGCGACCATCATCAGGTCGGCCATTTCGTCGACGATGACGACGAGGAAGGGCAGCGGCTCGAGCTCAAGCTCTTCCTTCTCGTAGATCGCTTCGCCGGTTTCCTTGTCATAGCCGGTGTGCACGGTGCGGCTGAGCCGCTCGCCCTTGGCCTTGGCCTCGGCGACGCGCGCGTTATAGCCCTCGATGTTGCGGACGCCGAGCTTCGACATCTTCTTGTAGCGCTCTTCCATCTCGCGCACCGCCCATTTGAGCGCGACGACGGCCTTCTTCGGGTCGGTGACGACCGGCGTGAGCAAATGCGGGATGCCGTCATAAACGGAGAGTTCGAGCATTTTCGGATCGACCATGATCAGCCGGCACTGGCTCGGCGTGAGCCGGTAAACCAGCGAGAGGATCATGGTGTTGATGGCGACCGATTTGCCCGAGCCGGTGGTGCCGGCGATGAGCAGATGCGGCATGCGCGACAGATCGACGATCACGCTCTCGCCGCCGATGGTCTTGCCGAGGCAGAGCGGCAGCTTCGCCGAGGTGGCGTTGTATTCGTTGTTGGCGAGCAGTTCGCGCAGATAAACCTTTTCGCGCGTCGGATTGGGCAATTCGATGCCGATGGCGTTGCGGCCGGAGACGACCGCGACGCGCGCCGACACCGCGCTCATCGAGCGGGCGATGTCGTCGGCAAGCCCGATCACGCGCGACGATTTGATGCCGGGTGCGGGCTCGAGTTCGTAAAGCGTAACCACCGGGCCGGGGCGGGCATTGATGATTTCACCGCGCACGCCGAAATCGGAAAGAACGCTTTCCAGCGCCACGGCATTGGCGTCGATCAGGTCTTTCGACAACGTGGTGCGCTCGGAGGCGCGCTGGGCGGTGAGCAGGTTGAGCGAGGGCAGGGTGTAGCCGCCGCTGAGACGGCGCACCGGCGCGCGCGGCGCCGCGCGGCGGCGGGGAGCGGATTGCGGCTCGTCGTCTTCGTCGGCGTAATCCAGGTCGATGGCCGGAGCACGCGACATTCCCTCGAAGCGAGGCTCGTATCGCCCGTCAGGCAACGGCCGGGCCGAGCGCGCGAGCGGACGCGGCTTGCGCTTGAAGGCGCGGGCAACGCGTGCTTTCCAGCTCAGCAACGCATGCACGATGAGACCGAGCCACGCCGAAGCACGGTCGCGGTCGGCGTCGTCGAGTTCTTCGTCGCCGTCTTCGCCGGCATCAGCGCCGGGCCACCTGATACCGGCGGCGAAAACCAGCGCCGCAATCGTGGCGGTGCCGAGTATCATCGCCGCAATGACGAGGCCGGTACCGGCAAGCGGCGCGCGCAACAACATCGGCGGCAGCCGCAGCACGGCATCGCCGATAACCCCGCCGAGTCCGGTCGGCAGCGGCCAGGAGCCGACGCGCGGCAGCGTCGAGGCGAATGCCGCGGCGAACAGCGCGGCGAGAATCCAGACGAGCGCGCGCCATTTGTCACCCAGCGGCCGGTGCGACAGCAGCCGCCAGCCGAGCAGTGCCTCCGGCAGCAACAGCAGCACGCTGGCGAGACCCAGCAACTGCATCGCCAGGTCGGCGAAGATGGCGCCGGGGAAGCCGAGCAGGTTGTGCACGCCCGTGCGCGTCGCGTGGCTCAACGAGGGGTCCTGCACCGACCAGGTGGCGAGCGCGATGGCCCCGAGCAGCGCCATAGTAATAAGAGCAAGCCCGGCGAGTTCGCTGAGACGGCGGCGCAGGATGTCGCGGAAGTGTTCCGAGATGAAAGCGAGGGCGTCGAGACTGCGGTCGATGGCGGGCATGTTTTGCGCCTGCGCGGGGTTTTGGCCCGCGATTACACTGGATCAGGCACAATAAGGATGCCGAGGTTAAGACCCGATTAACCATCGGGCGGGCCAGCGGATTTCGCCCCAGAGAGTAATGAGTTGGTCTCAATTGCGCGAGGCAAAAAGAGAGGCCCCGATCCCTCTCAGGACCGGGGCCTCAACGGAAGGGACAGTGCCGGGTTTCCGCCCCTACCGCTTAGCTTGCTCGTGCAATCGTCGGCGTGGCGCCGCTTACTGCACCGCCTCGCCATGCAGCGCGAGATCGAGACCTTCGCGTTCCACTTCGTCGGATACGCGCAGGCCGATGATCGCGTCGATGATCTTGAGGATGATCAGCGAGACGATGGCGTCGTAGATCAGCACGATGGCGATGCCTTCGATCTGATACAGGACCTGGACCGCGTTGCCTTCGATCAGGCCCGAGGTGCCGCCGTATTCGTTGATGGCGAAGACGCCGGTGAGCAATGCGCCGGTGATACCGCCGACGGCGTGAACGCCGAAGCAGTCCAGCGCGTCGTCGATGCCGTGCATGTGCTTGAGGCCGGTTACGCCCCAGTAGCAGACCACACCGGCGGCGACGCCGATGACCATCGAACCGATCGGGCCGACGAAGCCCGAGGCCGGAGTGATGGCGACGAGGCCGGCGACGGCGCCGGAGCAGATGCCGATGACGGTCGGTTTGCCGCGGTGCGCCCATTCCACCAGCATCCAGGTAAAGCCGGCAACGGCCGTGGCAACTTGCGTCACGGTCATGGCCATACCGGCCTGCATGCCAGCGGTCACCGCCGAACCGGCATTGAAGCCGAACCAGCCAACCCACAGCAGCGAGGCGCCGATGAAAGTCAGCACCATGTTATGCGGCGGGCCTGTTTCCTTGCGCTTGCCGAGACAGATCGCACACATCAGGCCGGCAACGCCGGAGTTGATATGCACGACGGTGCCGCCGGCAAAGTCGAGCACGTGGATCATGGCGTCGGAGTTACCGGACGACAGCATGCCGTCGGAACCCCAGACCCAATGCGCGACCGGCGCGTAAACGACGATCGACCAGATGCCGATGAACCACAGCATCGCCGAGAATTTCATGCGCTCGGCAAAGGCGCCCGCGATCAGCGCTGGCGTGATGATCGCGAAGGTCATCTGGAAGCACATGTACACGGTCTCAGGGATGGTCACCGCGAGCCCGTTCGGATTTCCGGCGCCGGTGCTGATATCGCTGAGAATACCCTGCAGGAATACCCGACTCATACCGCCGATGTATGGCGAGCCCGGCGTGAAGGCCAAGCTGTAGGTCAGGATCGCGTAAACGATCGTGACCAGGCAGGTAATGGCGAAGCTCGTCATCACCGTGTCGCCCACGTTCTTCTTGCGGGTGAGACCGCCGTAGAACAGGCCGAGGCCGGGAATGGTCATCATCAGCACCAGAGCGACCGATGTGAGCATCCAGGCGGTATCACCCGAGTTCGGCGCGCACTTGGCCAGCACGGCTTTCTTCGGGTCGGGATCGCTGGCACAGGCCGGCGCCGGTGCTGGCGCTGCCGGTGCGGCTGCAGCGGGTGCAGCACCCGGTGCCGGGGTCTGCGCGTACGAAGTCGAGTAGAAACTCACGCTCAGACAGAGCGCGAGCAGCATCCCGAAAGCGAGAGCCAAAAGTCCCGCACGGGAGGGTTTCTTCAACGTCATGGTCTTAACTCCTGTCCGTATTGTTTGGGTGCGGGTTACTAAAGAGCCGCGGCGTCGGTTTCGCCGGTGCGAATGCGAACGGCGTTGTCGATGGAGAAAACGAAAATCTTGCCGTCGCCGATCTGGCCGGTCTTGGCGGCGCCGGTGATGGCGCTGATGACCTTGTCGACCTGGTTGGTCGCCACTGCCACCTCGATTTTCATCTTGGGTAGAAAGCTCACCGCATATTCGGCGCCACGATAGATTTCTGTGTGGCCCTTTTGACGCCCGTAGCCTTTGACTTCAGTAACGGTCAGTCCCGACACCCCGATCGAGGTCAGGGCATCTCGGACCTCGTCGAGTTTGAAAGGCTTGATAATGGCCATGACGATTTTCATGGATTCGATCCCCGCTTGGGCCCGTTTTATGAATTCACCAGTGCGGGCGGTTCACTGAGCAACGCCCACGAAGCGCACTTCGCGGGCAATGCCGGGGCAGTAGAATCAAGCCCCGTGCCAGTTGCCGATTGCGGCTCTATCCGGCTGATTCGGTGAGTGATTTTTTGCTTCCGGGAGTCGGAGCGGTGCCGGCTTGTGGGGGATAGCTTAAACGGACGCCAAGACGGCAGAGCTCTGCACAATAATTAGTCACGCGGTCGCATTGTACCGCCAACACGGAAATATCGTTGTGCTCTCAAAGGGCGGTGTTGTCGGTCTCGCCGGTGCGGATGCGAACCGCCCGATCAATCGGTGTGACAAAAATCTTTCCGTCGCCGATCTGCCCGGTCTTGGCGGCTGCCGCGATCGCATCCATCACCTGGTCGATCTGCTCGCTAGCGACCGCGACCTCGAGGCGCAGTTTGGGCAGGAAATTCACCGCGTATTCGTTGCCGCGGTAGATCTCCATATGCCCCTTCTGCCGGCCGTAACCCTTGACCTCGGTGACGGTCATGCCGTGCACGCCGATGCGGGTCAGCGCATCACGGACCTCTTCCAGCTTGAACGGCTTGATCACGGCGATGACGAGCTTCATGGCGCACCCTTCCAGGCCGGCTTGGCCGGATTAAGCGGGATTTTTGCCAACGCCGCAAGCAGTTGGTTCGCTCGCCCGCAACCATTGCCGCTATTGCGGCTCCGAGGCATCGCGCCGCAATCGAACCAGACCCTCCTGGGCAACGGAGGCGACCAGCGTGCCGTCGCGCTTGAAGATCAGCCCGCGGGCGAAGCCACGCGAACCGTGCAGGTTCGGCGCGTCCTGGGCATAGAGCAGCCAGTCGTCGGCGCGGAACGGCCGGTGCAGCCACAATGCGTGATCGAGGCTCGCCGCCATGAAATCCTTCTCGAACAGCGTGCGCCCAAGCGGCACCAGTGCGGTGTCGAGCAACGTGAAGTCAGACGCATAGGCGAGCGCACATTGGTGGAATGCCGGATCGTCCGGCATTTTGCCGGTGGCGCGGATCCAGACATGAAACTTACCCTCGGGATATTTCTTGCCGAGGTAGCGGTCGAACTCGACGGGCCGCAATTCGATCGGGCGTTCGCGCTCGTAATATTTGCGCACCGATTCCGGCATCATCGGCAGGAGCTTCGCGCGCATTTCCGTGTCGCTCGGCAGTTTTTCCGGCGGCGGGACGTCCGGCATCTTCGCCTGATGGTCGAGGCCTTCTTCCGGCGCCTGGAACGACACCAGCATGGAGAAGATCGGGTGGCCGTGCTGACGCGCGGTGACGCGGCGCGTGGTGAAGCTCTTGCCGTCCCTGATCCGGTCGACGTCGTAGATGATGGGAACCTTGGGATCGCCGGGCAGAAGAAAGTAGGCGTGCATCGAGTGCGCGGCGCGGCCTTCGACGGTGCGCGTGGCGGCGACCAGCGCCTGTCCGATCACCTGGCCGCCGAACACCCGCTGCCAGCCGGATTGCGGCGAGCGGCCGCGAAACAGGTTCAGATCGAGGTTTTCCAGATCGAGAATGGACAGGAGGTCGCGGACGGCGTCTGACATGGGTTGGTCTTGGGTTGGCCTCAAATATGGCCCAACCTGCTATGCTCAGGGCGTTTTTACAAGGAAGGCGTGATGGACATGCCGCAGCGGAGAGCAGACGTCCTCGTCGGCGGCGCCGGTTTTGCCGGCCTGGCGCTGGGGATCGCGCTGCGCCAGGCGCTGGGTGAAAGCTTTGCCGTCATCGTCGCCGACCCGGCGCTGGCCGTGGCCAAGTCGAACGACAAGTCAAACGATCTGCGCGCCACCGCGATCGCGGCGGCGGCGCGGCGGCTGTTCGAGGCGATCGAAGTCTGGGACGGCGTCGAGGCCCAACCCATCCTCGACATGGTGGTGACCGACTCCAAGCTCGACGATGCGGTGCGGCCGACTCTGCTTACCTTCGGCGGCGAGGTCGAGGAGGGCGAGCCCTTCGCGCACATGGTCGAGAACCGGCATCTCATCGACGCGCTGGTGACGAAGGCGAAGGCCATTGGCGTCGAGTTGCGCGCAACCGCCGTGACCGCCTTTGCCTACTCGGCCCGCGCCATCGATGTGCAGCTCGCCGATGGCGATCCCGTCTCGGCGCGCCTTCTGGTCGGCGCTGACGGGGCGCGTTCGAATATCCGCGAGCAGGCCGGTATCGTCACCCATGGCTGGGACTACGACCAGTCGGCGATCGTCACCACCGTGGCGCACGAGCGCGATCACGATGGCCGCGCCGAAGAACATTTCCTTCCCGCCGGTCCGTTTGCCATTCTACCGTTGACGGGAAAGCGCTGCTCGATCGTGTGGACGGAAAAAAAGCGCGAGGCCGCACGCATCGTCGCGCTCACCGATGCCGAATTCCACGCTGAACTAGAGAAGCGCTTCGGGCTCAAGCTCGGCGACATCGAAGTCGTCGGGCCGCGGCGCGCCTTTCCGCTTGGCCTGTTCACCGCGCGCTCGTTCATCGCCGAGCGCATCGCGCTCATCGGCGACGCCGCGCACATTATTCATCCCATCGCCGGGCAGGGGCTCAACATGGGTTTGCGCGATGTGGCGGCTTTGGCGGAAGCCGTGACCGATGCCGCACGCTTGGGTCTCGATATCGGCGGCGGCGATGTACTGGAGCGTTACCAGCGCTGGCGGCGCTTCGACACCATGACCATGGGCGTTGCCACCGACGGCTTGAACCGTCTGTTCTCCAACCGGTCGGACGCGCTGCGGCTCATCCGCGACATCGGCCTCGGCGTGGTCGAACGCATTCCCGCGCTCAAGCGCGTGTTCATCCGCGAGGCGGCGGGATTTACCGGCGATGTGCCAAAGTTGCTGCGCGGCGAGACGTTGTAGAAATCACGTCAGCGGAATGCTGCCGACATTGTCGTGAAACGGCTTGCGCTTGGCGATCGCGTCGTACCAGCGGTCGAGATTGGGCGTCGGCGGCCGGCCAGGCACGAGCTGGCGGTAACGGTAGCACATGACGGCAACCGGGATGTCGCCATAAGAGAATGCCGGGCCGGCGACGTAAGGCGTCTTCGCCAGCTGTGCGTCCAGAATCTTCATGCAGTCGGTGGTTTTTTCCTGCGAGGCCTTGATGGCGGCCATGTCGCGTTTGTCCGCCGGCGTGCGGATCAAGCCCCAGAATGCGGGGGTGATCGCCGGGCCGGCGACTGACAATTGCCAATCCATCCACTGGCTGGCGCGCGCGCGCTGCTTGGCGTCCTTGGGTTCCAGCACGCCGGCCTTGTCGTGCTTGTGCGCGAGATAGCGGACGATGGAATTGGATTCCCAGAGCAGGAAGCCGTCTTCTTCCTCCAGCGTCGGCACCAGACCGTTCGGGTTCATCGCTAGATATTTCGGCTCCCGGTTCATGCCGAACGCGCCGCCGATGTCGATGCGGTCACGTTCGAGATCGAGTTCGTCGACCGCCCACATCGCCTTCTGCACGTTGGATGAGGTGTTGCGCCCCCAAATCTTGATCATTCTAGTTTCCTTCCCATACTTGCTGTCACGCCCGCGAAGGCGGGCATCCAGTACTCCCTCCGATAAATCGCACCGGCTGCGTTTATCGGATCACCCGCTTTCGCGGGTGATGACAGCCGGAGAATGCGTCAATCCAATCGCCGTGCCTCCTCCGGCAACATGATCGGAATGCCGTCGCGGATCGGATAGGCGAGCTTGGCCTTGCGCGAGATCAGCTCCTGCTTTGCGGCGTCGTATTCCAGCGGCCCCTTGGTCAGCGGGCAGACCAGGATTTCCAGCAGCTTTGGATCGACGCTGTCGATGGGCCGTTCGGTTGGTGGGGTGGTGGACATGGGCCAAGGCTCCGCCGATTTGGCGCCTTATAGCACGCCGTTTCGGTCTACTGCAGCCGGGGATCGCCTTCGGTGTTCTTCTTGGCGAGCTCGATTTCGGTGATGGCGATCAGGATTTCGGCGCGGGTTTTCAGATCCGGCGCCTCCAGCAGCGCCTGTTTCTCCGCCGCCCCATAGGGCGACATCATGGCCAGCGCGTTGACCAGCGCCTCGTTGGGCGCCTTGTCGATGCTCTCCCAGTCGGCCTTGAAGTTGTTGGCTTTGAGGAAATCGCCGAGCGTGCGCAACAGCGCGGTGCGGTCGACGGCGTTCTCGCCCTTGCGGGCGACAAAATCGTCGGCGAACGGCGCATAGGTGACACGGCACTGGCGATAATCGGTTTGCACCGGCAATTCTTCGACGACACGAAACCGCGCGACGCCGGTGAGCTCGAGCTGATAGCGGCCGTCGCCACTTTCCGCCAACTGCGTGATGCGGCCGACGCAGCCGATGGTGAACAGCCGCGGCCGTTCGGCGGAGCCGCTATGGGCGGCATCGGGTTGAATCATGCCGATGAGCCGGTGGCCGTCGCGCAGCGCGTCGTCGATCATGGCGAGATAGCGCGGCTCGAAAATATTGAGCGGCATCTGCCCGCGCGGCAACAGCAACGCGCCCGGCAGCGGGAACACCGGGATCGTCTCGGGCAAATCGATCGGGCCGCGATATTCGGCATTCATCGGCATGGCGTCTGCTCCGCGGCCGACGGGATCAACCTTACGAAAATAAAATCGACGACAAGCGCCTGCGGCCGTCGACGGTCGCATCGTCGGTCGGACCCCAGGCCTCGAAGAATTGCACCAGCTGCTTGCGGGCGCCGTCCTCGTTCCATTTGCGGTCGCGCTTGACGATGTCGATCAGATGATTGACCGCCTCGGCACGCTTGCCCTTGGCATTGAGCGCGATGGCAAGATCGAACCGCGCCTGATGATCGAGCGGGTCGGCGGCGAGCTTGCGCTCGAGTTCGTCCACGGGTCCGGCGGACTTTGCCTGTTCGGCAAGCTCAAGCGCTGCGCGCACGGCCGCAACCGCCGTATCGCTGCGCTTGGCTTCCGGCACCATGGCGAGCGTCTGTTTCGCCTGTTCGAGCGCGCCGGTCTGCACATAGCAGCGCGCCAGCCCGGCGAGCGCGGCCACGTTGGCGCCGTCCTCGGTGAGAAGCTGCGCGTAGATGTCGGCGGCGTCGGCGGGGTTGTTCGCGGCCAATGCCTCGTCGGCGGCTTTGAGCAAATCCTTCGACTCGCCGCCAGCTTTGCCTTTGGTGAGCCGCTCGAGAAAGGCGCTGACCTGGGACTCGGGCAACGCGCCCATGAAGCCGTCTGCCGGCTGACCGTTGACAAAGGCGATCACCGCCGGAATCGACTGGATGCCCATCTGCCCGGGGATCTCCGGATGCTCGTCGATATTCATCTTGGCGAGCTTGACCGCACCCTTGGCGGCCTTCACTGCCTTCTCCAGGATCGGGGTCAACTGCTTGCAGGGCCCGCACCACGGCGCCCAGAAGTCCACCAGCACCGGCTGGCGCTTGGACTCCTCGATCACGTCCTTCATGAACGCCTGCGTGGTGGTATCCTTGACCACCTCGGCGACCGCCGTCGCTCCCCCGCCGTTTTGCAGCATTGTTCCTCGCCTGCCTTTGTATCCGGTCTAGGTCCCGATTAAATGGGCATCCGGGCAATGAATGCAATCGGGTCAGGAACCCTCGGCGGACGGCCCGGAAACCTTCTCGATGCGCGGGATATGCCCGGTCGATTCGAGAAATTTCACCAGATCGTCGCGGCCAATCGAGGTGGTCATGGTGTTTTCGAGCGGGTGATAGTTCAGCGCCTGATGCGCCATCATGTCGGCGTCGAGGACGACGCTCACGCGGCCTTGGGTGTCGTTGATGGCGCCGAACGGCGTGACCGAGCCGGGCTCGACGCCCCACACGTCGCGCAGCAAGTCGGAGGAGCCGAAGGAAAAACGCCCGGTGGCGCCAAGCCGGCGGTGCAGGCTCTTGAGGTCGATGACGGCGCTTTCCAGTGCCACAATCAGGTAGAGGTCGTGCTTTTTGTCGCGCAGGAAGAGGTTCTTGGTGTGCGCGCCGGCAAGCTCGCCGCGCAATTTTTTTGCCTGTTCCACGGTAAAGACCGGCGGATGCTTCACCGTCCTGTGCGTAATGCCGAGGCCGTCGAGATAGGCAAAAAGCTGGTCGGGCGTGGTCGCCATGGCCGTCATTAACGATGGTTTGGCCAAGGTTGCAAAAGGGGCGCCCGATTGGCTATAGGAACGGGCTTGGCGGCCCTTGGAGCAAAAAGGGCCAAATATCCAACGGATGCGGGTGTAGCTCAGGGGTAGAGCACGACCTTGCCAAGGTCGGGGTCGAGGGTTCGAATCCCTTCGCCCGCTCCAGTTATTCTTCCTTCACATCGGTAATTTCGCCGCCGGTCATGCGCGCAAGGTCCGCCGCGCCGGTGCGGAAGACGTGGCGCGGCGAGCCGGCTGCCGCCCAGACCGGGTCGAGCCGCATCAGATCGGCGTCGATGAAGACGCGCGGCGGGCTGAGATGGCCGACCGGCGCGACGCCGCCGATGGCAAATCCGGTGACGTCGCGCACCCAGCGGCCGTCGGCGGACTTCACCGGTTGGCCGACCGCCTTGGCAATTTTTGCGGTATCGACCCGATTGGCGCCGGAGGTGAGCACCAGGACGACCTGTTCGCCGGCGCGCAGCACGATCGATTTGACGATTTGCGCGACCGTGCAGCCGACTGCGTTTGCCGCATCCTGTGCCGTGCGCGTGCCCTCGGGAAACATCGTGATGGTGTCGGCGTGGCCGGCGGCCCGCAACGCTTCGCGCACGCGCTCGACGGAATCGCTCATGCTCAATCGCTCATGGCTCAATATCCCGCCGCCAGCGCGCCGCGGGTGCGAGTGTCGGCCGCGCCGACATAGCCGTCCTTGGTGACCTCGATGGAATTCGCCGACGTTCCCGGCGCCACCGCGACGATCTTGTGCCCGACGGCCGCGAGCGCATCGAGTACGGCAGGCGCAAAGCCGGGTTCAACCATGACTTGGTCCGGCTGCCATTGATCGTGCAGCCGCGGCGCCGTCACGGCGTCGGCGATGCTCATGTGGAAATCGATGACGTTGGTGATCACCTGCAGCACGGTCGTGATGATGCGGCTGCCGCCGGGCGAACCGGTGACCAGAAACGGCTTGCCGTCCTTGAGCACGATGGTCGGCGTCATTGACGACAAGGGACGCTTGCCCGGCCCCGGCAGATTGCTGTTGAAGCCGACCAGTCCGTAAGCATTTGCGGCGCCTGGCTTGGCGGTGAAATCGTCGAGCTCGTTGTTGAGCAGCACGCCGGTGCCGTCGGCGACCAGACCGAGCCCGTAGGAGAAGTTGAGCGTATAGGTGTTCGACACCGCGTTGCCGTCGCGGTCGATGACGGAAAAATGCGTGGTGTTGCGGCCTTCGAAATCCGCCGGTGCGCCGGGATGGATGTCGGCCGCCGGCGTTGCCTTGCCGGCGATGCCTTCGCGCAGGGACGCCGCATATTTCTTCGAGGTCAGCCCGGTAACCGGCATTTTCACCGTGTCCGGGTCGCCCATGTATATCGCGCGGTCGGCATAGGCGCGCTTCATCGCTTCGATCATCAGGTGCAGGGACTTTTCGCCGCGGCCGAATTTGGCGAGATCGTAGCCTTCGAGGATGTTGAGCATCTCGATGAGCGCAACGCCGCCGGACGAGGGCGGCGGCATGGAAACGACGTCATAGCCGCGGTAGCTGCCGCGCATCACCGGCCGCTCGATGGCGCGGTACCCTTCAAGATCGCTCGCGGTCATGATGCCGCCGGCGGCGCGCACGGCATCGGCAATTTTGCCGGCGATCGCGCCCTGATAGAAGGCGCGCGGCCCTTGCTGCGCGACGGCCTCCAGTGTGTCGGCAAGATCGAACTGCAGCAGCCGGTCGCCTTGATGCAGCACCCGTGCACCATTGACAAAGATGGCGGCGGAGGAGGGCCACCGCGCCAGCCGTTCCTGCGCGGGTGGCAGAGAATCGGCGAGATCGTCTTCGACGCGGAAACCTTCCCGCGCCAGACGGATCGCCGGCACGATCAGGTCGGCCAGCGAGAGCTTGCCTGAGCCGTATTTTTCATGCGCCAGGACGAGGCCGGCGACCGTGCCGGGAACGCCGACGGACAGCGCGGAATCGCGCGACTTCTGCGGATCGGCATTGCCGGCCGCGTCGAGAAACATTGTTGGCGTCGCTGCCGCCGGCGCGGTCTCGCGGTAGTCGATTGCGATGTCGCGGCCATCTTTGGCGAGATGGATGACCATGAAGCCGCCGCCGCCGATGTTTCCGGCGCGCGGATAAGTCACGGCCAGTGCGAAACCGACGGCGACCGCCGCGTCCACCGCATTGCCGCCGCGGTCGAGAATCTCGACGCCGATACGCGCGGCGCGCGGCTCCTGCGCCACCACCATGCCGTTGTGCGCGAGGATTGGCGTGGCCGGCGCCGCGTGGCCGACCTGGGCGAGCGCGGAACTCGCGACCGCAAGCAGCGCGGCAAACGGCAAGATGAGACGATTGAACGGGCGCATGTTTGCTTATGTCACCTCGCCCCGCCTGCCGGGAGAGGGAAAAAGCTAGCGCGCTTGGCCGTGATAGGCCGCATTCGGCCGCATGTCGGCCGCGGAGGCGACGCGGTTCGACATGTTGAAGAACCCGGCAACCGCGGACACGTCCCAGATGTCACGGTCAGTAAATCCGGCACGGCGCAGGCGCTCGCGGTCGCCTTCCTCCACCGTCCATGGCGAGACGGTCAGCTTGACGGCGAAGTCGAGCATGGCGCGCTGGCGCTTGGACAGCCGTGCCACGCGATAATTCATGGTCATGTGCTCGCCGAGCAGCGGGCTGCCGGAATATTGGCGGACAGCGGCGCCGTGCGCGGTCAGGCAATAGTAGCAGCGGTTCTGCGAGGACACCGCGACCGCGATCATCTCGCGCTCAAGCTTGGAAAGCCCGGAGTCGCCGAGCATCAGGTCATTGTACATGGCAACGAAGGTTTCCAGCTTCGCCATGTCGAAGGCGTAGGCGACGAGCACGTTGGGCACGAAGCCGAGCTTGTCCTGGCATTTCTTGAAATACGCGGCCATGGCGGGCGAGAGCTTCGCCGGCGCGAGGTTGAGGGCAATCACCGGGGCGTCATCGGCCGGCGCCGGGGCGGGTTTGGCGCTCACGGCCTTCATGACCAGCTTGGCCGGCCCCGCGCCGGGCTTCGATTTCGGCGGCGTGGTCACGCCGCCCTTGATGGCGCGCAGCGAGGGCTGTGCCTTGGCTGGCTTGATTAGGGGCGATTTGGCTGCAGCAGACTTGGCCATGATCGGCTTGACCGCCGCTTTGCTGGTTTTGCTGCTTTTCGGCATTGAACGCGCCCCCCGTTTCCTCACCCCGCGTGAAACTTATGCCCCGAGACTACAAGGTTACGGGACTGAGCGATACGACCGGGACGGAGCCTTTCCGGCTTTTATTTCAGTCCGTTATGAGGGTTATCCGGAGTAGGATAAATGCCTTCGCAATCGCGACACGCAAAGGGGATGTCACCGCCGCGTAACAAATGGCGTGCTGCTCTCGACGCCACACCGCGGAATGTGAAAACTCACCTTTGCCTCGACCGATTTGCTAGTGCCTGCCGCGAGGATTCAAATGGACGCCCGCACCCCCGGTAATGACGTGGACAGCGACGCGCGCCGCGCCATCGAACAGGCGGGCGCCGCGCTGTCGGGCAGCCGGAAAAAGATTCCTGAGAGTTTTCTCGCTCAGCTTTTTGCCCGCGCCGTGCCTGAGGACGTCGTGCACTACGGCGTCTCCGATCTGGCGATGCTCGGCGAACGTGCGTGGGAATTCTTGAGCCAGCGCCAGCCTGGAACGCCGAAGATTCGATTCGAAACCGTGCCCCTCGGTTCGTCCGCCGATCGCAAGTCGATCTCGGTCATCGAGATACTCAACGACGACATGCCGTTTCTGTTCGACTCGGTGCTGGGTGAGTTGTCCGAACATCACCTCAGCGTGCGGCTCACGGCGCATCCGGTGCTCGGCGTCAAGCGCGACGCAGCCGGTAAGCTTACCGCGTTAGGCGCGGCGGATGCCGCCGACAGCACGCGCGAAAGCTTCATCCACATTCACGTCGATCCGGTCGAAGATGGGGCGCTGCAAGATTCCATCGTGCAGGCGCTGCAATCGGTGCTCGCCGAGGTGCGGCTTGCGGTGCAGGACTGGCGCCCGATGCGCGAGCGCGTTAACGCCATTGTTGCCGAGTTCAAGACCACGCCGCCGCCGCTGCCGGTGGACGAGATCGCGGAAGCGATAGAATTCCTCAAATGGCTGCTCGCCGACAATTTCACCTTCATCGGCGTGCGCGACTACGTTTTCGACGGCCACAATCTGCAGCCCGATCACGACAGCGGGCTCGGCATCATGCGTTCGCGCGAATTGCGCGTGCTGCGCCGCGGGCAGGAGCTTATCGAAATCACGCCGGAGATCATGGCGTTCCTGAAAGAGCCGCGGCCTTTGATTATCGCCAAGGCCAACATCCATGCGCGCGTGCACCGCCGCGTCTATCTCGATTACATCGGCGTCAAGCGTTTCGACGCCTCGGGCAACCTGATCGGCGAATTCCGCATCGTCGGATTGTTCACCTCCACCGCCTATACGCGCTCTGCGCACAACATTCCTTACCTGCGGCGCAAGATCGCCAACGTCGAGGAACGCGCGGGCTTTGACCGGCACAGCCATTTCGGCAAGTCGCTGGCCAACGTGCTCGAACATTATCCGCGCGACGAATTGTTCCAGATAGACGAGGACACGCTCTATCAGTTCGCCGTCGCCATCATGCAGCTCGACGAGCGCCCTCGCGTGCGCGTCCTGGCGCGGCGCGACCGTTTTGACCGCTTCTGCTCGGTCCTAGTGTATGTGCCGCGCGAGCACTACGACAGCCACATCCGCGCGAAAATCGGCGAGTATCTCGCCAGCGCCTTTGTCGGCCGCGTCTCGGCGTTTTATCCGTTCTTCCCCGAGGGTCCGCTGGTGCGCGTGCACTTCATCATCGGCCGCTCCGGCGGCGCGACGCCGGACGTTGATCGGGTGACGCTGGAAAATGCGGTCTCCGACATCGTGCGTACCTGGCCGGAAGGGCTGATGCAGGCTTTGGCGCTCACCCATTCTCCGGATGCGACGAGCAAGCTGTTTGCCCGCTATCGCGACGCCTTTTCAGCCGGGTTCCAGGATTTCTATTCGCCGAACGTGGCGGCGACCGATATTCGCGTGATCGAGACTTTGAGCGAAAAGCGCCCGCTTGGCGTCGACTTCCATCATCGGCTTGAGGAAGAGCAGCGCGCGGTGGGCCTGAAAATATGGAGCTTTGCGCGGCCGCTGCCGCTGTCGGAACGCGTGCCGGTGCTGGAAAACATGGGATTCCGCGTGGTCGACGAGCGCACCTTCCACATCGAGCCGAGGCATGAGGGCGCCCGCAACGTCTGGTTCCACGACATGTTGCTGGAGCGGCGGGATGGCGCGGCGATCGAACTCGACAAGGGCAAGGCGCGGCTGGAGGCTGCGTTCCTCAACGTGATGCGCGGCGGCGCCGAGAACGACGGGTTCAACGCGCTCACGCTCGCGGGCGGACTGGGCTGGCGCGATGTCGCCTTGATCCGCGCGCTGTCGCGTTACCTGCGCCAGATTCGCGTACCCTTTTCGCAGGACTACATGTGGACGACGCTGGTCAAGCACTACGTCGTGGTCGACGATATTGTCGAACTGTTTTACGCACGCTTTGATCCGCGCCCGGCGGCCGCCGAGACGCGCGAGGAGAGGCAGAAGGAACTTGCCGCCAGCATCGAGCAGGAATTGCAGAATGTGCAGAGCCTCGATGAAGACCGCATCCTGCGTCACTTCGTCAACGCCGTGCAGTCTGCGATCCGCACCAATTTTTTCCAGACCGACAAGGAAGGCCAGCCCGGCACGCTGATCGCCGTCAAGTTCAAGAGCGGCGAGATTACCGATCTGCCGCTGCCGCGGCCGCTGTACGAAATCTTCGTCTATTCGCCGCGGGTCGAAGGCGTGCACATGCGCTTCGGCAAGGTGGCGCGCGGCGGCATCCGCTGGTCGGACCGGCCGCAGGATTTCCGCACCGAGATTCTCGGCCTGGTCAAGGCGCAGCAGGTCAAGAACGCCGTGATCGTGCCGGTCGGCGCCAAGGGCGGGTTCGTGCCGAAGAAGATGCCGCACGGCGCTTCGCGCGAGGTCACGCAGGCGGAAGGCATCGCCACCTACAAGCTGTTTATTTCGACCCTGCTCGACATCACCGATAACTACGCGGCCGATGGCAAGATCATCCCGCCGGAGTGCGTGGTACGCCACGAGGGCGACGACCCCTATCTCGTCGTCGCCGCCGACAAAGGCACCGCGACCTTCTCCGACATCGCCAACGGACTTTCCATCGAGCACGGCTATTGGCTCGGCGACGCCTTCGCCTCCGGCGGCTCGGCCGGCTATGACCACAAGGTCATGGGCATTACCGCCCGCGGCGCCTGGGAAGCGGTCAAGCGCCACTTCCGTGAAATGGACGTCAACATCGGCGTCACGCCGTTCAACGTCGTCGGCGTCGGCGACATGTCGGGCGACGTCTTCGGCAACGGCATGTTGCGCGAAAACACGATCCGGCTGCTGGCGGCCTTCGACCATCGCGACATTTTCATCGATCCCGATCCCGATCCGGCGAAAAGCTTTGCCGAGCGCAAGCGCATGTTCGCGCTGCCGCGCTCAAGCTGGCAGGACTACGACAAGACGCTGATCTCCAAGGGCGGCGGGATTTATCCGCGCGCTTCGAAGGAAATCCGCCTCAGTCCCGAAGCGCAGAAGCTGTTCGGCGTCGGCGAGGCGGTGACGCCGCACGCGCTGATGAAGGCGATCCTGAAGGCGCCCGTGGACCTTTTGTTTTTCGGCGGCATCGGCACCTATGTGCGCGCCACGAGCGAAGGCGACGACGCCGCCGGCGACCGCGCCAACGACGCGATCCGCATCACCGGCGCCGAATTGCGCTGCAAGGTGGTGGGCGAGGGCGCCAACCTCGGCATGACGCAGCGCGGCCGCGTCGAGGCGGCGCTCGCCGGGGTGCGGCTCAACACCGACGCCATCGACAATTCCGCCGGCGTCAACACCTCCGACGTCGAGGTCAATATCAAGGTTGCGCTGTCGCCGCTGGTGCATGCCGGCAGCCTGACCATGGAGGCGCGCAACGCGCTGCTCGTGGAGATGACCGACGAGGTGGCGCGGCTGGTGCTGCGCAACAACTACCAGCAGACGCTGGCGCTGTCGCTCGCGCAGCGCCGTGGCTTCGAGGATTTCGGCTTCCAGCAGCGTCTGATGCAAACCCTGGAAACGCGCGGCGAGCTCGACCGCGCCGTGGAATTCCTGCCCGACGAGATGGCGCTCGCCGACCGGCGCAAGCGCGATCAGCCGCTGACGCGGCCGGAGTTGTCGGTGCTGCTCGCTTACGCCAAGCTCTCGCTCTACAGCGAATTGCTCGCCAGCCCGGTGCCCGACGATCCGTATTTGTCGCGCGAGCTTGAGCGCTATTTCCCCAAGGAAATGTCGGAGCGCTACGACGACGCGCTGCACAAGCACCGGCTGCGCCGCGAGATCATCGCCACCCAGCTCACCAATTCGATGATCAACCGCGGCGGCGCGACGCTCATCGTGCGCATCGCCGACCAGACCGGCGCGCTGCCGCCGGCGATTGCCGCGGCCTTTGCCGCCGTGCGGCAAAGCTACGACATGGTCGCGCTCAACACCGAGATCGACGGGCTCGACAACAAGATATCCGGCAAGGTGCAACTCGACCTCTACGCCATGGTGCAGGATTTGCTGCTCGACCGCATCGTCTGGGCGCTGCGCCATGTCGACGCCAAGCAGGGCCTCGAGAAAGGCATTGCGCACTACAAGGACGGCATCGCCGAGGTCGCCGCGGCGCTCGATACCGCATTGCCCAAAGCGGCGGCGGCGGCGCGCGACGCCCGCCGCGCCGAACTCACGCGGGCAGACGTGCCCGAGCTCCTGGCGCTGAAGCTCGCCAATCTACCGCTGCTCAAGGCCGCGCCCGATATCGTCCTGGTCGCCGACCGCGCCAAGAAGCCGATCGCCGAGGTGACCGCGACCTATTTTGCCGCCGAAGCCTTCTTCCAGCTCGATCGTGTCGCCGGCGCGGTGCCCGGCATTGTCGTGTCGGATTATTTCGATCGTCTGGCGCTCGATCGCGCGCTCGATTCGATCGGCGACGCCGAGCGGCGGCTGACCGCCGCCATGGTCGGCAATGGGGGCGCCGGGGCCGGCGCGGTCGAGCAATGGGTCAAGCCGCGCCAGGCCGAGGTCGAGCGCATCCGCGCTTCGATCCACGAAATCGCCGGCTCGGGGCTGACGCTGTCGAAGCTATCGGTGGCGGCGAGCCTGCTGGGGGATTTGGCGCGGGAGTGACGTCTACGCGTGCAACTTATTTAAGACCAATGTCCTTAATTGTGCGCATGCAGCTTGAAGCAATTTAGTTGTGCTATCATTGAAATGTATCTCGCGTTTGAAAAGCGCAACAGCTCGGACATCTTCGAGCGCTCCCCATTCGTGGAGAAAGGATTGCTTCCATGGGAGGTCTGGATTCTCCAACGTATTCAGCAATCCCTCAAGGTCATTTACAAGCTGGTCAATCCTTATCTGTCCATCTTCAAAGGCTGCAATTCGTTCAAGCATTAGGCGATATTGATCCACCTCCTTTTTGGATGGCATCGGTCAATGCCGGAAATGCCGCACGCCGGTGAACACCATGGCGATGCCGTGCTCGTCGGCGGCCTTGATCACCTCGTCGTCGCGCACCGAGCCGCCGGGCTGGATCACGGCGGTGGCGCCGGCTTCGATCGCCACCAGTAGCCCGTCGGCGAAGGGGAAGAACGCGTCTGACGCGACCGCCGAACCCTTGGTCAGCGGCGTTGCCAGCTTCATGTCCTTCGCGGCGTCTTCCGCTTTCCGCGCCGCAATGCGCGCGGCATCGACGCGGCTCATCTGCCCGGCGCCGATGCCGACGGTGGCGAGACCCTTGGCATAGACGATGGTGTTCGACTTCACGTGCTTGGCGACGCGGAAGGCAAAGCGCAGATCGGCAAGCTCGGCCGCGCTCGGCGCCCGCTTGGTGACGACTTTGAGTTGCATGTCGTCGACCACCGCGTTGTCGCGCGACTGCACGAGCAGCCCGCCGGCGACCGATTTCACCGTCAGGCCGGGGCTGCGCGGATCGGGCAGCCCGCCGGCGATGAGCAGCCGCAGGTTCTTTTTTGCCGCCACGATTCCGATGGCCTCTTCACTCGCCTCCGGCGCGATGATCACCTCGGTGAAGATCTCGGTGATGGCGCGCGCCGCCTCGGCGTCGAGCGGACGATTGAGCGCGACGATGCCGCCGAACGCCGAGGTCGGATCGCAGGCCAGCGCCTTTTTGTAGGCGTCGGTCAGGCTCGCGCCTTCCGCCACCCCGCAGGGGTTGGCGTGCTTGACGATGACGCAGGCCGCTGTGCGCTTGGCATCAAATTCGGCGATGCATTCGTAAGCCGCGTCGGTGTCGTTGATGTTGTTGTAGGACAGTTCCTTGCCCTGCAGCTGCTGCGCGGTGGCGACGCCAAACCGCTTGCCCGGCGCGCGATAGAACGCCGCGCTCTGGTGCGGGTTCTCGCCGTAGCGCAGGGCTTGGATAAGCTTGCCGCCGAAGGCGCGGTAGTTGGGCGCGTTGTCGTTGAGCGTTTCGGCAAACCAGTTGGAAATCGCAGCGTCATAAGCGGCGGTGCGCGCGTAGGCCTTGGCCGCGAGTTTCTGCCGCAGCTCGAGGAACGTCATGCCGGCGTGCTGCGCCATTTCGCCGAGCACCGTTGCGTAGTCTTCCGGCTCGACGACGACGGCGACATCGGCATGGTTCTTTGCCGCCGCGCGGATCATCGCCGGCCCGCCGATGTCGATGTTCTCGATGCAGTCGTCGAACGAGGCGCCTTTGGCCACCGTCGCCTTGAACGGATAGAGGTTGACCACCAGCAGGTCGATCGGGCGGATGTGATGCTGCTCCATCGCCGCGGCGTGCTCCTGGTTGCCGCGGATCGCCAGCAGGCCGCCGTGCACCTTGGGGTGCAGCGTCTTGACCCGCCCGTCCATCATTTCCGGAAAGCCGGTCAGTTCGGCGACGTCGATGACTTTCAGCCCGGCTTCCTTGAGCGCCTTGGCGGTGCCGCCGGTGGAGACAAGTTCGACATTGTAACCGGCGAGCGCCTTGGCGAAGTCGATAAGCCCGGCCTTGTCGGACACCGATAGCAAAGCGCGGGTAATGCGGCGCGGGTGGCTGGGCATGGGCTACCGGCTAGCACATGAAGCGGGCGGAAGTGTATGCGCACGCGCCGGCGCATCCACAAGCATCACAGCGGCAATTCCGGCTCGTCGGGATGGTCCCGGCGGACGCCTTGGCCGGCCGGTGGCGTATGGCGGAAGCTCCAGCGCACCCGCGGTTGCTTGCGGGCGTGACCGTAAATGACAATCTGCACGGTACGGCGCGGGCCGTCGGAGCCGGCGAGGAAAACGCTCTCCTCGATCTCCACCGTTTCACCGTAGGTATTGAAGGTCCATAAATCGTGGTCCGGCAGCAGCAGGATGACGCCGTGGCCGTCGCTCAGCCGGTTTGCCTTCACCGCCGGGTGCAGATGAAAGCGAACCGCGAAGCCGTCGGGTGTTTGCGCGCCGCTTCTCGGCGAAAAGCTGAAATTGTCTTCGCCGTCGAGCGCGCGGCCGTCGGGGGAGAGCCGCAGCAATCGATGGTGAGTCGTGGCGAAATCGGCGTCATAGCCGTCGTGCGAGGTGCGCAGGATGGCGCCGTCGACCGTGTCCTCACGCAGCACCTGTACATTGCGCGGGCCGTTGACGATGAGCGTTCCGAACAGCAGGCGGCGGAACGTGCGCGCCTCGAAGAACCGGCACGAGGACGTGTCATTGAGCGTGACGGTCGAATGCGCGGGCGTCGCCCGCGCCACCTGCCGCCAGTTTTCCTTGTTCACCGCCGGCAGACCGCAATTCACCACCAGGCGATTGAGGTTCCACGATAGTTCGAAGGACAGGCATCCGGCGTGCGCCTCCTGGCTCAATGCCAGCGGCGGCGGCCTGCCGGTGTCCATAATCAATGCGGTCTTGCCGGCGTCGATGCGCTGGTAGCCGGAATGCGGTGCGTTGGCGACCGGCGCGCCGCGGGCGTCATCATAGGCGAGCACGGTTGCCACCATGTCGACCGGCGTCGGCCCCATGCCGTTGAACAGCGCGAAATTTCCGTCGGCGTGGCGGAAGAAGCGCAGCATCGGCATCATGCGGTCGATGGCGTTGTTGAGCGCCGCCGGCGGCGACAGATTGCGCGCCGAGAACAGTTGCCGCAGCGGCAGCAGATCGATCAGCAATTCGATCAGCGTGCCGGGGTTGCGGCTGACATGACCGCCGTCGGGCAGGATCTGCCGCCCGAGTTCGTCGATGAGCCTGCGCGCGGCCGTGCGCAGGCTGCCCGACTGGCCCTCGAGGCATAGCGCCGCATAGGTCAGCGCGATCACCGCCTGCAGCCGCGGCAAACCGTCGCGGGATTGGTTGAGCGTGCGCCGCAAATAACGCACCTGCCGCGACAGGCTGCGGGTGAAGCGGCGATAGAAGCGCACGTCGGCGTCCTGCAGCACGAACGGCGCCTGGCAGAGCCAGAACAAAATGCGTCGCGAAAGGATATCGGGGCGCCAGCCGAGCGGATGCCAGCGGCCCTGGGTGTTGATCCAGTCGTCGACCAGCGAACGCGCATTGGCGCGGGTGATGGCCGAGTCGGCGGCGCGCAGATGCCGCAGCCAGGCAAAGCTCAGAAGGTCTATCGCCCATTCGTCGGACGGCGGCGCCATCTCGAATGGCGAGCGGCGGTCGCAGATCACCACCTTGCCGGCGAAGGCAAAGCGGCCGCCGTAGATCTCGCTCGCGCGCGTTGCGTCGGCGGTGCGCAGGTCCTGCGGGGCGATGACCAGACGGTCGGTCTTGGCAGAGGAATAGCGCCAGCGCATCAAGGGATGCGCATTGATCCGGCCGACGAGGCTGCGGAATGCGCGGCGCTCGATGAGCACGGAGAGCTTAAATCGCTCCGCGACCGAAACCCGCGTCATTGAGCGGCTCGTCCCCCTGTGGCCCGATTCTCCCTCAGCCGGCAGCACGATAGCGAAGGGTTGGGGCAGGGCCAATATGCCTGAGATTCCAGTGGAAAGCCGCTAATTGCGCACCAGCCGCGCGGCATAAAACCCGTCGATTCCGCCCCAGCGCGGGTCGGCGTCGGCCAGCTGCTGCGGCAGCGTGCGCAGATCGCCTTGATCATTGACGAACTCAGCGCAGTCAAAGACGTCCCCGGCGACAATCGGCTGGCGCGAAACGGCGGCATTGCGGGCGAGAAGAGCTTCGATTTGCTGTTCGGCCTCCTCCGGCTCCAGCGAGCAGACGCAATAGACGAGGGTGCCGCCGGGCTTGAGCAGGCCGACCGCGCGGTCGAGCAGACGCTGCTGCAGCGAGGTGAGCGCGGCAAGATCGGCCTCGCCCTTGAGCCAGGGCACATCGGGGTGGCGGCGGATGGTGCCGGTCGAGGAACACGGCGCGTCGAGCAGCACGGCGTCGAACGCGCCGCCGTTCAAAGAATGCGGCTGCCACTCCAGCGCGTCGGCGGCGACGACTTCGGCCTTGAGTGAAAGGCGAGCCAGATTTTCATTGAGCCGCGAAAGCCGCGCGGCCGAGCGGTCGACCGCGGTGACGCGCGCGCCGGCCATGGCAAGCTGTGCGGTCTTGCCGCCGGGCGCTGCGCACAGATCGGCGACGGCCTTGTCGCGCAGGTCGCCGAACAGACGTGCGGGAAGCGCGGCAGCCGCGTCCTGCACCCACCAGGCGCCTTCGGCGAAACCGGGCAGCAGCGAAATCGCCCCATGCGCCAGCGTTCGCACTGTACCGGTCGGCAGCACGCGGCCGTGCACATGCTCGGCCCAATCGGCGACGTTGTCCTTGACGGTGAGATCGAGTGCCGGTTCGTGGCCGTTCGCTTCAGCGATGGCGCGGGCGGTGTCGCGGCCGTAGGCTTTGGTCCAGCGCGCCAGCAGCCAGGGCGGTGTGTCGAGCACGCTCGAAAGACGCAAACTTGCCTCGCGGTTCTGCGCAACGCGGCGCAGCACCGCGTTGACCAGGCCGGCATAGCGCGCGGCGCGGCGGTCGGCCTGCGCCAGCCGCACCGATAGGTCGACCGCGGCATGATCGGGCACTTCGAGCCACAGGATCTGCGCCGCGCCGAGCAGCAGGATCGTTTCGGCGCGCGGCGCGTCGGCCGGAAAGCCCTTGTCGAGAAAGCCGCCGACAATGCGGCGCAATGTGCCGAGCCGCCGCAGCACCGTGGCGGTGAGCCGCCGCATCAGCGCGCGGTCGCGATCGGCGAGCGAGGGGAGGCCCGGATGCGCGCCCTTGCCGGAAAGCTGTTCGTCGAGCGCGATGCGCCGGCGCAACACGCCGTCGAGAATGTCGGCGGCAATGCGCCGGGCGGCGAGGCCCGGAACGTCCGGCTGTGGGGAAATGCGCGCTCGCGCCATGGCTGGGCAACATTGCCACGAATTGTGTCGACCTCGCGAAGCGCCAAGCAGAAAACAGCGTTGGCGCACAGCTTTGCGCAGGGTCCAAGGTCGCGGGAAAAGCCAAATACAACCCAAGATTGCGCTTGCGCGAATCGGTTGCATTTGCCTAATCTAGGATTATGTTCACAGCGGCCAAATCCGCCATCCCCGCGCGCGGCAACGTCCTGCTGCTGGCCGCCGCATGTTTTGCCGCCGGGCTAACGGTCAGCGCGATATTCGGGCCGGCCGGCCCGAACGCTGGCCCGGCCCCCACTTATGCCCCGCCGCCACCGGCGACGCTGCGTGGCGGGCACCCGGCGGAGGTGCTCCGCGTCATCGACGGCGACACCTTTGAGGCGCGGGTCCGCGTCTGGGCCGGGATGGACGTGACCACCCGCATCCGGCTGCGCGGCATCGATGCCGCCGAGATGCACGCACGTTGCGACGACGAGCGCATCAAGGCGGTTGCCGCGCGCGAAGCCCTGGCGGGCATCCTGGCCGAGGGCGCGGTGGGCATCTCCAGCGTCACCCAAGACAAATATGGCGGGCGGGTCGATGCCGACGTCTCAACGGCGAAGACCACGAACGTCTCGGCGGCGATGCTGCAGCGGGGGTTGGTCCGCGCCTATGGCGGCGGCCGGCGCGAGAGCTGGTGCGGCTAGATCACCGCAACACGAACACTTCGGTGCCGACCGCAACGCGGGCGTAAAGGTCGACGATGTCCTCGTTGTGCATGCGAATGCAGCCGTGCGAGACGAAGCCGCCGATCGAGGACGGATTGTTGGTGCCGTGGATGGCATAGTTGCCGCGGTCGAGGCCGAGCACCGCGGCACCCATGGGATTGCGCGGTGAACCGCCGGGAATGGCCGGCGTCACGCCGGGCCGTTCGCTCCACGCCGGGCGCACGAGTTTCTTCGCGACGTAAGCGCGGCCGTGCCACGCCATGCCGGCGCGGCCGACGCCGACCGGATAACGGATCGCCTGGCCGTTGCCGATGACATAAAAAAGCTGTCGCGCGCCGGTGGCGACGACGATGGCGCCGGCCGGGTAATCGCGAAACGGCACGAGGTCGCGCGCCTGCGCAAGCTGCGGAGTAAAAAGCGCGGCAGCAATGAGCAGCGCGACGAGGCGGCGCATCGTCAGCGTTCCACGATCACCGGAGTACCGACATCCACCAGGCGGTAGAGTTCGCGGATATCGCGATTGTACATGCGGATGCAGCCGTAGGAGACGAAGCCGCCGATCGATTGCGGATTATTGGTGCCGTGGATGGCGTACTCGCCGCGGCGCATGGTCAGCGCCGCGGCGCCCATGGGGTTGTTCGTTGCGCCGCCGGGAATAACCTCCGGGAGGCTGGGATGCTCGCGGCGGATTTCGTCCGGCGGCGACCATGCCGGCTTGACGTATTTGCCCTCGATCTTGGCTTGACCGGTCCATTCCTTGCCGGCGCGGCCGACGCCGACGCGGAAGCGCAGCGCGTGCTTGCCGTCGATGACGTAATAGAGACGGCGCTGTTCCGTTTTTACGATAATCGTACCGGGCGCGACGCCGGAGACGGTGACGATGTCGCCGCGCGGCGCTGCATGTGCCGCCATTGCCGCCAGCAACGCCCACGCCAGCACAAAGGCGACGAACAGCGCCGATCGTTTGAGGACCAAAGTCATGGAAAACCCGCCCGTGTTCCTTAGCGGGCGGGATCATAATGTGGGCAAATGACCGCTTCAGCGAAAGCTGGCGGTAACCTAAACGAAGGTTGAAAGCGCGGGTTATCCGGCCTCAGGCGAGGCGTCGCCGGGCATCAGGGCTCGCGCAGCGGATCGCTCGCCTGAAATATAGGTTGCAGGCGGGCCTGTTCGGCAAAAAACAGCTTTCGGTTCGCGTTCAGCTCATCCGTCAGCGCAACGAGGCTGTCGTGAGTGGCGGCGTCGGCGATCTGAAAATTGTTGCCGTTTGCAAGCACCTTGTCCGGATGGATGTAGAGGTAGTCGCCAAGATCAGCCGCGACCTTCGCCAATTTCTGCGCGATCGGCGCAATTTTTTTCAGGTCTTCCACCGGGGTCGTGATCACCTTGTCGAACGCCGCGTTGTAGACGGATTTGAGATCGTCGGGCAGCTTCAGGCCGGCGCGGGCCTCCTGAGCTTCGGCGGCCCTGTCGTAGCAATTTTTCAGAACCGCTCTGATGCGCCGGCCCACCAGTCTGTTTTCGGCTCGCTGGGCGAGCATGTTCTGCGCCGTGTCCATGCGCGGCAATGAGTAATTGAATTTTCTGTAGGCCGTGACCGGATCGGCGCTGCCGGCGAAATTCAGCACGACATCGTAGTCCGCCGCGTAGCGCCCGAATGCGATTTTCTCCTCCGCGGTCGGTCGCGGGATGGCTATGCCCGGCTTGTCAACAATGCGCGTCTGCAAGAACTGGATGAAAGCCTTGCGCTGTTCCTGCTCGCTGCCGCCGCAAGCGGCAAGTCCGCCGGCAACCGCGATCAGCGCAACAAAGGCGACCGTGCGCCGGCTCAAGCGAGCCGCGACGGGCCGCCGCCGCGGCCGGCCGTCGTAGTCATCGTCAGCAACCTTCGGCAGACGGGGTCGATCAGGCACCGGCCTTCGCCGCTCGCTTGTTCTGACGGTTCTTGACCAGATCGTCGACCACGGCGGGCTCGGCGAGCGTCGAGGTGTCGCCGAGATTGCCGAATTCGTCCTCGGCGATCTTGCGCAGGATGCGGCGCATGATCTTGCCGGAGCGCGTCTTCGGCAGGCCGGGCGAGAACTGTATGAGATCGGGTGACGCAATCGGCCCGATCTCCTTGCGCACCCAGGCGACCAACTCCTTGCGCAGCTCTTCGCTCGGCTTTTCGCCCGCCATCAGCGTCACGTAGGCATAGATGCCCTGGCCCTTGATGTCGTGCGGATAGCCGACCACCGCGGCTTCCGAGACTTTCGGATGCGCGACCAAGGCGCTTTCCACTTCGGCGGTGCCGAGGCGGTGGCCGGCGACGTTGA